>Ga0209417_1002416_pt1 | contig 28779 bp, 24 predicted proteins | sample RifGroF2_FD_184002 | JGI IMG/M metagenome (GOLD analysis project Ga0209417, IMG submission 184002) | Groundwater microbial communities from Rifle, Colorado, USA - Groundwater F2 (SPAdes) (version 2) | ecosystem: Environmental > Aquatic > Deep subsurface > Groundwater | place: Rifle, Colorado... | reverse complement strand
GCCGGTCGCGCCGGTGACGATCACCTTGCCCTTGTCGGGCGAAAGCTCGTTCTGTTCCAGGCGATGTATAGCGAGTGCCGCAGTGAAACCCGCGGTGCCCAGCGCCATCGCCTCGTACAGCGACAGGTTCAGCGGCAAAGGCACCACCCAGTCAGCCGGGACGCGCACATACTCGGCAAAGCCGCCATCGTGCGCCACGCCCATGTCGTAACCGGTGACCAGCACCGCATCGCCAGCCTTGAAGCGCGCATCCGACGAACTCTCCACCACGCCGGAGACATCGATGCCGCCGACGCAGGGGAAACGGCGGATGACCTTGCCCGCGCCGGTGGCGGCAAGTGCATCCTTGTAGTTCACACCGGAGTAATGCGCCTTGATGACGACTTGCCCCGGGTCGAGATCGGCTAGCGACAGATCTACCATACGACCTGCGGATTTTCCGTTCTCATCAAAGATGCGGTAAGCGCGAAATGCAGTCATAGATTTACAGATCCAGAAGAACGAGCCCCGGCATCTCCAGGAACTCCTTGATCGCCACCAGGAACTGCACCGCCTCGCGGCCGTCGATGATGCGGTGGTCGTAGGATAGCGCGAGGTAGTTGATCGGGCGGATGACGACTTGGCCGTTCTCGGCCACGGGGCGGTCCTTGGTGGCGTGGATGCCGAGGATGGCGCTCTGCGGCGGATTGATGATGGGCGTGGAGAGCATGGAGCCGAACACGCCGCCGTTGGTGATCGAGAAGGTGCCGCCTGAGAGTTCTTCCATGGTCAGCTTGCCGTCTTTGGCGCGAGCCGCAAAGGCCGCGATCTGTCTTTCGATGTCGGCGAACGACATCTTGTCGGCATCGCGCAGGATGGGCACGACCAGTCCACGTTCGCTGCCGATGGCGACGCCGATGTCGAAGTATCCGTGATAGATAACATCGGTGCCGTCTACCGAGGCGTTGACAACGGGGAACTTGCGCAGCGCATGCACCGCGGCTTTGACGAAGAAGGAAGAGAAGCCCAGCTTCACGCCATGTTTCTTCTCGAACGTATCCTTGTAGCGGGCACGCAGATCCATCACCGGCTGCATGTTCACTTCGTTGAAGGTGGTGAGGATGGCGGCATTAGCCTGCGATTGCAGCAGGCGCTCGGCGATGCGCTGGCGGATGCGTGTCATCGCCACGCGCTGCTCGGGGCGATCACCGGAAGGCGCGGCCACGGGAGCCGGATTTGCCGTAGCCGGTTGCTGCACCGCGCTCAGCACGTCTTCCTTGGTTACCAGTCCGTGCTTGCCGCTGCCTTTCAGCTGGCTGGCATCCACATCATGTTCATGCGCTAGTTTACGCGCCGAGGGTGTCGCGGCGGCAGCGGCGACTTCAGCCTTCGCCTTGGGCGCTGCAGCGGCAACCGCTTCGGTATCGATCTGCGCAATGACCTCGCCGCTGCCGACCTTGGCGCCGTCGGCCTTGATGATTTTGCTGAGCACGCCGCTCTTGATCGCGGGTAACTCCAGCACAACTTTGTCGGTCTCGATGTCGATGAGGTTCTCGCCTTCGCTCACCGCATCGCCGACCTTCTTGTTCCAGGTCAGCAGCGTCGCTTCGGAGACGGACTCGGAGAGTTGCGGGACTTTGACTTCAATCAGCATGATGTTTCACTCCTGGTTTGTTCTTTACATCGAGGTCGGGACGGAAAGCGGCATCGATCACCGCTTTCTGCTGTTCGTTGTGCACGGCGAGATAGCCCGCCGCAGGCGAAGCGGACGAGGGACGCAGCGCGTAATCCAGACGCATGCCCTTGCGCATCTCGCGCAGCAGGTAATGCTGGATGCGGTGCCATGCGCCCTGATTGCCCGGCTCCTCCTGGCACCACACCACCTCGGTCGCCCTGGGATAGGCGGCGATCTGCGCGGCGAAGTCTTCGTGCGGGAAGGGATAGAGCTGTTCGAGACGGATGATGACCATGTCGGTGATGCCGCGCTCGCGCCGCGCCTTGAGCAGGTCGTAATACACTTTGCCGCTGCAGGCGATGATGCGGCGCACCTTGCTCGCGGGAATTTCGTCGATCTCTGGGATCACCGCCTGGAAGCGGCCCTGCGCAAAATCTTCCAGCGGCGAAGAGGCATCCTTGCTGCGCAGCAGGCTCTTGGGCGTGAACACAACCAGCGGCTTGCGCGTCGGACGCAGCATCTGCCGGCGCAGCAGATGGAATATCTGCGCTGAATTGGACGGCACGCAGACCTGGATGTTGTAGTCGGCGCACAGTTGCAGATAGCGTTCGATACGTCCGGAGGAGTGTTCCGGCCCCTGCCCCTCGTAGCCGTGCGGCAGCAGCATCACCAACCCGCACAACCTGCCCCACTTGGCTTCGCCCGAAGTGATGAACTGGTCGATGACCACCTGTGCACCGTTGGCGAAGTCGCCGAACTGCGCTTCCCAGAGGGTCAGCGTGTCCGGTTCGGCGGTGGCGTAGCCGTATTCAAAACCGAGCAAGGCCTCTTCCGACAGGATGGAGTTGATGACCATGAAATCGGCCTGCTCGGGCGCGAGGTTCTGCAGCGGGATATGCACCCCCTTGTCCCACTGGGTACGGTTCTGGTCGTGCATCACGGCATGGCGGTGGAAGAAGGTGCCGCGCTCGCAGTCTTCGCCCGACAGGCGCACCGGATAGCCTTCAGTGAGCAGGGAAGCATAGGCCAGGTTCTCGGCCATGCCCCAGTCCAGTGGCAGTTCGCCTTTACCCATCGCGGTACGGTCGGTAACGATCTTTTCGACACGAGAATGCAGTTTGAAGTTGGCCGGCAAGGCAGTCAGGCGCTGCGCCAGATGCTGCAGGCGCTCGCGCGGCAGCGCGGTCTCGACTGCCACGTTCCAGTGCACGTCGGCCTTGAAGCGCGTCCAGTTGACGCCAAACTCCGGCACCACATCGCGCTGCGCCTGCTGCAGGGGGTCGCGTCCCTCGTCCATCGCGCGGCGGTATTCGGCCACCATCATTTCCGGCCCGCCCGCAGCCAGCACGCCCTGCTCCACCAGGCGCTTGCCGTACAGCGCGCGCGTGCCGGGATGCTGGTTGATATAACGGTACATGAACGGCTGGGTGACCAGCGGCTCGTCCTGTTCGTTGTGCCCCAGCTTGCGGAAGCACACCATGTCGATGACCACGTCCTTGCCGAACTGCATGCGGAAATCGAGCGCCAGTTCGGTGACGCGCAGCACGGCCTCGGGGTCGTCCGCGTTGACGTGGATGATGGGCGCATCGACCATCTTTGCCACGTCGGTGCAGTACAGCGAGGAGCGTGCGTCGCGCGCATCCGAGGTGGTGAAACCGATCTGGTTGTTGACGACGATGTGCACGGTGCCACCGGTACGGTAACCACGCGTCTGCGACAAGTTGAAGGTCTCCTGGTTCACGCCCTGCCCGGCGAAAGCGGCATCGCCGTGCAGTAGCACAGGCAACACTTGCTTGCCATGAAGGTCCTTGCGCCGGTGCTGGCGCGCGCGCACCGCTCCCTCCACCACCGGATTGACGATCTCCAGGTGCGAGGGATTGAAGGCCAGCGTGACATGCATGTGGCCGCCCGGCGTCAGGATGTCGGAAGAGAATCCCTGGTGGTACTTCACATCGCCGGAAGTCAGGTGTTCGGCATGAATGCCCTCGAACTCGGAAAACAGCTTCTGCGGCAACTTGCCCAGCGTGTTGATCAGCACGTTGAGACGACCGCGGTGCGCCATGCCGATGACGGTCTCTTTCACGCCCTGCTCGCCCGCACGCTGCAACAGGTGATGCAACAGGGGAATCAGCGTCTCGCCGCCCTCGAGCGAGAAACGTTTCTGGCCGACATATTTGGTATGCAGATAACGCTCCAGCCCCTCCGCCGCAGTGAGCCGTTCGAGGATGCGTTTTTTCGCCTCGGCAGGGTATTGAGCCTCGCCGCGTTCGCCTTCCAGCCGCGCCTGGATCCAGCGCTTCTGCGCGATGTCGCTGATATACATGTATTCCGCGCCGACACTGCCGCAGTAGATGCGGCACAGGCGTTGCAGTATCTCGCGCAGCGTCATGCGCGCACCGCCCACCAGCGAGCCGGTGTTGAAGGTACTCTCCATATCGGCTTCGCCGAGGTTGTAATAGGCCGGGTTCAGTTCGGCGATCTGCGGCTTGGTGTGGCGGGCGAGCGGATCGAGATCGGCAACGCGCACGCCGAGGAAACGGTGGGCATTGATTAGTTGCAGCACCGAGGCCTGCTTGCGTGCATCGTCGGTCGGCATCGCGCTCGGCGCGGCCGTGACGCCGGCCGCCGGCATTGCTGCAAAACTGCGTTGGATCAGAGAATGGCGCACATCGGGCAACTTGCCGCCCGCGATCATCCTTTCGAAATATTCGCGCCACTCGCGCGGCACACTGGCAGGGTCACCGAGGAAGTCCTCGTACAAGCCCTCGATGAATACGTTATTGCCGCCGAACAGCATGGAGCTGTCCTGCATCATCTTCAGAAAGTTCACCGACTCGTTCATTGCAGCCTCCTAGACCCGTGGGGCGGGCGAACCAATGTATCGATGGGGCTTATTTGCCGCGCTTGTTCAACTGCACGAAATCGCGCTTCACCGCACCGCGATACAACTGGCGCGGGCGCCCGATCTTGTGGTCGGCATCGGCGATCATCTCGTTCCATTGCGACACCCAGCCGATGGTGCGGGCCAGTGCAAAGATCACCGTGAACATGGAGGTGGGAATGCCGATGGCGCGCAACACGATGCCGGAATAGAAGTCCACGTTCGGGTACAGCTTGCGCTCGACAAAATAAGGATCACTGAGCGCGGTCTTCTCCAGCTCCATCGCCAGTTCGAACAGCTTGTTGTTCTCTAACTTCAGTTCTTTCAAAACCTCGTAGCATGTCTGGCGCATCACCGCGGCACGTGGGTCCATGTTCTTGTAGACGCGGTGGCCGAAACCCATCAGGCGGTACTTCTTGTCCTTCACACCTAGCACGTAGTCCTTCACGCGCGACACATCGCCGATCTCTTCGAGCATCTTCAGCGCTGCCTCGTTGGCGCCGCCATGTGCCGGACCCCACAGCGCAGCGATACCGGAGGCGACGCAGGCGAACGGGTTGGCACCGCTGGAACCGGCCAGCCGCACGGTCGAGGTCGAGGCGTTCTGCTCATGGTCGGCATGCAGAATCAGGATACGTTCCAGCGCGCGCACCAGCACCGGGTTCGGCACATAGTCCTCGGTAGGCGTGCCGAACATCATGTAAAGGAAGTTCTCGACATAGCCGAACTTGTTCTTCGGATACATGAACGGTTCGCCGACGTTGTATTTGTAGGCCATCGCCGCCAGCGTCGGCACCTTGGCCAGCAGGCGGTGCGCCGAGATCTCGCGGTGCTGCGGATTATTGATGTCGAGCGAATCGTGATAGAACGCAGACAGCGCGCCGACCACACCGACCATCACCGCCATCGGGTGCGCGTCGCGGCGGAAGCCGTTGAAGAAGCGCGCCAATTGGTCGTGCACCATGGTGTGCTTGGTAATGAGGCCGCTGAACTCAGCCTTTTGCGCCGCGTTCGGCAACTCGCCGTTCAGCAACAGATAACACACTTCGAGGAAATCGGATTTCTCGGCCAGCTGCTCTATGGGATAGCCGCGGTAATAAAGTAAACCGGCATCGCCGTCGATGAAGGTGATCGCCGAAGTGCAACTGGCGGTGGCGAAGAACGCGGGGTCGTAGGTGAACAGGCCGAGTTTGCCGATATTGTGGATATCCAGCACATCCGGCCCCAGCGTTCCGGACAGGATGGGAAGCTCGATAGTGCGACCATCGTCCATGGTCAGTGTCGCGACTCGCTGTTTTGTCATTTTTATTCCCTCTTCTCTCAGGCTGTCTTCAGCCACTCCAACACCGTTCGCAGCCCTTCCTGCGGCGGCGCCCCCCGGCCTGTAATCATATCCCACAGCACCGTGTCCGGCATATCCAGCAATTCGTCGAATGCGATCAGCTGTGTCTCGTCGAGGCCGGCATAGCGCTGCTCGACGAAGCGCCCGAGCACGATATCCAGCTCCAGCAGGCCGCGGCGGCAACGCCAGCGCACGCGCTCCAGCTCTTTCATACCGCGCGCTTGACCATCATATCCTTGATCTTGCCGATGGCTTCCGTCGGATTGAGCTCCTTCGGGCAGACATCCACACAGTTCATGATGGTATGGCAGCGGAACAGGCGGTACGGGTCTTCCAGGTTATCGAGGCGCGCCGCCGTGTCCTGGTCGCGCGTGTCGGCGATGAAACGGTAGGCCTGCAACAGGCCGGACGGACCGACGAACTTGTCCGGGTTCCACCAGAACGAGGGACAGGCCGTGGTGCAGCAGGCGCACAGGATGCATTCGTACAGGCCGTCCAGCTCGGCGCGGTCCTGCGGCGACTGCAAGCGCTCGGTCTCGGGCGGCGGGTCGTTGTTGACCAGATAGGGCTTGATCGAGTGGTACTGCTTGAAGAACTGGGTCATGTCCACGATCAGGTCGCGGATGACCGGCAGCCCCGGCAGCGGACGTATCTCGATGGGCTGTTTGAGCGAGGACAGCGCCGTGATGCAGGCCAGCCCGTTGCGGCCGTTGATGTTCATCGCATCCGAGCCGCACACGCCTTCGCGGCAGGACTTGCGGAAGCCGAGGCTGTCGTCTTGTTGCCGCAGCAGCATCAGGGCATCCAGCAGCATGGCATCGCCTGCCTGCAGGTCGAGATCGTAATCCTGCATGTAGGGCTTGGTGTCCACATCGGGGTTGTAGCGATAGATCCTGAATTTCATCATCGCCCCCTTAGTACACGCGCGGCTTGAGCGGGAACGATTCCACCGTCAGCGGCTTGAGTCGCACCGGTTTGTAATCGAGCCTGCGCCCTTCGCTGAAATACAGCGAATGCTTGAGCCAGTTTTTGTCATCGCGCTCGGGGAAGTCCTCGCGCGCATGCGCGCCGCGGCTTTCCTTGCGCGCCTCGGCGGCGACCATCGTCGCCTGCGCCACCTCGATGAGGTTGTCCAGTTCCAGCGCCTCGACGCGCGCGGTGTTGAATACCTTGCTCTTGTCTTTGATCGCAGTGTGTTTCACGCGCTCGGCTACCTCGGCTATCTTGCTCACACCCTGTGCCAGCAGATCGGGGAAACGGAACACGCCGCAATGCAGTTGCATGGTCTTGCGCATCGCGTCGCCCACCTCGGCCACGCTCTCACCTTCCTTCTGACTCTCCAGCCGCGCCAGTCGTGCCAGCGGACGATCCGCCGCATCTGCAGGCAAAGGCTTGGGATTCGGATTGGCCTTCAGGTCCTCGATGATCTGGCGCGCCGCGGCGCGTCCGAACACGATGAGGTCAAGCAGCGAGTTGCAGCCAAGACGGTTGGCGCCGTGTACCGACACGCAGGCGCATTCGCCCACCGCGTAGAAACCTTGCACCACGTCTTCAGGTGCGGTGCGGTGCGGCGCGACGACCTGGCCGTGATAGTTGGTCGGGATGCCACCCATCATGTAGTGCGCGGTCGGCACCACCGGGATGGGTGCCTTGGACGGATCGACATGCGCGAACTTGATAGCGATGTCGCGAATGCCGGGCAGGCGATGGCGGATCACCTCGTCACCGAGATGGTCGAGCTTGAGCAGCACATGGTCGCCGTGCGGCCCGCAGCCGCGGCCTTCCTTGATCTCCGTCGCCATCGCGCGCGACACCACGTCGCGGCTGGCCAAGTCCTTGGCTGTCGGCGCATAGCGCGGCATGAAACGTTCGCCGTCCTTGTTCACCAGATAGCCGCCCTCGCCTCGCACGCCTTCGGTGATCAGCACACCAGCACCGTGCACGCCGGTGGGGTGGAACTGGAAGAACTCCATGTCTTCAAGCGGGATGCCCGCGCGCGCCGCCATACCTAGGCCGTCGCCGGTGTTGATGTAGGCATTGGTGCTGGCCGAGAAGATGCGCCCCGCACCGCCGGTGGCGAACAGGGTCGCGCGCGCCTGCAGGATCATCACTTCGGAAGTCTCGATCTCCATCGCCACCACGCCGAGTACGTCGCCGTCCTCGTCACGGATCAGGTCGAGCGCCTTCCATTCGATAAAGAAGTTGGTGTTGGCTTTGACGTTCTGCTGATACAGGGTGTGTAACAGCGCATGGCCGGTGCGGTCGGCGGCAGCACAGGCGCGCGGTACCGGGTTCTTGCCATAGTCCTGCATGTGGCCGCCGAAGGGACGCTGGTAGATCTTGCCGCTGTCGAGCCGGTCGAACGGCATGCCGAAATGTTCCAGCTCATAGACCACTTCGGGCGCAGCGCGGCACATGTATTCGATGGCATCCTGGTCGCCCAGATAGTCCGAACCTTTCACGGTGTCGTACATATGCCAGTGCCAGTTGTCCTCATTGACGTTGCCCAGCGAAGCAGCGATACCGCCCTGCGCCGCGACCGTGTGCGAACGCGTTGGAAATACTTTAGAGAGTACTGCGACCTTGAGCCCAGCCTGCGAGAGCGTGAGCGCCGCGCGCATACCCGCGCCGCCCGCGCCCACCACCACCACATCGAATGTTCTTTTCGTTATCGCCATCTTTAGAGTCCCCAAAGTATCTGCACCGACCAGATCACATAGAGGATCAACGCCAGTATGACCAACACATGGATAAGCAGGCGGATGCCTGCCGGTTTCACGTAATCCATCACAATATCGCGCACGCCGATCCAGGCGTGGTAGAACAGGCTCAGCAGGAACAGTAGCGAGAACGTGCGCATCACATTGCCCGAGAACAGATAGACCCAGGTGTCGTAACCGAAACTCGGTTGCAGCAGCAGATAGACGGCGACCACGACCACATAGACCGCCATCACCACCGCGGTGACGCGCTGCGCCAGCCAATCGCGCAGACCGTAGTGCGCTCCCGTGACGACGCGGTTCACCATAGTTTCGCTCCCAGCAGAACGGTCAGCGTCAGGCTGACCGCCAGCACCCATTTGCTGCCGGCGCGCGCTGCGGCAAGCGTCGGCAACAGGTGCAGGTCGATGGCCAGATAACGCAATCCGGCGCAGAAGTGATGCAGGAAAGCCCACATCAATCCAAACAACACCACTTTGAGCAATGGATTTGCCAGCACATCAGTCAGATTGGTGTAAGTTTCGATCGAGCGCAGACTCTGGTCGAGGATCATCAACAGCAGCGGCAACGCAAGAAAAAGAACTGCACCGCTTGCGCGATGCAGGATGGACACATAACCGGAGAGCGGCAGTTTGATCAGGTGCAGTGCAAGATGCTTAGGGCGTGGTTTATTCATTTCGTTGTTCTGACCTCAAGCAAATTCCGATGGGCCAATCCTACACCGAGCCGTGGCGGGAGAAAAGCAAAAGGACTATGATCAAACCCGAAATCGTCTGGAGAAGAAAAATTTAATAATCACATTCGGATAATTAATAATCGGATACCGGAAACTGGATATCGCAATCGTCCATAATCCGGACCACCAACCAGAGAGGACATCATGAAAGCTCCTATCCGTGTCGCAATCACCGGCGCCGCCGGACAGATCGGTTACAGCATGCTGTTCCGTATCGCCAACGGCGATATGCTGGGCCGCGAACAACCCATCATCCTGCAACTGCTCGACATCCCCCAGGCGCAACAGATGTTGCGCGGCGTGGCGATGGAACTGGAAGACTGCGCCTTCTCCAGCCTGCAACAAGTCATTTGCACCGACGATCCTCGCGTCGCCTTCCGCGATGCCGAGGTCGTACTGCTGGTCGGCGCGCGTCCTCGCAGCAAGGGCATGGAGCGCAAGGACCTGCTCGAGGCCAACGGCGCCATCTTCTCCGAGCAAGGCCGCATCCTCAACGAAGTCGCCGCGCGTCATGTGAAAGTTCTGGTGGTCGGCAACCCCGCCAACACCAACGCGCTCATCGCGATGAAGAACGCGCCCGACCTCGACCCGCGCAACTTCAGCGCCATGATGCGGCTGGACCACAACCGCGCCATCACACAGATTGCCCTCAAGCTGTTCCAGCCCATCCAGGACATCAAGAAGATGGTCATCTGGGGCAACCACTCCGGCACGCAGTATCCCGATCTGTCGCATGCCGAGATCCGCGGTCGCAAGGTGATCGATGTGTTGCACCAGAACGGCTGGGAAGAATGGGTGGAGAGCGAGTTCATCCCCACCGTGCAGAAGCGCGGCGCGGCAGTCATCGAAGCGCGCGGCTTAAGCAGTGCGGCCAGCGCGGCGAACGCCGCCATCGGCCACATGCACGACTGGCTGCTGCATTCGCACCACAACGACTGGGTCACCATGAGCGTGCCGTCGGACGGCAGCTACGGCATCCCGGAAGGCGTGATCTACGGTTTCCCGGTCACCTGCCGCAACGGGCACTACAGCATCGTGAAGGACCTGCCGATCAGCGAACTGGGGCGCAAGCACATGCTGGACAGCCACCAGGAACTTCTCGGCGAGCGCGAACTCGTCAAGCATCTGCTCGGATAGATAAACTCAGAAACGGTTCGTCGGGTCGGAAGGCTCGTTACGCTCCACGTAATACACGCACACGTCCTCGAAGTTCGGATCCACCTTGTCGAGGATGGCTGTGCATAACAGCCCGTCCGGGTCTTCGCGCATCCTGATCGTCTTGCCGCACCTTCCGCAAGACGCGGGCAAGTTGGCTGGTTTGTTGCCGTTTCTCACTTTCACTCCTGTGCTCTCTCTCCTGAACTGCATTTGGGGGCCGCGCATATCCTTGCGACGTGCCCGATATCAGCAATGCAAGCTCTGTGCCACATACCGGCACTCGTGAGGCCCTATAGCACGGCGGCATATCAATGCAGCGCCAAGCGCGCATAATGGGACAACGTCCATATCGCGTCACATGTGATGGATGCGCGTCAGCGGATCGGTGCTTGAATACTCGCATCAGGCCGCCATATTACGGGTATCACCCGATGGAGATCGCCATGACTGTCTGCCGTCCACCTGCTGTTGCCGGAACGTTCTATCCCGCCGATGCCGGACAGCTCACACACGAGGTGCAGGGTTTTCTCGGCGCTGCCCAATCCCACTCTTTGAAACCCAAGGCGCTGATCGCTCCGCACGCGGGCTACATCTATTCCGGCGCGGTCGCAGGAAACGCCTATGCCTCATTGAAAAAGATCGCCCACCGCATCCATCGCGTGGTGCTGCTCGGACCAACGCACCGTGTAGCAGTCCAAGGGTTGGCGTTGCCCGACACCGAGGCCTTCGACACACCGCTTGGGCGCATCCCGCTGGATCTCGCCGCAATGCGCGACGTCGCGCAGTTGCCGCAGGTCGTGGTGAACGGTGCAGCCCATGTCCAGGAACATTCGCTGGAAGTGCAACTGCCATTTTTGCAAAGCGTACTGGACGACTTCACCCTGCTGCCGCTGGCCGTCGGCCGTGCGACGGCGGAAGAAGTGGCCGAGGTGCTGGAAGCGGTCTGGGGCGGCGATGAGACACTGATCGTGATCAGTTCCGACCTGTCGCACTACCTGCCTTATGCGGCGGCACAGTTCGTCGACGGCAAGACTGCTGACGACATCATCAATCTGCGCCAGCCTATCGAACACGAGCAGGCCTGCGGCGGCACGCCGATCAGCGGCCTGCTGCTGGCGGCACGCAATCACCATCTCACGCCGCACCTGCTCGACCTGCGCAACTCAGGCGACACGGCGGGATCGCGCGACCGCGTGGTCGGCTATGCCGCGTTCGCCTTTACCGAAGGAGACGATCATGTTCGACATTGACAAAGGCAAGACCCTGCTGCATCTGGCGCGGGCAGCCATTTCCCGCGAACTCGGCTTCCACTCGCACGACCTGCCGCGCACCGACTGGCTGGAAGAGCCCGGCGCGACTTTCGTCACATTGACTTTGCACGGCCAGTTGCGCGGCTGCATCGGCAGCCTGGAGGCACGCCGCTCGCTGCTGGAAGACGTGTGTGCCAACGCGGTGGCATCGGCTTTCCGCGACCCGCGCTTTGTACCGCTCAGCAAGGATGAGTTCGCCGAAGTCATCATTGATGTGTCGGTGCTGGGCAAAGCGGAACCGATACGCTTCAGCGACGAGATGAATGCACTGGCGCAACTGGAACCCGGCCTGGACGGCGTCATCCTCGAATACGGCATGCACCGCGCCACCTACCTGCCCCAGGTATGGGCACAACTGCCCTCCCCGAAAGAGTTCATCGACCAGTTGAAGGTAAAGGCGGGATTGCCGGACGACTTCTGGTCGGACGACATCCAGCTCTCGCGCTACCGCGTGCAGAAGTTCAAAGAGGGCGAATGACATGGACGAGCCGATCGGCATCGCGGAACAGTACCCTGCCAGATACTGGCACATGCTGGATGACGGGCGCATCCAGTGCGACCTGTGTCCGCGCGACTGCAAACTGAACGAAGGACAGCGCGGTGCCTGCTTCGTGCGCGGCCGCGTCGGCGGCATCATGGTGCTCACCACCTACGGACGCAGTTCCGGTTTTTGCGTCGATCCCATCGAGAAAAAACCGCTCAACCATTTCTATCCCGGCAGCAGCATCCTGTCGTTCGGCACAGCGGGCTGCAACCTCGCCTGCAAGTTCTGCCAGAACTGGGACATCTCCAAGTCGCGCAGCTTCGACAAGCTCGCCGACCAGGCCTCGCCCGAGGCCATCGCCGACACTGCCATCGAGCTCGCCTGCAAGAGTGTGGCCTTCACCTACAACGACCCGGTGATCTTCGCCGAATATGCGATGGATACGGCCGATGCCTGCCACGCTGCTGGCGTGAAGACCGTCGCCGTGACAGCGGGCTACATCCACGCGCAACCGCGCGCGGAGTTCTACGCAAAGATGGATGCAGCCAATGTGGACCTGAAGGCATTCACAGACGAATTCTATTTCCGCCAGACCGGGGCGCACCTGGAACCGGTGCTGGATACGCTCAAATACCTGTGCCGGGAGACGCCGGTATGGGTGGAACTGACCACGCTATTGATCCCTGGGCTGAACGACAGCGCGCATGAGATCGGCAAGATGTGTGAATGGATCGCGAAGGAACTGGGGACGGAAGTGCCGCTGCATTTCACTGCCTTCCATCCCGATTACAAGATGACCGCCATCCCGGCCACGCCCGCGGCCAAACTGACCGAGGCACGGCAGATCGCACACTCGGCCGGATTGCTGCATGTGTATACGGGAAACGTGCACGACCTGAGCGGCGGCACGACATTCTGTGCATCATGCAAACAGCCGCTGATCGTGCGCGACTGGCATCTGATCCGGGATTATTCGCTCAGCGGAGATGGCAGCTGCCCGCATTGCGGCAGCAAACTGGCAGGACACTTCGAAAGATACGAGGGACAGTTCGGCAGGCAGCGCATCCCAATCGTCGTCAAACAGCGATAATGTTCCTCAGTGATCCCTGTACTTCTCGGCGATCTCGATAAACACCCCTTGTATCTCCAGGAAGGCATCGACCACATCGGGGTCGAAATGTTTGCCGCGTCCCTCAAGGATGATTACTTCGACTTCACTGGCTGCCATAGCCGATTTGTAGACTCGCCGGCAAGACAAGGCATCATAGACATCCGCCAACGCCATCAGTCTTGCCGGGATGGGTATCTCGTCACCGCGCAATCCGGAAGGATAACCGCTGCCATCCCATTTTTCATGATGCCGCATGGCGATCTGGCATGCGATGTTGAGGAACGGGCTATTGATGCCGCCGCCATCCACGATCGCCGCCGCAATGGCGTTCCCTCCAAGCGAGGCATGCGTCTTCATGATCTCGAACTCTTCCTCGGTCAACTTTCCTGGCTTGTGCAGGATGCTGTCGGGAATGCCAACCTTGCCCACATCGTGCAATGGCGCGATCTTGTAGAGCAGACTGATGTTCTCCTCGGTGAGGAAATGATTGAAGCGCGGGTGTTCCTTCAATTGCAGTGCAAGTTCACGGATGTAATTCTGGGTTCGGCGTATATGATTCCCGGTCTCGTTGTCACGCGTCTCAGCCAGAGATGAGAGCGCCATGATGGTCGTATCCTTGATCAGTTCGATCTCCTGGGTCCTGTGCAGCAACTCGGCAGTGCGTTCGTGCACCATCTGTTCCAGTCTTGATTCGCTATCCCGCAACACCAGATTCACGGCCTCAAGGTCTTTTTTGGCCGATTCCGTCTCTTCCTTTTGCGCTGTGAGCTGCTGCAGCAGCTTGAGGTTATCGAAACGCTGGTTCAGTGACAGCATGAAGGTTCTGCTCAGAACCTGTCCGGCGACAAGCACCACCAGCAAGAACAACACCAACATCATGGAAAGTATCCAGTGCAGATTGTCGCCTTCCGACATCACACGCGAGATGAGCGGCAGCATGATGCCAAACAGATAGGCGAGCGAAGCCGGCGGGTGGACCGGATTCATGGTAACCGCACCGGCAACCAAACCGAGCATGATGCAGATCATCAGCCCCTGATAGAAGATATCTGCGGGGAAGAACAGCATCGCCGCCACTCCCCAGAGCGCACCGGAGGCCAGCGCAAAGAAGGTGAAATGCAGATGCCAGTCGCGGCACTCTTCCACCGTGTTCAGTCTGCCTCTCTGCAAGACCAGATTCACCACCTCGACCGCATGCAGCGCATAGGAACAGGCGAGCCAGAGCAGCAGTTGTGAATGGGCGGCCTGCCCCCAGAACATCCAGACGAACAGCGGTTGAAGTATGACCTGACTGAAGATGAGCGATGGATACATCACCATCCGGGTGCGCAACTGTTCGGCGCGGACAAGCAGATTGTCCTGGTCTATTCGGAAAGCAAGATCGTCCAGTTGGAAGAGCGGTGCTTTGCGGTTAATGAAAGCGGTTTCCATGATCGACTCCGAACTGCACTTGATACTGCGTCACTGGACCGGGATTCTGCTACGCCAACGCATGCACCGCAATATACCAAAGGGCCTATACCTCGGACTATACCTCACTGACGCGGCAATCAAACGCTGCAACTCATTCGACCACCCTGACCAGCGCAAAGCCGCCGCCCGGCGTGCGGAAGTTGGTGGTCTGCCCCTGATATAACCTTGCTGCCATGAGTTGTACTCGTCCATCGTACACATAACAACGCACGTCGAATTTGAGCGATTGCGGCTCTAGCCCCGCCGGACACACCTTGCGCTCGCCCGGCAAGGCCAGGCGTTGCGCGATGTAGTCCGCCTGCATGATCTCCTCGAACACGCGCTTGGTCAGTTTGTCGCCGCGATACGCCCCTTTGCTGCCATAGCCACTCACCGGCTTGAAGAACCACTGTTTGCGCTCATCCCACCAGTTCGCAGCCTCAGCCGGAACGACGATCCGGGTTTGCGGGACGCCTGCAGACAGCGCAGCGATACCAGCTTGCGATATCCCTTGTGCACGGAGTGCAACAGGATCGGAAAACAGGGCCAGCTTGCGCTTCTCTGCATAGCGTTCGTGGTGCGATGGGTTCGGCGTCACCACGACTTGCCATTTGTCCCATGCTGAGCGGAGATGCGGATATCGCTGCAGCGTGAAATCGGTAAGGCGGTTGTAGACCAAATCGACGCGCTGTCCGTCGCAATACAGCCCGTCATCGCGCGCCTGCAATGCGGACGGATCGGCGATGTACGCAGTGACACCCGCACGTCCGAACATCTTCTGTGCCAGCAGAAACTCGGGATAGAGATACTGCGCTTCCGGCTGCTCGTCCACGATGGCGACGGTCTTGAGCGGCACAGCGCCGTGTAGCAGCCGCCACTCGTTACGGAACATCTCGATGAAGACCTGCTCAAGATCCTGCTCGCAGACTTCTGCGCCGTACAGCGTCGCTTCGCGCTGACTGCAGACCAACACATCAAGCAGAAAGGCGCCGCCCGCATTGGTATTGACCTCGATCAGGTGCGTACCCTGCGCGTTGAGGTGGAAGTCGTAGCCGTAGAAGACTCCCAGTGCGGTTTGCGGCTCCGGCGTACCGACCACCTCCTCCACCGCCGCGATCACCGCCTTCATCTGCTGCAACTGCATCTCGCTGATGAACACCGGCGCCGCCGCGAACACATGCGGACAACGCTCTTTCACCAAGCCGTACCAATCTGCCCCCTGCGCCTGCAAAGCCTGCTGCAGTGCCTCGCTATCCATCCCCGCCCAGTCGAGGCATTCCCCGTTCAGGTGCGCGATGAAATCATGATCCACATCGAAATGATCCTTCGTTTCCAACTGCTCAGCCAAATCAACCACCCAGCAATCCCTTCTTCAAATCCTCCTGCACGGGTTTATTGCCAAGCCAGATTTTTAACAACGCGCGATTGAATGTTGGGCCGGGAATGACTCCCTGAGTTACCGCATTGAGACTGATCCGCGTGCCGGCGCCGGGCATATAGTCGAGGGTGATGAGGTCGCCCGTTTTCACTTCTTTCACTGTATTGAAGATTTGAGTCAGCATCGAAAGTTGCACGCTCATGGCAGACAACTCTTCCGGAGTGTGGTTTTCCCTGATTGCCTCGTTGAATGCTTCCAGCAGCTTTGCGCTGCTCATATCGCGCATCATATGCAAAGCCACTCGGTGCACCTGTCCATCCGCGATGACCGTGTCTGCGACAGACTGTTTTTGCACCAGATACAAGCCGGCAACATATACCTTGAAGAAAAACTTGGTACGCACCCCAGTACCATTCAACTGCAGATCCGCTCCAGCCACCTTAACGCTATCTGCCATGCCGATACCGGCAACCTCCACTGCATTCACATGAAAACTCAGCAATACGCCGCAAATCAACCATAGAACTCTTCTCATTTTCTTCCTCTCAAGTACAAATAACCCGGATATTCTACAGCGCCTCGAACACTCCCGCCGCCCCCATCCCCGTCCCGATGCACATGGTGACCATTCCATACTTCTGCTTCCTGCGCCGCATACCATGCATCAGGGTCGCCGTGCGGATCGCCCCCGTCGCCCCCAGCGGATGGCCCAAGGCGATCGCCCCACCCAGCGGATTCACGATCTCCGGGTTGAGCCCCACATCGTTGATCACCGCCAGCGACTGCGCCGCAAAGGCCTCGTTGAGTTCGATCCAGTCCATGTCATTCAGGCTCAGTCCCACCTGCTTCAACACGCGCGGGATGGCCTCCTTCGGCCCGATGCCCATGATCTCCGGCGGCACACCCGCCACGGAAAAACCGAGGAACTTGCCGATGGGTGTGAGGTTGTAGCGCTTCAATGCCGTCTCACTGCACAGCAGCACCGCGCCCGCGCCGTCCGACATCTGCGAACTGTTGCCCGCCGTCACCGAGCCCTTCTGCATGAACACCGTCTTGAGCTTCGCCAGCGCTTCGAGCGAAGAATCCGCACGCGGGCCTTCGTCCTGTTTCGCTTCGCGTGTTTTGATCTTAACCTCACGGCTGTGCATGTCCGGCAGATGCTCGGTAATGAGGTAAGGCGTGATCTCGTCCTCGAACTCGCCGTTGTTGATCGCCGCGATGGCGCGCAGATGGCTCTGCAAAGCAAAGGCGTCCTGTGCCTCGCGCGAGACCTTCCAGCGTTCCGCCACCTTCTCGGCGGTGATGCCCATGCCATAGGCGATGCCGTAGCGCTCGTCGCGCTCGAAGATGGATGGATTGAACGCGATCTTGTTGCCCATCATCGGGATCATGCTCATGCTCTCGACCCCGCCCGCAATCATCACATCCGCCTCGCCGAGCCGAATGCGGTCCGCCGCCAGCGCCACCGACTGCACGCCGGAAGAACAGAAGCGGTTCACCGTCATGCCCGGCACCGAGTTCGGCAACCCCGCCAGCAACAGCGCGATGCGCGCCACGTTCATCCCCTGCTCCGCCTCCGGCATCGCACAGCCGACGATCACATCGCCGACACTGGCCGGATCGAGCGACGGTGCCTGCGCCAGCACGCTCTTCAGCACATGCGCAAGCAGATCGTCGGGACGCGTGTTGCGGAACATGCCGCGCGGCGCCTTGCCGACCGGCGTGCGGGTGGCGGCGACGATGTAGGCTTCCTGGACTTGTTTGCTCATGATCTTTACCTCTTCAATGAATCAGAAATTTACCCACAGTCACTCGCATTCATCCGTAATTTTTCATTAGCTCTGATATCGCCAATCAACAAGAAGATTCCTGCAATCACCATAAAAGCACCAATGTACTCAAGGCCATGAGATGCAATTTCAGCAGAATCCGCAAGCGAACTTAACGTATCCCTCTGCATAGTTATAATTTCTGCGGCTCTCTGCGTCTGTGCTGACGTTTGCGTACCGTTATGCAAAGCTTCAACAATCGTTGATGTGTCGACTGGTTTCTCAGCAAGAAAACGAATAGCTGTAAGCCCATTTAGTGTTTGAACGATTAGTAACGCCCCAAGAACAATTTGGGCCACTAAAACTAATCTGAAATATATATTTTTCATTCACAGACACCTTCCGCAATCACTTTTCATCGCACTGGCAACAAAACACTGCACTAATTCCTCAACGGCTTCCCGCTCTTCAACATATGCTCGATCCGCGCCTGCGTCTTCTCGGTCGCCAGTAGTTCCATGAAGTGCTTGCGCTCCAGATCGAGCAGCCAGGTCTCATCCACCATGCTGCCCGCCTCAACATCACCGCCGCACAGCGTGTCGGCGACGCGGCAGCCGATGTTGTAGTCGTGTTCGGAGATGAAGTTGCCCTGCAGCATGTTGATCATCGCGGCCTTGAGGGTGGCGGTGCCGGTGCGGCCGGCGACGGCGATCTGGCGCTGGTGCAGCGGCGGACGATAGGCGGTGGCGTTGAGTGCCTTGGCTTCTTCCTTGGCGATGTGCAGCAGTTCGAATTTGTTCAGCACGATGCGGTCGGACGGCCTGAGGTAACCCATCTCCCTTGCCAGCTCGGCGCTCTTGGCAACTTCGCCCATGGCGATGTGCTGAAAGTAACGGCGCACGAAGGGGAAGATGTCGACGCGGTTGTCGCTGGAGTAGCGCTGCGCTTCCTGTGAGGCGCGCTGTGCCATCTCCTTGCAGCCACCGCCGGCGGGCAGCAGGCCCACGCCGACTTCGACCAAGCCGATGTAGCTTTCCAGCGTGGCGACGATGCGTGAACAGTGGATGGAGAATTCGCAGCCGCCGCCGAGCGCGAGGCCGTCCACTGCAGCGATGGTGGGCACTTGGGCGTATTTGAGGCGCATCGAGGTCTGCTGGAACTTGGCGACCACGGCTTCGACCTTGGGCACATTACCCGTCGCCGCGTTGAACAGATCACCCATGCCGCCGCCGCCCGCTGCGGTGTATTTGACGCGGTTCACCGCGCCCTTGAGTTTGCCGAACATGCCGGTGTCGGGTGTCTCCTGCACGCCCTGCATGAGTTGCAGCAGATTCGCCCCCGCCGAGAACGGCGGCTCGCTCTGCCACAGGATGAGGGCGGAGAAATTCGCCTCGGCTTCGTTCACCGCACGCAGGATGCCATCCAGCACTTCGTTGCTGACGGTGTGCATCTTGGTCTTGAAGCTCAGGATGGCGATGGTGTCGCCGGTATGCCAGAGGCGGACTTCGTCGGTCTCGAATACCGTCTCGCCGTAGTGGCGCTCTTCGCCGAGCAGACGGTCTGGGTAGATTTGGCGTTTGTAAACCGGGAGCATTGAACGTGGTTGATATGCGTTGCCGGTAGCAGAGAAGGAGCCCTGCATGCCATGCACGGCGACACGCGCAGGATCGGTGGCCCAAGCGGGCAGCGGCGAGGCGGCCATGGCTTTGCCGGCGGCGATATCGGCAGTGATCCAGCCGGCCACCTGCTGCCAGCCTGCGGCCTGCCAAATCTCGAACGGACCGTTGTCCCAGCCGAAGCCCCAGCGTACGGCGAAGTCGAGGTCGCGCGCGTTGTTGGCGATGTATTCCAGATGCAGCGCACAGTAATGGAACACGTCGCGGAACACCGCCCACAGGAACTGCGCCTGCGGATGCGGGTTGCTGCGCAGTCCGGCAAGTTTCTTTGACCAGTCGCGCTCGCGCAGAATGTCCTTCACGCCATCGTCCACCTTGGCGTCGGACAGTTTGTATTCGCGCGTGTGCAGGTCCAGCACGTGGATCTCTTTGCCGATCTTCTGGTAGATGCCGCGTTTGGTCTTCTGCCCGAGCGAGCCCTGGTCGACGAGATAGTTGAACCAGCTTGGCAACTCAAAGTGTTTGTGCCACGGATCTTCGGTGAGGTTCTCGCGCATGGTATTGACCACGTGCGCGAACACATCAAGACCGACCACGTCCAGCGTGCGGAAGGTGGCGCTCTTGGGACGGCCAAGATAGCGACCGGTGAGCGCATCCACCATGTCGAAGCCGAGATTGAACGCAGCCGCATGGTGTTTGGTGGCGAGCATGGAGAACACGCCGATGCGGTTGGCGATGAAGTTGGGGGTGTCCTTGGCACGCACCACGCCCTTGCCCAGCGTGGAGACGAGGAAGGTCTCCAGTTCGTCGAGCAGTTGCGGTTCGGTGCCTCTGCACGGAATCAGCTCGACCAGATGCATGTAGCGCGGCGGGTTGAAGAAGTGGATGCCGCAGAAGCGGTGGCGCAGATTCTCGGGGAAGGCTTCGGCCAAAGTGTTGATGGAAAGACCGGAGGTGTTGGTGGCGAAGATGGCATTGGCATTCACAAAAGGCGCGACCTTGCGATACAGGTCCGACTTCCAGTCGATGCGCTCGGCGATGGCCTCGATGATGAGGTCACAGCCGCGCAACTTCTCCAGATGCTGTTCGTAGTTGGCAGCTTCGATGTAGCTCACGCGCGCCGGGGAAGAGATGGGTGCGGGGTCGAGTTTCTTCAGACCGTCCAGCGCCTTGTTGACGTTGCCGTTGGGATCACCCTCTTTCGCGGGCAGCTCGAACAACAGCGTCTCGACATTGGCATTGACCAGATGCGCGGCGATCTGCGCACCCATGACACCCGCGCCGAGTACGGCGACCTTGCGAATCTTCAGATGATTGCTCATCGCGATACCCCCGAATCGATTAACTTGCAAAGCGGCGGGACAGAATCCCGCCGCTCACTGCGGACTATCAGAAGTTATATGCGTACTGCAAACTCAGGATGTCTACGCTGCTGCTGTAGGTACCCACCAGACTGCCTGATGTTGCGGTAGGTTGGTTAATAGAGGCATCCTTGACAACCAGATGTGCATAACCAAAATCGATCGTACCCGAGGCAGATGGCTTGTACTGCCCCCCTAGCGAGAACCACGTGCGATCATTGTCGGGGATACGTGCGGTGCGGAAAGCATCGGGAACGGGACTATGATCGTACGCAGCGCCAATGCGTGCCAGCCACTGTTCGTTATAGTGATAGCTCGCGCCGACTGCCACACGCCATGTGTCCTTCCAGTTCTCCGGAACAGTCTGCAAAACAGCCCCGCTGGTGCGGGTGATCTGCAACTGCTTCAACACACTCCAACCGGTCCGGGTTGCATCAGCCATCAAGTCCCACTTGTCGGTCAACCGGTGAAAACCACTGATCGACAGAGAATCAGGCATGGTGATCGGCAGGGTCACATCACCATTGGCTGCAGGCACACCACCGGTAAATGTGACAGTGCCACTCAAGGTATATTTCACTTTCGAACGATATGCCAATCCGATCCGGGTATCCGGAGTCACATTGAACAATGCGCCAAAGTTATAGCCCCAGCTTGAATCACTACCCTTCACTGAACTAAAACCCTCAGCGGCACCCAAATTAACTGCATTGGTCAGTTCGCCCGAGATGTGCTGATAGTTCAGACCAAGCCCCAAGCTGACGCTGTCATTCACCTGGTAAGCAACAGAGGGATTCAGGTTGATGGTCTCTATCCTGGATTTGACCGCCTGAAAACGGCCGATCCAGGTAGCGTCATATTCAGTCTGCAAACCAAACGGTGCATTGATACCCAGACCGAGGCGTAGCGTAGGATCCAATTCCATCATCATATAAGTATTGGGTACCAGTGCCAGACCGCCAGCATCTCCACCATTTCCACCCAATGGACGCGGCCCTGCCGCTGGTGTCGACCCGGTATTGGAAAATTTCGCCGAAGGCTGGATCAGACTGCCCGCCAAGGTCACTTGTTTGCCTTTCAGCCTGGACATGCCCGCCGGATTGAAAAAAATAGTTGTCGCATCTTCGGCGGCTGCGGCGCCACCGGCGAAAGCATTACCCAGTCCGCTGCTTTGTTCGATCAGCGCGAATGCAGAGGCTGCGGCATTGTTGGACATCGCCATCAAGGCGCCGACAACGGAAAGACAGACTAACGTTTTTTTCATTTTCACTTCTCCCTGGTTATTGAAAAAACTACCAACGACATTGCTAAACGATACTACATACCAATGATCAATCTTCCGGCGGCAAAGAGCGCGGCCTGCGGTCCTCACCCACCGCGACATAGGTCAGCGTCGCCTCGGTGACTTTGTGACAGGTCGGCTTGGCCGGATCGCGCTGCACATAGACTTCGACATCGACGGTGACCGAGGTGGTGCCGGTCTTGACGATGCGGGTGTAGAAACTCACCAGGTCGCCGACGAAGATGGGCTGCTTGAACACGAAGGAATTCACCGCGATGGTCGCCACCCTGCCCTTGGCTCTATGCACCGCCGGGATGCTGCCGGCGATATCCACTTGCCCCATCTAATGCACAACGAAGATGTCGCCGGTGTAGTTGGCATCTGACGGCATCGCCGCCACGCGTATGGTAGGTTCGCGCTGGGGCAATGAGGTGGTCGCATGTTCGTTGTGCATTATCAATGGCCTTTATACAGATCTTCGATACGAGAACCGAACACCTCCACCACCTTGTTGCGCTTCAGGCTCAGCTTGGGCGTGAGCAGGCCGTTGTCGATGTTCCATGGGTCGCACAACAACAGAACGCGGTGCACCTTTGCATAGCCCGGGAATCCGCTGATGTTGCGCGCGATGCGGCGCAGCACCTTGGCTTCCACGTTGCTGTCGGTCAGCGATTCCGGCATGTCGCAGCGCACGCCGACCTTGGCCGCCACCTGCGGCCACACCACAGGATTGAGCACCGCCAGCGCGACCAGATAGGGTTTGCCTTCGCCGTAGACCATCACCTGGTCGATCAAAGGATCGTTGAGGATGGCGGCTTCCATGTCGGCGGGCGGGATCTTCTCGCCGGTGGAGAGCACGATGATCTCCTTCAGGCGGCCGGTGATGTAGATGTGGCCGGTCTCGCTGATATGCGCGATGTCGCCGGTGTTGAGCCAGCCGTCGGCATCGATGATCGCCCTGCTCGCCTCGGGATTGTTCCAGTAACCCATCATCACGTTCGGACCTTTCACCAGCAGCGCGTTCTGCGCGCCCAGCTTGACCTGCACGCCGCGTATCGGTTGGCCGACGCTGTCGGGGAAGTTGTTGTCCAGACTGTTGCCGGACACGATGGGGCTGGTCTCGGTCATGCCGTAGCCCTGCACCACCGGCAGGCCGAGGCCGACGATGAGGTGCGCGATCTCGGCCGGCAAAGCGGCGCCGCCGCTGACGGCGGTACGCAGACGACCGCCGAAGCGCGCAAGTATCTTCTTAGCCACCAGCGCGTTCAGCAGCGGCCACAGCAGGAAGGATGGCTTCCAGCCGCCGCGCCCCTGATCGCGCAGGAACCGCGCCCAGCCCGTCTCCACCGCAAGGTGGAACAGCGCGCGCTTGAGCGCGGAGCCTTCGTCAAGCTTGGCCTTGATCGCGGCGTTGATGCGCTCGTAGATGCGCGGCACCGAGATCAGGATGGTCGGCTTGATGGTTTGCAGGTCCTCCGACAGCAGCGGGATGGAACGCGCGTAGGCCACGGTCGCGCCGGTCATCACCTGCAGGTAATAGCCGCAGGTGCGCTCGAAGGTGTGCGACAGCGGCAGGAAGGACAGCATCAGATCGTCGGCGCGCACCAGGAAGGTCGCCATCGCATCATAGGCATTGGAGAGCATGTTGTTGTGGCTCAGCATCACGCCTTTGGGCTTGCCAGTGGTGCCGGAGGTGTAGATGACGCTGGCCAGTTCGCCTATCGTGCAGGGTACCGCTGCCTGCAGGGTTGCGCTGGCGGGCAGGTATTTCGCCGCGGAGACCAGTCGCGCATCGTTGCCCGGCACTTCGTCCAGCGAGATAAAACGCTGCACACAAGCCATCTGCCCGAGCACACCGTTCAACTCCTTCCATTGCTCGGCCGTCTCGAACAACAACGCCTTGCACTGCGAATCGTTGACGATGTAGGCGATGTTCTCGGCGCGGTCCACGGTGTAGAGCGGCACACAGATAAGCCCCAACGACATCGCCGCCTGGTCGAACATCACCCATTGCGGACAGTTGCGCAGCATCAGCGCCACACGGTCACCCTTGACCAGCCCTTCCTTCGCCAGCGCCGCCTGCCAGCGCGCCACCTGCTCGCTCATCTGGCGCCAGCTCAGCGATACCCATTCATTGCGCGGCACATCGAAGTAACGGTAGGCCTCCTTGTCCGGCGTGCGCCGCACGCGCTCCAGAAACAATCCGTGCAGCGTCACTGCCTGCAGCGGCGTGATCACATCCTTATTATCTGTAGTTTTCATTTTCGGCTCCTCTTATTGTTATATTTTTTTACTGACTACAAGAACAGATCTGAATACAGCTTCTCCCCCGGATTGACCGCATAGTGGTCGAGGTTCTTAACACCCGATGCGCGCATCACTTCGTCGTCGATCAGGAAATGACCGCTGAAGGTCTTGCTGTCGCGCAGCAGAATGGCATGCGCCGCATCCGCCATGATGGCGGGCTTGCGCGAGGCGCGCAGTATCTCGGGCGGGAAATTGAACTCGATGGCCGCAGTGGCGATGGTGGTACGCGGCCACAGGCAGTTGCAGGCGATGCCGGCGGCGGCGAACTCCTTCGCCAGCCCGAGCATGACCATGCTCATGCCGAATTTGGAGATGGTGTAGGCGAGATGCTGCGCGAACCATCTGGCTTCCAGGTTCAGCGGCGGCGACAGCGTGAGGATATGCGGGTTGGCCGCCTTCTTCAGATGCGGGATGCAGGCCTGCGAGGCGAGAAAGGTCGCGCGCATGTTCACGTCCCACATCAGGTCCAGCCGCTTGGCCTGCGTCTGCAGCGTCGGCGTGAGACTGATGGCACTGGCGTTGTTGATGAGAACGTCAATACCGCCGAAATGCGCGGCAGCCTGCTCGACCGCGGCGGTGATGGCCGCCTCGTCGCGCACATCGAGCTGTATCGCCAGCGCCCGCCCGCCCGCGTCTGTCACTTCCTGCGCCACACTGTGGATGGTGCCCGGCAACTTGGGATGCGGCTCGGCCGTCTTGCCAGTGATGACCACGTTCGCGCCGTCGCGCGCGCAGCACAGCGCGATCTCGCGGCCGATGCCGCGGGAGGAACCGGTGATGAAGATGGTCTTGTTATGCAGATCGGTCATATCGGATCACCGTTCGCTGTCAGAATCTATTTCCCTGCCTGCAACTCCTCGGGCGCGAAGTCATCCACCATGATGACCTTGCGCCGCAGCGCGTAGTCGCGCTCCAGCTGCAATGCCTGCTCAGCATCGATGAGGCCCAGATCACGCGCTTCGGCGATCTGCAGCAACTCTTCGCGTGCCTTGAGCTTGCCGCCCTTGCGCGCCTTCTCCAGTTCGGCCTGCATCGGCTCGCACGCCAGCGTGCTGGTGAGCGCCGCTTCCAGTGCGCCGACCGCATCCGCCTCGTCGGGCGAGATGTACATGCCCGCGGTCAGGCGGTCGCGCGCGGCACCCGGCTTGAGCAGCAGCGAGGCGACCTGGTGGCCAATATGGTCGCTCGGCGGTTGACGCCATTGTCCGAGCGGGAAAATCATCACGCGCAGCACCAGGGCGGCGAAGCGGTTGGGGAAATTCTGCAGCACGCTGTCGAACGCGGTCTGGATACGGTAGAGGCCGTCCTGCATGCCCCAGTGCAACAGCGGCAGGTCTTCCTCGAGGCGGCCGTCGTCCTCGAAACGCTTCAGCACGGCGGAACACAGATACATCTGGCTCAGCACATCGCCCAGCCGCGCGGAGAGTTTCTCCTTGCGCTTGAGCCCGCCGCCAAGCACCAGCATGGCGACATCCGCGGCAAAGGCGAACGCGGCCGAGTAGCGCGTCAAGGCCTGATAGTAGCGCTTGGTCGGCTGCTCGGTCGGCACGCCGATGATGCGTCCGCCGGTCAGTCCATAGAGCAAGCTGCGCACAGCATTGCTCAAAGTGAAACTGATGTGGCCGAAGAACGCCTCGTCGAACTCGCGCACCGCGCGCTTGTTGTTCTGGTCGTGCGCGGCGTGGATCTCTTTCAGCACATAGGGATGTGAACGTATCGCGCCCTGGCCGAAGATGATGAGACTGCGCGTGAGGATGTTGGCACCTTCAACGGTGATGCCGATAGGCGTCTGCTGGTAGGAGCGCGCCAAATAGTTGTCGGGGCCAAGGCAGATGCCCTTGCCGCCGTGCACGTCCATCGCGTCGTTGATGACCATGCGGCCGCGCTCAGTGCAATGGTATTTGACGATGGCAGAGATGACCGAGGGCTTGCCGCCCAAGTCCACCGCTTGCGCGGTCATGGTACGCGCCGCATCCATCACATACAGGTGACCGCCGATGCGCGTCAGCGCCTCTTCCACGCCCTCGAACTTGCCTACCGGCACATGGAACTGTTTGCGCACGCGACCGTAGGCGCCGCTGGTGCGCGCCGCCAGTTTGACGCCGCCGGTCGCGCTGGCCGGCAAGGAGATTGAGCGCCCCGCCGCGAGGCAATCCATCAGCATGCGCCAGCCGTGGCCGATGCGCATGGTGCCGCCGATGATGTACTCCATCGGGATGAACACATCTTTGCCCGTGGTCGGTCCGTTGAGGAAGGCGGAGTTGAGCGGGAAGTGGCGGCGTCCCACTTCGACGCCTTGGATATCGGTGGGGATCAGCGCCAGCGTGATGCCGCGCGAGACTTCCGCTCCCAGCAGGTTCTGCGGATCGTAGAGCTTGAACGCCAAACCGAGCAGCGTTGCCACCGGCGCCAGCGTGATATAGCGCTTCTCCCAAGTGATGCGCACGCCGAGCACGTTCTGGTGACCGTTGAAATCGCCGTAGCCGACGACTCCGTAATCGGGAATGGCACCCGCGTCGGAACCGGCGAAGGGGCCGGTCAGCGCGAAGCACGGTACTTCCTTGCCGCTGGCGAGCCCGCGCAGGTATTTGTCCTTCTGTTCCTGGGTGCCGTAATGCAGCAGCAGCTCGGCCGGTCCGAGCGAATTGGGCACCATCACGGTGACCGCCGCCGTGCCGCTGCGCGAAGCGATCTTGGTGATCACAGCCGACTGGGCCTGGGCGGAGAATTCGAGGCCGCCGTATTCCTTCGGGATGATCATGCCGAAGAAACCCTTGTCCTTGATGAACTGCCAGGTCTCCGGCGACAGATCCTGACGCTTGTGGGTGATGTCCCAGTCGTCCAGCATGGCGCAGAGCTGGTTGACCTCGTTGTCGAGGAAGGCCTGCTCCGCGTCGCTGAGTCCGGTCTTGGGCAGGGCCAGCAGTTGTTTCCAGTGCGGATTGCCGCTGAACAGCTCGCCGTCCCAGCCGACCGTACCGGCGTCGAGCGCCTCCTGCTCGGTCTGCGAGACCTGCGGCAAAATCTTGCGGAAGATACCGAGGATGAAGCTGCTGATCAGCAGACGGCGCAGGGCCGGGATGCCAAAGAGCGCGACGATGACAACCAAGGTGATGTAGATCGCCTGCAGCGCCTCGTCGGAGAGGCGGCTATCCAGCGCCACGATGGGCACGACCAGCGCGACCATCCCGATCAACCATCCCCAGATGGATGCCCGGAAGAACGCCAGACCGAGAACGACCGCGATGACCACCACAGCCATGAATATTGACATTCTTATTCTCCTCAGTAGGGTCTGTTGTGTATGGGACGAACTTTAACGCCAGCGTGGCACGCTGACAATGGATAAATTCCGCACACCGGATGTGGGGTCTGACATATATATCAGATTGACTATCAGGCACCACTTTGCCACACTGCGGGCATGTCCAAGCTGACCAGAAAACTCGTTGCCGTACTGATGCTGCTGTGGTTGCCGCTTTCCGGCGGTAGCGCGCTGGCGGCATCGATATCCATGCAATTACAGCATGGCGGATGTGCTGAGTCTGCCACCATGCAGGCGAAGGTGGTGCACGAGGATATGACAGCGCATCGCCAGCACCACGAGCAGACCCCTGCCGTAGCGGACACGCAAGACAACACCTGCAACGACTGCGGCGTCTGCCATCTGGCCTGCACCGGCTATCTGGCTGTGCCGAGTACCGAGGTTGTCGCGGCACAGGCAACCGAACTTGAAACGACTCCCTATCTGGTGGTCTTCCACTCCTACACCTCCGCCCCGCTGGTTCCGCCTCCTCTCGCCCGCGCCTGACGCGGGACGAGTCCGTCTGTAGTTTTCACGTAGCCTGATCTTCGTCCCGCACCGTTCGGCGGTCGCTCGCGGCTGTCCGATTGCTTTGCAACAGCAAATGGATGCGGAACATGAAATCACCTTCAATTGTTTTATCGCTGTTTTGCGCGCTCTGGCTCTCACCGACTGGCGCCGAAGGGCTTTTGGGCAGCAATCTCAACGGTTTGCTGGACTACGCGCGCGAACACAATCCCGAACTGGCCGCCACGCGCTATGAGGCCGAGGCGGCGCGACAACGCAGCGAAGCGGCCGATGCCCTGCCCGACCCGGTGTTGCGTACCGAGTTGATGGACATCACCAACGAGGGTTCGACCGGCACGCGCTTGCTGCCCTCGCAGGTCGGCGCTACGAAATACACGCTGATGCAG
>Ga0209417_1002413_pt1 | contig 28819 bp, 29 predicted proteins | sample RifGroF2_FD_184002 | JGI IMG/M metagenome (GOLD analysis project Ga0209417, IMG submission 184002) | Groundwater microbial communities from Rifle, Colorado, USA - Groundwater F2 (SPAdes) (version 2) | ecosystem: Environmental > Aquatic > Deep subsurface > Groundwater | place: Rifle, Colorado... | reverse complement strand
CGGTGACGCGAGTTTCGTCAACCGGATTTTTAACCGGTCCGAATGCAGAATTTTCATTTGACGAACCCATTGCGAACTCATCGCAGTTGGTTTTGCCGATAATGATTGCGTCTTCATCAACTAATTTTTGAACCGCTGTTGCGGTGTAAAGTGAGGTAAAATTTTCCAATATTTTTGAAGAACAAGTAAGCGGTTTATCTTTTATAGCAAGTACATCTTTTATGGCAATTACCATTCCCGCAAGTTTCCCGTAAGAGCCGTCAGCAATTTTGTGTTCGATTTCTTTTGCCCGTTGCAATGCTTCTTCACCAAATATCGAATTAAAAGCATTTAAATTTTTTCTGTCATCTATCCGTAAAAGAAATTCACGGACATTTTCGACCAACGACAATTTGCCTTCTTTTATAAGACATAATTTTTCTATATGATTTTTATAAGTAATCAATAAAGTCCTTTAGCAGTTTTAGGAATGGGGAGCGGGCAGTTTATTTTTTATCTTTATCATCAATTGAATTTTTGATTTCTTCTTCAACTTCGTTTAAAGATTTTTTAAAATCTTTAATTCCTTTCCCGACACTTTGCATCATCTCGGGAAGTTTTTTTGGTCCGAAGAGAAGAAGAGCGACAACTGCAATTAAAATAATTTCCGTTGCACCGATGTTACCGAACATAGCTTAGTCTTTTTTTTCTGATGATTGATTTTTGTCGGAAATTTTGGTTCCGCTATCTTCATCTTTCATCCCTTTTTTAAATTCCTTAATTCCTTTGCCAATACCCTGCGCCAGTTCGGGGATTTTTTTCGCGCCAAATAAAAGTACTACAACAAGTACGATCAAAATTATTTCTGTTGTTCCAATATTTCCCATAGTTGATCCTTCTACTTTATAAAATTTGTTAATAAAGAATTAAAAATTTGCAACCCGTCTGTTTTGCCAAGTAATCCATCACTGCTTCTTTCGGGGTGAGGCATCATCCCGAAAACATTTCCATTCTTGTTCATTATTCCGGCTATATTTCCAATCGATCCGTTCGGGTTACACTCATCTGTTATCTCACCATTTGACGAAGAATATTTGAAGAGGATTTGATCATTCTGTTCAAGAGATTTTAATGTTTCGTCATTAGTAAAATAATTTCCATCACCATGTGCTATTGGCGTCATCAACGTTTTTTTCTGAAGAGATTTTGTCAAAAGAGAAGTTCCGTTCACTGCCGTCACATAAATGTCTTTGCAAACAAATTTTATATTCTTGTTTTTTATCAAAGCGCCGGGCAGAAGACCCGATTCAGTTAATATCTGGAATCCATTACAAATACCGAAGACGATCCCACCTTTATTTGCAAAGTCGATAACAAGATTCATAATTGGGGAAAGTTTGGCTACCGCGCCGGTTCTGATATAATCTCCGTACGAAAATCCACCGGGAAGAATTATCACATCACATTTTTGAAGATCGGTGTCTTTGTGCCAAAGATAAACGGTTTCCTGCTCCAAAACATGTTTTAATACATGATAGGAATCATGATCACAATTTGAACCGGGGAAAACCACTACACCGAATTTAAGCTTCATCAACTTTGTCTAACGTAATTTGAAAATCTTCCATAGATGGATTGCTTAATAATTTGGCACAAAATTCAGAAACCTCTTGTTTAGCGGTTTCTAAATCGGAAACATTAACAAGAAATTCAACTTGTTTATCAATCCGTACGTTTGTAATATTTTTAAATCCAAGGAGAACAGCGCCATGTTCGGCAGCTTTTCCCTGCGGGTCTAGAATTGATTTTTTTCTTTTTACTATAACTTTTGCTTTGAACAAGGTAAGCCTTTTTATTTTTTAAACTTCAAATAAACTGAATTAAAAATACCAAAGAGAACAATGAAAAGAAAGATTAAGAAAATTGCTCTTCCTTCAGTAAGAAAAAGCGCCGCCAAACTGAGAGCGAAAAAAGAAAAATGATACGGTTTTTCTTTTACTCCTCGTTTGGTAAAATGCGGCAAGGTCTCGTACCGAAATCTGCTGACCATCAGGATAGCTAACGTAAGTACTAAGGTTATGGTGTACAAATTATAGGAGGAAGAGAGATAATTGTCCTTACCAAAAACCAGTACATAAGCTGCAAGTGTTAAAGCAGCGGTCGGGATAGGGAGACCGACAAAATGTTCTTTCTTAAATCCTACCAATTGAGTATTAAATCTCGCTAACCGGAAAGCTCCGCATAATAAAAATATTCCGGCAAAAATGATTCCGGGAGTTCCTATCCGTTGTAATCCGATCTCATAAATTAAAAATGCCGGAGCCACACCAAAACTCACCACATCGGAGAGTGAGTCTAATTCAACCCCAAATTGACTGCTTGATTTAGTGATGCGCGCTGCCACACCGTCAAGCGCATCGAAGACTGCGGCTGCGCCGATTAACCATGCGGCTAAATCGTAATTTTGCTGAGCAGTAAAAATTATGGATAAGAAGCCGCAAAAAAGATTCAGCGAAGTAAACGAATTAGGAAAAATCCGTTTTGTCGGTTTCATGTTTTGTAAAGTCATTTTAAACCTATTTTAGATTCAAATAAAATTGTTTCTCCAGCAAAAACTTTGTCCCCTTTTTTTAGTGAAGTTGTAAAAGTCTCGGGTACAATTACATCAACGCGGCTGCCAAATTTAATCATACCAAATCTATTGCCAACTACTACCTCGTCACCTAATTTCAATTCCGATATAATTCTCCGGGCAACAAAACCGGCAATTTGTGTGTAGAGAACTTTTCCAATTTTCCCGGTAATCCCTATTTCATTTCGTTCGTTGAGTTCGGAAGCTTTATCGTCATACGCAACTAAATATTCCCCTTTATGATACTGCAAATATTCTACCTTCCCGGAAATCGGAACGCGGTTTACATGCACGTTGAGCGGAGACATGAAAATCGAGATTTGTTTTGCTTTTCCTTTTAGAAATTTTTCTTCTGTTACATCCTTTATAAAAAGAACCGTACCGTCCGCAGGAGATATTACAATATTTTCTCCGGCAGGTGTAACTCTTTCCGGATCGCGAAAAAAATTAAAGGTAAAAACCAGTAAAAAGATTATCAGCGCAGAGAGGATCAATCTTACCGGTATAGAATGAATTAAGAAACCTGCAATTCCCAATATCACACAAAACGCGAGAACCAGGCTAATCGTAGAGTAGCCGTATTTAGTAATCATTTATCTTTGGACGCTTTCATGGAAAAGTTCTAAATATTTTCTGATCGAAGCCGGAGTGGATAAGTCAAATTCTTTTTCGGGTTCATCTTTTGGAACCAGTTTAAACGAATGGGGAGAAAACTGTCCTAACAACACAATTTTATCTCCGCTTTTGCCGAAAGTACATATCATTTCAGCTAAAGTTAAATTTCTTCTTTCAAAATAAGATTTAAGGATCACATTTACTTTTGTGGCTATTCTGCCGATCATTTTAAAATCAGCAAGAGGAAGAATACCAAAAGAAATTATATGATGATCGTTTAACTGATAATTAGAATCCGCGCTTAAGTAATTTTCAAACACGGGAACCTGAAGCGGAGTATTTTTCGCTAAAGAAAACATCTTTGAGAAATTTTTGTTCGAAGTATTGATGATCTTTATATAAACAGGCAGCTCCTCCGTTGGCGTGATTTTTACTTTACCATCGGTATGTGTATTCTCAAACGCAACCGGGATATGGTACTCCTTAACGTAGTCGCAAAAAAAAGCGCTTACCCTTGCGGAGAGTTCACCGTAATCTTTAATTTTTTTCCGGTTTTTTTCGTCGATCACAAAAAAATCATCAAACGTCAAGTCAGTTACGATTTTCTTTCTTCCTTTATTATTTGAAATTTTGGTAGTACAATATAAAGATGTTTGGCAAAAATTTATCAAAAATTTATAAAATCAAAGTATAAAAAGTCGAAGGATTGTTTTATATTTGCACGAAAATTAATACAAATGCTTAAACAAATAGTTCGGAGGTTCAATGAAAGGTGGAATGCAGGATATGCTACGCCAGGTTCAGAAATTACAGGAAGAAATGCAAAAAACCCAAGCCGGGTTAGCCAATAAAACCGTTTCCGCCGAAGCAGGCGGTGGAATTATTAAAGCTGTTGCAAACGGAAGCAAAAAAATTGTTTCGGTTGAGATTGATAAACAGGTGATTAATCCCGAAGAAAAAGAATTTTTAGAAGATTTAGTGGTTGCCGCGGTCAATAAGGCTCTGGAAGCTGCGGAAAAAATGTCGGAAGATGAAATGGGAAAACTCACTAAAGGAATGATCCCTCCCGGTTTAAACATTCCGGGGTTTTAGGTGAATATTTCCGAACCATTACAGATTGCTATTGAAGAATTCAGCAAATTCCCGGGAATCGGAAAAAAAACCGCCCAGAGATTATCACTTTATCTTTTAAAAAAACCGAATGAAGAAGTTGAAAAATTCATCGGTGCGATCTATAATCTGAAGCACAAACTAAAATTTTGTTCCGTTTGTTTTAGCATAACGGAATTTGATGTCTGCGAGATTTGTACAAGCCCGAAAAGAGATAAATCGGTTATTTGCGTAGTTGAAGAACCGAGTGATATTATCGCTATTGAAAGAACAAATGAATTTCATGGAGTGTATCACGTGCTGTCGGGGGTTTTGTCACCGCTAAGCGGTATCGGTCCGGAAGCATTAAAAATTAATGAACTTCTGAAGAGGTTAAAAACTCAAGAGGTTTCCGAAATTATTCTCGCCTTAAATCCCGACACAGAAGGAGACGCCACATCTCTTTACCTTGGCAAACTACTCCAACCCCTAAATATCAAAGTTACAAGAATTGCTCGCGGTTTACCTATCGGAGGCGATTTGGAATTTGCTGATGAAGCGACAATTGCTCGTGCAGTTTCAAACCGGGGACTCCTTTAATGAAATTATGGTTTGAAGATTGGTTCGAGTCAGAAGAATATTTAAAAGTCTACCAGCATCGAAACAGCGAAGAAGCCGAAATTTTAGTTTCTTTTATTCTTAGCCAAATCAATCTTTCCGCGAAAGCAAAAGTTTTAGATTTAGGCTGTGGAGCCGGAAGACACGCATTGTTATTGGCGAAAAGAGGATTCGACGTAACGGGCGTAGACCAAAGCGCAAATCTGCTATCAGTTGCTGCAGATGAGGCACAAAAAAATGGTTTGCATGCAACATTCATTAGAGATGATATTCGCACTGTCAATTTCAATGAAAAGTTTGATTTAATTCTAAACGTCTTTACAAGCTTTGGTTATTTTGAAACTGATGAGGACAATTTTTCACTCTTTTCGAATGTGGAGTCACATCTTGCGCATGATGGTACTTTTGTTTTTGATTTTCTGAATGCTGAAAATGTTAGACACAATCTTACTCCATTTTCTAAAACGGAAATTGGCGACATGGTTATAGAGCAGACGAGAAAAATTGAAGGGAAAAATGTGATTAAGGAAATCGCACTCCATCAAAATGGGAGCGTTAAAAATTTTCGTGAGTCGGTTCGTCTTTATTCAAAAGAAGAACTGATTACGGCAATAAACAATAGTAACCTGGTTGTTGAAATGATCTTTGGAAGTTATACCGGTGAGTCATTCGATGAAAAATCATCTTCACGATTGATACTTTTATGCAAAAAGAAAAAGTAGTTCTTTTTTTTCTTCTTATTATTTCTTTTAGCGGCTGTGATTTGTTCAACACGCGCGATCCGGAAAAACCGGATCAACCGAGGTCGAATTATCAACTTGCTGTTACACCGGAAATTCTGCTGGAAAATTTTAAGAATTCACTTACTGAAATTCACTTACTGAACTATCTGAATTGTTTTTCCGATTCTGCTTTTTCTGTAAGTGAATTTCAGTTTATTCCCTCCGCAGATGCCGCATCAAATCACCCGGTTCTGTTTGAAGAGTGGTCAAAAAAGAGTGAAGAACAATATTTTAACAATTTAGTTTCGCATATTTCAGCGGATATACCTATTACCTTCACAAGAAATAATGAGAAATCCTCTCCCCAGGGTGATAATAGCATTGTTTACACAGCAAGTTATTTTTTGAATGTTCCTCATAATGACGAAATCCAAAAAAACTTTGAAGGTGATTTGCAGTTTAGTTTAGTGCGGGATTCGCGTGATGTGTGGACGATTGCTTTTTGGCAAGATATAAAGAGTTCACAAAACGCAAGTTGGAGCGAACTCAAAGGTTTTTATTCGCCAAATTGAGATGAAAAAAACAATAATAATTTTGTTCGTTTTTATTAGTATTTCCGGCTGTCAAAATCCTTTTGCTCCAAAGTTGGATAAAAGTGAGTCAACCGGAACTTCGTCTGGAGATTTGACACAGATCGAAGGAGTATTTCAAAATCTGCAATATGCTTACACTTTTCGCGATACTGCTATCTATGGGCAAACTCTTGGCAGTGATTTTTTATTCAGCTATCGTGATTATGATCTAAGTTTTGATGTTAGCTGGAGCAGAGAAGAGGAAATGAAGGTAACTCACGGACTTTTTCAAAATGCAGAGCGACTCGACCTAATTTGGAACAATATCATAGCTTCGACTGAAGACTCCTCCGAAGCTAATATTGTCCGCGGTTTTAATTTAATGATCACTTTTAATCCAACCGATATCATTCGTGTTGACGGGAGAGTGAATTTAAGCTTACAAAAGGAATCAACTTCCGGTAAATGGAAAATAATAAGATGGATAGACGAATCGAATTTCTAATATGACGCTATTTTTATTTAAGGAGGCAATTCGGGCAAACCGGAGAGCCAAACTATCGTTTCTTTTTTCCTTGAGTTCAACTACCGTTGGATTAGTGTTGATAGCGCTTTCTCTTTTATCAGTCCAGATTTCCAAATCAATTGAGTCTTATTTGCAAAATCAATTTGAAGTTCAAGTATATTTGAAAGAAGGATTGACTAAAAATCAGAGAGAGGGACTCCGAAAAAATTTAGAAAAACTTAAAGAAGTGAAGTCGGTAGAATTTATATCAAAAGAAATAGCGGCAGCAAAATTTGTAAAAGAAACGGGGGAAGATTTTCGGGCAATTCTTGAGTACAATCCACTCCCGGCAAGTTACATTTTAAAAACAGTTGGAACCGGAGCGATCAATTTCCCTTCTCTTTTAAAGAAAGTAAAAATGTTTGAAGAAGTTGATGATGCGATCTTCCCGAATGCTATGTATCAAAAAATGCTTTTCTATCTTAAAACTTTTCAGAAATATATTGCCGGACTTGGCATTCTTCTTTCAATTATTGCCTTTTATGTTATTTTTTCAACGACTCGATTGATTATTGAAAGCCGAAAAGAAGAAATTGAAACCATGAAATTGGTCGGCGGTTCACTCTTCACCATAAAACTCCCCCTTTTACTAAACGGCATGCTCATCGGTTTAATCTCGGGACTTATAGCGATTACTTTTCTGTACATCTCGGAAGTTTTGATAAGAACTTATTTCTACCAACAATTACCCGGTTTTTTGAATTATACGTTTGTTTTGTTATTTTTGGGTCCGGCATTGGGGTTGATTAGCAGCTTACTTGCCACATGGAAAATCTCATTAAAATTGTGATTAGGAACTTTTGTCGAGTAACAGCTATTTACTATCTTACACTCAAAATTTGGGAAAATTATTACAAATGAAAGTTTATCTTTTTTTACTCTTTATACTCGTTCTAAGTATTAATAACTTTGGTCAATCTACTGATACAAAGATCGGAATCGATTACGGTTCCTTAAAAATGAACCCGCAAGGGGCTGTTTATGATTATTCTGATCCGCAATCAGTTAATATAAAAGTTGCTGTGTGGGGCAACGTCAGATTTCCGGGCAGATATATCGTACCAGAATACACCAACGCGAAGGATCTTCTTTCGTATGCCGGGGGACCAACCGACGCAGCCCTTCTTGAAGATTTAAGGATTTATCGTACAAAGGAAGACTCATCGCAAGAATTTATCGCTATAAATTACTATGATTTACTTTGGTCCAAAGAGCCGAAAAAAGTTATTGCCGCCCCACAAATCAAAGCCGGAGATGTACTTCTCGTGCCCGGTGAACCTCGATGGTATACGAGAGATTATCTTTCTATTTCACTTTCTATCGTATCAACGTTAATTTCGTTGTCAATCTTAATTTTAAATATAGTACGTAAATAGTTATAGGTTTTTTTATATGAATAACAATTCAGTAGATGTTCGTGAGCAAGGATTAGCCCATTATTATAATATTGTAATTGATAATCTTTTTCCATTCCTACTTATTTCGGTTGTTGCGATTGTTGTTGCAATAGTTTATGCTATCAGCTCAATTAACATTTATAAGTCAACAACGGTACTTAAAATAAGCAAGCCGTCAGGCAATATCTTAAATTCCCCGTTAATGCCGGAATTTCAAGATTTTGGAAGTGATAGATTTATCGCAAATGAAATTGAAGTGCTTAAAAGCTATAAAGTTCGTGAGATCGCCGCGAATTCATTGATTGATAGTGTTAAAGCAATTAACCAAATTGATAGCTTTAAGGTTTTAGTACAATCACAGTCAAAATTAACCAATGATAGACCAAAACTTCTTGATGTTGATCAAATAGCTACTTTGCTTTCATCGAATGTTACCATAGAACAAAAACGCGGGTTGGACATTGTAGAAATTTCTTCCCAAAGTCCTTCTCCTTTTGAAGCCGCCCTAATTACTAATCTTTATGCTCGAGCTTATAAAACGCTAAACTTGGAGTTTAATAGAAATCAATTAACTCTTGTTAAAGCTTTCCTTTCGGACCAGAAAAACGAAAAGCTTGGTGAATTAAATAGCTCCGAAGAACTTTTGAAAACATTTCAAGAAAAAGGGGGAATAATTGCCCTGGATGATCAAGCTAAAGAGTTAATCACCCAACTTTCTAAATTTGAAGCGGACTTGAATTTAGCGAAGATGGAATTATCCATATCTGAAAAAACTTTGAAACAGTACAAAGAAGAGTTACGGAAACAAGACCCCCAGTTAACAGCTTATTTGGAAAATTTTTCTTCAGAAGAATATTTGAAGAATTTGCAGACTGAGTTAGCTAGACTTGAAGTCAACCGTGACATCGCCCTCTCGAACACTAAAGATAAAAATCTTGATAACCAGATGGTGAGAGATTACGATGCCAAAATAAAAGATTTGAAAAGTAAGCTTAAAACCAAGATCGAAGGCTTAAAAGCGAGCATTTTTGCGAGCAGCCCGGAAGAGGTTAAAGTTTTAACTAAAAACGTGATTGAGGAAGAGATTAAAGCTAAGTCGTTGGAGATAAAAGTTAAAAATTTAGCTGAGATTGTAAATTCTTACGATTCCAAATTTAATCAACTCCCTAAATCCGCTATTGAGTATGCCCGATTACAAAGAAGCAGAGAATCATTAGAAAAGCTCTACATTCTTGTTGAGGAAAAATATCAAGAGGCAGTAATTAACGAACAATCCCAACCGGGTAATGTTATAATTATTGATGTTGCAAGAAGACCCGACAAACCGGCTAAACCGAACCGGCTTCTCATCATTTTAGTGGGAACAATTTTAGGACTTGGTTTTGGTTTAGGTTATGCATTCCTCAGAAATTATTTTGATAATACGGTAAAATCTCCTGAAGATTTGAAAGACAGAAACATCAACGTAATTGGTTGGGTTCCGCAAATTCAATCTCTTGATAAATCAATTTCTAAAGATTTAGAATTCATCATTTATAATAAACCTGATTCGGTACCGAGCGAAGCGTTTAGGGCTTTGCGTACAAGAGTTCAATTCTCAAAGGTTGACCAGGGTAATATGAAAGTAATTCATATTACTTCTTCAACTCCAGGCGAAGGGAAAACACTTATTGCTTCGAATTTAGCAGGAAGTTTTGCTCAAGCAAATCATAAAACACTTCTTATGGATTGCGATTTGCGCAAGCCGAGAGTTCATACCTTGTTCGGGATGAATAGACAGCCCGGTTTAGTTGAACATCTTTTTGATCAAGTTGATTTAGCGACCATTATCAAGCCATCGAAGTTAGCAAATCTTGATGTAATTACTGTAGGAACAATTCCTCCAAATCCTGCTGAAATGTTGGGTTCTAAAAAGATGCAAGATTTCATAACTCATATGAAAACCCTTTATGATTACATCATTATTGATTCTCCTCCGATAATTTCCGTAACAGATTCAGAGATCATTGCAGCTTATTGTGATGCCGTTTATCTTGTTGTTTCAGCAAACTACACTGAATTTGATTTGTTGGATAAAGCGCTGGATATCTTAAAAAATAGTAATGTTAATTTTGTTGGAACAATCTTAAATAATTTTGTTTTCAAGAATTCTTACGGTTCGTATTATAAATATTACTACTACTACTATAACCGCGAAAAAGAAGGATCACGTTCCAAATCAACAACGTAAATCCGGTTGAATTTTTTTATTGTTAAAATAAATGAGGAATACTTTTCTGAAAGAAAAATATTTTAAAATTAGTCGGAGAAACCGGTCTCTCACCTATTTGGTAGGAAGCATTGTTTGCTTCCTACTTTTTTCTTTTTCCACGCCCGCTCAAGTAAAAAATCTTGAAAATACTTTAGATGTTAAAACGGAAACTGCAGGATATATTGATCCCGATACATATCATATTGGTCCTGGAGATAGCCTCTTAATATTGATAAAAGGATTAGATGAAATTGCTTGGAAGATTAGGGTCTCTCACGAAGGAACGATTTATGTCCCTAAAGTGGGTGAAATAAACCTAAAATCTAACTCTCTTTCAGAAGCAAAAAAAAAGATAGAAGAATCCATCAAATATTTTTACAAAAATGTTGAAATATTTATCTCATTAATTGATATCCGAAAAATTAAAGTGGGTTTATACGGTGATGTAAAAAAGTCTGCAATTTTAACATTACCTGCAAATGCTCACCTTAGCGATGTTTTGATGAATTCAGAATTAATTAACCCTACCGCTGACTTAAGGAACATTAAAATTGTCAGCGATGATAATCAATCAGCGATTTACGATTTTATTTCTTTCATTCGTACTAATGATAAAAAACAAAACACCCAATTAAAAGAGGGTGATTTTATCTATTTGGATAAAGCTGATAAGACTTTTTCAATTTTTGGAAGCGTTAAATTTCCCTTACTATACAATTTCAAACAAGATGAAACCGTTTTTGATGCGGTAAATCTTGCCGGCGGATTTTTAACAAATGCAAAAAGGGATACACTTGAAATAATTCGCTTTGCTAACGATAACAAAACACAAAACAGTTTTTTTATAACTTATGAGGATTTGAAGAAATTTGAACTTCAAAATAAAGACAAACTGATAATCAGAAGTATTCCTGAATTTTTGTTGGATGAAATTGTGACTGTTGAAGGTTTTGTCAAGTATCCGGGAATTTACAAGATTAAGGATGGAGTGACAAAATTAAGTGAGATTATTAATTTAGCCGGAGGATTTCTTCCCAAAGCTTCATTATCAGATGCAACATTATTTCGCAGAACATTAGCTGATACTACCGATGTTGAATTTGAACGATTGAAAAATTTACTTCGTAAAGATATGACGGATGATGAATATGATTATTTGAAAGCAAAAGCCCGTCAACCGAAAGGGAAGGTCGTAGTAAATTTTCCCGATATATTTGAGAGCAAGATTGATCGTGAAGATGTGATTCTGCGGAAAAACGATTTGATAATTGTTCCCGAAAAAAAAGATTACATAAATTTAATTGGACAAGTTGTACAGCCGGGAAAAATTCCTTATGACATTCATCTCAAAGTACAAGATTATATAGCCCTCGCCGGTGGTTTCGGCTGGCGCGCCGTTGATTCGGATGTTCGTGTTGTTCGATCAAACTCCGGTGAATGGATAGATGAAGATGATGTGGATGTTTTGTATCCGGGTGATATAATTTGGATACCGGAAGATCCGCCTCCACCAAAATTTTGGGATTTTACTAAAGATGCATTATTTATAATTGGACAAGTCGCAACTGTAGTTACTGCTGCTGTTGCTATCATAGTGAGTAGCAGGTAATAGATGAAATTTAATGAGTTACTTCAAATTGCTTTTATTCATAGAAAAAGAATTTTTGCGACAACATTTTTTGGAACTCTTTTTTACATCTTGTTATTGATAGTTGCGTATCCGGTAACCTATTCATCAGGAATATCCATTCTTCCGCCAGAAAAAAATAATTCGAACGGATTATCAAGTCTTCTGCAAGTTTCTGAAATTGCTAACATGACTAATCTCAATATGTCGGGGGCAAATTCACAACTCTATGCGGAGATCATCAAAAGTAGAACGGCTGCTGAGTATGTAATTTCAAAATTGAAATTAGATGATTATTTGGGAGCTAAAACAAAAGAAGAAGCTTCAGTTAGATTAAGAAAGCTTCTTTCCATTGAGGTTACTAAGGAGGGAATTATAGAGCTTTCAGTTCCCGTATCGACTTCATTATTTGGGAGAGTCTTATCCCAATCAGATTCAATTCGAAATTTGGCTGCAAATATTTCTAATGCATATGCTGAAGCTTTAGACAAAATCAACCGCGAAAAACTCTCGAGCAAAGCTAAGAAAGCGCGGATTTATATTGAAGATCAACTGGTACAAATCAAATCTCAACTCGATACATCGGAGACTGCTTTAATGGATTTTCAGAAAAAGAATAAGGCAATTTCTTTACCTGAACAAATGAAAGCGAGTATTGAGGCTGCTGCTTCTATAAAAAGCGAAATGATTTCAACCGAAATTAACTTAGGATTACTTTCGAAAAATTTAAATGAAAACAATCCTTCCATTATTTCTTTGCGATCAAAACATCAGCAGTTAAAGGAACAACTTCAAAAGTTAGAATCTCTTAATCAGGATATCTTGCTTTCGTTTGCTGATGCACCGTCTTTAGCAGGAAAATTGTCAAGTCTTGTAAGAGATGTAAAAATATATAATGAAGTTTATTTAATGCTTCAGCAACAGTACTTTAAGGAAAAAATCCAGGAGAATAGAGACCTTCCAATAGTAGAAATTCTAGATGCAGCCATTCCACCCGAGAGAGCATCGTCTCCAAAAATATTATTTTCAACTTTTCTTGCAGCGGTTTTTATTTTTTTAAGTTCTCTACTTATTTCAGTTTTTCAGACAAAAGAGATGTTCAATTATCTAAAGAAAAGAATTAAAACATGAACAAGAAAACAGCGGTAGTAACCGGTGGCGCCGGATTTTTAGGATCGCATCTTTGTGATAGATTACTTTTGGAAGGAATGAAAGTAGTTTGTATCGATAATCTTTTGACCGGCAATCTGAATAATATAAGTCATTTATTTGGCAACGAGAATTTTACTTTCCTAAAACACGATATCACTAATTTTATTTTTGTCCCGGGAGATGTTGATTACATCTTACATTTCGCCTCTCCGGCAAGCCCGATTGATTATTTAAAACTTCCAATTCAAACATTAAAAGTTGGATCATTGGGAACACATAAAGTTTTAGGACTTGCAAAAGAAAAGAATGCCAGAATTTTATTAGCTTCAACTTCAGAAGTTTATGGTGATCCTGAAATCCACCCGCAGGAAGAGACTTATTGGGGAAATGTAAATCCAATTGGACCACGAGGCGTTTACGATGAAGCTAAACGTTTTGCTGAAGCCATAACTATGGCGTATCATCGATATCACAATGTTGAAACGAGAATTGTAAGAATATTTAATACATATGGTCCCCGCATGCGTTTGGATGATGGACGCGCCTTACCGGCATTTGTAGGACAAGCCTTACGTGGACAAGATATTACTGTTTTTGGAGACGGCTCGCAAACGCGTAGTTTCTGTTACGTTTCAGATTTGGTTGAAGGGATTTATCGTTTGCTTCTTTCTGATGAAGTTGAACCGGTAAACATTGGTAATCCTGATGAAATTACCATTAAGCAATTTGCCGAAGAGGTTTTAAAAATAATGGATTCAAAGAGTAAGATTATTTACGAACCATTACCCCAGGACGATCCCAAGGTAAGGCAGCCAAATATCGAAAAAGCGAAAAAGATTTTAGGATGGCAACCTAAAGTGGACAGAGCGGAAGGTCTGAAAATTACGATAGAGTACTTTAAGAATCTCGTCCTATCATAATTAAAATGCCAAAAAAATTCTTTTTAACGGTCACAGGTGCATCGCTAATTATAATTTTTTTTGGCGCAATTAATAAAGTATTGGGGATGATCCGAGAAATTATTTTTGCAAATAATTTCGGTTTAAGCAAATCATATGAACTTTATTTATTAAGTGTTGTAATTCCTACTGTTATCAATACTTTTATTATTTACGTCGGGCAAAATTTTTTTATTCCGCAATATAATCTGATCAAAATTCAAGAAGGTGAAATAAAGGCGAGGATATTTTTCAATAAAGCTCTTTGGCTTTTTTTTATTTTAGGTTTATTTATTGCTTTGGGGATACTTATTTCAGAGGAGGCAATTCTCAAATTATTTACCTCTGAATTAACCAAATCCGAATTCATCACTGCAAAAAAAATACTAGTGATTATTTTATTTACAATTCCGCTCAATGGATTAATGGCAATTTTATTAGCCTATCTTCAAGCAGAATATGATTTTAGAAATGCTTTTATCTCACATCTTTTTCTGAATCTGACTATAATTTTGGTAGTTATACTTTTAACATCCGTATTTGGTATCTATTCGATTCCGATTGGTTTTCTTTTAGGGACATTCTTACAAGTTGGTTTCCTATTTATTTTCGTCAGAAATAAAATTGTATTTCAAGATTTGTGGAGCAAAAAGAGTGATTTCTTAAAACAATTTCCTACTGAAATATTTCTTATGACCGTCTTTATTGAATTGATGGGGCAGTTGTATGTTTTTATAGATAGATTATTCTATCCATCGGTTCAGGTAGGGGGAATTGCTGCGCTTAACTATGCTACAACCATTTATCTTATTCCCATCTCAATATTGTCAATGGCATTTTCATCGGCTATATTTCCAAAATTTTCTGAAACTTTTGCCACGGGAAAAATCGCTGAAACAGAAAATACATTTAACTCTTCAATGCGAATAACTTTCTTCTTTTTTATTCCATCTTCATTTGTGTTTATTTTATATGCTCAACCTATTGTCGAGCTCCTTTATCATCGAGGAGCCTTTAATACCAGCGATGTTGTGATGACGGCAGAAGTCTTAAAAATTTATGGAATGAGTCTCGTTTTTTTTGCAGCTTACGCGATAATAAACAAACTTCTATTTGGTATCGCCGCTATTAAATGGTTGATGTTAAGTTCAGTGACCGTTATTATTGTAAAAATTGCTGCAAGTTTTTTATTAGTTCCCGGTTATCAGCAGAAGGGACTTGCCGCCGCATCTTCACTAAGTTACCTGTTATATTTTGTTTTTGGAACTGCAATTGTTATTAAAAAATTGCACTTAAAAAAGTTGAGTCTTCCTGTTATAGCATTTTTCATCACTTGTGTTAATGCTGGATTTTCAATTCTTATAGTTGAATTACTATCTAAATATCTTTTCTCTTCGGGTCTCTTTTTTTCTTTACTGAAGATTGGACTTTTCTTTTCCTTATTCACTATTAATGCGTGGCTAATTAAAGATGAAACAATGGATATCGCTAATAGTCTTTTAATCAAATCTTGGAAGCATATTTCTAAATGAGTCAGTTTGAAATACTTCCGATAATTGAGAAATATTATCCAATAAAGTTATTTGTGAAAATAATTGTAGGATCCATTTGTAAAATTGCAAAGTATAAAAGAATTTTGACCAATTCTTATAGTGAGAGAATAAGTATAATAGTTTTGCACAAAATTGGGGATTCAATATTTACTACTCATGCGATAAAAAAAATCATTGAATTTCATCCGGACAAAACTATTTCAATTATCTGTTTTCCGGAAACAAAATCAATTTTTCAAATATCGTTTCCGGAGGTTGAAGTATTGACGATTCCACACCATCATTTCTGGAATGGGAGAATCGCTACATGCGAAGCAAAAAGAATATTGAGTGGTACTAGGGCTAAAATTATTTATGATTTAACAGGTGCAATAACTTCAGCTACATTAATCGCCTCTTCAAACGCTAATAACATTATTGGGATGAATTTAGAGTATTTTGAACCTCTGTATGATAAATATACACCGCTCAGAAAGACTCCTCATTTAAATGATTTGTATCTGGATGTTGTAAAAATGGTTTTTCCGGTTGATAATAATATATCGTATGAATTTCCCTTTAATGTTGGTCAAACAAATAAAGTTTTAATTCATCCACATGCTGGCTGGAAGGCAAAAGAGTGGGGGATCGAAAAATATTTAGAAGTGGCAAAGAAGCTATCTTCCAAATATGAAGTAGAGATTATCACGGAAAGAGGTTTTTTTACTGAAGAAATTAAAGACGAGATCAAAGAAAAAATTAAATTGATTGAAACAAAATCCGTTGAGGATTTAATTGAAGAAATTAAAAATTGTGGTGCATTTATTGGGAATGATTCTGGACCCATTTATATTGCGAATATGTTAGGTAAACCGACTTTAACAATTTACGGACCAACAAATCCAGATTATTCAAAACCCTTCGGGAAACATCATACTGAAATTCATAAAGAGGTTTCATGTTCCCCCACCCATGCACAATATTGTTTTGCTGATGCAGGAAGAAAATGCCCCGATTATATCTGTATGCGCACCCTGACTGTTGACGAAGTGTATCAAAAAACATTAGATTTTCTTGGCAAAGAAAAAATCCAAAATCGTGTAACTTAAAACGTAAAAAAACAGGATAAATTTTATGTCGTTCCTCCTAATTTTAAGAAAATATCTACCCGAGAATATCTGGAAATTCGGTGCCCGGGTAAAAAAGAATTATTATAAAAGACAATATCTACAAGGGAACAGACCTAAAGTTACTGCAGAAACATCAAAAGCATTTACCCGAAGAAAAAGTGAAAACTTTTTTGAGAAATATTGTGTTGGACAAGGTCTAGACATTGGTTTTGGAGGTGATTTGATAGTCCCAAACGCACAAGGATATGATTTTGAGCATGGCGATGCCCAATCACTTGACAACCTGCAAAATGAAAGTTATGATTTTGTATACTCATCTCATACATTAGAGCATATACCGGATGTGGAAATCGCACTAAAAAACTGGTACCGAGTTTTGAAAAAAAACGGATACTTAATTCTCTATCTTCCACATCGTGATTTATATGAAAAGAAACAAACTTTGCCTTCACGCTTTAATGAAGATCATAAACATTTTTTTTTACTTGAAAACGACGAAGAACCGGATACTATAGGTGTATTATCCTTACTTGAACGAACTTTAACAAATTATGATGTTGTATATGCCAAGGAATGTTACGACGGGCATACGATTACTGATCCGCAGTTGCATAGTAATGGGGAGTATTCGATAGAGGTTGTGGTTAAGAAAAAGAATTAACTTAAAGGTTTCTTAGCTACAAAAAGAAATTGTCCACAGAAAAGTAACTTAACTATGTTTCGCCATCGTGCATTCTTTCCTATAAGTCTGCCTACCAACTCTAGAGCTACATTGAGAGGAGAATCAAATTTCCAAAAAACACTGAAGAATTTCCCTCCACCCATTATCCTTCTGATAATTAGGGTAAGAGCGTCAATGCTTGGACGCATCTCTTTTGTCTCTAAACCGACTTCATCAAGCAGCATGATGAAGCCGTAAGGAGTATAATTCCAGAAACTGTGAGAATGATATGGTTCAAGGTGAGAGGTCGAACCGAGAAAATGTCCTCCCGGTTTTAAAACTCTAAATACTTCTTTTAAAAGCTGATTTGGAAATCGAACATGTTCAAACACTTGCTTACTGTAAATCAGATCAAAGTGATTGTCTGGAAAAGGAAGAGTTATTCCATCGAAAGTCATAAATTTCAAATCTGATCTCTTCCGAGCCTTCACTTCCGGTGAGTCTTCGATGTCAATCCCGATCCAAGTTATTTTGGGATTTATTTTGCAAAATAGATCCGCAGAATTTCCGATTCCGCAACCTAAATCCAAAACAGTTTGAATTGAATGATTCTTCATAAAAAGATTCAGATGATGTTCAAGCGAAATTTGGTAACTGAAATCCTCAGGCACATATTTTTCTATTAAATTTTCTAAACTCATTTTATCTTCTCTCTTGTAGTGGGATTCAATTCGCTTAATAGATAGTTGTAAAAATCTTTCGCAATAATTGATCTATCAAAATTGTTCTTTACAAACATTCGACCATTCTTCCCAAAGTCTTCACATAGTTTCTTATTCTGATATAAGACTAATATTTGCTTAGTTAAAGCTTCAACATTCTCAGGCTCAAAATATAAGCCACATTTGCCTTCCTGAATGAATAACTCTTTCGTTTCTCCATTAGCTCCAAGTAGAATTGGCTTTTCAAGTGCTAAAGCGTCGAAAATTTTCGCGGGAATTATTCCATCAAACAACTCAAGTTTTCTGAATGATATTATTACAACATTAATTTTTGAAAGGAAATAGGCTAATTCAAGCCTCGGTTTTGGAGCCATAAAAGAAATGTTTTGCAAATTTAATTGCGACGTTAACATTACAAGTTCTTCTTTTTTTGGCCCATCTCCAACAATTAGAAATTTTATTTTTGGATACATACTTACTTGGACGGCTGAATTTAGTATTGTTTCTATGGAGTATTGATATCCGAGTAGTCCACCATAAAACAATACAAAATCACCAGGTGCAAATGGAACATCATATGGGGGACTATTTTTTACTGATTCTTTTGAAAAAATTTGAAGGTCAGCTCCATTTCTTAACAAATAAACATTTTTTTTTGTTCTTTCTGATATATTATTCACGATTCCCTGTGATTGTCCAGTGATTAAGAACGCCTTATGATATAGAAAAAGCTCCAGTTTTCGTGCAAGTGAAAGTAGAAATTTGTTTGAAATTATATTAAGTTTTTCTGCGGTTTCAGGCCAAAGATCAGCAACATTAAAGACGAATTTAGATTGCTTTAATTTTGAGAGCAAATAAGCAGTTAAGCCTAGAAAAAGAGGTGGTGATTCACAAATTAAGTAATCATGTTTTTTTAGTTTGATAAGACCAAGAATAAAAGATGATACGACAAATGAGAAATAATTGAGCAATCTTAGGAGAACGGAATTTGACTTTTTTACGAAGATCCAACTTCGTAAGATTTCTAAACCATTCATGTTTTCACATTTCCAAAGTTTTCTTTTGTACCTTTCTTGGATGGTCATGTTGGGATAGTTTGGCATCGCAGTAAGAATGGTTATTTGAGACCCATATTCCTTATATTTGATGGCAAGTTCAAATAATCTACTTTGCGGGGCCCCAACTTCAGGGGGGAAATACTGTGTCAATAAAACAATTTTCATAAGGGGACAATAAATTTTAGATCGAAATATTAAAAGTTGTTTGCTACTGCAATTTTCTAAAATAAAAACTAAAATAAAAGCATTATATTTAATTCTAACGTAATATTTTCTTTTAAATTACTTTAAGAAGTGATTTGCAAAGAAAGATGCAGCATCAACGAATGGAAGAAATGAAAGTTTTAATTTTAGCAGATATTAATTCCCCCCATACTTTAAAATGGATCACGACATTAAGGGAAAAAAACATAGAAGTAGAAGTGTTCAGTCTTGCAAATCCCAAAGAACCGTTAAAAGAGTATATGCAAGGTATTCCCGTTTATTCCGAGTCTTTCAGCGATAATTATTTCAATCGAGATGAAACTTATCTTAAGAAATTACTTTATATCAAATCATTGTTTCGATTAAGAAAACTAGTTAAAAAAATCAAACCTGATATTCTACATGCCCATTATGCATCAAGCTATGGTTTGTTGGGTGCTTTGGTGAATTTTCATCCTTTCGTAGTTTCGGTCTGGGGAAGTGATGTCTTTGATTTTCCTAGAAAATCGGCTATCCACAAATTAATCATGAAATATGTCTTCAGAAAAGCTGATAAAATTCTTTCAACAAGTAATATTATGGCGAAAGAGACAAATCTTTACACACAGAAGGAAATTGCAGTGACTCCATTCGGTGTTGACACTGAAAAATTTCAACCGGGGATTACTAATAATGTTTTTCTTGGTAAATCTATTGTTATAGGAACGGTGAAGGCGCTTGAAAAGAAGTACGGGATGAAATATTTACTAAAAAGTTTTTCCATTATTAAATTAAAACATCCAGAATTGATAATAGAATTATTAATTGTTGGTGGAGGTACAGAAGAGAAACAACTAAAAGAATTAGCTAAACAATTGGGTATTGAGAGCGATACTACTTTCACAGGAAAAATTAGTCCAACGGAAGTAAATAAGTATCATTCCCAACTCTCCATTGCTGTGTTCCCATCCATCTATGACAGTGAAAGCTTTGGAGTCGCTGTTTTAGAAGCTAGCGCCTGTCAGGTTCCCGTAATTGCTAGTAGAATTGGAGGATTGACAGAAGTTGTGCAAGACGGCATTACTGGAATATTAGTCCCTCCTCGTGATGAAGTTGCTTTAGCTGAAGCAATCGAAAAGTTAGTACTGGACAAATCGTTAAGAAAAAGAATGGGCCAAGCCGGAAGAATATTTGTAAAACAAAAATATGAATTGATAGCTTGCGTTAATTTGATGGTTAAGGTTTATAAAGATGTAACAGGTATTCAGCAGACATAAATTCAGATGAATTATATTACTAATAAATCGGATATGAGCACGAAGAATATTTCCTATTCTATCGTTTTTTCGCTTGTTGCATTAATAACAACAAATTATTTTCTCCCTCTAATTGCATTTATAATTGTAATTTATGCTTATCGGATATGGAAAGAGAACGTAATTATTTTTCTTACTCTTTCGAGTTTTCTTTTAATAACAAGTGAATTGAGTGAAGTTATTAGACTTATTCTGAATCTAACAAATTTATTTGTTCTGGTCTTTTTTGCCTTTTTCCACAAAAAGCGATTCTATAAAACAAAATTACTCCCAAAACAAGTTCTCATTTTCGTTTTAATATTGCTGAGTTCACTTGTGATCTCTGCTATTTTCTCTGACTATATGCTCGAGAGTCTATACTTGTCTGTTCAACAAACTCTTTTCTTGCTTCTTTGTATTTGTTATTTTTTATTACTTGATGGAAATAGAACTTTAAATACATTGGTTTATTCTTTGATATTTGTCGCACTTATAGTTAGCATAAGTGTGTTTTATCAATTTATTGAATTGGGTACAAATGCTTTTTATCTCCAGGAAAAGATAATGGTTAGAACTAGTGGACTATATAACAATCCGAACGGGGTTGGCTTACTCTTATGTTGTACGATTCCTTTGATGCTGGCTTTCTTTTTTAGGAGAGGATTAAAGATGACAACTAAATGCATATTCGGAGGACTATTAGTTTTTTTCTTTGTAGTATTAATGATTACGGATTCCCGTGCCAGCATTTTAGCTATTTGTGTGAGCGTTTCAGTATTCCTCTATAGGCTAAATAAACTCTATTTCTATCGTTTCTTAAAATTATCTTTTTTAATCAGTTTTATTGTATTACTTCTTTTCCCGCAGATGTTGGATTATGCTCTTCTTCTCATACGAGCAGATAGAATTATAGTGAGTACAAGAAATTATTTTTGGGAAGAGGGTTTTCAAATGTTTAATTCCTCACCTATCTTTGGGGTAGGACCTGGGCTATTTGGTAAATATCTTTATAAATACTTACCCGTGATGCTTGGTACCTTTGAAGAACAGCAAATGAATTGGGCTATTAGTGGAACGGCGCACAATTTTTTTATTTTTAGATTAGCTGAAGTGGGTATTATTGGTTTGATTCCTGGTGTTATGTTGATTGCGCTATTCCTTTCGTATTCGAACAAATTGTTAACTTATTTCAAGTCAATAAACTTTGAAAAATATCTACTTACTCTAAGTATTTTTAGTATTGGCATCGGTATGACACTTAGAGCTTTCTTCGAATCCAACGGGATACTTACTCATGGATGGATTACTCGCGATTTTCCATTTTGGATAAATTTTATTATAATTCTTTATTTTGTAACTGAAAAAAAGAAATCTTTAGATTTACAAGAATCAAACTCATATGAATGAAAAAATTATTCCATTCCATAAACCCTTTATAACAGAAGATGAGATAAATGAAGTTGTCGATTCAATCCGCTCTGGGTGGTGGACGATTGGCCCAAAGACGAAAAAATTTGAGACCGAATTTGGAAAGTATATTGGAATTACTAATTCGGTGTCTACAAATTCTTGGACGGCAGCGGCTCATTTGGCACTTGAGGCTATCGGTTTAAAAGAAGGGGACGAAGTGATTATTCCTTCAATCACTTTTACTGCAACCGCTGAAGTTATTTGTTACTTTAAAGCTACACCTGTAGTCGTTGATGTCGAAGACGGGACATTTAATATTTCCGTTAAGGCAATAGAAAAAGCAATTACATCTAAAACAAGAGCAATAATTCCAGTCCATTACGGGGGACAACCTTGTGATATGGATGAAATTTTTTCGATTGCAAAAAAGTACCAATTAAAAATTGTGGAAGACGCTGCACATGCGTTACCTTCAATGTACAAAGGAAGAAAAATTGGAACAATTAGCGATATTACATGTTTCAGTTTCTACGCAACCAAAACCTTAGCTACGGGTGAAGGGGGGATGATTTGCACTGAAGATGATGATATCGCCAAAAGATGTTCAATTATGAGGTTGCATGGAATGAGTAGGGATGCTTGGAATAGATATACTTCAGAGGGATCCTGGTATTATGAGGTTGTTGCCCCAGGCTATAAATATAATATGACGGATATTCAGGCTTCATTGGGAATTGCCCAATTAAAAAAAGTTGAGAAGTTGTATGCAATGAGAAAAGATATAGCAGAAAAATATAATGAGGCTTTCTCAAAAAGTGAATTCTTAACTACTCCACTCATTAAAGATGATAGACAAACTTCGTGGCATCTTTACCCATTACTACTGGAATTGGATAAATTGAAAATTTCGAGAAGTCATTTTATAAATATGATGAAGGATAAAGGTATCATTTGCAGTGTTCATTTCATCCCTCTTTACAGGCATCCTTACTACCGAGATACATTTCATTTAAAGGAAGAAAATTTCCCAGTCTCAGAAAAGTTATATTCAGCCCAGACTTCTTTACCTATTTGGCCAGGAATGACACAACAAGAGATCGATTATGTAACGTCAACAGTTCAATCAATATGCGACGAGAACAGGAGATAACATGGGGCAACCAGGAAGTATTATTAAACGATTTACCGATATTATCATTTCTTTGATAGCATTAATTCTCACCAGTCCATTATTAATTATCGCAGTAATTGCTATAAGATTTGAGTCAAAAGGTGGGGTGTTTTTTTCCCAGGAGAGAGTTGGGAAAAATGGTAAGATTTTTAAGATCTACAAATTAAGAACGATGGTTTTTAATGCTGATAAAATTGGACCTGTATTAACTCAGCTAAGCGATAAGCGAATTACAAAAATTGGTAAATTATTGCGACTTACTAGTCTGGATGAAATTCCACAAATGATGAATGTATTAAAAGGAGATATGAGTATAATAGGTCCTAGACCGGAAGTTCCATCGATCGTTAAAACCTACAACACACAACAACTTGCTGTATTGGACTATCAGCCGGGAATTACGGGAATTGTTCAGATCAGTGGAAGAGCAGCTCTTGAAATTGAAACTAAGTTGAAAATGGATATTGAATATTATCCAAATGAAAATTTTTGGAGTGATTTTGTTATCATGGCAAAAACTCCATTCGCGATTCTGTCAAACAATGGGAATGTAATGTAAAAAGAAAAGGATAAAATCTGCTATTTATTTTTAATACAATTGCTTACTTTTGTTATAGCTAAAATGAAAAATATGAAAAACATTTTCCTGGATTTTTCCCCTCAATTAAATTTTCAAAGAAGATTTATTTTTTTCTTTTTTGATTTGATTTCCTTTTCCTTTTCCCTTTTTCTTTCTTTTTTAATCAGATTTGAATTTGATTTTGCGAAAGCTTTTCCAAGGGACTTTTATTTTTTTCTCATCCTCTTTCTCTCTGTTAAATTTATAATCTTTTCTCTTAATCATTTATATAACATTTCATGGCGGTACGTTTCCTTACAGGATTTATCAAGTTTGGCAAAATCTTCAATCTTCAGTAACAGCATTCTGTTTGTCATTCTGTACGGATTTAATATTGAAATGTTCACAGGGTTTCCACGAACTGTATTATTCATTGATTTTTTACTTACGTTTTTCTTAACCAGTGCTTTTAGGATTTCAAAACGTTTCTTTGTCGAGGTTCTGAAAAAAAGTGTTGGTAATTCAACATTAAAAAGAACGTTGATTATTGGTGCCGGCAGTAGTGGTGAACAACTTTTACGTGAGGTGTATCGCAGTGACCCGCGTTTGTTTAATCCTATTGGATTTATTGACGATGATGAAGACAAGCAAGGGATGCAGATACAAGGTGTTCGGGTAATCGGAACTTCGCGAGAGATGGAATATGTCATAAATCATCAAAATATTTCTGCTATCATTATTGCTATTCCATCAGCGGATAGGAATTTCTACAAAAAGATATATAAACTTGCTAAAGAAAACAATGTTACAGACGTTAAAATTGTTTCAACTGTAAACGATGTTTCGAATGTAATTCAAGTAAATGTTCAAGACATTAGAGATCTAAATGTCAGCGATTTAATTGGTCGTCAAGCGGTTTCGATAAACACCAAGGATATTATTGGTTATCTAAAAAATAAAAAAATTCTCATAACCGGTGCTGCTGGGTCTATTGGTTCAGAAATAGCGCGCCAAGTTGCATATTATGAACCGGCAGAAATTGGAATTCTCGACAATAATGAAAGCGATTTAGCTGAATTAGAAATTCAATTGAGTCGAAACTGGAAACATACACCCGTTAATATGCTGCTTTGTGATATTTCAAATAGTGATAAAGTTGATAAAATCATCAGTGAATATCAACCCGGAGTTATTTTTCACGCAGCCGCTTACAAACATGTTCCGGTGATGGAAAACTTTCCTGAAGAAGCAATACGTGTTAATGTATTAGGAACCTATAATCTTGTTACCGCAGCTAAAAAATATAACATTTCAAATTTTGTGCTTATTTCAACAGATAAAGCCGTAAATCCGACCAGTATTATGGGCGGGTCTAAACGTATTGCCGAGTATATAGTTACTGGTCTCGGAGCCGAATCAAATTCACGATTTGTAGCGGTACGATTTGGGAATGTTATTGGTAGCCGGGGGAGTGCTCTTCCGATTTTTATTGATCAATTAAAAAACGGTGGTCCCATTACAGTAACGCATCCTGATATGAAACGATATTTTATGACAATTCCTGAGGCAGTTGCTCTTGTTTTACAAGCTTCTGCTACTGGGAAAAACGGTGATGTTTTTGTTCTTGATATGGGAGAACCTATTAAAATATTAAACTTAGTTCACGAGTTGATTACTCTAAATAATCTTATTCCAAACAAAGATATAAAGATTGAGTTTACAGGAATTAGACCGGGGGAAAAATTATTTGAAGAAATTCTAACCGCTGAAGAAGGTGTAATTAATACTTCACACGAAAAGATTTTCAAAGCAAAGATGGTTTGTACACATGATAAAGAACAAGTAGAAGATATGGTACGTCTTTTTTCAGAAATGCTTTTTACAGCTTCAAAAGAAGATTGGTTGTCGGTTTTGAAATATTACATTCCAACTTTTAATGAAAATTCGTGCCCAAGTGCTGGTGGTAATACAATTGACGAACTCTTAAATGGTATTTCTGTTCCGATTAAAAAAACTAAATAATATAATGTACTCTGCGTATTGTACTCTTCAGGAGAAAAGAGACCTTCTTTCCAAAATTAAATGGGTAATATTTTTTATCTTCTTATTATCCAGTAATAATATTTTTCCTCAAACACAGTTAATTGAAACCACAAACTCAGTCTATGTATTTTTAAAACGGATGCATGTGTCCAGTAATTTAGATACCTATGATGACGTTGTTTTACCTTTCTCTAGGAAAAGGATTGCTGATTATTTAACCGTATTGGAGAACAAAAAAAAATTTTTGAAGCCTAGCGACCAGAAACTTCTCGACAAATATCTCTTACAGTTTCCAACTTTGGAGAAAGTTTCTTTCTTATCATCTTTAATAAATGAGACTAATTTTATTCCTCCCAAAATGTTATTTGGACAAAAAGAAAATCATTTATACGTTTATCAAGATTCACTCATCATTTTTCAACTTGATGGAATTCTTTCTCTGAGAAATTATTTAGCTAATAATTATCATAATTTAAACGGTAGTTCAAGCATTCTTTCTTATGGAGGAAGTTTCAATCTCAATTATAAGGACTGGTTGGGAATCCATGGAGCCTCGTGGAATGGTCCTCAATACGGTGATAGGGAGATTGCAAAGATTGATCAGCAGACTGCTCAGAGTTTTTCTTTCAATTCAACAAAGATACGTTATGTTGATGGGACTAAAGGATATATTAGCTTTCAAAATGATCTCGGATCATTGGTTTTTGGGCGCGAAAGAATTTTATGGGGAACAGGGGCTGTCCACAAAATAGGTTTGGACAAAACACCTCAGTTATTTGATTTTATTAAACTTAATCTCTCATACAAAAAATTTCAATATGATTTTCTTCATGGTTGGCTTGTGGAAAAACCTTATAGAATTCTTGTAGATTCAATTGGCGGTACTAAGAATGAAAAAATTTCGAAATATATTGCCATAAACAGAATCGGTTTTTCACCTACTGAAAATTTGACTTTTGGTGTGACACAAACAGTGATTTATTCGAATAGACCGATGGAGGCAGCATATTTAAATCCGTTCCTCCTTTGGGAGTCCGCGCAGCGCTCAATGAACGATCTAGACAATTCGTTCTTAACTTTGGATTTTCGTTACCGGGCTACTGATGGGATTCTAGTTAACTCATCCTTACTAATGGATGATCTAAATTTTAACAATCTGTTCAACGGAAAATGGTCAACACGGAGTAATGGAACTGCTATCCAAATAGGAGCTGAATTAATTCCTTCGTTAATAAGTGAGAAACTTTTTTTACAATTTGATTACTTACAAATAAGGCCATTTACCTTTTCTCACCCTAGCGTACAGTCATCGTTATCTTATACTAACAACGGGTTTCTTCTCGGTCCTAACTATCAACCTAATTCAGCGATTTTTACAACTAGGTTGAGTTATTATTTTAACGAAGATATCACAGCTCAAATTAAATACGAATATTATCTTCACGGGGAAAATATATTAAACTCAATTGGTGAGACAATTGATAATGTGGGTGGTGATGTTTTTACTCCTGCAAATTTCTATACTCCTTATGAACGATACTTCTTGGCTGGCAATTTAACAAAAGTTAATGAATTACAAATTATCCTTAATTGGGAACCGGTATATTCAACAGTATTGGAGTTACAAGGAAATTATCAAATTTCGACAAGAGATAATCTCAAAAAAAAGAGCCTCTTTTTTGCGTTGATTTTTTCCTACAACTTTAGAAGTTTGAATTAAAAATAATAGGTATTTATGAAATTACTCCTCAGCCTTTTTTTGTCGAGCCTTATCTTTGCTCAGAGTCATAAAGTTCTTGAGTCAAATTCTGAATCTATCATCGTTGAATTTTCATTTGGAGGAAAATATAGGGTAATTGATACAACCCTCAACGGAAAAACTTTCCAGAAAATTGCCGGAAAGAGTTTTTTTACAGAACAAGAGGGGGAACCGATCCTTCCACAAGAATTCGTTTCTTTGGGAATAAAGAAAGGAAGTTCACTTTCTTATAAAATAATATCCGATCAGAGGAAAGTATTTAAAAACAAGTTCATCTTTCCTTTCGCAAAAATAACGGACGAGATTAACAAGTCACTTGTTGAATCTGCCGGAAGCATTTACAATCGAAATATGGAATATCCATTGGAAGCAGTTTCGATAAACCCATCGTACACTTATCGTTTTGCTGTGATCCAACCCATAACTATTTCACCGTTTCAATTTAATCCTGTTACAAGAGAATTAACATTCCATGAAAAAATGGTGATTCAATTTTTTTATAAAAATCAATCAGGTTTTTTAGGGACGAGCAGAGGTGTTGATAAATTAACGGATGAATTTCTTAGGGGGAGTGTCCTGAATTATTCTGTTTCAAAAAATTGGCTGATTGGAAGAAGTGTTGAAAATACCTCATTAAAAAGAGGAGATGAATATTGGTACAATCCACAGCAAGATTGGTTGAAACTGTATTTGAAGAACGAGGGGATCTATCGTGTCTCATATTCTGATTTGGTCAATGTTAACGTATCAATGTTGCAGAATATAGATCCAAAGAAAATTAGATTATTTAATGATGGGGAGGAAATACCTTTAGAGATATTTGATGTTGACAAAGATAGTATTTTCAACAATGATGATTATTTTCAATTTGTGGGGAAAGTCGTCACTGCTTCTCCCTACTCAAAATTAAACATTTATAATAATTCCAATGTTTATTGGTTAACGTTGAATAGTGATTCCAACGGAAAAAGATATAAGGAAATTGATGGTTATAGTAACGGCTGGGATAAAACTTTTCAACAAAGTTTAGTTACGCTACATTATGAAAAAGATATCTTATATGAACGACTTGGGTATGCGAAAAACTTGCAAAGAGATTTCTGGTTCTGGGGAAAGGCAAGTGGAATGAATGGAATACA
>Ga0209417_1002410_pt1 | contig 28873 bp, 28 predicted proteins | sample RifGroF2_FD_184002 | JGI IMG/M metagenome (GOLD analysis project Ga0209417, IMG submission 184002) | Groundwater microbial communities from Rifle, Colorado, USA - Groundwater F2 (SPAdes) (version 2) | ecosystem: Environmental > Aquatic > Deep subsurface > Groundwater | place: Rifle, Colorado... | reverse complement strand
GTGTTAAACTTTCCAATTTTTATCTCCTAATACTTATAAGCGGATTCTAATTCTTCTCTTCTTTTTGCAGCAGCCATTCTTCCTGCTTTTATTGCGTCAATAGCTTTATTAAACTGGGACTCAATTGTATATTGAAGCCGTACAAACGCAGCTGAATTTATTTTATTGGTATAAACAATATTAGGAGCATTTTCTTTAACGATTTTTCTAGCAGCGATTCTCAATTCTTTTCTCATTTCTTCGCCTGATTTTGGAGAAAATAAAATTGCTGCAGCAACTCCTGCCAGAACTCCTACGAGTGTTCCTATTCCAAAAGCTAGTGCATTTTCTGATTTTCCTGACATTTGCGTCCTCCGATTTTTAAAAATCTATAAACACGTATTTATTTAATTATCTTATAGGTTTGAGCAATAATAAGGGTTTTAATAATTTAGAAAAATTAAAAGCCTTTAAAATAATTGATAAAATAATGAATTTTCTGCCAAACTTAAATGATTTAAGCCTGAATAAAATTATTTCCGTGAATATTTGCCCGACCATAAACCCTAATTTTTGAGAAGAAATAGGCTCGGTACAAATATGCTCTGACAATTCTGCATTAAAATTGCACAAATCTTGCCTTATATCTCTTAAAACCATCGGCACACATAAATGTAACTCATTAACTTCCTGCTGAAGTGTGTTTACAATAATGGTTGCCCTAATAATGAAGAAAATAATGACAAAGAATGTTAATAGCTCTATTATTCCTAAAATAATAATATAATTTGATGTCATAATTTTAGCTTATTGCCTTGATAAAAAATTTAGCTTTTGTTTATTTATTATAATATTATTTTCACATTTTAAATGTAACAAATTGTTACAAGAAAAAATAATTTACGTACATTATTTTGTATATAATATCTTTATGAAGAGAAAATTATCTTATTTTATATCAATACCCCTTACAAAACTGATTATACGGCTTATTAAATTATCGGGAAGCGGAGCAGGGACAAATTTGCCCGGCAGGATAATGCGGAAAATTTCTCCTGATATACTTTCTTATCTTGTTAATCAAACAAAAAAAGAGATTCTGGTTGTAACGGGAACAAACGGGAAAACCACAACATCAGGATTTATAGCGGGAATTCTTAAAGCAGACGGCAGAAAAGTTGTTCACAACAGGAGAGGGGCAAATATGCTTGACGGACTCACAACGGCTGTTGTGAGCGAAAGCAATATTTTTGCCGAATTAAATCCTGATAATTGTCTTTTGGAAATTGATGAGGCTTATCTTGTTAAAGCTGTTGATGAATTTACTCCTGATGTGATTCTTGTTACCAATTTATTTAGAGATCAACTTGACAGATACGGCGAATTAAACACCACCGCTAAAAAAATAGAAGAGGCGATAGAAAAGACCTCAAAAATAAAGCTTCCAAGAATACTTCTTAATGCTGATGACCCTATAGTTTCATCACTTGGCAAAAATTTTTCGGAAAATCAAATTTTTTACGGGTTTGAAGATATAAAATTTGTTAATCAAGATGAAAATATAAGCTCTCCGCAGGAAACCACAAATTGCAAATGCGATGAAAGATACAATTATGATAAAGTTTTTTACGGGCATCTGGGGCATTTTTATTGTTCTTGCGGACATAAAAGACCCACTCCTCATGTAAGCGCAACAGCTATAATAGATGTAAACAACTCAAAACTTACAATAAATTTTCAACACCAAAAAGAATTTTCTGTAAGTATCAACATGCCGGGACTTTATAACGCATATAACGCTCTTTCAGCAATTACCATGGCGCTCGAACTCGGAATAAGCATTGAAAATATTAAAAAAGGACTTGAAAATTACTCTACTGTGTTTGGCAGAGCTGAAACACTCTATATGAATGGGAAAAAAGTGCTTACACAGCTTATTAAAAACCCGATAGGCGCGACAGAAGTTCTTAGGACGGTTAAAGATGACTCTAGCGGAAGACTTTTAATTATTATAAATGATAATTATGCTGACGGAAGAGATGTTTCATGGTTGTGGGATGCAAATTTTGAGCTTCTTTCTAATTACGATAAAACAGTAATAGTTAGCGGAGTAAGGGCTTCTGACATGGCGGTAAGGTTAAAACACGCCGGAATAAAGTCAGAAAATATAATTATAATTGAAGATATCAGAAAAGCTCTAAAAAAATCCCTTTCCGCCGTAAAAGAAGAAGAAAAACTTTATATTTTACCGACCTATACAGCTTTATTGGATCTTCAAAAAATTCAGAGAAGTTTTTTATAAAAACATTAAGATTTGTTAAATAAAAAGACCTGACAATTTGCACGTTTCGACAAATTATTAAAAAATATTAAGCCGAATATCTATAAAATATATAAAAAATAGCAATTTTTTCAATATCCGTGTTTTTATATATGTACAAGAAGAAAACAAAACAAACACAACACACTACCTAAATAAAAATCTTAAATCTCAATAAATTCTTACCACACACCACACCTACCTTACCTTTTCTCTTACACTACCTACAAAACACCACCTTTATTCATCACGAGGCGCTACTAGACAATTGGAGGATTTTGGACAGTTTAATAACTGTCTTTTTTTTTGCAATTTTTAAATAAAACACCTAAATTTTATATTGTCTAATCGGACAATATACTTGATTTTATATAGTTCTATTTGTCATTAAATTTTAAATTTTAACCTGTCATAATAAGCAAGTGGGTAATAAAAAACAGACGGGTAGATAAAATGAGCGTGAAAAAAATTCTTATAAATATTGAAAATTCTCTGGGAATTAAGTGCGTTCATGAGTCTGTGAAAAATGACAGTTGTAACTTTTGTCCTGATTGCGGGAAAAAGGTTAATGTAAGATGGGTTAGTATCAAATGCAAACAGTGCGGACATTTAAGAACTGCTGTGAATAAAAGTTTGCAGTCAATTGTTCCAAAGAAAGATTTTTGCTGTTACTGCGGCTCTGACAAATGGGCTTATCAGTATTATTTTGACTCAAATATACCTGACAAATTGCGCGAAATATCCGTAAAACAAGTTGTAACAGTTAAAGAAAATCCTTTCAGGGATAACAATATCAATTTTGATACCAAAATTTGGGTTGAAAAACCAGCAACTGACGGAAAAAAATATAAAAGTAATGTAATAAAAGCCAGAAAATTTGGGATTTAATACACTATCTCATCTCTTTTAACAGAACTTCTACCTGTTTTGTAACATCCAAATCCGGTTCAAGTCTTCTAAATTCACTTAAATACATCACGGCTTTAGTTTTATTATTATTTTTTTTATATATTAAACCTAGCATAAGGTTCGCTCTTGAATTGTAAGGGTTGTTATTAACCATTTTTTCGTAGTCTTTTGTAACTTTACCCAGTTTTTTTTGAGCTTTATAAGTATCTATAAGGTTTTGATGATATTGAATAAAATTAGGGTTAAACCCTATAGCCTTTTGAAAACACTGCAAAGCCAATTCATAAACACCTAATTTATAGTAAGAAGTGCCCAGATTGTTATAAAAAGCCCCTGATGCCTGTGTTTTATGATTAAGAGCTATCGCGAGCTTAAATTCTTCAATTGCTCCGTAATAATTCCCGAATCTTAAACAGAAAAGCCCTTTTTCATTATGCCAAACAGCATTTTTTGCAGGATCAATAACAAAGGTTGAACCTTGAATAAGTGGTATCAAAATCAAGATAAGAATTATTTTGAGAGCGTTTATGACTTGCATTTTACCTGCATAAGGTCTATTTCAAGATTTTCATAAGCAAAAAGTGAATTGTTAAAAAATCCTTTAGCTTTTTCTTCAAGTTTTTCTATAAAAGCATCATCATAAGAAGGATCTACATGGAATAAAACAAGCTGAGAAGCATTTGCATGTTTTGCAATTTCTATTGCCATTTCCGAAGTAGAATGCCCAAATCCCTGTTTTGGATTCACATGAGAAAGATAATCCTCCATTGTATATTGAGAATCGTGAATTAACAGATCTGCTCCTCTTGAAAAGTTTATTAATTTTATATCTCCACCTATGTAACTTTCTGTATCAGTTGCATAAATGAGGATTTTATCATTACATTTTATTTTAAAGACATTCACACCTTCTTTTGGATGTGTTTGAATTTTAATACAAGTAATAACTACAGCATTTTCTTGCGCTTTAATTTCTTCTTCAGAATTAAATCTAATGATTTCAGGTTCACTTGAATCAGGATTAAGAATTATTGCTTTGGTTTCTTTTAAATTACTAATTTTAATATCCGCAGCCACTTCTTCGAGACTCACAGGAAACATTAATTTAAAAATAGAATCTGAAACAAATTGCTGAAAATCTTTGCCATTTGTTCTTGCGCCAAAAAGATGCATTTTAGTGCTGTTTATATAAGTAGGTTTAAAAAACGGCAATCCCTGTATATGATCCATATGTGAATGACTAAAAAGGACTACAGCCTCAATAGGCTGTCTGTCAAGAGTGCTTGTGCCGCTTGATATATGTGATTTAACAAGATCATTGCCAAGCTCGATTATGCCTGTTCCTGCATCAAGTATTATTTTATGACCGTTTGCGCGCAACTCAACACAAGCCGTATTTCCGCCATACTTAAGTTTATTTTCCGCCGCGACCGGGTGGCTGCCCCGCACACCCCTGAACTTAACTTTAAATTCTTTTTCAAACTCTTTCATAAATAACTCTTTAAATATAAATTTAATTCTTATTTTAATTTATTTTTTAATTTAAGCCAAGTTATTATTTTTTAAGTGGCAAATAAAATAAGAATTAAAATAACTAATCTTTCCTGACACATCTGACGCGATAGCCGTTAATCTTCATGTAGCCACCCTCACCACTTCCCATAATACGAACATATGCATTAAGATTAGTATTTTCTGTTGAAGACCAATAATAGCCACCACTAGTTGTAAGACCTCCTATTAAATATTTATTTGTATTTATAAGAGATAATTCGGTTCTAGCCGGTAAATACCAATCATTATGTGAATATTCACTTGTATCATTTAAAGTTTTGCACGCCAATACGGCATTATACGGAGCATTTGTATCAGCAAGGGCGAGAATCTTTGTACTATTAGCCAGTCCATTATCATAATCACTTGCATATGTCCACAACCATGCCGCAGCAAGACCGTTACTCCAAGTATAAGACCCCTGATCCATTGGAGTTACAAACAAATAATAAGTAGAATAAGGTCCTGCATACTTAGTGCCGTCAGCACATGTATTTCCAGGAGTGGGGCATGTTCCGTCAAGTGCAAGTTTTTTTCTTACACATCTAACATAATAACTGTTCCACTTTTGGGTCTCGAAAGCATAGTTAGAAACAAATGTATAACCGTAAGCAAGATTTTGATTGGTAGAATGTTCTCTCGAAGTCCAATAATAACCCGCATTATTAAAGTTACCTATTGCAACTCTATTTGTGTACAAAGGAACTATCTCGGCACTGGCCGGCAAATACCAGTCATTATATCCATAAGTACTTGCATCATTTAAAGTTTTACAGGCGCCCGCTGCTTTATAAGGAGCATCTATATCAGTAAGACCAAGAAGTGTAGCAGTATTTGTTTGTCCATCAGTAGTACTGGTTGTACCCGTAAATGGAGCAGTCGGACCAACAGCCCAAGCAATACCATTACTCTGATCAACCGGAGGTGCATAGTAATAATACCCGTTAAGAGTTCCTGCATATACACTATTGCCTACACATACAGAACCTACTCCGCTTACAACACATGGAGGAGGGCATTGGGTTGATACAAGCGCTGCCGGAGGCGCTCCGTTTTGTGTAAGATTATAAGTTGCAGTTGGCGCAGATGACCAATTTGCAGGAATCCGACTGCAACTTCTGTTATAATTGTTGTTATACGCATAAGTACAGTCATCATAAGGAGCATTGGTCAAGAGATTTGCAGTAATTGCATTACATCCTGTAATGGCAGCACTGGGTAGACTGGTAGTATCACAACTTACCGACTCAGTCCGAATCGTGCCTGCGTCATCATAAGTAAGGTTATAAGTTTTAGTTGGAGCTAGTTCCCAGTTTGATATTATCTGATAACAACTTTTATTGTAATTATTGTTATATGCATAATCACAAGCATCTTGAATGCCGGCATTACAGCCCTGTATGTAAGCTGACGGTTGAGCTAAATCAGTTGCAATGTTATCATTGGCGTTTGGCGCTGTTGTTTTAGCATCAAGCACTTGACTTAAAAGATTTTGTGACATTTTAGGAAGTAACTTCGTAAGTTGGCTCGATATATATGCTGCTCCTCTATTTGAATAAATGTTTCTATTCAAATGAAGATAATATGTTAAATCAGTATAATCAGTTGTATCATCACAAAAAGGCGAAACAGTCAGTCCGTTTATTCGGCATTCATTAATAAAATAATCACAAGCCCCTGTTCCTCCCTGATCACAAGCTGCTCTAAAGATTCTTTTTATCATTATTTTTTGTGAGGAAGTTCCATTTTTTGCTATCCGTATTGCAGCGTTTAAGGATTTATTTTTATCATGTTGAACATCAATAACTGCTGTCCTGCAAGGGTCTGTTGTAGGTAATATTGTAGCGCCTGCCCCGTCAGTATCATACCAGCCGCTTGAATCATCATTAATTATACACTTCATAACATTTTTATTAATGCCGGTTTTTAGAGTTGAAAACTGTGTTATAAGAGGAGCAGAAACCGCCATGAGTATGCCTATTACTGCCATGGAAATGATGATTTCCATCAGGGTAAAACCTTTATTTTTTATACTCATAATATTCTAAAACTCCTATATTGTCATTGCGAGGCATAAAACATGAATTATAAACTAAAATTGACTTAACGAAGCAATCTTCCCTCAAAGTATCATATCATTATATAAATCTTTCCAATCAGGATTAAATTTTTTTATTAAATCAATTTTCTTTTGTTTTGATCCCCCTTTTATTTGTTTTTCTCTTACAATTGCATATTCAACATCATCAAATATCTCATAATAAACAAGCATATCAATGTGATATTTAGCTGTAAATCCTTTGTTAATCTTGTGTTTGTGTTCATAAATTCTTCTTTGCAAGTTATTTGTTACTCCGGCATATAAACTTGTCTTATCATAATTTGTTAAAATATATACATAATATTGTTTGTCCATTTATAGCCCTTTTAGTAAGTGGGAAGATTGCTTCGTTATAAAAACCAATAATTTAAAAAGACGTTATATGCCTCGCAATGACAGTACAATCAACTACAGGCTTCTTCTTACACATCTAACAGTAATAAGGTATCCTTTACCACTGGCATTTGAATAACCACCAAAAACACTATAACTATAAGCACGAGCAGGATCTCTTTCTGTAGAAGACCAGTAGTCACTAGCAGCATTACCTAGTAAATAGGCATTTGTCATTAAGGTATTCCATACTTCGTTACTAGCTGGCAAATACCAATCAGTGTAGCCATATGCGCTTGTATCATTTAACTCTTTACAAGCTAATGCTGCCGGATATGGAGCATTTCCATCAGGCGGATTTGTACGAGCAAGAAGGTTATCAGTATTATTTTTTCCATAACTACCATCAGTTGCCCCTGTAACAGTCCATACATAAGTACCGTTATTCCATGGATATAAACCCTGATCAGCAGGAGTTGTATACAGATAATACCCGTTAAAAGGTCCGGCATATTTAGTAAATCCATCAGAGCATACCTCACCCGGGATAAGACATAAAGGATCCTGAACGACACTTTTTCTTACACAGCGCACTCTTTGATTTTCCCACTTTAAAGAACCACTATAATAAGCACCTGTAGTAAAAACATAGCCTGCACCACTATCAGCACTTGCTTCTGTGGACGTCCAGTAAATAGCGCCATATGTAAAGCCACCTATTGCAGTTCTATTTGTGTTCAATGGAACTATCTCAAGTCTGGCAGGTAAATACCAGTCAGTATATCCATAAGCACTGGTATCATTTAAAGTTTTACATGCACCCGCTGCTTGATATGGAGCATATGAATCAGGCGGATCTGTACGTGCATTAAGCAGATCAGTGTTAAGTTGTCCATTGTAATAATCATTTACATGCGTATATGTAGTACTAGCAGATGTGCCCCATGTCCTGATCCCTTGATCCACCGGAGGGGTGTAATAATGAAACCCGTTATAATCCCCTGCATATACAGTAGTATCTGCACAAACAGTCCCCGGTCCTTGTACAAGACAATCCGGATCCGCTATCGGACATGCCGTTGAAACTACTGTTGCCGCTGTTGCTCCAACTGACGTGAGCTTATAAGTTCCGACCGGAGCTTCAGGCCAAACATTAAAGACCTGATTACAAGTTCTATTGAAATTATAAAGCCTTCCAGAATAACAATCATTATAATTAGCCGGTACCCATTGATTTGCTGTTATTGAATTACAGCCATCAATAGCTGCGCTAGCTAAACTATTCATATTACAGTATTTGGATTCTGAAGTTCCATTTGAAACATAAGTTATTCTATAATTTCCCGACGGCGCTTCCGGCCAAGAATATTTTATCCTATAGCAACTCAAATTGTAAAGACTGCCAAAGGATGTCGCACACGCTGATGTGATGCCGTTATTGCAGGCTTTTATATATACCGACGGTTGAGCTAAGTTATATGCAAGGTTATTATTAGCATTCGGATTTACAGTTTTGGCATAAAAAGCTTCACTTAAAAGTTTTGCCGGCATCGTAGGGAGAATGTCAGTTAGCTGCTCAACAATATATGTTGCTCCTTTATTTTCATAATTAGTTCTATTCAAATGAAGATAATAGGTTATATCAGTAAAATCTGTTGTATCATCACAATACGGAGAAGAAGCGCTTCCGTTTATTCGGCAGTTGTTTATAAAATAATCACAAGCTTTAGTTCCGCCCTGATCGCAAGCAGCCCTAAGTATTCTTTTCGCCATTATTTTTTGCGCTGTAGTTCCGTTTACTGCTGTCCAATATGCCACGTTAAATGCGTTATCTCGATTATTTGTAACATCTACAACCGCGCCATAACAGGAAGTTCCTGCCGCAGGCAATGTTGTTGCACCTGCGCTGTCAGTATTATACCATCCTGTAGAAGTATTTTTATTGATGCAATCAGTGACATTTTTATCCATGCCGGTTTTCATCTTTGACATTTGTGTTATTAGCGGCACTGATGCTGCCATAAGTATGCTTATGACTGTCATAGCAATAAGCATTTCCATTAAAGTAAAAGCTTTATTTTTCGAAAGCATATATTCAAAGACTCCTTATTTTTTAAAAACACATACTATTTATACTATCATAAATCGCTTAATTATTTAAGTTAATTATTTAAGTATCATATGTTGTTATGCCCTTAAAAACTCTCCTTTAAACTGCCGATAAAAAGATAAAATTTGCCTGAATATTATTCTGATTATAAAATTAAGGTATGGAAAATCTGAACAATATAAAATCCAAAATCGTTGAATATTTTGAGCTTATAAAATTTGAGCACACAATATTTGCCCTGCCGTTTGCTCTTTCGGGTATGCTACTGGCTTCTCCGACTAAATTTCCTGCCTTAAGTATTTTTATATGGGTAATACTTGCCATGCTGGCAGGAAGAACAGCAGCCATGGCTTTAAACAGACTTATAGACGCAGGAATTGACAAAAAAAACCCCAGAACTTCTAACAGAGCCATTCCCGCCGGAAGAATCAAAAAGTTTTCAGCATTTATTTTGTCAATAATCGCTTTTACGGTAATGATTTTTGCCGTGTGGCAACTCCCGCTGATATGCAAACAACTTTTGCCGTTGGCAATACTTATTTTAGTTACATATTCATTTACTAAAAGATTTACACATCTTTCTCATTTTGTATTAGGCGGAGCTTTAGGCACCGCTGCGGGAGGAGGATGGCTTGCTGTCAGCGGAGAGTTTTCTTTACCTGTTGTTTTATGGGGAATTTCCGTGGTTTTCTGGGTGGCGGGATTTGATGTGATTTATGCTATTCAGGACATTGATTTTGACAGAGAAAATAAACTTTTTAGCATACCTGCATGGCTCGGAATTAAAAAAAGCCTGCTGGCTTCCAAAATCTTTCATTTCTTCACAATTGTTTTGCTCATAACTTTAGGTCTGGTTTATACTGTAGGAATATTTTACTGGTTTGGAATTGCTTTTGTTGCCTGTATGCTTTTCTGGGAACATTCTCTTCTTAAAGAAAACGACCTCTCAAAGATTAATGCGGCGTTTTTTAATATTAACGGTTATGCAAGCATAGGAATTTTTATATTTATACTGATGGATAAGGTTTTTTAAAAATATGAACAAAATAATTGAAATCCTAAATAAAACACTATCATATAAGCTTGCTTGTTCTCTTTTTGCCGAAATGAAAGACTGGATTGAAATAATAGGCAATATGGGAATGAATCTTTTCTTTTCAATAAAATGCCTTTTTACGGGTCAATTAAAATCAAAACTTTTTTTTGAACAAGCATCAAGATTTGGTGTGGATTCTTTGCCTATAAGCCTTTTAATGGTGGGGCTTGCCGGCATGATTATCGCGCTTCAAATAGCAAACGAAATGGTAAAACAGGGCGCTGCCGATTATGTAGGAATGCTTGTTTCTATGTGTATAGTAAGGGAACTTGGACCGGTAATCGGAGGTTTTGCTGTTATTTCTATGGTGGGTTCTTCCATGGCGGCAGAAATTTCAACAATGAAGGTTACTCAACAAGTTGACGCCATAAAAGTTCTTGGCGTAAATCCAATATATTATCTTATCACCCCAAGAGTCATTGCCGGAATATTTATCATGCCTTTTGTTGTTATTATTGCAAATGCTGTTGGAATTATCGGTGGAATGATTATGAGCAAACTTGTTACCGAACTTAACGCCGATAATTACATAAATTCAGTTTGGGTTGGACTTTCTGTAAAAGATTTTTTTGTAAGCATATTTAAAGGAAGTGTTTTTGGCGGAATTATTGCCTTAAGCTGTTCTTCTATAGGATACAGGACAGAAGGCGGCGCTATAGATGTAGGGAAAGCAACAACTTCTGCGGTTGTTTGGTCTTTTATTCTTATGCTTATAGCAGATTATTTCATTTCTTTTGTTTGTTATTAGAATAAATGTGCTATTTTAGTCACTATTATGTAGGAAAGAGCAGACATAAACATACATGCCGGAATTGTAACCACCCATGCAGTAACAATATTGCCTACAATTCCCCATCTAACAGCGGAAGCTCTTTGAGTACTACCTACGCCCATAATTGATGTTGAAATTATATGGGTTGTACTTACAGGAATACCAAAATGTGAAGCTGTCAAAATTATCGAAGCTGATGAAACTTCCGCAGCAAAACCATGAATCGGTTTTACTTTAATAATTTTGCTTCCCATTGTTTTGATAATTTTCCAGCCTCCTGCCATTGTACCAAATGCCATTGTCGTTGCACACAAGAGAATTACCCATAAAGGAACTTCCATCTTATCAATATAACCGCTGCTTAAAAGTAAAAGAGTAATTATACCCATTGTTTTCTGCGCATCGTTAGAACCATGACTAAGAGCCAAAAATCCTGATGAAATAAGCTGAAGTTTTTTAAAATTTCTGTTTACCAGCTCGGGGTTGGATTTTAAAAATATCCACAAAAACAAAAGCATTATTGTAAATCCGACAAAAATACCAAGCATGGGCGAAGTAACCATTGGAATAAGTACTTTTTCTACCAGTCCGGTAATTTTTACAACTTTAAAGCCCGAATGCATCATTGCGGCTCCGATTAATCCACCGATAAGAGCATGGGAAGAACTTGAAGGAATTCCATAGTACCAGGTAAATAAATTCCAGATAATTGCTCCGATAAGAGCGCATGCAATTACTGTTTGTGTTACTGAACCGGTATCTACAATTCCGCCTCCGATAGTTTTTGCCACATGGGTTCCAAGTAAAGCGCCTCCCAGATTAAGAACTGCCGCATATATAATTGCGCGCCTCGGAGTTAATGCTTTTGTAGAAACAACTGTTGCAACGGCATTTGCAGAATCATGAAATCCATTAATATATTCAAATATAACTGCAAGTAAAATTATTATTATTAAAACTATTATAGTAAAATCCATATTTCCTTCTCACTCTGTCATAATCAATCATTAATTTTTTAAATAACTGTCATTGCGAGGCATAAAACATTTGTGGAAGACCTCTCTTTAACTAACGAAGCAATCTGCCCTTGTGTGAATAAAATCTTTATTTGCCTACAGAATAGATTGCCACACTCACTTCATTCGCTCGCAATGACAGGATGGTGTCTTAGCCGTGTTTTAATGAAATGTTTAAAACCAGATCAGACACATCAAAACACGTATCCATAGCGCTTTCAATGTTTTTGTACAGTTCTTTCAGCTTAATTACAGTTAAAGCGTCATATTTCCCTGAAAAAATTTCATCTAAAGCTGTGTGAAGAATCTCATCGCCTTTTGTTTCAATTTCTTTTATTTTAGTGTTGCTGTTTGTAATTTCTTTTATCGCAGCAACATTTCTTAATAAAGAAATGTTGTGTTTTAATTCTTCTGTAGCCAAAAGAAGTGTTTCTGCCTGATTTTTCATACATTCAGTGTGTGATTCGAGTCTATAAACGGCAAGATTCAGACTTGCTTTAACTATTTTTCTGGTGATTTTATTAAGAAGATTTGATACCTGCTGAATTTCTTCCCTGTCTATAGGTGTTACAAATGTTGTATTTAAAAGGTTCAAGGTTTTTTTAGCAGCGGCGTTGCTTTGATGTTTTAAATCTTTTGCTCTTTTACTTCTATCTTCGCTTGGTCCCTGATTAACAATTTCATGAAAAAGTTTGGAAATTTCATAACAAACTTGAGCATTTTCTTCAAAAAGAGTATAAAAAGTCCCTTCTTCAGGCGGTAATAGTTTTTTTAAAAAATTTAACGTCATACATTCTCTCCTCTTTTATACATTTCCCTGTTTTTTATTTTTATCCAACTAATAAACAAAAAACACTACAATCTTTAGTAGTGTTTTTATAAATTTTATACAGCTTTTTGAACCTTATTGGCCTTAATACACGAAGTGCAAACCTTAATTTTCTTAACCGTTCCGTTAATGTTAGCCTTCATTGGCTGCAAATTCGGTTCTTGTTTGTAGGCATGATGTTTGTTTGAAAAACTTACTTTATTAGCTTTCAATGGCTTTTTCTGGCATATATCGCATTGTTTTGACATTTGTTTTTCCTCTTATTTTTAATTTTTACATTTAATATCGATTATTATACATGAATTATATTATAAAAACCATGATTTATTAGCAAGTACCTGCTTTTAGAAAAAAAGTTTTTTTAGCCTTTTTCTCTATTGATTGTTTACAATTAATTAACGATTAACAAACCCTTTATTTCCCCTCTAAAAAGGTGATAAAACATCTTCCTGATTCATGTTAAATTTAAACATGAATTTTTCCAGATTTAAGACATAAAGCAGATTTTTTATGAAAAATTTTTCCCTTTTGAAAAAAACGTTTTGCGGAATGAGTTTAAATCCAAAACAAAAACTGACCGTTTACGTTTCGGATTTTGCACTCCCGTTTCGCAATGGAAAAAGTATTTTATTACTTTTTCTAATTGTACTTTCAGTGTCCTTTTTTAAAATTAATTCTTTTGATAATAAAGCGTCTGCTTTTCCTTATATTACTCCGTCAAAATATGATGAAGATTTTAGATATGCAAAAGTTTATGTGATGCTTGCAGAAACTTATATTTCTAACGGGGATTACAATAAAGCAAAAGAGTTTTTATCAACCGCAATTAAATATGACCCGTCAAATAAACAAGCCCGTATCGATTTGGGACTTATTTATGAAGTCCTGAATGATTATAAATTAGCTACATATCAATATGAAGAAATTTTAAAACTTGATCCCGCCAATAGAGATGTAAATTATTATCTCGGTTTGCTTTATGACAAAACAGGCTGCACAGACAAAGCCGTACAATATCTTGAAAAAGCAATAAAATTAATGCCTTATAATGCTTCTATTTATTATGATATTGGTGTTATTTTTGCCAGAGAAACGGATTATACAAAAGCTTTATACTATAACCAGAAAGCTGTGAGCCTTAAACCTGATTTTGCAGAAGCCTATAATAATTTATGTTATGCGCAAACAAATACAGGACTGCATACAGAAGCTCTTAATAACTGCAAAAAATCTCTTGACTTGAATCCTAACAGCGCGCCTTCTCTGGATAGCATGGGTTTTGTTTATTTTGGAATGAAAGATTATAAAAAAGCTATTGAATACTATAAAAAAGCTGTTGAAATCAATTCCGAAATCGGTGAAATCTATTTACACCTTGCTCAAGCTTGTGAAAAAGCCGATCAAAAGAATGAAGCGATAAAATATTACAAAAAATACATAGAAATGGATCCTAAAGCTTCTAATATAAAAGAAGTCAAAACAGTTTTAAATAAACTTAAAAAATAGATTGTTTTTGTTTATTTGCTTTACTAATACTAAAGTGCTAATATATTTTCACTTTCGTGATGTCTTATTTTAAAAATGGATTTTATAAAAATCAGCAAAGAAGAGAACAGGGAATGAACACAAAGAATAAAAGCGCAAGGGATAGACTAATACTGGCTCTTGATGTAAACACAATGGAAGAAGCCAGAGAATTAGTTACAGAATTAAAAGATTATGTAGGGGTATTCAAAGTAGGTCTTCAATTATTCACAAGCGTAGGTCCTGATATAATAAAAATGATTCGGGATGAAGGCAGAGAAATATTTTTTGACGGAAAATTTCACGACATCCCTAATACAGTCGCCAAAGCAAGCGCAAACCTCATAAAACACGGGGTTACTTTTTTTAATATACATACTATCGGCGGTTCAAAAATGATTTCCACTACTGTAAAACTGGCGAAAGAAACCGCAAAAAGTTTGGGGCTTCCAAAACCTACTATTCTCGGCGTAACTATTTTAACAAGTTTCGGACAGAGAACACTTACAGAAGAACTTTTAATTAATCAAAACATAGACGATTACGTGGGCAAACTTGCAAAACTCGGAAGAGATTCAGGATTAGACGGCATTATTGCCAGCGCTACAGATATTCCTAAAATCAGAAAAGAATGCGGCGAAGATTTTATTATTTTATGTCCCGCAATAAGACCGACATGGTCGGTTGTAAATGACCAGATAAGAGTTGTAACTCCTTCCGATGCAATCAAATCGGGCGTTGATTTTATTGTAGTAGGAAGACCTATTACATCTGCAAAAGATAGAGTTTCCGCAGCAAAATTAGTTCTTGATGAAGTTGAAGAAGCCATAGCAGAAATGGCTTGCGCCCCAACAGAATAAAAATGATTTTTTAATTATATTTCGGGCGTTGTAAAATGCCTATCCTTGTAATGGGCCAGAATCTAAAACATGCCCTGCCGACAATTCTTTCTTCAGGCATGGATTCCCAATATTTACTTCCAATGTTTTTATAATCAGCCATCTTTGTCTTTTCCGGCAAAAATCCCCAGTATCTGCTGTCAGTACTGTCATTTCTGTTATCACCCATCATATAATATGAATGTTGAGGAATTACCAGAGGACCACAATACATATCAGGTCTGCATTCACCGTTAAAAACCTCTTTTATATAAGGTTCTTTGAGAAGTTTATTGTTTATATAAACACCTATATTGGGTACAACTCGAATTTCATCTCCGGGAAGCCCAATAACTCTTTTTATATAAGCCTCATCAGAACTAAAAAACCCTATAGTTCTAGTAAATCTTCCCCACAAAGAAGGATCTAACTTTTTATCTACCTTTGGCGGAAAAAACACAAGAATATCGCCTCTATGCGGTTTTGTGAAATACCTGCTTACTTTTTCAACGATTAAATTATCTTTTATCTGGAGGGTCGGCTCCATTGAACTTGAAGGAATCCACCGCGGCTCGCCTATAAACGCCCTTATAACAATAACCAGAACAAGGACTATTACTATTGTTTCAACCGTTTCCCTGATAAAATATTTTATTTTTTCTTGCTTGGTAAGTTCTTTTTTCTCTTTCGGGTCATTATTATTTGTTTTATCTAAATTTTCTTCGCTCATTATTTTTACTCTTCCTTTGTCATTGCGAAGACTTTAGCCTGAAGCAATCCACGCTTTAAATTGCTTCACTTTGCTTGCAATGACGATACAACTATTTACATATTAATGATTATATTATCAATATGAAAACTTAAAAGTACTAAATTAAAAAACCAATAGGATTAAAATTCTCTTCTTAAAGTATAAACAGCAAGACTAATAAGAGCTTTTTTATAAATATTGTCTTCCATTACATCGAGGGCTTTTACAGCTTCTTCGATATAATTTTCTGCTAAATCTCTGGATTTTTGAATTCCGGTAGACTTCAAAACAAGATTCATAGCCTGATTAAAGTCTTTTTTGCCTTTAAGCTTATTATTTATAAGTTTTTTAAGAGTTGAATCGTTGTTTTGCTCAAATTCTTCAAGCGCAAACAAAACAGGAGCTGTCAAAATTCCATTTTTAAGGTCATTACCTGCCGGTTTTCCGACTTTTTCACGGTTTCCTGTAAAGTTTAAAATATCGTCCATTATCTGGAAAGCTATACCAAAATTGAGAGAATAATCTCTTACTGCTTTAATTATCACGTTGTTTGCGTCAGGAGTAATTGCAGCTGCACATTCAGCCCCTGCTACAAACAATTTTGCGGTTTTTCTCTCTGATTTTTTAATATAATCTTCAAATGATATTATCTTAAATTTCTGGTCACCTTGCTGAATTTCACCTATGCAAAGTTCATTAAGCGTATTTGCGAACAATTCGGTAGCAACTCCGCCAACAGAAACAAGTTTTGTCAAAGATCTCGCCAGAATAAAATCGCCTACAATTACAGCTGTTCTATAATTCCATTTCTTTCCGACAGTAAAAAAACCTCTTCGCGTTTCCGCTTCATCAATAACATCATCATGGATTAAAGAAGCTGTATGAACCATTTCAACAGCTTCGCCGAGATAAAAATGGTTAGACGACAAAAATCCGTTGTTTAAAGCCTTTGCAAAAAGAAAAACTAATGCCGGTCTTAATCTTTTGCCGCCGGTTTTTGTTACATATCCTATTATTTCATCCAAGCTGGGATTTCCGCTGGTTAAACTTTCTGACAGTTTTGATTCCAGCTGGTTTAAATCTTCTTCTACAGGCTTTAATATGTCACTTAATTTATTTTGAGCCCTGTTTGTAATTTTTGAAAGAAAGTTAATCATTTCTGTCACTCGAATTGCCAATTAATTTTTTAGCTGTCATTGCGAGGCTTTAAACGTCTTTTAAATCATTGATTTTTTTCACGAAGCAATCTTCCAAAGTGGAGTGTTGTCATTTGGAAGATTGCTTCGTAAGTTCAATTTTAGCTTAGAATCAATATTTTATGCCTCGCAATGACAATCTTGGCAAATCACTTTTAATTAGATATACAATATAAAAATGAGCGAGGAGAGACTCGAACTCTCACAGGGGTAACCTACTAGTTCCTAAGACTAGCGCGTCTGCCATTCCGCCACTCGCCCAAATATTTTATACTGTAATAATAAAAATTTATCATTTATATAACACGATAGTCAAGAAAATTAAATTTAGAAAATTATTCGGGTATAATATAAGTTATGTTGAGGTAAGTGAACAGGGAAAAAAATTATGGATTCTAAAAATGATCAAACCAAATTTCCAAGAATTACACTAAGATGCAAATGCGAAAACGAATTTAACGTAAATGTCATGAGATTTCGGGACAAAGAACCTGTAGTATGCCAGGTTTGCGGAGAAGTTTTTCCGCAGGACGTGGGTTCAAACTTTACAAAAGCTCTTGAAGACCTTTATTTAATTAAACATAACCTTGAAAAAGACGATTATCCTTTCCATTTTTCTTTTCTTTATAAATCTTCCTTCAAACAGCCTCCTGCTCCTTATCCTTTTGACGATAAAGACGGCGAAATTAAAGATTAAGAAATATTAATGAAAGAAACTGTCCATAAAATTCTGGACAGTTTTGAATAAAGGTATAAAATAAAAGATAAGTATAAAAGACATCTTTGAGGTTAAATGTGTCGGATTTTCAAACATATCTGGCTAAAGCCGATGAATTAAAAGAGAATAAAGATTTTGAAAGAGCTATTGAACAATATTTAAAAGCTCTTGAGTCGAAGCCGGCTGATTTTGAAACATTGGAAAAAATCGCTGACGCTTATTTTTGTCTGAGCAACTTTGAAAAAGCTATAGCTTTTTACCAAAAATCCCTTGCTTTTGAGCCAAATTATATCTTATCGCTGCTTGGAATCTCTAAAGCATACGAACTTACCGATAAAATTGATAACGCTATTGAATATCTTGAGAAAGTCCTTGAATTAAGTTCTTATGATCCTGATATCGCGGCGCAACTCGCTCTTTTATATATAGAAAATCAAGAATATACTATTTCTCATAAGCTTATAGAAAAACTTTTATCTCAAAACCCAAATTCTGACGCGTATCATTATATGCTGGGCTTAAATTACGAGCAGATGGGCGAAAAAGAACTCGCTTTAAAAAACTATAATAAAACTCTTGAACTAAATCCCGAGAATTTCGATGCCAGACTTGCTCTGGGGATCATATATTACAACAATAATGATTATAAATCAGCTAAAATCGAACTTTTAAAAGCGGAAAATGTGAATTTTAATAACACAAAAGTTCACTATTACCTCGGTTTAATTTATGTTGCAGAAGAAAAATTTGAAAAAGCCATTCCCGAGTTTAAGTATGTCGTAACTTTTAATCCCAAAAATATTGATGCATTTAACAATTTAGGAATTGCCTACGGCTTTCTCGGCTGGATTGAAGAAGCTATTCAGGAATTTAAATCTGCTATAAACTTGAATCCGAATAATTCCGAAATCAGATATGCCCTTGGCTATATTTATTATAAAAATGAAGCTTATGTTGAAGCAGAAACCGAGCTTAAAAAAGCAATAGAGCTTAATCCTATCCATCATCAAGCTCATTCAGCGCTTGGTTCTGTATGTGTAGATTTTGAAAAATATAAAGAAGCTATCGAAGCTTTTTCAAAATCGCTTGAACTCAACCCTGATGACGCCATTACTAATTTCAACATGGCTTCTATATTTAAAGTAATGGGTTTAACAGAAAGAGCTATTTCTTCTTATGAAAAAGCCATAAATCTTAATCCTGACCTTCTTGATGCGTATTTTGAAGAGGGAATGCTTCTTATAAACAGGCAAAGACCTGATGAAGCAAGAAAATATTTTGAACTTGCAATAAAACAAAATGATAAATTCGCTGAAGCATATTATGGAGTAGGGCTTTGCTTTATTAAGTTCCATAATAACGAAGACGCGATTAAATATTTTAACAAAGCGCTTGAGCTTAATCCCAATATTCCTGACGCTTATTATCAAATAGGGCTTATTAACAGGGAAGAAGGAAATATTGAAGAGGCTATAAAAAACATTGAAGAATCTATAAATCTTGATAAAGAAAACGCCTCACACGCGAATGATCTGGGGCTTACCTATCAAATCAAGGGCGATCTTGAAAACGCCGTAAAATATTTCAGAAAAGCCGGCAATATAGATGCTTACAATCCCGAATACAAGCATAACCTCGGTCTTGCTTTGTTTGAAATGAAAAGATATCAGGAAGCTGTGCTTGAATTAAAAAGAGTAATAAGAATTACTCCTAATAATGCCGATGTCTACCATAATCTCGGACAAATATTTGAAAAAACTTTGGATTATCAGGATGCAATCAATGCTTACGGGGAATTTCTTAAAATAAAAGGTCCTCATTGGGAAAATAAAGAACAAATTGAATCAAAAATTAAATATCTTCAAGATTCTCTAAAAATTAAAAAAGCAAAATTTGCAGAAATTTCTGATGATCAAAAAGTAATGAACAAAATTAAAAAAATATTTAAATAAAAATTTTTTTATATTTCATTTTTTAAAAATCTGTCTATCCAATTAAATAAAGTTATTAGCTCATACGGTTTGGGAATATAAAGATCCGCTCCAGAATCAAGGATTTTTTCCTTGTTCCTGTTCACTGTAGAAATAATAACTTTTATGTTTGGATATTTTTGTTTAATAAATTTGCATATTTCAAGTTCTTTATCAGAATTTTCCTGCGGAATATCAAGCACAACCAGATCTATTTTGTTTTTTTCTATATTCTTAATAATTTCGCCAATATTATTTACTGTTTCTACATTATAACCCTGTATTTCAAGAGTTGTAGAAAGAAGATAAGCAAGAGCCGCATCTTTTTCTGCTATTAAAATTTTGTTTTGAATTTGTTTAACTACATTTCCTCCAGAAAGTTTGGGTATATCATTTACCCAACATGAACCGGATTTAAATTTTGCAAGCCTTTGAACACTTTTGCTTAAGTTTAAAGCCTCTTGATAATTGTTAAAACTGTTATAACGATTTGAAGCTATTCCTATACTTACAGAAACGAACGGCATTCTTCTTCCAATTTTATCGTCACCCGTTAAAAGAAAATAACCTCTTTCTGCATCTTCGCTTGAATAAAATTTTGGAGCTACGCTGTCAAAAGAATAACTTAAAAACATGGCTATTTTTTCAGCTTTTTCAGGTGCTGTAAGAATTATAAAGTTGTTTTCACTTATCTGCCCTAAAAAATCATTTTCGTTAATCGAAGTTTTAACAATTGCAATAAACGTCTGGATAAGTTTTTCAGCCGCTATGTAGCCATAAATTTCTTTATAAGAAATATAATTATCAACATCAATATTCATTATTGTAATGAATTTCGTGGTTTTCGACTCAAGATTTCTTTTTATTACCTTATAAACAGTATTTGTAACAGGTAATTTTGTTACGGTGTCTGATAATGCTTCTATATTCCGTCTTAAATGCGCAAAAAGCCTTAATGAAAGTTCTTCATTGCTTACATTCATACCATGAAAATCATCTGCGCCTGCTTTTATTACTTCAAGTTTTTTCTCTAAAGATGATTCGTTTGATAGGACAACAAGAATAGGTCTGTATAAACTCTTTTGGTTTCTTATTTCAGCACAAATCTCTGTTATATTTTCATTGAAATTATCATAAGCAAGAATCAAATCCGGTTCATATTTTTCAATTGTTTCTCCGGCTTTTTCCAAAGCATCCGAAGTAATAATTTGAATATTAGAATCCTGCTCAACTATATTATTATAGTGAGAAGATTCTAACTTCCGCGAATCAAGTATTAAGATAATGAGCTCAGATAACATTTTTTATTTATATCCTTAAAATTTTCTTTGAGTCGGCTTTTCATAAGTTGCAACAGGAAGCCTTAAACTAAACGTTGAACCTTCATTATTGCTTATTACGCTTATTTTTCCTCCCATATTTTCCACAAGAGATTTCGTAATATACAATCCCAGCCCAGTTCCCTCTACCTGTCTTGTAAGAGGATTATCAATCCTTGAAAATTTCGTAAAAATCTTTGAAATATGTTCTTCGGGAATACCCATACCCTGATCTTTTACGTTTATTTCCATAAAATCAGCATTTTCACCGACAAATTTAGCTTCTATTAAAACTTTTGTGCCTGCATTTGAATATTTTATCGCATTATCAACAAGATTTGTTATTATTTGCTCAAATTTATCTGAATCTGCCCACACAGGAGGAAGATTCGGCATTATTTTAACCTCAATTTGATGTTCCTGAGCTTTTGGCTGAATACTATAAACTATTTGTTCAAAAAATTTAGAAAGTTCAATTGCTTTATAAATTAACTTATCCTTTTTTGATTCAAGCTTTGAAACGGTAAGAAGATCTTCTACAAGGCGTGTAAGCCTATCAACCTGACTTTTTATTATGCCTAAAAACCTTTTTTGTTGATCAGCGCTTAATCTATCGCTTGAGCTAAGAAGCGTATCCGCAAATCCCTTTATACTTGTGAGAGGTGTCCTTAATTCATGGCTTACGGTGCTTACAAAATCAATATGCGCCCTGTTTAAAAACGCTACATCCGCAAGCGGAATTATTAAATAAATAATTTTATCGTCTTTTGTTATTGAAAAATTTATTCTTACGCAGGTTAATCTGTCATCTTTGTCTATTAATTCACCGATATAATATGATTTAGACTTATAATCATCCAGCAAACTTGCTTCCTGTGAACAATTACCACAACCTGTTCTTGTGCTTTTTATAAAAGCAGAAATGTTTTTACCTAATAAATCTTCCTTTAAAAATCCTGTCAATCTTTCAAAATTTTTATTAACATCAATAATATTTCGATCGACATCACAAACCGCCATTCCTTCCGGAAGGTTGTCCATTATATTCTTATAAAATTCTTTATCTAAACTCATATGCTATAAATTATCTCCCATTTCATTATAATACTTATGATGAAATCAACGGAAAAATAAACAATTAATTAATAATTATGATTAGTTATAGTAATTAATTATTTCATTGATATTATCGGTTTCTTTTTTTGTTTTGCCTTTCTTTTTTACACAAGGTTTATTATTTTTTATTTCGTTCCCTACAGGAATTTCTTCTTTGTCAATTTCAATTTTTTCCTGATTATTTTCTTTTAATTTTTGTTCTAAAAATTCAGGATATTCTGTGGCGATTTTTTGATGAATATTTGCAACTCTGATACTGCCTTTGGGATGAGTTCTAAAAAAATTCATATAAGACCCGTCTGACATTACTCTTTGAAAAATAGCTTCCATGTAAATCGGGTTATATCCTGCTTTTACCATTAAATCAACTGCTGTTTTATCTGCATCAAGCTCATATTTTTGATTAGCATTATCAGTCAAGCCCCCTGTCAAAAATTTCCCAAAGTGTGTAAAAAAAGGATAAGTCACGCCTACGCATGCCATTGCAACATCTCCAACAATACATGGCGGAAGTATAATCGTATTTATAAGTATATTTTTAGCGGTATGTTTTGTTATATGCCTGTTAATTATATGAACAATTTCATGCGATAAAATTGCCGCAAGTTCATCATCATTTTCTATAAGTCTTAAAAGTGGTCTTTCAACAATTATAATTCCGTCAAATTCACTTGCACTTGCATTTACCTGCGATTTGGTTGTTGTTCTTGGAGGAACCCTGAAAGTAATCATTTCCTGTATTTCATTCGTGCGTAAAATTCTTTGACCAACGGCGCTCACTTTTCTTTCATAAGAATTTATTCTCCAGAGAGCATCCTTTTCTCCTTCAGCAAAGGACTTTAAGGGAATAAATAAAAGAAAAACAACTATTGTATAAATTAAAAACAGGTTTCTGATTTTCATACACATTCCACATATAAACATAAAATATACTTATTATTATATTTTATAAAGCGCAAATGTAAAATTTTTATATAAATCAGCGAGATATTTCTACAAACAAAAAGATATAAGCATGGAGGTGCTTATATCTTTTTTCATACCGAAGTTGTAGCTGGTCGGTTTTTTTTGAACTTTTTTAAAGTTTCAATATATTAAAAATTTTTCTTTATATAAATAATATATCTTATTTGAAAATAAAAAGAATCACGAATATTGGTTATTTTTTAATCACCCTACAAATATCATGAGGGCTAACACTTTTTTGAATAAGTTTTAAAATTTGTTTTCCACAATCTCGCAGATTATGTGCAGGATTGAAATATGAGCATTTTGAATTATAGGAGTATTGTTACTCGGAACTTTTATTGTTATATCAGAAATCTCAGCCAGATTGCCTCCGCTTTCTCCAGTAAAAGAAATTACTTTCATGCCTTTTTCTTTTGCTAATTTAGCTGCTTCAAGAGCATTTACTGAATTTCCGCTGGTAGAAATTGCTATAAACACATCTCCTTTTTGTCCCAACCCCTCTACCTGTCTTGAAAAAGTCATTTCATAACCAAAATCATTTCCAATAGCTGTAATTATAGAAGTATTTGTGTTTAAAGCTATTGCAGGAAGGGCAGGACGGTCAATTTTATAAAATTTCCCTATGAATTCTGCTGCAATATGCTGCGCATCGGCTGCACTTCCGCCGTTTCCGCAGATTAACAGTTTGTTTCCTGATTTAAATGTTTCTGTAAGGATTTTCGCAACTTCATTTATCAGTTTTGTTTGTTCTTCTTTTATTTTGGATAAAACTTCCAGAGTTTCATCTAAGCGGTTGTTTATAGTGTTTATATCTGTGCGCATTTTTATTTCCTATATTAATAACTTCTCTAAATCTAAATATACTATCAATAATTTCTTAACTCAAAACTTATTTTCAAGATCAAAAAATAGAATTATTAAATTTATGCATATTTGACAGTAAAAAGCATTTAATTTATAAATAATAAATCTATTTTATATTTATATATAAACTAATAAAAAGGGGATTAAAAAAATGACCATAAAAAGTCTTGGTTTTGGTTGGAATGCTCCAACTCATCAGACTATAACAGAGCAAGCTTTTTTGAATGTTCAAAAAGAATCAAAGAATCACAAAACAACTGATTTAGCAGAAAAAATGGCAAAATTTGATCTGCCGAAACTTAAAGATTTTTCTGTGAAACCTGATATTGATGAACCCGGCTTGTTTGGTAAAACTTTTAGTAATAATTGCCATTTTTACGATACCCGTACAAAAAGAAATTATATTTTAACTAAAGATACAGCAAAAAAACGTTTTATAGATCACTCTACAGAAGCTGCCAATCAATTTAAAAAAGGCAATATTACAGAAGCTACTAAACATTTAGGAAGAGCTTGCCACTTTTTGGGTGACTTGGGAATGTCATGGCATACCCATACACCTACTGTTATCAACGCCAAACTGCGTTTAAAAAGCCATGAAGCTTTTGAAGAAGTTGCTTCAAATAAATTACCGGAAATATTACCCCGCTTGCCAAAATTTGAAACTGAAGCAAGAACTCTAACACCTGCCGGTCAATTTGTTAGTTTTATTACCGACCTTGCTGAAAAAACAGCAAAAGAATCCAGTGCTGACTGGTCAATAGCAAAAAAAGAAAAGACATGGGGGCAGGCTGCTGAAGTTGGTATTCAAAAAAGTGTCAAAGTAATGACGAAGTTTTTATCAACATTTTTTAGACATTTATAATAAAAATAAACATTAAAATTTATATTAAGTTTTTTCAGTTTTAAATATAACTTTAAACATTTGTTTTTTGGTACAATTGATAATTAAAGTGGGATTATAAAAAACAGAGGTTTAATATAAATGCATAAAAAGATTGCTATTGGATTGTTGGGGCTTGGAACTGTAGGCAGCGGCGTTGTTAAGGTTTTAAGCAAATTTGACAATATTGAAATAAAAAAAATCGCAGTAAAAAACCTTGCTAAAACAAGAAATATTAAAAATTTAAATCCCGAAATTCTCACAGACAACCCCGACATCATTATAAATGACCCTGAAATTAAAATCGTTGTAGAAGTTATGGGAGGAATTAACCCTGCCTTAGAACTTATTACAAAGTCCATTCAGAACGGAAAACATATAATTACAGCCAACAAAGAACTTATTGCAAAACATGGGAAAGTTCTTTTTGAGCTTGCAAAAAAACATAACGTCGTAATTCTTTACGAGGCTGCTGTTGCAGGCGGAATTCCTATTGTAATGCCTATTGTTCAATCTCTTGCAGGCAACAAAATCTCGAAAATCGCAGGAATTTTAAACGGTACGACAAATTATATTCTTACAAAAATGAAAGAAGAAGGAAGCGATTTTGAGCAGGTTTTAAAAGAGGCTCAGGATTTAGGATATGCGGAAGCTGATCCTACAGGAGATGTTCAGGGATACGATGCGGCTTATAAAATAGCTATTCTTTCTTCTATTGCCTTTAACAAACGAATTAACATAAACGAAATCTACAAAGAAGGCATAAATAATATCAGCGCTGAAGATATTAAGCATGCAAACGAGTTCGGATATAGAATAAAGCTTATCGCAATGGCACAAGACTGTGGCGATACCCTAGATGTAAGAGTTCACCCTATGCTTGTTCCTAAAAAACACCCGCTTGCAAGTATTAACGGTGTTCTTAATGCTATTGTCGTTGAAGGTGACGCAGTTGGACGGGTTATGTTTTCAGGACCTGGAGCGGGAGAATTCCCTACAGCAAGTTCTGTAGCGGGAGATGTGCTTTCTATAGCCAGTGAAATCGAAAAAACAGGTTTTCCTCTCCCGATAATGCGCTGTAAGCACGATGACACCAACGCTAAAATCCTTGATATTAACGAAACAAAAAATAAATATTACATAAATGTGCAGACTGAAAATTCTCCGGGCGTTATTGGCGACCTCGGAACAATTTGCGGAAAATACGGCATTAACCTTCACGGTATTATTCAGCAGGGAGTTATTAAAGGAGAAAACCCTAGCATAGTACTTCTTACCGAAATGGCTTACGAAAAAGACATTCAGTCTGCCGTAAAAGAAATATCTGAAAGACCGACAGTCTTAGCTATCAAGAATTTAATCAGGGTTATGTAATTAGAGGAAAACAATAATGAATACAAAAAGCACACCATACACAGGATTAATAAATAAATACAAAGAATTTTTACCGGTGAGCGATAAAACACCTGTTATTACCATAAACGAAGGCAATACTCCTCTTATAAAAGCTGATAATTTGGCGAAAAAAATAGGATTAAAAGCTGATTTGTACTTTAAATATGAAGGCGCAAACCCGACAGGAAGCTTTAAGGACAGAGGCATGACAATGGCTGTTTCCAAAGCCGTTGAAGAAGGAAGCAACGCCATAATTTGCGCAAGCACGGGAAATACAAGCGCAGCCGCGGCGGCCTACGGCGCAAAAGCGGGCTTGAAAACTTATGTATTGATTCCTGACGGATATATCGCTTTAGGCAAGCTTTCTCAGGCTATGATGTATGGCGCGGAAGTAATAGCTATAGACGGAAACTTTGACGAAGCCCTCGAAGTTGTAATAGAATTGTCGAAAAAATACCCTATAACTCTTGTAAATTCGGTCAATCCTTACAGAATAGAAGGACAAAAAACCGCAGCTTTTGAACTTTGTGATGTTCTGGGAAAAGCTCCTGATTATCTCTGCATTCCTGTAGGAAATGCGGGAAATATTACGGCTTACTGGAAAGGATTTAAAGAATATTTTGATAAAAGAATAGTATCAAACAAACCAAAAATGTATGGATTTGAGGCGGAAGGCGCTGCTGCTATCGTCAGAGGCGAAAGAATCTTTAAACCTGAAACCATAGCAACCGCCATAAGAATTGGAAATCCTGCAAGCTGGGATTATGCTGTCGCCGCAAGAGACGAGTCGGGCGGTTTAATTGATTCTGTTACCGATGAAGAAATTATTTATGCTTATAAACTTATGGCTTCAACAGAAGGAGTATTGGCAGAGCCTGCAAGTGCGGCTTCTGTAGCAGGTTTAATCAAGGCAAACAAGCTCGGCAAAATTGAAGAAAATTCGACTATAGTTTGTGTGCTTACAGGAAACGGATTGAAAGATCCTGATTCTGCCATAAAATATTCCGGCTGCGAAGTCAAAAAGACTTCCTCCAAAATCGAGGACATAGTCAAAGTTTTGGGTATTTAAAAAGACTGGGGAATAAATATGCTTTGCTCAATTCCTTTAATTACAATAATAGTAATATACACAATAGCTATCATTGTTTCTATTATTGCTATTAAAAATTTTTGGAGGAAATTAGAAGAAGTAATAAAAAGAATAATAAGAAAATTTCCAACGAAAACATTTAAAGACATTCATGTTTGGTTAATTATAAAAATATTATTAAAATCTTGCATGGATGAGAATTCAAATAGCTATTTACCAAAAGAATCTAAAAACAAAAAAACATTGTCAAAAGAAGAAATAAAGAACTATTCACCATTAAAACTATTATTTATATTTATAAGACTAAAAATTAAATCATTTTTTGAGGCTATAATTGGATTCATGGCTATAATAATACTTTTGCCTTATATATTTTCTTCTGTATTAAACAAAAACGTATTTAAAAATCACAAATTTATTATATTTTTAATAGATATTATTTTTTATTATTTATTAACATTCGCAATACTAATATTTTTAGGCTATGGGGTTTCTAATTATAATAATAACCTTAGCATAATTTTAATATTAATTTATGTGGTAATAAGTATTTGGACTTGTTTTGAAAAATTCAATTCATTTTCATTAGAAAATTTTATTAACAAAGATAAAGAAAATTTTGAATTTAAAAGTTATATAAATTTATTATTAGGACTGATAATTGGTTTTGCCAGTATTTATTATAATTTATACAAAATAGATTCAAATAATTTTATTAGCTCAAATAATCATTTTAACTTTATAGATTCTATTTATTTTAGCATAGTTACATTTGCCACAGTTGGATTTGGAGATATTATACCCAAATCCAATCTTGCAAAAATAGTTGTTTCCTGTGAAATATTAACTAGTATCTTAGTTTTAATTTTTCTTGCTTCAGTTTATATCAATAAAAAAATTAAAGAACCTATAAAATAACAGTTATTCTGAACCTACTTACAGAGTTTAACAAATCCTTCGCTTCGCTCAGGATGACAACTTTTTTGTTACCGGGTTTCAGGGGTGGAAGCCACTGACTCTCTCCCCCCTCGCAGGGTTTTACTGATTTTTAACAAGAGGTAAAACTGATTTTTAACAAGAGGTAAAAACCTCCATTAATATTGAATTATCGAAGCAGACTGATTGAAAATTGACAGTCTGCTTTAATTTGTAAATAGTGGAGGTCTTCATCCGCTCAAGAC
>Ga0209417_1002409_pt1 | contig 28911 bp, 16 predicted proteins | sample RifGroF2_FD_184002 | JGI IMG/M metagenome (GOLD analysis project Ga0209417, IMG submission 184002) | Groundwater microbial communities from Rifle, Colorado, USA - Groundwater F2 (SPAdes) (version 2) | ecosystem: Environmental > Aquatic > Deep subsurface > Groundwater | place: Rifle, Colorado... | reverse complement strand
AAAAATTCTTTTAACGCATCGTCCGTATACATTACTGTTTCGTACATATCAAAATATTTTTCGTACTCCGCTTTTTGTTGAACGGTAAGCGGCAAGGATTGTAGTTGTTCGCGCACTTTGTTTTTATAAGTTCCTTGCCCATTAACTAAAAAGGGATCGTGCATCGAAAGAGTTAGATAAACATCAATGCGTGGATTCCTTTTTTCTGTATTTATAATTTCCATACTGCGCTTAAATAATTCTTTATCGCCGTAACCCCACGAAAAACCTTCCGACTTTGCGGGCATTTTTTTGTAACCGGTTCCAAAATTCTTATCGCTTAAAATAAAATCAGTATTTTGTTTCTTAAAGAATACATCCATGTTATCAAAATGAACGTCTCCACCATGAAAAAAAGAAGTCCGATAACCCAATTGTTTCAGAAAAGAGATGAAAGAAAAATGTTGCGGCATCTTCTCGCCAAAGTCTAAAAAACCTTCTTCACCAAAGGGAAGCGAACCGAATAGAGAAGAAAAAACTGCAAAAGTTCTTCCACTTGTGCTAAGAAAATTTTTCCAGTATAAACTTTTTCTTGCGAGAGAATCTAAAAAAGGGGTGAAACTTCCATCAACAGCGCCATCGCTGCTAAATGATCTACCGAGACTTTCGATAATAATAAATACGAAATTCGGAAGTTCCTTTGAAGTAGTGAAAAAATTTCCAAGCACATTTTGACTGCTGTCTAACCTCATAAACGGATAATTCTTATCGACATAAACAAAAGAATTCTGTCCTTCACTTTTTTCGTCAATAAAATAATTTCCTTCAATAAATTCTTCTTCATCATCAAACAGATAAGGAATTGCTTTCCCGCAGAAAAATTGCAGCTTATTTATCACCGTATAAAATTCAAGGTCGGTCTTGTACTCTTTTTCTTTTGGAGTCACCTCCTCGCAGAAAAAAGCAGCAATAAAAAGAGAAGCAAATAAAAAATATAATAGAAATTTTGGAAGAGGAATTTTTCTACTGAAACGAAAAACCACAACAACAACCGATACGAAGAGAATTAATACTAAAATTAAAACCAGATTAATTGCCCCTGAAGCCTGAACCGTGTGTATGATTTCTTGGACCGAATATCCAAACAGATCCGCGCCAAGCGGCACCAGTGATTTTGAATAATAGAAGACCAGCAGAAGATTGCACAGTAATGCAAGGATTGATATTACAAAGAATATTATCGATGCGAAGTTGGGTTTGAAATAACTGATTATGAAAAAGGGGATAACCGCGTAACCGCAGATTTCAAGGAGGAAAACTATATCGTAAAATATTCCGGATGCAGCAAGATGTAAACTATTAACCGGCAGATTGTGCAAATATGAAATGAAAAAGTACTCAATTACTCTAATAACAGAAAAAAGAAATATTGTTGCAGTAATAAGTTGGAAAAACCTTTTGGAATTTTCCTCCAGAAAAAGAAAAAGGTCTTCACGTGATTTATAAAATTGAGAGCTCATAGCTTTTGCTTGTTAATAAGAAAATCGCTTCACCGTTTGTTCATAATCCGCTCCGCAAAGATACCATGTGCCGTTAAATAACAGCGAATCAAGTTTCCCTTTTTCAGTTAAGAAATGGGTTTTCATTTCATTTTCATTTGTGGTTGATAAAGAATTCGGTTTCTTGGAGAGATAAACAAGGTTATGAATTCCAAATAACGATAATTTTTTTCTTTGTTGTTGCGTTGGCTCTGGTCCATAAAAAATATTCGGATAAATCCTTTCCACTTTTCCCGGTTTAAACAAATTATCCACTTCATTTTTATTGATCAAGAAAGTAGCTTTTATTGCTTGCACCAGAAGTTCCGTCTCTTTCATCTTTGTCGTTTTTATCATCAACACTAACGGTTTTGGCAGCGAACCAAGCGAATCAAGAATATCGTTCAGATTTTTGTAATCAAACTTCGTTAGATCAAAAGGCTGGTGAAGAAAATTCATAGCGTAAGATGAGTACAATGCGCTGTCTTTTTTTGTAAGCTCAATATTTTCAATACTCGCATCGTCAATTAGCGAGACGACTTGTTTAACATATCCCGAAAGAAGATAACCCAAACATTCTTCTTCGGAAGGATGCGGCAATAAATAAACGGTTTTGCCGAGGTAAAAAAGTGGTCCTTCAGCAAATTTATTAATTTCATTTAGCGTCCGGTAAGTGCTAACATTTCCGGCATCAACCGAAACATTTTGACTTTCAACAATTCTCCGTACAACGTTAACGCGGTCTTTCCCAAGGTAACAGTGAACATAGTATTTCCCTTTTCCGGTAGCCACAAGTTTTTTAATTGTTTCGATAGATGTTATGTTTTGGCTTACCCACGGAAGCATTGGCGTATGAATAACTTCTATCCCGGCTTCCTTTGCGGCAACATCTTCGTCATAAATTAATTTTGGTTCAAAGGGAACCACAGCCGGATGAAGCAGTGAAATTATTCCGGTGAAATTTTCTTTTTTTAATTGATCGATTTGGTTCTTTGAAGGATAGGGACCGAAAACAAACGAAATGCGCGCCAGAGAAATCTTTTCTGATTTTTCACTTCTTCCCGGTGTGTACTGCGGATTCATCCACAAAAATAATATCCCCGCAAAAAAAACTGCCGGAAGATAAAGCATCCATTTTTTATTCCTCTGCTCGGATTCCCAATATCGCCTTGAAATAAAGAAAGAAATTAATCCGGCTAACAAAAGGATAACAACAATGAAAATCTTAATAACAAAACTTTCTGTCTTTTCCGACCCCCCTTCTTCCTGCACATATTCAATTGCCCAGCGGATAGGTCCCCAGAACAAGAGTGAAGCGGCAACAAAGCCAATAATCCCCGCCAAATAGAGAAACATAACATAATAACGAACTGATTTCCCGAGAACGTGTTTTTCTAAAAAATTCATAATAGTCGATTCACGAAAATTTATTAAATTAAAAAGAGGTTTTTGTGAAACTAACGAATTGTTCAATAAAAAAAAATAATCTGATAAGGCAATTGCGATACGCTGATGAATGAAAAGAAAACTATACTTTTTGCAGAAGATACAATACACATTGCAAAGTTGTTAAAGTTCAAGTTAGAGAAGGAAGGATTTAACTTGATACATTTCCCCTCCGGTGTAGGTGTTACCGAGGGAGTAATAAAACACAAACCCGACTTGGTTTTGCTTGATATTATGATGCCGGTAAAAGATGGACTCACCGTCTTAAAAGAAATAAAAAGCCATGCAAGCATAGCAAATATTCCTGTAGTTCTGCTCACGGCAAATTCGCACGAGGAATATGTTGTAAAAGGGTTACAGCTTGGAGCAATCGATTACATTTTAAAACCATTTGCCTCGGCTGAACTTGTCCTTCGCATAAAAAATATTTTGAAAATGCGATAGTCATCCCGTTCCCGGTGAGTTAAAAGTTTATTTGCTTTGGAGCCTTTTTGAACATTCACTTAGATATTTTTGCTTTTCTTGCGTTAACCATTTTTGCGTTGTTAATACTTACCTATGTGCTTGTAATTCAAGTAGTTGTTCTTCGTTTAATCCACGGTTACCAACAAAAACGGGAACAGCAATTTTATGCCGTATGGGAAGAAAATATTTTTCTTTTTCTCGAAGGAGACGATAATCCGCAAACCTTGATAAAAAAAATAAAGCGGAGCAAATATTTGTATCTCCTTCACTACCTGCGGGAATTTTTCCTTATGCTTAAGGGAGATGATTTTCAAAAACTCTCCGCCATTGTAAATAAAACTAAAATACAGCCTTTTCTCATTTCTCAATTAAAATCAGGTTCGCCAAAAAAAATTAATGAAGCGGCATATTTTTTAGGTCTGGCAAAATCGGCTGCAGCAAGAGACATTTTAAGGAAAAAATTACGGAGCCAAAACGCTTCCGTCTTTTTAAGTTCAGCTTTAGCTTTAGCCCGCTTAAATGATATTGATGCCGTCTTTGATATTTTCCGTAATGCCCGCCGGTTTAAATTCGTTTCAAAAGATTCACTGCTCGCAATATTTTCAGAATTTTCGGATGGGATTTGCAAACCGCTTCTTGTAAATCTAAAAAGAGAAAAAAACATCCTTATTCAGAGCATTTCCATTACACTCTTCCGCCATTTTAAATTTTATAACGCCGGAGAATCGGTTCTTAAAATAATGGTGTACAGCCAAAACAAAGAGGTAATTATTGAAAGTATTAAATTCTTCAGCAGCATTGAATTTATTGAGGCTTCAACGGCGTTACGTTCTTTGATCAATCATCCGAAAGCCGATGTACGAACAGAAGTTTTAAAAGCTTTGGCAGTTTTGGGAAATGAATCTTTTGAACAAAGAATTTGGGACTGTATGTATGACCCTGAATATGAAGTACAATATAACGCTGTTATCACACTTATGAAATTGATCCCCGGCAGTGAAGAAAAAATTTCTCAGTTCGCGTACGGCAATTTGAAAGACCGCGCAGCCGCTATTGCAAGAATGGTGCTAAGCGAAAGAAACATCAGAAGCTAAGATGAATATCGTAAAATATATTGTCTTCGGATTTAACTCTTTAATCCTTTTCTATTTCCTTTTGGTTTGTTCTATCTATATAGTTCTTAACATTGTAGCTTTCTTTAAAATGATCAAATATAACAGCACTATTAAATATCTTGATCTCAAACGCGTTTTCAAGTTAACCAACTACAAACCGATCTCCGTTATTGTACCCGCATACAATGAAGAGAACGGGATTGTTGAAAGTTTAAAATCGCTCCTGCAACTTGAATATCCCGACTTTCAATTAGTAGTTGTAAATGATGGTTCTACAGACAACACCTTACAAAAATTATTTGAGAATTTTTCAATCCGCCAGGTATCTTTTACTCCATTTTATAAGTTGAAGTCTCAGCCTATCCGTTCCGTTTTTATGTCTTCCGAATACCCGAATTTAATTGTAATTGATAAAGTGAACGGCGGAAAAGCCGACGCCATAAATGCCGGGATCAATCTTGCGAAGAGTCCTTTGATTACTGTAATTGATGCCGACTCGGTACTTGAAAGAGATTGTCTCTTAAAAATTGTCCGCCCTTTCATGGAAGACGAAAATGTAATTGCTGTGGGCGGCACAATCCGCATTGCGAACGGATGCAACATTCTCCACGGAAATATTTTGGAAGTGGGACTTGCAAAATCGTGGCTCGCCCGTTTTCAGGTGGTTGAATATCTAAGAGCTTTTTTATTCGGACGAAACGGATTTGATGTGTTGAATGGAATCCTCATTATTTCAGGGGCGTTTAGCTGTTTTTCACGCGACGCTTTAATTGCAATTGATGGTTATCGCGAAGGCTGCATCGGCGAGGATATGGAAATCATTGTGCGGATGCATCGCAAGCTGCGGAGAGAACATCCCAAATTACGGATTACTTTTATTCCTGATCCCGTCTGTTGGACGGAAGCGCCGGAAACTTTTAATGTTTTGCGGAGCCAACGGATGAGATGGCAAAAAGGAACGGTCGACAGCATTCTTCTGCACAAAAAATTATTTATGAATCCGGCTTACGGCTGGATAGGAATGCTTGTCTTCCCATACTTTGCACTCTTTGAAATGCTTGGTCCCGTTATAGAAATATTCGGATACTTTTTCTTCTTGGTTTCTTTCTCTCTCGGTTTTGTTACTGTTTCGTTTGCTGTTGCTTTTCTTACTACAGCAATCCTTTACGGAGTAGTGCTTTCCGTACTTTCTGTAATTTTAGAAGAACTCTCTTTTCAGAGATACCCGAAACTCTCTCAATTATTAACGTTGATTGCGGCCGCTTTTTTAGAAAATTTCGGATACCGCCAGTTAACAACCTGGTGGCGATTCAGAGGAATGGTGGAATATTTCACCGGAAAACGCCATTGGGGTAAAATGGAAAAAAAGGGATTTGCAAAATAATATCTTTCCACCCTTAATCGATTTATTTTACACTTCACCAGCTTTTTTCAACCTTTCAAAAAAATAACTTGACATTTCCCCAAATTTTCCGTTAGTTTGGAAACGAAAAATACACATTTCGTTTCTGTTGAGCATCCGGGAATTAAATTCCCGTTTTTTTGGTTCATATGGAAACGAAATAAACTAAAATTGTTTCTTGGTTAAAGGATATCATGTACGACGAAAATGAAATAAAAGAAAAAATTATGCAAAGGTCTTCCGAAATGTTCCATCAATTCGGATGCGTAAAAGTGACAATGGAAGAGATTGCGGCCGGGATGGGCATCAGCAAAAAAACTCTCTACAAACATTTTTCTAACAAAGAACATCTTTTAAATGAAATATTTTCTTCGGTTTCATGCGAGACAGAAAATTTTTCTGATGCGCTCCTAAAAAATGAAAACTATACTTACGTGCAAAAAGTGAAAATGTTGATGGAACATGTTTCCAAACATGTCGGGAAATTTAACGGTCCTATGTCCGGAGATTTACAGACTCATTTCCCGAAAATTTGGGAAAAGATCCATCTCTTTATGAAGAAAAAAGCCTGGGAAAAATTTTCGTTACTTGTTGATGATGGAATAGCCGAAGGAATTTTTCGTAAGGATGTCGATAAAAACATTGTAGTCCTGATCTATGTGTTTTCATTGCAAAATTTATTAACACCCGAAGTGCTGGCTCAAGTACCCCTTTCCGCCGATCAGGTTTATAACACACTTATCAATGTGATATTTGAAGGAATTTTAACTGAAGACGGAAGGAAAAAATTTAATGAAACTGAAAATGAACAAACAGAGGAAACCGCAAATGTCGCCTAAACATACTCTCATCATAACGGCAATACTTTACTTTTTTATTGCTCCGCAAATTTTATCGCAACAGAAACTTTCAATAACAGTTGATGAAGCTATTCAAATTGGACTAAAAAACAGCAAGTCGCTTCATTCTTCTTCAATGCGCGTAAAAGCAAGTTCGGCGCGCGTAAGCGAAGTAAGTTCTAGCCGCTTACCTTCGATCCGCTTTACAGGTGTTTACACAAGATTAAGCAAGATCGATCCATTCACCATCATGATGCCGACAGGTCCATTTGTGCTCTCGCCGTCAATTTTAAATAACTATCAATTGAAGATGTCTCTCGCGCAACCTCTTTTTACCGGATTCCGGTTAAAAAGCTCAAGTGAAGCGGCGGAATTTCAGTTAAAGGCTTCCGAAGTTGAACTTACCAAAGACGGACTTGAAACAGCATTTGCGGTACGCAACGCTTATTGGTCTTTGTTCAAAGCGCAGGAGATGAAAAAAGTAGTTGATGAAATCGTTCTACAGATGAAGGCTCACTTAAAAGATGCGAGCAATCTACTCGCTCAAGGAATGCTTACCAACAACGATGTATTAAAATTACAAGTGCAGCTTTCCGATGTTCAATTAAAACAGCTTGAAGCTGCAAACGGTGTTCAACTTGCGCAAGTTAATTTGAATAATACACTTGGAATTCAACTTGTATCGGAAGTAGATGTCAAGTCGGTTCCGCAAGTTCAAACAAAAAGTGAAGTTGAATTGTCCGCGCTTCTGAACAAGGCTTTTGATAAACGGGGTGAATTAAAAGCTGCCGATTACCGTGCAAAAGCAAGTGAATCAAATGTATCGATTGCAAAATCGCGTTGGTATCCCGAAGTAAGTCTTTACGGAAATTATTATTACAATCGTCCGAACCAGCGCGTTTTCCCCTCTAAAGATGCGTTCAAAGATACATGGGACGCGGGCATTATGGTTAGTATGGATGTCTGGAATTGGCTCGCCACTTCGCATCAAACAGATCAAGCTGAAGCGGGACTTGCTCAATCACTTGATGCGGTTGGAATGCTGAAGGACGGCATAACGCTTGAGGTTACGCAAAACTTTTTGAACTTTCAACAAGCGAAACAAAAAATAGTCATTACCAAATTAACCGTTGAACAAGCTGAAGAAAATCAGCGGATCACTTCGGAAAAATTTAAAAACGGTGTGGCGCTCAGTTCAGATTTAATTGATGCCGAAGTAGCGCTGCTTAGCGCGAAAACAAATTACACTTCCGCTTTGGTCGATCTTGAATTGGCAAAAGCAAAATTAGATAAATCTATTGGCGAATAAAAAAACAAGCCTCTCCCAACCCTCTCCAAAGGAGAGGGAATAAGGAAAAGCAAAAACTATTAATATTGGAGAATGTGAATATGAAAAAAGGAAAATTAATTTTATCAGTTGTCGCGGTTTTAGTGGTTATCGCCGCTATTCTTATTATGAACAAGAAAAAAATGGCTTCCTATACAGCCGGCGGAATAAAAGATGTTTATTACGTCTCGGTTGAAAAAGTATCAAAGAAAAACCTTTCGGAATCGTTAAGTCTTGTCGGAACCATCTACGCGAACAACGATGTGAACATCGTATCGGAAACAGCCGGAAAAGTTACCGCGGTATTTGCAAAAGTAGGCGATTACAAGTCTGCCGGTTCTGTTCTTTTTCAAGTTGATGATGAGTTGAAAAAAGCTGCATTGATGAGCGCCGAAGCCAATTATGAAAAAGCTAAAAAGGATTATGAAAGAGCTCAAACTCTCTTTCAACAAAAAGCGGCTACAGACGCTCAATTAGATATGGCGAAACTTGGCGCCGCAAATGCAGAAGCGCAGTACATTGTTGCAAAACGTCAGATGGCTGACACAAAAATTAAAACTCCTATTTCCGGCTTTATCACATCCCGGTACATCGATCTTGGTTCGATGGTGCAAGGCGCTCCGCAAGCCACCCTTGTTGCAAACGTGGTTGATATTTCACGTGTAAAAGTAAAATTGAATATCGCGGAAAAAGACGCGTTCATCTTAAAAACAGGCGATCAGGTTTCTGTTTCCACAGATGTTTATCCTCAAGCAACTTTTACCGGAAGAATCGAATCGATCGGCGCTAAAGGAGATGACGCTCATACTTTTCCGATTGAAATAAGCATTGCTAACGAAGCCAAACATCAACTAAAAGCAGGAATGTTTGCGCGCATTTCATTTTCTTCTAAAAATTCTGTTGAAAGTATTGTTATCCCACGCGCAGCATTAGTCGGCAGCATCAAAACACCACAGGTGTTTGTTGTTGAAAACGGAATTGCAAAATTAAGAGACATCACCGTTGGAAACGAATCCGGTTTGGATGTACAAGTTCTCAACGGATTGAGCATCGGTGAAGAGGTTGTTGTAAGCGGACAAAATAATATTGTTGATAACATTAAAGTTGAAATATTGAAGTAGGGACTTGCCTTAACAAGTCTCTGCAAAAACAGAAAAAGGAAATTAAAAAATGACCATTACAGAATTATCAATTAAAAGACCCTCATTAGTTATCGTTGTTTTTGCATCGTTAATTGTGTTGGGACTCTTTGCATTTCAGCAGTTAAAATATGAATTGCTTCCAAAGATATCTCCTCCGATCATTACGATTATGACTGTTTATCCGGGCGCTTCTCCTAACGAGGTTGAAACCGGTGTAACTAAAGTTATTGAAGATGCGGTTTCCGGAATGGATAAAGTTTCTGAAGTCCGTTCTACGTCCTCGGAAGGAATTTCTTTCGTTATTATTGAGCTTTTACAATCAGCGAATACCGACCTTTCGCTGCAAGATGCGCAAAGAAAAGTTGGACAAATAACCGCGCAGCTTCCAAACGATGCGAAAGCTCCTACAATTTCTAAAATAGCTCTTGATGAAATTCCGGTTTTACGTATGGGCGTTTCTGCCGATATGGATACAAAAACTTTTTATCAATTCACAAAAGATAAAATTCAACCGCTTCTTTCGCGTGTACCGGGTGTAGGGCAAGTTGCGCTTGTTGGCGGAGAGGAACGTGAAATAAAAGTTAATCTCGATCTGCAAAAACTTCGTTCATACGGATTGTCAATTCTCCAGGTTACGCAGGCTATTAAATCTGCTAACTTAGATTTTCCGACAGGAAAGATAAAAGATAAAGACGGGCAATTCATTGTAAGAATTGCCGGTAAACTTTCTTCTCTCGATGAGTTGAAAAATTTAACCATTGCCGAATCAAAACAAGGCGGTGAAATAAGACTTTCGGACATAGCCGAAGTTGAGGATGGAATTAAAGATTACTCAAATATTGCCCGTATTAATTTCAGAAACACGATTGGAATAATTCTTCAGAAACAGTCAGATGCTAACTCCGTTGTAGTAGCAAACCTTGTAAAAAAAGAGTTGAGCCGGATCGAAGCGGTTTACAAAAACAATAATGTAAAATTTGAAGTAGCTCAGGACGGATCAATCTTTACTGTTGACGCCGCGAACGCGGTGAAGGAAGATCTGTTAATCGCAGTCTTTCTTGTTGCAATTGTTATGTTGATGTTTTTACACAGTGTCAGAAATTCCGTCATTGTTTTGGTGGCAATTCCAACTTCACTCATTTCAACATTCATTGTTATTTGGGCATTTGGAATGACGCTTAACTTGATGACCCTGCTCGGACTTTCACTCGTGGTGGGAATTCTGGTGGATGACTCGATTGTGGTTCTCGAAAACATTTACCATCATCTTGAAAAAGGTGAAGAGAGCAGACTTGCAGCTTTACGCGGAAGAAACGAAATCGGGTTTGCCGCGCTCGCAATTACCGCCGTGGATGTTGCCGTTTTCTTTCCGCTAACACTCGTTGGTGGAATTGTCGGAAACATTTTAAGAGAATTCTCCGCTGTGGTTGTGGCTTCAACGTTGATGTCTCTCTTTGTTTCATTTACCGTTACGCCGATGCTTGCATCACGTTTCGCTAAACTTGAAAGGTTAACCTCAAGAACATTGGTTGGTAAATTTGCCATCTGGTTTGAAAAGAAATTTAAAGGACTGACTGAGTTCTACATAAAATTATTGAAGTGGTCTTTTGTTAATAGAGGCAAAGTTGCATTGATGACTATTGCTGCATTTGTTGCTACTTTCGCTTTAATTCCAATGGGTTTTATCGGCGCAGAATTTATGACGCAAACAGATCGTGGTGAGTTTGCCGTAACAATAGAATTAGCTCCCGGAGCAACTATTGAACAAACAAACAGAGTCTCACAAAGGATAGAAAAAATTATCGGCGAAATGCCGGAAGTGCAAAGAATTTATGCCAACGTTGGTTCATCAAACGAAGGGCTGATTGGTTTTGCTTCAAGTAATACAACCGAACTCTCGGTTACGCTTGTTGATAGAAAAGCGAGAATAAAATCTACCGATGATGTAGGTAACGAAATTAAAATGGCAACACAAAAATTTCCCGGTGTAAAAGTCCGTGTAAATCCGATTGGTATTTTCGGCGTTGCAAATCAGACGCCAATCCAGTTATTGATCGGCGGACCAAACTATGAAGATGTTGTTAAGACAGCAAAACAAGTTCAGAATATCATTAAGAAAATTCCGGGAACCGCGGACGTGCGTCTTTCAGCCGAAGATGGAAATCCCGAAACGCGAATTGAGATCGATAGAAGAATGCTTACCGGATTTGGATTAACCGTTGCTGAAGTAGGTCAAGCATTAAAAGTTGCACTCACCGGCGATGATGATTCAAAACTGCGAGAAGGAAATACTGATTATAACATTCGCATTGTATTAGATCAATTTGATCGTTCTAAAACTGAGGAACTTGGGAACATGAGTTTCACAAATAGAAAAGGACAACAAATTTATCTTAAGCAGTTTGCAAAAATTTTCCGCGCAACCGGTCCGACTAAATTATCGCGTCAGGCAAGAAGCGCTGCGGTAACTATCTATTCGCAAGTGCAAACCGGAAAAACCTCCGGAACTATTTCGCAAGAAATTGATAAACAACTAAGCGGTTTTAAATTCCCATCCGGTGTTATTTATGAATTTTTAGGCGATGTAAAAAATCAACGGCAGTCATTCGGCGATCTCGGTATTGCTTTGTTAGGTGCGGTACTCTTCACTTACTTGGTGATGGTTGCTTTGTATGATTCATTCGTGCATCCGTTTGTAATTTTGTTCTCCATTCCGCTTGCTATGATCGGGGCATTGCTTGCCTTGGCATTAACAATGAAGTCTCTCAGCATCTTTACAATTCTTGGTATAATAATGCTCACCGGTTTGGTCGCAAAGAACGCGATTCTTATAGTTGATAGAACAAATTTTATGCGCGCGCAAGGTGAGAGCGTAATTGATTCTTTGATCGATGCGGGTAGAATGAGAATCCGCCCGATCTTTATGACAACCTTAACGATGATCTTTGGTATGATGCCGATAGCACTTTCGAGCGCGCCGGGAGCCGAATGGAAATCGGGTTTAGCCTGGGCATTAATAGGAGGACTTACAAGTTCCCTTTTCTTAACACTGTTGATCGTGCCGATCGTTTATACAAAGGTTGAAGAGTACAGAGTTAGAATACCGGCATTGTTTAAGCGTGTAAGTGAGTTGGTGGGATTAAGAAAAAGTTCTGTGGGTGAAATGGTGATTGAGAAGTAAAGATAAATCGTAGAGACTTGCCATGGCAAGTCTCTACATTTTAGTGAGACTTATTTCATAAGTATCATTTTCTTAGTTTGAACTATATCTCCGGCTTGAATTCTGTAATAATAAACACCGCTTGCAAGTCCGCTGCCATTGAAATTTATTTTGTAATTACCTGCCGTCTGCATTCCGCTTACCAATTTTGTTACTTCCTTTCCAAGCGCATCATAAACAGTAAGCTTTACATTTGCATTCATAGGCAAATTGTAGGAAATAACCGTGGTTGGATTAAAAGGATTCGGCTGGTTCTGTTCAAGCGCAAAAGTTAGGGGCGCATCAACAGTTACTTCCACAATATCACTGTATTCGTACTGCCCATCAAAATCAATTTGTTTTAAGCGATACTTAACAATTCCGGCTAAGGGAGATGCATCTTCAAAAGAATAACTTTTCTGTGAATTGCTGTTTCCATGTCCTTGTACAAAACCGATCTTTTCCCATGCAATATCGAGCGAAGTCGACATGCGCTCAACCTCAAACCCGTAATTGTTTAATTCAGTAGCTGTCTGCCATTGTAAATTCACTTCATCTATTGTACTTGACGCTGAGAATGAGGTCAGTTCAACAGGAAGAGCAGAATTGTTTGCCAATACCCAGTTCGATGTACTTCCGCTTAAAGCAAAATTGTTAAGTGTAGCGTTGTTTTTGTAAGAAGTTAAATCCAATAAAGAACTTACGCCGGTATTTGTACCAGATGAAATACCTTCATCGAAACGATAGTAAGCAACCAAGCCGGTAGTTGTAGGATCAATTGTAGATGACCAATTATTTTGAATTTCGGTTTGAGTACGAGCTACATTCCAGATTCTTACTTCATCTATATCGCCATTAAAGAATCCATCAGTAGCCCATGTGGAAGCACTCAGTCTTGCTTTTCCAGAACCAGTCATGTTCCCTCCAAATGTAGCAGAAGCTACCGAGGTTCCATCTAGGTAGAGTGTCCCTAATTGATTACTTGAATTAAAAGTAAATGCGACGTGATGCCATTGACTATCGTTGGACCAATTATAATAGTGATCATCTCCATACATCCAATATTGTATATTTGCAGGCACTTCCGGTGTACTAAACTCTGGATCATTATTAGCAGGAACTAAGGGATTTAGTTTTATACCAGTTACCAATCTGGTGCCTCCAGATGCGCTGCCAATCACCATAAAATAACCGGATTGGGTTGTTGCTTTAAACCAACATTCGAGAGTATAAGAACTATTCGCCAAGTTAATTGAAGAGCTTAATTCTACATAGTCGTCTGTCCCGTCAAAATTTAGAGCGTTACCGTCACCAGAAACAGCAATATTTGCACCGGAAGCTACCCAAGTTGTGCCGCTGTTTAAGGTTGCATTATAGCTACCTCCGGAAGCTCCATTTGTTAATGTGGTGCCGGATCCCTCGTTACATTTATAATATACAAGTAATCCGCTTGATGAAGCATCAACTTCGGTTAAATAGTTGTTTTTAATTTCAGTTGCAGTTCTAGCAGTATTCCAAATTCTAAATTCATCAAGCTGCCCATTTAAAGGTGCTTGATCGCCGACAGTTGCAGTTTTTCCAAGATCGAAATTGGTAGCATTTAATGAAGAAGAACCCAAATCTCCGCTTGCTACTTCTACACCGTTTAAATAAATTTTAGAGTTAGCACCATCAACAACACAAGCAACATGAAACCAAGTATTATAGTTGAAGATATCATTGGATGTAACCAAAGAATTGCCATTAACATAACAACGGATTACTTTACGGCGATCCCAATCATCAATGAGAAGTTCATTATTATCAGCTGCACAAATCCTTCCTAAACCATCGTTATATTTTGCCCATGTTTCAATTGTATAAGGTTGCGAAAGCACTAAGCTATTATTCAAACGTACATAATCATTTATTCCGTCGAATAGTAATGAAGATCCACTTTGAGCAAAAGTATTATAAGTTAAACCTAAAGCTAGAATGAGCAAGTATAATTTTTTCATGAGTACCTCTTATTATTTATATCCATTTAATTATGAAGTTTTTCTATCCGAATTGTGTGGTATTGTAACAAAGTCATTAACATCAGTAAAATTTAACGCATTATCTTGCGCGTGGGCAATTGACATATAAAAAAGGATTGTTAATAAAATTAATGTGTGTTTCATTTGAACTCCATTTTTTATTTAATGAGTCTCGTTTTCAACTCAAGCAGATTTTCCTTCAACACATAATCATTTGCGCCAGCTTCATTTGCTCTCTTGCGCAAAGATTTTTCATCGTAGTCAGTTACCATAATTATTTTCACGGTTGAAGAAATTTCCCGGATCAATCGGGTGGCTTCAATTCCATCCGTATCTCCCATTTTTATATCCATCAACACCACATCGGGATTATTCTTAACAAACGCGTTTACGCCGGTTATTCCGTTATCAGCTTCAATGGTAGTATGTCCCCAATGACTTAGGATTAATTTTTCGAAGTTTCTCATCTGTTCGTTATCTTCAACGATCAATATTGTCATGATGTGGTAATTTTTTTTGAAATTTTCATTAGAAAAGTAATTCGAAGTAGACAGAGCTCTAATAGAGGCGTGTCTTCATTTTTGGGGGTATGTAGGGGCTAACCCCTACAAAATATGATGGATAGGAATTTTTATTTACAAGTGATAGTAGGTTTATCCGGCTGAAATATTTTTGAGCGCATATTTCAGTAGCGCGGAATTCCCCGTAATACCCAGTTTTTTGCAGATATTACTCCGGTGATTTTCGATGGTCTTTATGCTAACAAATAATTCTTCCGCAATTTCTTTGCTGCCTTTCCCATGTGCAATAAGATTTACTATTTTTTGTTCTGAAGGTGTGAGGATATCGTCTTCCTGTTTTTTCTTTTTGTCTTTCTGTTTAAAAAGAATATCTGAAACCTGGGGACTTATAAAGAATTTATCCCCGGCAACGCTTTCAATACAGTTTACGATATCATTAATCGCATTTTCTTTTAAAACGAAACCTTTTATCCCAAGTTCAACAACTTTTTTAATTAATTCAGGATCCTTAAACATTGTAAGAAAGATAATTTTGGTGGTATGTTTTTCTCTCAAAACAATTTTTGCAACATCAAAACCATCTAATTTTGGCATTTGCACATCAAGTATCGCAATATCAGGTTTTAGTTCTCTAATAAGGTCTAAAGCTTCCTGCCCATCAGCAGCCTGTCCGACGATTTTAAAGTCTTCATTTTTATTGAGAATAAAAACCAAACCCTGTCTTAAAAGAGGATGATCATCCGCTATTATGATTTTCAATTTATCGCTCATATTACGTTCAGAGGAATTTTAATAATTAATTTTGTCCCCATCGAATTCTGTGAATTTATAATTAGTTCTCCTTTTAGAATTTCAACCCGGTTTTGAATATTCTTTAATCCAAATCCTCCGGCATTTTCTATTTCTTTTTTTAATTCAAAACCTTTCCCGTCATCAATAATCTCAACTAAGATCTGCTGCTCCATGATAAAAATATTTATTTCCGCATTCCGGGAGTCAGAATGCTTTACAATATTACTTATACTTTCCTGGATGATACGAAAAAAATTAATTTCTGCGTCATCGGGTAATAAATTATCAATATTATCAATATTATTTGAGAAATTTATTTGAGTGGTATCGGAAACTTTACTGATCAACGAAATAACCGTTTCGGTAAGACCTAACCGTTCCAGATGCGCAGGCCTTAAATTAAAAGATATTTCCCTCACTATATTTAACATCTCGGAAGTTGAATTATTGATTTCAGTTAGCTGCTCAATAGTAAAAGGATCAAGGTTTTCTCCCTGTAATCCGAGTTGCGCTCTATTCTTTATCAACAGAATATCCTGTCCAAGGTTATCGTGCAAATCGCCGGCGATTCTCTTCCGCTCTTCTTCTTGCGACGCTATCAGTTGTTTAGTAAAAGACTGCTGCGATGCCAGTTGAATCCTTGCTTCTTCTTTTTTCTTGCTATCTGTAATGTCATGTACCGTACCGAAAACTCTGGTTACATTTCCTTCCCCGCCTTTTCTGATGATACGTTTGAGACGAACCCATTTTTCATTCTCACCGGTGATGATCCTGCATTCCTTTCCTTCTTTTTGCATCTCAATATTATCTTTACAAAAATACCGACTGAACTGTTCTCTCTCTGCATGATGAATTTTCCCAAGAAAAATTTCCTTGAAATTCGAGTGCATTTGTTCCTCCTCCACCCCAAAAATATTAGGGAGCTCTTTTGAGAAAGATATTTCGTCGGTAATTAAATCCCATTCCCAGTTCGCCATATGCGTTGCCGCTTGAGCGATATTCAAATTTTTCTCACTTTTTTTAAGCGCAAGATGCAAAGATTCCAAAATTTCCTTTTGATCATGTATCTCATTTTTTTGTATATCGAGTAATGCGTTCGCAGTTTTGATTTTCTTTCTGCTTAAGAAAATCAAAAAGGTGGTAAGAGATATCCCCATTATAATAATGATTAAAAAATAGTTTTCATTTTGTTTGTAGGTAATGTTTTCATGTAAAATAGTTTGTTCCTTCTTTAATAATCTATTTTCCAATTCTTTTTTTTGTGTTTCATACTTTATTTGATACCCTGAAGCTTGTATTAAATATCGCTCTGTATAAAGGCTCTCTTCAAGAAGATGCATACGTTGAAGATAGAAGAGAGATTCTTTCCAACTCCCCATTAATCTGTAAACCCTTGCAATATTTTCATAGGTGTTTCTCAATAAAGTTTTTAACCTTTCGTCTTTACATATTTTAAGTGACTTATCAAAAATGGTTAACGCTTCTTTGTACCTGGCTTTATGAAACAAGTCATACCCGATATTGTTCAAATAAAGAACTTGTAACCATTTACTTCCATTTTTTTCGGCAACCGCCAACGCTTCCTTGCTTTTACCGTTTGCATTCAAATATCTTGAGAGATTTTCATTGGCGGATTTATCGCGCGGTTTCTTTTTAATAACTTCAAGTTGAAGTTTTAACGCCAGTTGATATAAGTCCTTTCTTTTAAGAGAATCCTCTTCAATAGTCGCTTTTGCATAACTTGCTAACGCCTTAAGTTCACTATCATTGGAATTCTTCAGCGTCTGATAAGCTTCGGTTATATAATTATTAATAGGCGATAAATCGGAAAAATAGAATGCCCGTCCGATTTTTACTTTAATCATTGCTGCTTGAATGGTGTCGGTAGATTTAAGCTTTTCGAGAGCAGTGAAATATTTGTTGAGCGCTGAATTATAAAGCCCAACGCGGAAATAAATATCCCCCGATTCTATAAGCGCCGCATTTTCATCTTTAAGAGATTTTTTACTTTGTGCCCGACGAATTTCTTCTTCAAGTTTATTTATACGCGCTTTATTTTCATCGCCAAGAATTGAAAAATAATTATTAAGAATTCTTCTTACCTCCTCTGTCTGCTCAAATGGATCGTAGATATCAAGACTATCAACAGGAGACTGCCCATATAATGCAGTAACACAGAAAAAAAAGAGAGAGAGAATTTTTGTCAAGTAATTCCGTTTGATAATAATCAACCTTTTGTAAAAAAATATTAAACAAAAATGAACGGCATGAAATTAGTAATTTAGAACTCAATAAAAAATTGTGAGGATTCGAAAAGGAAGAAAAAGACTTGAACTCCTTATCAGGGGGAAGCTGAATTAACACATTTTGTTGTTGTGGATTCTTTACACATCCATGATTATCAGACGATACCATCCCGAAAATGATGGTATCGTTGATTCTTTATGAACCGTTGGAAGCGCTACTGTGCTTCTTGAATAACAGCTAATTTAAAAACCTTCGTTCCAACTTCCGGTATTTCTACATAAGCAATATACATTCCACTTCCCACCGGCAGGAAATCTTTGTTCATTAAATCCCAATCAAAATATTGAGAATCATTCAATTTCTCATATCTTTTTATAAGTACACCGGAAAGCGAAACGATAGTAATGGTAGCTTGTTTTGGCAATCCGATAAAGCGGACAAATCTATGATACTTACTCTCTTGAAGTGCATGCCATCCAAAGTAAGGATTTGGGAAAACACTTATCTTGTCAATATTATTTTTTGCGTTAGCCAAATTATTTGTGTTTGCTGCGGGAGCCGTTACTGTAAATTCGTCTCCCTTCATCAGTGGTTTATATCCGGTTATCTTAATAACCGTACCTGGTTCCGGTAAATCTCCACTAAATGAGATTCCGCCAATTTTGTGATCGAGAATTTGCGATGCAACTGTTTCAACATCGGGTAGATTTGCATGATCCAGAGTTGCAGATTGAAATGCATAAACTTGTTCCCATTCACCCTTTGCTAAACGAGTCCACTTGCGGTCAGGAATTGCCTTTGTGGAATCGTTGATGCCAATATTTCTATCTATTATTTTTAGAAAAAGTCTTTTGGCATCTGCTGGATTATCATATCTACCCAAAGACCAAACAGTAAAAGGTAATTTCCCGGTTTTACAGAGAGAATCTTTTTTTATCATAATTGACTTTTCGCTGAAACCATTTTGTAAACCCGAAAGAAAATATGAACTGGAATCATCAAAACGGATCTCATAATTCTCATAACCCATGCTTTCTTCAGATTGAATCTGTTGCCAATTTAATCGTTGGTTGGAACTTCGAGGATAAATTGTCCAAGTCTTTGTTGAATTTAAATTTCCGTTGAAAACATCAACCGGAGTTTCCAAAACTTTTCCACCCGGACCTTTAATCTCCTCAACACTCTTAACTCTATATTTCATTGTCTTTCCGGCAATGATCCTATCTGAACCGGTGTTTTTTGCTACTATTACAAATCCCTCGGTCACAAGTTTATTCGTTATGCTGTCTTTTCCCAAGTCAGTCCGGCGGTTCAGAATTGTATCCACGGGAGTTTTGGATGTGTTTATTAAGCTATAGGTTAATCTTACAAGTGAATCCCTTGTGTTATCATAATTTCTAATTATCAAGGAATCATTATTAAAAACAATCTTATAAGTATCTCCAGTTAAAGCTAAAGGGTTAACTACAAATAGATTAACATCTGCATCGGAAATCCCTTTCGTTTGTTTTGCCGGAATAAAATCACCGTTGTTATAATCAAACGTAACATCGATTGGTTGAGCGGCAGGCCTTACTTCAATTATCTGCGGTTCACTTTCAAGATATTTTGGGTCACTTTCTTTGGAATATGCAAAAGCAGTTATTGCGTAGTAGTAAGGGCTTCCGTTGTCTAATAAACTAGTTTTTGTTATCCCATCTTTTCTTGTAGTGAAAAACCTTTTTAATCCTATGTTGGGTAAAGTAAAAACTGTTTGTTCAACTTTTACACCGTTTATCTCATCAGGTTGAGTTACTTTAATTACATCATTTTTGAGATCAACCATTCCGAGCAAAGTTTTATTTGAACCCTCTCTATCTGAAAATTGCCATATTCTATAACCTTCAAAAGTGTAGGTTGTATCGGTTTTGCCTTTTCCTACTATCAGTGGATCAATAACATCGTAACTTTCTGCATTCGGTTCCCAGTACAGAGTTATTTGACCGTCATCGCTGAAGGAACTGATTTTTGGCTGGTCCGGCGTTCGGGTTAAATTGAAATCATTATCATAAGCAACTTGAACTGTTTTAGTTTTTCGCTTTAGCTCGGTAATGCTATTCAAATTACTCGTTCCCCGACCGATTACTATACCAATAACAACTTCCTGTGTATCACCGGGAGCCATTGTAAATGGTCCGGAACTCATTAAATGCCTTCTGTCACTGGGAGGAAGAGGAGTAGCCCAACCACTCGGTCCTTCAAACCAGCCCGTTCCTGCTACAGGGTCTCCCGACAACATCATTGTAGTTTCAAGACCCGTATGAGGATTAACAATGTGAGCGCCCGAACCTAATTTACCAAGCATGTTGTTATAAAATTGAACTGCGCCTGAGGGTACACCCTGATTCGGGTCCATAGGAACAATTACATTTTCAAGATAACTGATAAATGAGGACATCGGTAGGTTTTTGTACCCGCTTCGCCAACTTCCTAAAAATTTTGCACTATCTGTTGCCTCACCATTTACCGCAGGACCTTGAAGAAACACATATCCAATAACAGGTGGAGCTATTCCATAGTACCCTTCGTCATTATTATCTCCGTTATAAGTAAATCCTAATTTTAAAATTGTGTCACAACCGGAATAATCATCACCGGCAAAGCCCAAGTCAGGATCTGACCAATAACCTAAGTACATTTCTTCGAGTGTCAATTCTCCTTTGTTTATAAACTTATATTTCTTGAATACCATATCTCCCCGGTCATCCAGGTTATCAAACCCGAAAACAGTCATCTGCTGTTCTAACCCCATTGGTAAAGTTCCGTAAGTATAAGTAGTGCGAGTTTCGTCAAGATCATTGCTTACACACCAAAGGACTTCATCGCCAATAAATTGCGGAACTTTGTTTCCGTTATTATCTAAAATGTAAGGAGCTCCGTCTTCAATCGGCCATTCGTTATAATCTTTTTCATAGGCATCTCGTTCTGGTCCCGGAGGAAGTGATTCCCAACCTTTGCGAATTTTATAAACGCGGTATTTTTCTAAATTTGGATTATCGGCTGTACCATCTGTAAGAATTTTTCCGGCTTGAAGTCCATGTCTATAAACCGAACCGTTGACACGAATTTCTCTCCCAACCTTCGCACCCCAAATTAAACCATCTTCATAAATAGCTGATATTATAGCGTTCTCGCCGCCGGGCCAATAAAATCCCGAGCCATCTGTTCTTGGGTCGTGTGAGCCCATACCGTTGTTGCCAACCCACATAAATATCTGGTTAACCGCAATATATTGATTGTGGTCGTTTGTATTTGTTTTGTTTAGCCGCTTGTTACTCTCGTCCCCCTTATCTCCGGCTATTGCGGCTGAAAAAAGTGAAAAAGCAGTAAACAAAATGAAAAGTGAAAAACACGATCTCCTCATAGTGAACTCCCATTTATTATTATTCTATGCTGCCATCGTAGTTATGAATGGCAGCTCTAAAGTACGTTTCTTTATTTTAAAACAACCATCTTCTTTGTTGAGACAAAACTTCCCGATGTTAACGAATAGAAATATATTCCCGAACTCAGTCTTGACGCATCGAAGTTCACGGAATAACTTCCGCTGTTTTTATATTCGTTCACTAATTGTATCACCTCTTCTCCCAATACATTAAAGATCTTTACTGTTACTATTCCCGGATTTGCAATACTGTAACTTATCGTTGTATTTGGATTGAACGGATTGGGATAGTTTTGATTTAATGAGTAAGATTTCGGTGAGTTCTTATCATTAGCATCATCTTCAACATCACTTAATATTGCTTTGGGAGCGGTTACGGTAAACTCATCTCCTGGCACAAGCGGTTTGTAGCTTGATAGTTTGATGACAGTTCCCGGCTCAGGAATCTCGCCGGTAAATGTTATCCCCCCGATTTTATGTTCTGTAATTTTTGAAGCTACCAACTCTTTTGCAGGAAGATTAGTTGGATCAAGCGTTGCTGAGGTAAAGGCAAAAACTTGTTCCCAATTTCCGTTTGCTAAGTGGGTCCAAGCACTATCTGGAACGGCTTGAGAAGAATCAGACACAACTCTTCCATCACTCATCACTACTCTAATTAGGTCTCTAACTTTAAGAATCAATCTTTTATCATCTGTAGGGTCATTATTTTTCCCTGTATACCAAATTTCGAAGGGAAGTTTTCCTTTAGAACTTAATGAATTTTTAGTTGTCATAATAGATTTTTCGCTTAATCCCGTTGTTGTGTAGAAATAAGATGAAGAATCTTTGAACCTTATTTCATAATCGGCATCTCCCATTCCTTCGTCTACTTTAGCTGTTTGCCAATTAAATCTGCCTGTTAGGCTTTTAGCAGAAACTGTCCACTTGCCGGTTGAATTTAATTTGCCATCCCAAACATTTTGTGGAGAAGGAAGAACAACACCGCCAGGTCCTTTGATCTCTTCCACACTTTTAACTCTGTATTTTGAAACAACTTTAGAAATACTATCCAAACCGGTGTTTCTAACAACAAGAGAAAAACCATCGGTGATGACTTTGTCTGTGCTGTTGTCTATTCCAAACTCAGTTCTTGATTTTAAGAGCGTATCAACCGGAGTTTTGGATATGTTTAGGAGATTGTAGGTAAAAACCACAGAGTCTGCAGTATCAGTAAAATTTCTGAAGTGTGTTGAATCGAACGAAACCTTATACGTATCTCCCGTTAATGCCAACGGATCAACTACAAACAATTGAACGTCACCATCTTCAGTACCAATATTTTGTTTTGCGGTTATGTAACTCCCATAGCGAAGCGTATAGGTGCTGTCATAAGCAATCTTTTCCGGAACTACTTCGATGATTTGGAATGGACTTTCGAGATACTTTGGATCACTTCCCCTTGAATAACCAAATGCGGTTATGCCAAAATAATAAGGTGTACCGTTTACCAACGGAGTATTAGTTATTTTGTCTAGATTGGTAGTGAAATATCGACTGATCCCCATGTTTGGTAATTGAAAAAGTGTCTGCTCAACTATTACTCCATCATAATCAACAGATTGAGTTACTTTTGTTACATCATTTAGAATATCACAAATCTTTAACAGTTTTGGATTTTTACCATACTCATCTTCAAACTGCCAGATGCGATATCCTTCAAAGTTATAAGTAGTATCCGGTTTTCCTTTTCCTACGAACCACGGATCAATCTCGTTATAATTTTCTGCGTTTGGTTCCCAGTACAAAGCAACTTGTTTATCATCAACTGTTGAGGTTACAATCGGTTTCTTGGGCAATGGTGTAGTAGTGAAATCTTTATCGTATGCTAATTGAACAAGCTTGGTTTTTCTCTTCAGTTCTGTGATACTATTTAAATTACTTGTTCCGCGCCCCATAAGAATTCCTACAACTACTTCTTGTGTATCTCCCGGGGTCATATTAAAAGTACCGGCACTCATTAAAAGTCTTCGATCATCTGGAGGGAAGCTTCCCACTGGCCAACCCACTGGACCCTCATACCAACCAGTTCCTGTATTTGGATCTCCTGACAAAATGAGCTTGGTTTCAATTCCGGTTTTGGGATCTTTAGTAGGATTACCATAATAATCTTTCCCTGTCATATTATCATAAAATTGAATCGACCCCATCGCAACGCCCAGATTTGGGTCTATAAAAGAAGTCGCCGCCGCACCAATGTATAAGATAAACGCTGTCATCGGTAAATTTTTATACCCGCTTCGCCAACTTCCTAAAAATTTTGCGCTGTCATTCTCTGTTGCTGAAACTGTAGGACCTTGTAAAAAAACATAACCAACAGCAGGGGGGGGGGAACCATAATACCACTCATCATTATTATCACCGTTATAACTATATCCCAAATTCAACAAGGTATCACAACCGACATAATCATCACTAGCGTTACCCAAATCGGGGTCGGACCAGTAAGCAAGGTTCATATCTTTTAAGGTTAAACTCCCTTTGTTGATGAGCGTATATTTTTTAAATACAACATCGCCTAAGTCACCCTGTCTATTAAATCCATATACAGTCATTTGCACTTCTAATCCCATCGGGTTAGTTCCGTAAGTATAAGTAGATCGGTTTGAATCCAGATCATTCATTACACACCAAAGCACTTCATCTCCAACAAATTCAGGAATTTTATTTCCGTATCCATCCACTACAAAGGGAGCGCCATCTTCAATCGGCCATTCATTATAATCTTTTTCATAACCATCCCTTGTTGGACCAAAAGGAAGATTTTCCCAGCCCTTGCGGATTTTATAAACACGATATTTTTCTAAATTTGGATTATCTGCTTCGCCGTTCGACAAAATTTTACCGGCTTGAAGTCCATGTCGATACGTTGAACCATTTACCCTAATTTGCGTATCAACTTTGGCTCCCCAAATTAATCCATCCTCAAAGATTGCTGAGCTAGTAGCGTTCTCACCGCCGGGCCAATAAAAGCCTGAGCCACCTGTACGTGGGTCGAATGAACCATCACCGTTATTGCTAACCCACATAAATATTTGGTTGACTGATATGTATTGATAGTGGTCGTTTGCGTTGGGTTTGTTTATTTCTCTTTTCCCCTTAGTAGAATTATCTCTTTGCTCATAAGAGTAATTTATCCTATTCCCTTTAATAGAGTAAAGAGAAAAAGACAACAGAAAAAAGAAAAACAAAAGATACGATGTCCTCATAACGAGCTCCCATTAAGTTTAAGTTTTGTTAATTAAATATAAGTATTTCACCTCAAGAGATTCCATCCCTTCAAGGGATGGAATCTCTCATATATCTATTTTAAAACAACCATCTTCTTTGTTGAGACAAAACTGCCCGAATTCAACGTGTAAAAATAAATTCCCGAACTAAGTCTTGACGCATCGAAGTTCACGGAATAACTTCCACTGTTTTTATATTCGTTCACCAATTGCAATATTTCTTCTCCCAAAAGGTTAAAGATCTTTACCGTTACAAGTCCAGGATTTGCAATGCTGTAACTTATCGTGGTATTTGGGTTGAATGGATTTGGATAGTTTTGATTCAATGCGTAAGACTTCGGTGAGTTCTCATCATTAGCTTCATCTTCAACATCACTTAAAATTGCCTTGGGTGCAGTAACAGTAAATTCGTCTCCCGGAACGAGTGGTTTGTAACTTGATATTTTAATTACTGTTCCCGGTTCCGGTATCTCGCCGGTAAATGTTATCCCGCCAATTTTATGTTCTGTAATTTTAGAAGCTACAAGTTCTTTAGCCGGAAGATTAGTTGGATCAAGTGTTGTCGAGGTAAATGCAAAAACTTGTTCCCAGTTTCCGTTTGCTAAGTGGGTCCACTTTCTATCCGGGATTGATTTAGTAGAATCAAGTATTCCAGCATTTTTGTCTAACACTTTTAGGATAAGTCTCTTATCGTCAGTTGGGTCATTATCTTTTCCAATATACCAAACTTCAAATGGTAACTTTTCATTTTTGCATAGTGAATCGAGTTTCGTCATAACACTTTTTTCACTTAATCCACCTGCTAATCCTGATAGGTAATAGGAACTCGAATCATTGAAACGGATTTCATAATCGGCATACCCCATCCCTTCGTCAGGTGCAAGTTCTTGCCAATTAAATCTACCTCTTTGGCTTTTCGCAGAAACCGTCCACTTTCCGGTTGAATTTAGTTTGCCATTCCAAACGTCATTCGGAGAGGATATTACTACCCCACCCGGTCCTTTCGTCTCAAGTACGCTTTTCACACCGTATTTTGTTCGAGCTGCTAATATATTATCCAGACCAGAATTTCTGACTACAAGTGAAAAACCGTCCTGAATATATTTGTTTGTACTGTAATCAGTTCCAAATTCCAACCTTGATCTAAGAAGTGTATCGATGGGATTTTTTGATATATTCAAGAGATTATATGTCAAGGCAAGAGTGTCGGAAGTATTATCAAAATTTCTAATCAATGTTGAATCAAATGTAACTTTATATGTATTTCCCGTCAGTTTAAGAGGATTAACAACAAATAACTGAATGATCCCGTCTTCTGTTCCCGCGGTCTGTTTTGCGTCAATATAACTGCCGTGATGGTAAGTGAATGAGCTGTCAAATCCGATTTTTTCAGGAACGACTTTAATAATTTTAACTGGGTTTTCGAGATATTGCGGATCACTATCTTTTGAGTAACTAAATGATGTTACTCCAAAGTAATAGGGGGTTCCGTTTATCAACGGAGTATAAGTTATCTTATCTAAATTCGTGGAGAAGAAACGAGCGATTCCCTGATTGGGCATTTCGAAAACTGTTTGTTCTACTTTCACTCCATCAAAATCAAGTATCTGAGTAACTTTAGAGACATTGTTTTTAATATCAAATATTTTTAAAAGTTTTGGATTCCTTCCCAATTCATCTTCAAATTGCCAGATACGATATCCCTCAAAAGTATAAGTAGTATCGGCTTTCCCTTTTCCCGTTATGAAAGGATCAACTACATCATAATCTTCTGTGTTGGGCTCCCAGTGTAATGTAACTTGTTTATCATCTACAACAGAAGTTACGATAGGATCCAAAGGAGGCTGCATCGAACTGAAATCTTTGTCATAAGCGGTTTGAGCAATTTTTGTTTTTTTCTTTAACTCAGTAATACTATTTAAATTATTTGAACCTCTTGCAATTACAATACCAATAACTACTTCCTGAGTATCTCCGGGAGCCATCGTAAAAGGTCCGGAACTCATTAAATGTCTTCTATCATCAGGTGGCGAAGAACCACCGGGCCAACCAACAGGTCCTTCATACCAACCTTTACCAGCTACTGGGTCTCCTGATAAAATAATATTTGTATTTGCACCTGACCAAGGATTAATAAATGGTTCACCGTAATAATTTTTCCCGGTCATATAATTATAAAACTGAATCGACCCGGCTGCAACACCTTGATCGGGGTCTAAAAATCTAGTTCCAGCCATATTAATATAAAAGGAAAAACCGGTCATCGGTAAATTTTTATATCCATGCCGCCAAGTTGTTAAAAATTTTGCACTATCTGTAACTACACTTTCAACCATAGGACCTTGAAAAAAAACATATCCAACAGCAGGAGGAGTTGTACCATAATAATTCTCATCATTATTGTCACCGTTGTAAGTATAACCTAATTTTAGTGTAGTATCACAACCGGTATAATCATCGCTAGCGTCACCCAGATCGGTATCTGACCAATATGCCAGATAAACTTCACGTAATGTTAGATTTCCTTTATTAATTAGTTTATACTTCTTAAAAACCATGTCACCCAAATCACCGGATCTATTAAACCCGAATACCGTCATTTGCTGTTCTAATCCCATCGGTAAAGTGCCGTAGGTATAGGTTGAACGTGTTTGATCCATATCGTTACTTACGCACCAAAGAACTTCATCGCCGACAAAGTCAGGAACCTTATTGCCATCTTTGTCTAACACATATGGAGCTCCATCTTCAATAGGCCATTCGTGATAATCTTTTTCATAGGTGTCTCGTCTGGGTCCGGGAGGAAGTGATTCCCATCCTTTACGAATTTTATAAATACGATATTTTTCCAAGTTCGGGTCATCTGCTTCTCCATTAGGTAGGATTTTTCCGGCTTGAAGTCCATGCCGATAAACCGATCCGTTTACCCGAATTTGCGTATCAACTTTGGCTCCCCAAATTAATCCATCTTCATAGATTGCTGAAATAGTTGCGTTTTCGCCACCGGGCCAATAAAATCCCGAACCATCAGTACGTGGATCATGTGAACCCATACCGGTATTGCCAACCCACATAAAAATTTGGTTGATGGCAATGAAGTTGTTTGATTCGTTTGTGTTTGGTTTATAGAGTTGATTTTTGCTTTTTTCACCGTCATCATAAACGGCTCCACCATCAGCAGAGATATTCCACTCATAGTTATGTGCATAAAGCGATAAAGATAAAAGAAAAATGAATGATATTAGATGTGATCTTCCCATGATAAGCTCCCATTGTTTAAATTTACTTATAAAAAACCTAGAACTCCAAATTGTTGCAAACAAGCTAATAAATTTTTTAAACTCATGCAAAAATTTTTTCAGTGCTCATTTGAATCCAACCTTTCCCATCTCATATCTTTCAGTTAATTTTCACCTACAAAATTTTGTAAAAGGATTCCGATGAAACTTTCTTTCTTTTTTATTATCAGCATTTTTATTTCGACTATGTCATTCTCTCAAAATACTTTTTACCACTCTAAAGATTTTACTGTTACCAGTGAAAAAGTTATTCAAGGCAAGTTTGAAGCGAAAGCGGTTTCACCTACGGAAATTAACTCTTCTTATAAAAGTATTTACAAAAAATCGGCGCAAAACAAGTTGGAATTCAAATTCAGTTTAAACGGATGGGATAATGAGAGGGGATTTGCGCAGAATCATCAACTTACCCTTAAACCGGTAAAGGGAAAAATGGTCTCGCCGATTTATGTTTTCGGCAAAGCGGATACCGTTGCGTTAAAGGAACAGACTGAATATCTCAATGAAGACTTTCAACTTACTCTCCGTGTTGATATGCGCAAGGTAGTAAAAGATTTTAAAGAGCATGGTTATTATGAATTATTCAACGGTGAAAAATTTTATGCGAAAGATTTTACCGGAGTATTTGTTGCCGGAAACATCGAACCTCTTTCATGGGATTTTCAAACGCTCGGAACAAAAAAGCAATTCCAATTAAAAGATGAAAACAACGACGGCATTTACGAAATAAAACTTCTCATCAAAAAAGATATTGTTGCTTCTGATGAAGATAAACTCACCACTCAATGGAAATTGAAAAAAGACATTTCGGCTTATCCGCAATTACAATCGTCTTCGGTTCTGCTTGATGCGCTTTACAACCAAGCGATAGAAGAAATGCTTTTAGATATCCGTG
>Ga0209417_1002408_pt1 | contig 28917 bp, 16 predicted proteins | sample RifGroF2_FD_184002 | JGI IMG/M metagenome (GOLD analysis project Ga0209417, IMG submission 184002) | Groundwater microbial communities from Rifle, Colorado, USA - Groundwater F2 (SPAdes) (version 2) | ecosystem: Environmental > Aquatic > Deep subsurface > Groundwater | place: Rifle, Colorado... | reverse complement strand
GTTTAATGCAGGTGATCAGACAACCTGGGAGGGTAAATTTAACATTTTTGTAGGAAATGAGAGCGGAAGAGATAATGTTACAGGATATTTTAATCTTTTTGTCGGTGATAAAGCCGGACAAAACAATTCAACAGGACCGAAAAATACATTTGTAGGGTCTCAGTCCGGTCAAGCAAACTCGGCTGGGGGTTACAATACATTTTTAGGTTACAATTCCGGTATTACTTCTACAGGGAACTATAACACGGCCGTAGGCGCAGACTGCGGATTCAATATAGGAGCTAATTACGGTAATACCCTCATGGGCTCTCACGCCGGAGAATATTTTACAGGAGATAATAACACATTTATCGGTTGTTATGCCGGAAGAAATTACGCCACTTTAAGAACAGGCGACGGTAATGTATTCATCGGTTCGAACTCAGGTACTTCATGCGGAAGTGTTTCAAATAAGCTATACATAGCAAATTCAAGCACAAATACACCCCTAATAAAAGGTACTTTTCCCAATACAGATTTAGTGTTTACTGCAAACAACGTTTCAGTAGTCCATCCGACATCAACATCAAACGGATTATATATACAAAATTCTTCAGGCACCAACAGCTGGCATCTTTATCAATATTCAACTTATGAATTGGGACTTTTTTACAATACGAACTATAGAGGCGAATGGGACATTACTTCCGGAGCTTATTCATACATTTCAGACCTGAAATTAAAGAAAAATCTGGAAAATATTACCGGAATCACAGACAAGGTGATGAAATTGCAGCCTGTGAGGTATAATTTTATAAATCAAAAAGAAGGTGAAAAAAGATATATCGGTTTAGTAGCGCAGGATGTTAAAGAGCTGTTTCCAGAGTTTGTTAATTACAACGATGAAGCTGATACCTATACGATGGATTATGCCGGTTTGAGCGTTGTAGCAATTCAGGCGATCAAAGAACAGCAGACAGAAATAGATGAACTCAAATTACAGATAAAAGAATTGAGAGAACTAATAAAGAAGTAGATATATTTTTTCGAGGAGGAGAGAATGTTGAAGAAAACAATTGCGATCCTGTCAATAATTATGTCATTGCAGGCAGAAACCCTTTTCGAGGTCAAAGATTCGGCAAATAACAAAGTGTTCGATGTATCAACCGACGGAATTGCCGTTATGAATCTTGGCGATACGCTGATGGTAATAAGCACGACTGAGATCAAGGCTGTAATTGATGATTCCAAGGCTCTTTCGAGAAAATTCAGCGTAAGTACGACATCAGCTAAAAAAGGTATCTACACTGATCTTTTCGAGGTCGATTTGGGATCGGCTACAATGCGCGGAGGTCTTGATGGAGGTAGATATGCTGATTTCAGTCCAGCAAATATGTTTTTGGGATTAAATGCCGGTCAAACGACAACAGGAACCTCAAATGTTTTCATAGGTAATGATGCAGGTTTAACAAATGGTACAGGATACAGTAATGTATTTATTGGTCCTCAAGCCGGATATTCAAATATTAGTGGCGGACACAATGTATTCGTTGGTACTATGGCTGGTTATACAACAAATAAACATTCCAATACATTTGTAGGGCATGAAGCAGGTGCTCTTTCAAACGGAGAGTGTAATACTTTTATGGGGTACAGAAGTGGATACGGTAACTCAACGGGAGGATACAATTCGTTTTACGGTCAATATTCAGGAAATAATATTGGTGTAGGTATAGGTAATTGTATGTTTGGTTTTCAGGCCGGAGTATATGTAAAGGATGGTCATGGGAATACAATTATGGGATACGATGCCGGACATGGAAGTTCTTCATACACATATAACTATAACTGCCTGTTCGGAGGCTATGCCGGAAATTATCTGTCATCAGGAAGTAATAATGTTATGTTGGGCTATCAGTCCGGATATTCAACATCGGGCATTTCCTCAGGAAATGTATTTCTAGGTTATCAATCCGGATATAGCGAAGCAGGATCAAATAAATTATACATTGATAATTCAAGCACAGCTAATCCACTGATCTATGGCGATTTTTCAACAAATGCTCTTACTGTTAACGGAACTCTTAGTGTAACAGGTAATACTTCAGTTGGTGGAACTTTTACATCGACAGGGAATGCAACATTTACAAGCAATGCTACTGTTAACGGAACATATTTTAATATTGCCATAAATCCGGGAACTGGTACTACGCCAACCAATTATGTTTATCAGGGAGCAACAGGTTCCACAACCAAAAGCCTTGCTTTTGCAGTAAATGATGCGCTGTGGGTAGCGAAAAATGCTTATGTTGACGGGACACTTCAGATACAGGGAGGAACTTCGATCGGGATGACACAGGCAGGTATATTAACAATTGGTACCAATTCAAGTGCAGATTATAAGGCTGTGACTCTGACATTTCCTACAGCTTTCTCGTCAATCCCCAAGATAAATGTTACCCCGGTTAATGAGAGTGGAATAAATGATATCTACTCAGTGACTGTCAGGAATATAACTACAACAAATTGTGTCGTACTGATCTGCAGAGTTGATTCGACAATAAAAACATGGGGGCAGAATCTTAAGACGGATTGGTTCGCTTGGGAATAAAAAAAATGAGTTAGATCGGAGGAGATATGAGAAAAATATTGTTGCTGATAGCCATTTTAGCTATAGTTGGATATGCCGAAACGCTTTTTGAAGTGAAGGATTCAGCAAACAACAAAGTGTTCGATGTATCAACAGACGGAATAGCCGTTATGAATCTTGGCGATACGCTGATGGTAATAAGCACGACTGAGATCAAGGCTGTAATTGATGATTCAAAGGCTCTTTCGAGAAAATTCAGCGTAAGTACGACATCAGCGAAAAAAGGATTGTATACTGACTTGTTCGATGTTTCGTTGGGATCGGCAACTATGCGCGAGAGCGGTGGTAACAGATATACTGATTTCAGCCCAGAAAACATATTTCTGGGATTAAATACCGGAATTCAAACTATTCCATTAAATGATACAAGCGGTGAGAACAATGTTTTTGTCGGTAACGAAAGCGGATTTACAAATACATCCGGAGCATCTAATGTGTTCATAGGATACAAATCAGGATACTCAAATCTAACTGGATATAACAACTGTTTTATAGGTCAGGAATCCGGATATAAAAATTATAATGGACGCTATAATGTTTTCATGGGGAATAGTTCAGGATATAATAATTATGACGGAGATTTCAATGTTTTTCTAGGATATACGGCTGGTTGGTTCAATACATCAGGTTCCAGAAATGTTTTTATTGGTTATGAGGCCGGAATGGGCAACAGTACTGGTTGGGGTAATACATTTATTGGCGAAGCAAGTGGCGGTGCAAATACGGAAGGTTACGGAAACTCCTATTTCGGAAGAAATTCAGGATTTAGCAATACAACTGGTGACTACAATACCGTCATGGGTCATGATGTAAATACTGCAAATCAGAGCGGAAATTATAATTCCTGTTTTGGAGCAGAGAGCGGTAAATGGAATTACTCGTCGGGTTCTTCAAATTCATTATTTGGTTACCGTGCGGGGTATGGAACTGCAGTATCTTCGAACACTTACAGCAATAACTCATATTTTGGATCTCAGAGCGGTTATTCAACTACTACCGGTTCAAATAATACTAATTTAGGATATCAGGCAGGATACAGCAATGCGACTGGTACCGGTAATGTATTTCTTGGAAATCAGGCGGGTTACAGTGAAACAGGTTCGTATAAACTGTATATAGATAACTCAACCACGGCAAGCCCGCTTATTTACGGTGATTTTGACGCCGATCTGGTGAAGATAAACGGCGATTTTGATGTCAAATTTCTTGCTACTGTTGCAGGATTGGATGTAAACGGGGATGCTGGAGTTGACGGTACATTGACAGCAGGAAAGATCAATACTACAGCTGCAGGGGATAACTATTTAAGAATAACATCGACATCTCCGACAATTTCAGGCATCGAGCTATTCCGTACGGGTGCGTCATACAGGGACTGGAGGATATACAATACCGGAGGAAATTTAAAATTCGGTTACAGTGCTGATGAACTTTCGACAGCAACTGATATTTTTCAAATACTCTATACAGGATATGTCGGCATTGGAAGCACGACACCTTCACAAAAATTGGATGTTTATGGCGGTTACGGCAGAGTTGAAACAGGTTACAGTTGGCTGACATCATCTGACAAAAGATTCAAGAAAAATATTACGACTCTTGAAAATCCTTTGTCAAATCTAAGAAAAATGCGCGGTGTAAGATATGACAGGAATGAAGACTTAGATTTTGTCCCGAACCGAGGAAAACATATCGGATTCATAGCTCAGGAACTGGAAGAAGTTTACAGCGAATTAGTCTCCACCGATGAAAAAGGCTATAAGGCTGTTGCATATGATAAGGTTAGTGCAGTGCTGGTTGAAGCAGTCAAAGAGCTGGACAAATCAACAAATGAAGAAATTGAAATGCTGAAAAAAGAGAACCAGGAAATACGAAAAGAACTTGAAGAGATTAGACTACTGCTTAAATCTAAAGAATAGAGGTTTATATGAAAAAAATACCGATGATAATGTTCATTCTTACAGCTTTTGCATTCTCAGAAACGCTTTTCGAGGTAAAGGACGCTTTGAACAACAAAGTGCTGGATATATCCACTGACGGGCTCAGAGTAATGAACCTTGGTGATACTTTAATGGTAATAAGTTCAAGTTCAATCAAGGCAAATATCAGAGAAAGTAAGGACAAAGCTCTTTCAAGAACTTTCAGCGTGACTACGACCTCAGCTAAAGGCAAAGGTTTAATAAATGCGCTTGAAGTAGGTATTGGATATACAACGATGAGCAGCGACAGCGGAGACTACACAAACTTCAGTCCGGACAATATTTTTCTAGGATTGAAATCAGGAAACGCAATTACTCCGGGAGTTCCTTATTATTTTTCGGGTACTAACAATGTGTTCTTAGGTAACCAGTCAGGGCTTGCAACTACCAACGGTGGTGCAAATGTTTTTGTGGGTAATCATACCGGGATGTACAATATTACAGGCAATAATAACACTTTTGTCGGAGCAGGAGCTGGCTGTTTTAATGATACTGAAAGTAATACTTTTATTGGATGCGGCGCAGGTTTTTATAGTAGAACAGGAGATGATAATGTTTTTATCGGAACAAGTGCTGGAGCGAGCAATGATACAGGTCATTCAAATGTTTTTATCGGAAGAGAAGCAGGATACGGTGGAAATCAGTACAGTTCTGTAGGTACTGGCTATGATAACATTTTAATTGGTGATTCATGCGCGTATGGATGGCTTTATGGGAATAAAAATGTTATTATCGGACCTAAAGCGGGATTGAATAATATCTCTGGAACAGGAAATATTTTTCTGGGTAATCAGGCCGGATACAACGAAACAGGTTCAGATAAATTGTATATCGACAATTCAGGTACTTCATTTCCGCTTATCTTCGGAAACTTCGGTAGTGATTCATTAGTTGTGAACGGCTCTTTAACTTCAACCGGAAATGCAAGGATCGGTAAATCAGCTTTTATTACCGGAAAGCTTGGAGTTGGTGTAAGCCCAACATATAAAATACATTCTTTAGATACTTCAACTAACAACGATGATCCGGCTGTTTATGGAAAGCATAATGTAACAAACAATTACGGAATTGGAGTAAAAGGAGAAGGCGGGTATATGGGTGTTTTCGGAGCATCGAGTATTACTTCAGGATACAGCTACGGAATAGTAGGTCAGGCTGCAGGAACAGCAGGCGAAAAAGTAGGTATATACGGTTTAACGTCGGGAGCAGGGACTAACTGGGCAGGCTATTTTAACGGGAATGTGCACGCAACAGGCACAATAACTTCCGATGCTAAAAACGAAATCAGAATTGATCATCCTTTAGACCCTGAAAATAAAATACTTGTACATACGGAAATGTAATTCTTGATTACCAGGGAATTGCGGTCGTTGAACTTCCCGAATGGTTTGAACGCTATAACACAGATTTCAGGTATCAGCTCACTCCGATCGGCGGGGCCGCAAACCTTTTTATATCGAAGGAAATTAAAAATAACAGGTTTGAAATTTCAGGCGGCATTCCGAATTTGAAGGTTTCATGGCAGATCACAGGTACAAGGAATGATAACTATGCGAAAATAAATCCTGTCGAAGTGGAGAAACAAAAGAATTCTGAGGATAAAGGAAAATATCTTCATCCTGAAGCATATGATATGCCAGAACAAATGGGAATTGAATATAGAAGAATTAAAGAAATTGAGTCAAGGTCAAAATAAAGTTTGGGAGGTTATTCATGAGGAAGGAAATATATTTTGTTTTCATATTAACCGTCTTTGCATTTTCTGAAACACTGTTTGAAGTCAAGGATGCCTCCAATAACAAAGTGCTAGATGTGTCAACAGACGGGCTCAGAGTAATGAACTTGGGTGATACTCTGATGGTAATTGGTCCTAATGCTATCAGGGCAAATATCAGAGAGGATAAGGACAAAGCTCTGTCAAGGACTTTCAGCGTAACTACAACCTCAGCTAAAAGTAAAGGTTCGATAAATGCGCTTGAAGTCGGAACGAATTATACTACAATGGGCAGTGAAATCGGCCAGTACACTGACTTCAGTCCGCAAAATATTTTCATAGGATTGAATTCAGGAAAGATAACGACTGCAACAGCGATAGATAATGTGTTCTTAGGAAATAATGCAGGTTTTACAAACTATGAAGGCGACAACAATATTTTTATTGGCGCAGAATCAGGCTATTCCAATTATGGCAACGGAACCTGGCTGAACGGAGATTATAACATTTTTTTGGGTTACAGATCAGGATACAAAAATAACAGTGGCGGCTGTAATATATTTATTGGTGACGAGGCGGGCAGGGAAAATCTTTCAGGAAGTCATAATATTTATATCGGAACGGAAACCGGCCGTGACAACACAGCAGGTAATGGAAATACCTGCGTAGGAAGCGATTCGTATTTTGGGGGATCGGGAAGCAACAATACTTATATTGGCTGGCTCGCAGGGTCATATGCAACCGGAAGCAACAATGTATCAATTGGAAGTCAGGCAGGAGACTATGAAACTGCATCTAACCGACTATTTATAGATAATACAGGCACAGCAGCTCCACTTCTTTACGGTGAATTCGATAATGACTCTTTAAGGGTAAACGGGAAATTGAGCGTGTCAGGTAATTCAACAATCTTCGGCAAACTGGGTGCCGGTGTTAAACCTTTATTTAAGATCCATTCACAGGATATAACCACAAACAACGATAATCCGGCGGTTTACGGAAAGCATGCAGTAACAGATTATTATGGTGTGGGTGTGTATGGTGTCGGAGGTTACAAAGGTGTAGTTGGTACAGCCAGCGCTACAACAGGAGAAATTCACGGTGTTGAAGGGATAGCTTCGGGAACAGGAGGAACAAAAATTGGAGTTTACGGATCAGCAAGTGGCGGAATAACGAACTGGGCAGGCTATTTCAGCGGGAATATATATGCTACAAATGTTACAAAATCTAAAGATGAAGTTAAGATAGACCATCCTCTGGATCCTGAGAATAAGTATCTGGTACATTCCGGAGTAAGCAGTAATGAAATGAAGAATATTTACGACGGTGTAGTGGAACTTGATACCAATGGAAAAGCTACGGTACAATTACCTGATTGGTTCGAAGCTTTTAATACCGAATTCAGGTATCAGATGACGGCGATCGGGAAACCGTGCCCGAATTTATATATATCAAAGAAAATCAGCAACAATGGTTTTGAGATAGCAGGCGGAGAGCCTAATGCGGAAATATCGTGGCAGGTTACAGGCATTAGAAAAGACAGTTATGCGCTAAAAAACCCGATTGTTCAGGAAGTTGTGAAAACCGCGGAAGACAAAAATACTGATAAAGGTAAGAAATAAATTAAATATTTTCACTGACACGGAGGCTGTATAATGAAAAAATGTTTTTACCTTGTAGTGCTGATTACATTGATCGCTAATGCTGAAACTTTATTCGAGGTCAAAGACGCATCGAACAATAAAGTACTTGATGTGTCCACTGACGGGTTAAGGGTTTTTAATCTGGGCGATACACTTATGGTGATCAGTTCAAGTGAAATTAAGGCTATAATTGCTGATGACACCAAAGCTTTGTCAAGGAAATTCAGCGTTACTACAACCTCCGCTAAAGGTGCAGGTAACGATGTAATGAAAGTTACGGCTGACAGTACAAGATTCTGGGTGAACGACACCGGAACGGGGTTTAAAGTAGCTACTAAAAGTCTATTAACGACAAAAGCATCTGCCGATACAAGCTTTACAAGTCTTGATCAATACAACTCACTAATCGGTCAGGGTGCAGGTATCAAGCTTGATCCATACAACGCTTACGGGAACAGATACAACACTATTATAGGCTATAAAGCAGGATTCAATACTGCCGGAACCAGGTTTGCCACTGATGCTTCATTTAATATTTTTATCGGTTACAAGAGCGGATTTAATAATACTGACGGCAGCGGGAATATTTATATTGGCAATAATACAGGTTATACAGCTACAAATGAGAATGCGAATACATTTCTTGGTACGGATGCAGGATTTAATACACAAACAAGCGCAAACACTTTTGTAGGATTCGAGTCGGGAAACGACAACACAAGCGGTTCGTCAAATACTTTCTTTGGAGCATATTCCGGAGCTTATAATACTATCGGGCATGCCAATTCATATTTCGGGAACAGTTCTGCATATAAGTTTACAGGCGGATATAATGTGATGATGGGAAACAGAACTGGTCTCTGGAACGGCAGCGGCAGCGGCGACAACAATGTTTTCATTGGATGCGAGGCCGGTGCACAAGGTACGGCGGCAGGGAACAGCATTTTCTCCGGCAGTAACAATGTCGCGATCGGTTATCAGGCAGGCCTGAGATCAGTTTACAGTGCATCTCATACCGGCTCAGGAAATGTTCAAATCGGGTATCAGGCAGGAATGAGCTCGGGCAGTTATTCGAATAGGCTGTATATTGATAATTCAAGTACAACGACTCCTCTTATTTACGGAGATTTTGCTTCCAACGCTCTAACAGTTAACGGCACTCTGACTGTAACCGGGAATGCAGCCCACAACGGGAACACTCAGTTCAAAAGCGGTACATCATTCGGAAAAGTTCAAGCCGGCGAGTTGACTGTCGGTACGGGTGGATCAGGCATTAACGCTGTCACTCTTACATTTCCTTCGTCTTTTTCGGCTGTACCAAAAGTAACTGTTACTCCAAGATGCGCTGATGGAATAACAACAGATGTATTTGTGGCTAATGTGCGGAATATTACTACAACCAACTGTGTTGTAATGATCTACAGGCTGGATTCTCCCGGCAGCAGCTGGGGTCAGAACCTTAAGATAGACTGGTATGCATGGGAATAAAACAATTTTGTAACTCGGAGGCTATATGAAAAAAATACTTATTACTTTATTATCAACAGTATTCCTGCTGCTGGCCGAAACGCTGTTCGAAGTAAAAGACTCTGCAAACAATAAGGTGCTTGATGTGTCAACCGACGGAATTGCCGTTATGAATCTGGGTGATACTCTCATGGTTATCAGCACAACAGAGATCAAGGCTGTAATTGATGACTCTAAAGCGCTCTCCAGAACATTCAGCGTCAGTACTACTTCGGCAAAGAAAGGTTTGTACACCGACCTTTTCCAGGTCGATATGGGTTCGGCAACAATGCGCGGAGGCTTTGATGGAGGCAGATATGCAGTTTTTAGTCCGGAAAATATGTTCCTGGGACTTAATGCGGGTCAATCTACTACCGGAACCTCCAATGTTTTCATAGGGAATGATGCAGGTTTCTCCAATACAACAGGACTCGCGAATGTTTTCATAGGGCACGAGGCTGGTTACAGCAGTCAGGATAAAATTAGTAATACATATGTCGGTCATGCAGCCGGAAGGGGTTCTACCGGAGGAATGAATGCGTTCTTCGGTTATGCGAGCGGATATACAAACCAAGGCGATAATAATTCTTTTTTCGGTCAGAATTCCGGGTCAATGAATGCAGCCGGTTCAAATAATTGTCTTTTCGGATATTTTACAGGTGTTGATTGTGACGGAAATTACAATACAATGATCGGTACTGAATCAGGTAAGACCAACGATACAGGTTCAGGAAATGTGTTTTTAGGATACAGATCAGGATATAATGAATTAGGGTCAAACAGGCTTTACATAGATAACTCCGAGACTTCTGCTCCGTTAATTTACGGTGAATTCGATACCAATAATCTTACATTCAATACTTCGAAATTTTATGTAAAACATGCTTTCGGTAACACTAACGGCCTTTATATTCAGAACGCCTCATATTCGAACTACTGGCATCTATATCAGTATTCAACAGGCGGATTGTACCTATATTACAACGGATCTGCAAGAGGAAGCTGGGATATAACCTCAGGCGCTTACACAGCATTGTCTGATGAAAAATTGAAAAAAAATATAACGGATCTCAAAAATGTATCCGAAAAGATTATGAAACTAAGCCCGAAAAATTATAATTTTATAAGTCAAAAAGAAAATGATGAGAGAAAATATATCGGTCTCATTGCCCAGGACGTTCAGGAAATTTTCCCGGAATTTGTGTACTATAATGAAGAGGATAATATCTTTACGCTAGATTACGCAGGTTTGAGCGTTGTAGCGATCCAGGCATTTAAAGAGCAGCAAAGTGAAATTGATAAATTGAGAAAGGAGAATGAATCGATAAAGAAAAGACTTTCTGAAATTGAAACAGCTTTACTTAAAATACGGTAGAGCTAAAATAGGAGGGTTTGATGAAACAGGTTTTCGCAATGTTTTTGATAATATTTATAGTACAATCAGCCGCAGAAACGCTTTTCGAAGTCAAGGACTCATCAGATCATACAGTTCTGAATGTATCAACGGACGGTCTGGCTGTAATGAATCAGGGCGATACGATAATGGTGATCAGTACGACAGAGATCAAGGCTGTCATTGATGATTCAAAAGCGCTTTCAAGAAAGTTCAGCGTAAGTACGACTTCGGCAAAGAAAGGCGTATATACAGATCTGTTCGATGTTACTTTAGGATCAGCAACTATGAGAGGAGGGTCATTTGGCGAAAGATATGCCGATTTCAGCCCTCAAAACATGTTCCTCGGTTTAGATGCAGGGGTAGCAACGACTCCAAGCGGTACGACAAGCGGGCAGTTTAATGTGTTTTTAGGCAACAATGCAGGAATTACAAATTACAGCGGTTATAGAAATGTCTTTATCGGTGAAAATGCAGGCCGAAAAAACTACAGCGGTTACGCTAATTTGATTATCGGTCATAATGCGGGTTATAATAATACAGGAAGCCAGAATCTATTTATCGGAGGATCTGCAGGTTATGATAACACAACAGGTTATCTTAATACATATGTAGGAAATGCTGCTGGTTATAAGCAGACATCGGGTTACTATAACACCTATCTAGGCTATACTCCTGCGTATTATAAGACTGGTGGTAATGAAAATACGATTTTGGGGTCATTTGCCGGTCTTAATAACAGTTCAGGCTCAGGCAATGTTTTTATTGGATATTCTGCGGGTTATAACGAGGCGGGTTCAAATAAACTGTACATCTCAAATTCAGATACTTCTACACCTCTTATTCACGGGGATTTCAGTGCAGGAAATATTGGATTGGGTAAACTGGCATCTACAAGCTACAGATTGGATGTTCTTCACAGCACCTCAGCCGGGAATTTCGAAGCTAACAGCTATGGTACAGCTACCAGAGGACTTTATGCAAGAGCTTATAACGGCACTTCCAGTAATTATGGGATTTTTGCCTCAGCTTCCGGAGCGGGGACAAATTATGCGGGATATTTTAGCGGAAATGTTTACGTGACTGGAAACTTATATGCGAATGACTATATAGAGTTCAAATCCGATCACCCGCTTGATCCGGGAAATAAGATATTATCGCATTCTTCTGTTTCCAGCAACGAGATGCTTAATGTTTACAGCGGAAATGTTGTTCTTGACGAAGAAGGAAATGCAATCGTAGAAATGCCTGACTGGTTCGAAGCGTATAACGCAGAATTCAGATATCAGCTTACGGGAATAGGAAGTTCAGCTCCGGGGTTGTTTGTCTCTGAAGAGCTTAAGGGCGGCAGATTCGGTATAGGGGGAGGAAATCCCGGGATGAAAGTGTCGTGGATGGTTACTGCAGTTAGGAATGATAATTACGCCAAATCTAATCCGATACAGATCGTTAGTGATAAAAAGGATAATGAAAAAGGATACTATCTCACTCCTGAAGTTTTCGGGAAGTCAATTGACATAGGTATAGAAAATATGTACGAGAGAGAGGCGGGAAAAAAACAGAATGAGTAATATTAAATTTTTAGAAGAGAGGAGGAGTTTGTGAGAAAATATATTTTAATATGCTTTGTTGTTGTTTTCTATTTGCATGCGGAAACCCTTTTCGAGGTCAAAGATGCATCGAACAATCCCGTACTTCAAGTTTCATCCGATGGTATTGCAGTGATGAATCAGACAGATACTCTAATGGTTATAAGTACAACGGAGATCAAGGCCGTAATTGATGATTCAAAAGCGCTTTCGAGAAAGTTCAGCGTCAGCACTACATCAGCCAAGAAAGGTTTATATTCTGACCTTTTTGATGTCGGTATGGGATCTGCAGTTATGAGGGAAGCTTCCGGGGGTAAATACAGCGATTTTAATACAAGCAATCTCTTTTTGGGTTTAAGTGCAGGCTACTCAAACGGCTTGGGCAATGATAATGTTTTCGTGGGAAACAATTCCGGTTACTCAAATACATCAGGGCAGCATAACGTTTATTTAGGTATGAGTTCGGGAAGACTGAATCAGACTAACGGCGGAAATGTCTATCTCGGAAGCTACGCAGGTGAGGAAAATACTAAAGGCGGAAATACTTTCGTAGGTATGTTTGCTGGAAAGGACTCAGGCGGAGTAGGAGGCGGAGGCTCGAGCACTTTCGTAGGTTATGCTTCAGGTAGAACTGCCTATGGTGGATTCAATACATTTGTGGGAATGTCGTCAGGAAACAATACCGGCAATGGAGTTGAAAATGTATTTATAGGTAATTTAGCAGGATTTCAGGCTGTAGACGGCAATGGAAATGTTTACGTTGGACATTCAGCAGGAGGTAACTATATCAGTTTAATAAATGGCGGCTCAAATAATGTTTTTATAGGTAAAAGTTCGGGATCTCTAGCTACCGGATCTGGTAATGTCTTTATCGGTAAAGAATCAGGAGCCAATGAAACATTATCTAATAAGCTATACATAGCGAATTCAGACACTTTCAGTCCGCTTATCAAAGGAACATTCCCTAATACAGACCTTGCGATAAATGCGGCAGACATCTATGCGAATGGCAGATTAACAATAAAAGGCGGAACTGCGATTGGCATGACCCAGGCCGGTACTGTAACGATAGGTACATTTATCGGGCAGAGCGGAATCAAAACCGTTACATTAACATACCCTAAAGCTTTCAGTACCGTTCCGAAGATACATATTACACCGAAAGGAGCTAACGGAGTCAGTCAGTCATTCGGAGTTACAGTCAGGGATGTAACAACAACAACATGCGTAATTATGATCAGTCAACTGTCTCCGACTGTAAACGGTTCATGGTCTCAGAATCTTTTAGCAGACTGGATAGCCTGGGAATAAAATAATATAGCACTTTGGAGGAATTATGAAAAAACATATTTATCTAATTCTGTTATCCATAGGGATAGTATGCGCTGAAACTCTTTTCGAAGTTAAAGACTCATTAAACAATACAGTATTTGATGTTTCTGACGATGGGGTCGCCATTATGAATCTGGGCGATACGCTTATGGTGATAAGCACAAAAGAGATCAAGGCTGTTATAGATGACACCAAAGCACTCTCACGAAAGTTCAGCGTAAGCACAACATCCGCAAAGAAAGGACAATATACAGATCTGTTCGATGTATCATTGGGATCAGCTACGATGCGTGAAAGCGGGGGGGTAAGATATACTGATTTCAGCCCGGAAAATATTTTTTTAGGATTAAATGCAGGGGTGAGTAGCGTAAGTAGTGGTGGAAATATTTTTATAGGCAATAATTCAGGTGCTTCAAATGAGTCAGGCGGTTCAAATGTATTTTTAGGTGATCAAGCTGGATTTAATAATATTTCTGGTTACAATAATGTGTTTATAGGTCTTGAAGCAGGATACAGCAACCTAGATAAAAACGCGAATACTTATGTAGGATATCGGGCTGGTACAAGCGCAACGGGTTTTGGGAATACTTATGTAGGCCACGCAAGCGGATACTTCAGCACAACAGGTGATCAGAATTCATATTACGGGATATATTCTGGAACCTATAGCAATGGAGGTTATAACAATTGTTATTTTGGATATAATGCAGCTTCTAATAATAAAGACGGGCATTCGAATTGCGTGTTTGGTCATCATGCGGGTTTAGGTATAGAACCGACTTCAACAAATTACAGTGATAATTGTTTATATGGAGATAATACAGGTCAGCAGCTTAAAACCGGCAGCAGGAATGTGATGATAGGAAAAGATACCGGGTTCAAAACTTCGTTTGGAAACAACAATGTATTAATGGGCTATAAGTCCGGCTACAGTATGACTACAGGGTCAAATAACTTATTTCTTGGTGCTTTCTCCGGTTATTCCAATGCTACAGGCATAAAAAATATTTTTATAGGAGACAGTTCTGGTTATAGTGAAACCGGGTCTAACCGTTTTCATTTAAATAATGGAATTTCAGGAACTCCACTCTTATACGGAACATTCGATTCGCCTAGGATGGTCGTGGTTGACGGAACTTCAGGAGACAATCCTAACTCGTATTCCTTTTATGTAAACGGTACTGCGGGCGGAGACTATTCTTGGAACAGCTTAAGCGATAAAAGATTGAAAAAAAATATAAAAACGGTAGATGAAGCTTTAAATAAAGTTATGAAGCTCAGAGGCGTTACATACGAATGGAGCGATGAGAAAGCTCTTGAAAAAGGCAGAAGGATGGGTTTTTTGGCACAGGAGTCTAAAGATGTAATTCCTGAAACAGTTGATTATAATTCTGAAAAGGACATTTACACAATGCAGTATGCTCCAATCACAGCGCTGCTTGTCGAAGCTGTAAAAGAGCTGAAGAAGGAAAATGACGAACTAAAGAAAGAAATCGAAGAAATAAAAAAAATAATTTCAAATAAGTAGCGCCGGAGAGATCATGAAAAAATATATTTATCTAATTCTGTTATCCATAGGGATAGTATGCGCAGAAACCCTGTACTTAAAGTTTCTGACGACGGGATCGCGGTGATGAACCATGCCGATACGATCATGGTGATCAGTACTACAGAAATCAAGGCCGTAATAAACGATTCGACAAAAGCTCTTTCCCGAAAATTCAGCGTTAGCACAACTTCGGCAAAGAGGGGCTTATATACAGACCTGTTCGATGTTACGATGGGATCGGCAACTATGCGTGAAAGCGGGGGTAATAAATACACGGATTTCAGTCCGGAGAACATCTTTTTGGGACTAAACGCGGGCAGTCAAACAATTCCGAGCGGAACAGAAGGTAAAAATAATGTTTTCGTAGGTAATAATGCCGGATTTAGCAATGGTTCCGGACGAAGCAATATTTTTATTGGCGACCTGGCAGGATATAGTAATACAGGATGGCATTTTAACACTTTTGTAGGAAGCAGTGCAGGGTATAATTCGAACGGCAGTGACAACACTTTTGTAGGTTGTTCCGCCGGCTACTCTAATACTTCAGGTCAGTCAAATGCGATATTCGGTGATTTTGCTGGTGCTATGAATGTTACAGGTAACCATAACAGCATTTTCGGTCATGCTTCCGGAATTTATTTGACGGCTGGGAATGATAACACTTTCATGGGTTATTATTCGGGAAGAGGAGCAAGTTCTGGAGGAAGTGATTCCCACTACAACTGTCTTTTCGGATCAGAATCTGGAAGAGATGTCACAGGAGACAGTAATGTTATGATAGGAAGGCAGAGCGGACTTTCCAATCTATCGGGTTCGGGTAACGTATTTCTTGGAAATCAGGCAGGCTACGGTGAAACAGGTTCGAATAAACTTTATATTGCAAATTCAAGCACAAATACACCGCTTATATATGGAGATTTCAGCACGAATAATGTCGGGCTCGGGACAAATGCACCGGGTTCAAACCGTTTAAAAGTAATTAATGCGGGTTCAGGAATAACAGGAGCCGCAGGCTATTTTGAAAACACTAATACCGCAGGTATCGGTCTTGCGGCGTTTGCAACTTCAACAGATGTCGCTCTCTATGCCGAACAGAAGAATTCAACCAGCACAACAGCCAACATTGCAAAATTCGCTTCCGCATACGGAGGATGGAGCGAAAAGGTTGTTTTCAGGAGCACAGGAAGTGTCTTAATGCCTTATCTCGCAACCGGAACAGGCACTGACCTTTATATAACATCCGGAGGAGAATTAGTTAAATATTCGTCAAGTAAAAGGTTCAAAAAAGATATTGCGCCTTTAACAGTTGATATGACGAAATTTATGAAACTTCAGCCTGTCAGTTTTAAATGGAATGAAAAATCAGCATCTGAGAACAAAGCTGATTACGGGCTGATAGCTGAAGATGTGGAAAAAATAGATCCGGAACTGGCTCTTTATAACGATAAAGGTGAGATTGAAGGAGTGGATTACCAAAAAATCAATATAATGCTTCTAAAAGTTGTTCAGAATCAGGAAAATAAAATATCAGGTCTTGAAAAAGAGAATGAGAATATTAAAAAAGAACTCGCTGAAATAAAAATGATCTTAAAGAAACAAGAATAGGAGTGCTCCATGAAGAAAAGATTAACCGTAATGATGTGTTTGATTGCAGCAGCTGTCAGTGCCGAAACCCTTTTCGAAGTCAAGGATGCCTCAAACAATAAAGTTCTTGATGTATCAACCGACGGTCTTAGGGTTATGAATCAGGGCGATACTCTGATGGTTATAGGTTCAGAGGGAATCAAAGTATTTATCGAGCAGGATGCCACAAAAGCTCTTTCGAGAAAATTCAGTGTGACAACAACATCCGCAAAAGGAACTAAAGCGCAGAACAAAGTTTTTGAAATTGCAACAGATGAAGGTGCGACTTTTTACAACCCTTCAGATAACAGCGATGAGATTTTAAGCATAAGCAAAGGTAATATTATTGCAAATGTGAACCCTACACTTAACAGGGACTTTATTGTGAACGATCAGGCATCAGCAAAGGGCGGCGGTAACCTGATGAAAATATCCAATGAAGGCACATTTGAGGTTGTCAACGATTCAACGATGCTGTGGTACAAACAGAAAAATGCTTTCAGAGTAGGTCATGTTCTTGTTAACAGTGATTCCGAAGTGGGTCAGGCGTCATTTGCTTCAGGACGAAGAACAACCGCTTCCGGCGATTTTTCAACAGCTTTAGGCTATGCCAGCACTGCATCAGGAACAAGTTCATTTAGTACCGGAAATCAGACTACATCAAGCGGTAATTATTCAATCGCGATGGGTCGATACTCAACAGCTTCCGGACTCGGTTCCGTTGCAATAGGAGAATCTAATTCATCGCAGGGATCTAATTCTGTAGCCCTGGGTGGAGGCACCACTGCGTCCGGTTCAAATTCAATTTGTGCGGGCAGTTCGACTGCTGCATTAGGACCTTATTCATCCGCTTTCGGCGACTGGTCAGTAGCTTCAGGTGCAAGTTCATCAACTATTGGATCAGGTTGTAAATCCCAGGGAGATTACTCTTTTGCAACAGGACAAGGAGTGTACGCTCAGTCCTACTGCTCATTTGCATCAGGAAGGTATAACATTCTTAGGGGTGATTCGATATCATGGATAAGCACAGACCCGCTTTTTGTAGTGGGAAACGGCTCGACTACTTCATCAAGAAGCAATGCTTTTGAAGTGAAAAAGAACGGTGATGCGAAGATCTCCGGAAGTTTAGGTATTAATACTGACCCAGTGAATAATTACGGGCTTAGTGTGACAGATAGTTTTATTGGAATATTAGGTGCTGCAAATACTAGTACAGGAACTTCAACTTATGGCGTTTATGGTCAAGCATCCGGAGGTTCATCAACAAATTACGGAATTTATGGACAGGCGTTCGGCTCGGGAAGTTATGCCGGATATTTTGCAGGGGATATAAATGTGACAGGTGTAGTCGTAAAATCGAAAGATGAAATAAAAATCGATCATCCTTTAGATCCGGAAAATAAATATTTATCTCATTCAAATGTGATCAGCGATGATATGACGAGTGTTTATAACGGAAATGTTGTTTTAGACGGAAACGGAAAAGCTGGTATTCAGCTGCCTGAATGGTTTGAGAAATTAAATAAAGATTACAAATATCAGCTGACGGCTATCGGAGCTCCGGGACCGAATTTATATATTTCTAAAGAAATTTCAAATAACAATTTCGAGATATCCGGCGGGGTGTCAGGAATGAAAGTATCTTGGCAGGTTACAGCATTAAGGAACGATAATTTTGCAAAAAGCAATCCGATTAAAATTGAGACTGATAAAAAAGAAAATGAAAAGGGATTGTACATGCACCCTGAGTCATTTGGATTGTCAAAAGAAAAAGGCATAGACTATAAGGTCAATAAAATATCGTTAGAAACAACATCAAAACGACAAGGGAGTGAATTATGAAAAGACTGGCTCTATTATTGTTTATATTTGTAGCTGTATATTCGGAAACCCTTTTCGAGGTCAAAGACGCTTCAAACAATAAAGTCCTTGATGTGTCAACGGATGGTCTTCGCGTTATGAACCAAGGTGATACTCTTATGGTTATAGGTTCAGAAGGAATAAAAGTGTTTATTGAGCAGGATTCAACAAAAGCACTTTCCCGAAAATTCAGCGTATCAACTACATCCGCAAAAGGCACTAAGGCACAGAGCAAAGTTTTTGAAGTTGCAACGGATGAGGGTGCTACATTTTACAATCCTCTCAATAATACCGATAAAATATTCAGTATCAATAAAACTAGTATTATAGCAAATGTTGACAACGGACTGGATAGGGATTTTATTATAAATGGAACGGCTGCAGGTAAGTTGGGAGACAATTTAATGAAGATCTCCGATAAAGATATTTTCGAAGCTATTAACGACTCGACCATGCTTTTTTACAAAAAGAAAAATGCTTTCAGAGTAGGTTATGTTAAAATTGACACTGACAACGAAGTGGGGCAGGCATCATTTGCGACGGGTTATCAGAGTAAGGCTTCAGGTCCGTGCGCATCGGCTTTCGGTATAAGAACTGAATCTACGGGATACGGATCTACATCTATGGGTACATTAACTAAAGCTCAGGCTATAAGTTCGACTGCGATGGGTTCGAGTACGATTGCGTCGGGCTTTAACTCAACATCGACAGGATGGCTTACTACAGCTCAATCCTTAAATGAGTTTGTCACGGGAAGTCTTAACACAGACTGGGGATCACCAAGTTTATGGAACGAAACAGATCCTCTTTTCATTGTAGGAAACGGAATTTTAACCAAAGGAGACAAAACCATTTACAGAAACGCTGTAACTGTACTGAAGAACGGATATACTTCAATCGGCAATATAGTTCCCAGCTGCAGACTCGATGTAGCGGGTGATGTCAGAATTAACGATAACGCTCTTTATTTGAGATCCGGTACGCTAAACGGAATGCAGTATGCTGAAACATGGGCAGGTACTACGATCCAGGGGCCGCTCATCTGCGGACAGAATGGCGGTGCTTTAGGCACTACGAACGATAATAGTATTTGTTTAAGATGGGATTACCTTAAAAACATATATATACCTGCCGGAAGTTTAACAGTATCAACGGGAAATGTAACCGTTACTTCAGGAAATCTTAATGTTGCATCAGGCGATGTGTATTTGCCCAAAGTATATGCTACATTTGGAACGGGCGGTAAATATGTGAGAGTAGCTTCTGACGGAAAATTGTACGCCTCCGCAGCCAAAGATGAAGGTGAAGCTATAGCTTTAGAAGAAATAGAATATATAAAGACTGAAAATAAGATCCTCAAAGAAGAATTGTCGGATTTAAGAGAAGAACTTGAAGAAATTAAAAGGATTTTAAATAAAAATTAAGGAGCAGGATATGAAGAATCTGTTTTCAATTTGCTTTATAATATTTACTGCTTTTCTTTGCGGAGAAACCCTGTTCGTGGTAAAAGATTCCGCTAACAACCCGGTACTTAAAGTTTCTGAGGACGGGATCGCAGTGATGAATCAAGCCGATACTATCATGGTTATAAGCACAACTGAGATCAAGGCTGTAATTGATGACTCTAAAGCACTTTCGAGAAAGTTCAGTGTGAGTACGACATCAGCAAAGAAAGGTTTGTACACGGATCTTTTTGATGTTTCACTTGGTTCCTCGACAATGCGCGGAGGCCTAGATGGAGGCAGATATGCCGATTTTAGTCCGGAGAATATTTTTTTGGGGTTAAATTCAGGTAATTCTAATACAACTGGATACTCCAATGTTTTCATAGGTAATGAAGCAGGTTACAGTACTCAGGACAAAGCACATCAAACATATATCGGGTCTCATGCAGGTAAGTACGCGAGCGGTTATAGTAACACTTATGTCGGTTCTTATGCCGGGTACGATGGAGAAGGCTATACAAACTCAATATTCGGTATGAATGCAGGATGGTATTGTTCTGGTAATGCAAATAGTGTTTTTGGGTATCACGCGGGTCGAAATCTTGGAGGTAGCTTAAATGTAATAATGGGGCAGGAAGCAGGTTATGGAGTTTTGAATGCTACATTTGGTGCAAATTGCCTAATTGGGTATAAATCCGGTTATTCACTTAACACTGGGAGTAAGAATGTTGCGTTGGGCTCTTATTCGGGATATACTAATTCAACAGGTACAGAAAATGTGTTTTTAGGTTATATGAGTGGTTATTATGAAACGGGATCAAATAAGTTGTACATTGAAAATACCAACAGCTCAAGTCCATTGATCTACGGCGAGTTCGATAATGACCTTGTTAGAATAAATGGAGACTTTAATGTCACTGGGTCTACTTCTTTAGACTCGACACTCCAGCTAGGAGGAGATTCATGGTTCACCGACCACGCTCTTTATCTTAGAGGATATAATGATATCAATCACGGACTTAAGTTCGTTTCAACATGGAATTCTACAAACATCAACGGCCCGGCTTTATTCGGATATGATGGAGGAATGCTTGGAACGAGCATCAACACAGCCCTTGCGCTAAGATGGGACAATTCGGGCAGTATCTTTATTCCTACGGGAAGTTTGACGGTATCAACTGGAAATGTAACCGTTACTTCAGGCGATATGAAAATACCGGGATTATATACTGAGACAATCGGAGTAGGCACAAAAAAAGCTGTTTATGTTGACTCTCTGGGAAAATTATGTGTGCTTGCAAAGGGCGATGAAGAAAATGAAAAATATGAAAAATTACAAAATGAAAACGATGTGTTAAGAACTGAACTATCCGATTTAAGAAAAGAACTTGAAGAAATTAAAAAGAATTTAAATAAAGAATAAGGAGGATGGCATGAAACAAATTTTATTTGTTTGTGTGATAGTTTTTTCGGCTTTACTCTGTGGCGAAACACTTTTCGAGGTTAAAGATGCCTCGAATAATAAAGTGCTCGATGTTTCTACCGACGGACTGAGGGTGTTAAACGGGCCTGATACATTAATGGTGATCAGTACTGACGGGATCCGCGCTTACATTGATGACAGTAAGGCTCTTTCGAGAACTTTCAGCGTTACAACGACATCGGCTAAAAAAGGCTATAAAAAAATATTCGAGATACAGACAGGTGTGGGTTCAACCTTCTACAACCCGGATGATAATACCGACGAGATATTCAGCATAAGCAAAGGAACGATTACCGCGAATGTCAATCAGTCTCTGGGAAGAGAATTTCTTGTGAATGACGATGTGATATCTAAAGCTAACAGCAGCCTGATGAAAGTGTCTTCGAAAGCAACGGCTGATGCTATAAATGATTCTACAATGATATGGTATAAAGAAAAAAACGCATTCAGAGTAGGCCATGTATATATAGCTACCGGAGGAACTAATGTCGGACAGGCGTCTTTTGCTTCCGGTTACAGGAGTGAGGCGTCCGGCAGTTATTCATCCGCCATAGGATATTTAAGTGTTGCATCTGGAAAACATTCATTTGCCTCGGGAGACGGAGCCTTGGCTTCAGGTATAAGCTCTTGCGCTATAGGAAAAGGAACGGAAGCAACTGCAAGCAGTGCTTTTGCCGCTGGTAACAACACAGAGGCTTCTGGAACCAATTCTTGTGCGATTGGCGGTTTTGCAAGAGCGACAAACAACTATTCAATTGCTCTAGGCACCGGAGCGACAATATCTTCGGGAGAAAGTGCAGTTGCAATAGGATCTACAGCTCAAGCGACAGGAAATTATTCTACATCGATCGGTACCGGTACTCAGGCAACAGGTATTTATGCAACAGCGATGGGAAGGCTCGCAACTGCCCAGGCATACAATTCATTCGTAATAGGAAGATATAACATTGTTGAAGGAAGTACTACCGCATGGAACACTCTCGAACCGTTATTTGTCATAGGGAACGGCTCGAGCACTACGGATAGATCAAACGCATTTGAAGTACAGAAAAACGGAAGAGTGTTTATTCCCGAGTTACCTTCAACTACTTCAACCAGTAGTAAAGTTTATGTTCAGGTTGACACTTTAGGCAAGCTTTGTGTACCGGGGAAAGGAGAATATCCCGGAAGTGAGGAGATAGATAAACTGAAAGAAGAAAATAAATATTTGATTAGTGAACTGGAAAAGCAGAAAGAAAAGATCGCAAGGCTTGAAGAATCATTAGAGAAATTATTGAAATAAAATGAATTTTGTGAAGCCCGTCACAGAAAAAGGTTTTGAAATTACTTATTTTCTGTGTAAATTAGTTAAAAGGTAGAAAATGAAAAATTTTCGAGATATATGGAGGACAATATGAAAAGAGTATTGATAGCTATGTTGCTGATCATTAGCTTTCTGCAGGCCGGAATTACTTTCGGTACCGGAAGTAAAGTGAATTTCGGCAATGCGAATGTCGGAGTTTACGGGAGTTTGAAGAATCAGGGTACAATAACCTATTTGTCAACATCCAAACTGAGTTTTGTCGGATCCTCTTTGGATACGCTTACGAATGTTTACACTTTTCCGAACCTGATAATCAACAAACCTGCCGGGTATTTAAGGCTTAATAACAGTACTAACAATTTTGCTTTGACAGGAAATGTTACCTTTACACAGGGTAATATTCTGACAGGGACGAATACCTTTGAGTTAGGAACATCCGCTACAGTGACAGGGGAAACAGCTACAAAATATATATCTGGAACTGTTAAAGCTGCAAGAGCAGTTGGAACAGGTGCAAATACTTTTGGCGGTATAGGATATGACCTCAGTAGCGGAACCGGTGATCTCGGAACCGTAACAGTTTACCGTTATACAGGTGACGGAAGCGAAGTTTCGATATATGGCACTGAAGGAATATGGAGAAAATGGACCGTTGCGACTTCCAACGCATTTTCAGGAACAAGGACAGTAACTTCAAGCTGGCTGTCAAATGAGGATAACGGCAATAACCTTGCAGCATTAAAAGTATGGAAATATGAACCCGTCAAAAGCACGGACGGAGATGCCGATATCAGCGAGTTTAGAAAACTCATATTAAAGAAAAACGATATTGCTGCCGCAAAATCGAAAGGGATCGAAGGATCGGGTAATTCTGATCTTAGAGAACCCGAGGTAGAAGTTATTAATTATGAACCGTCAGAAGAAGACAGTAAAACTTTATACTGGGTTGAAGTTGATGGAGCTACATTCAATACTGCTGCTTCACCAAGAACGGCGACCTACACAATAAATGGTGCGACTTCATATACTATATGCTCAGCCACAAACACATTTGCGGATGGGGCAGGTACAGAGGCTAATCCTTATCAGATAGAAAATTTAACTCAACTAAATAATGTAAGAAATTATCCTACAGCCTGTTTTATACAGATAGCCGATATAGATGCAACGCCTACAGCAGATCCGGGATGGAATGCAGGAGCAGGCTGGCTGCCTATCGGAAATGCAACAACAAAATTTACCGGTAAGTACAACGGTCAGGGACACACTATTGACGGTCTGTTTATTAATAGAGCAACATCCTACAACGGATTATTCGGGTACGCTCAGGGCAGTACAATATCAAATCTGCATTTAACAAATCTTGATATTACTAGCACTACTACCTATGCTGGAGGACTTGTCGGGTATAATTATTCATCAGCTAGCATTATAAACTGTTCAAGCCAGGGAGATGTGACGGCCACCTCTTATACAGGCGGACTTGTAGGTTACAACTCAACTTCTTCAATTATAACCGATTGTTTCAGTAATACAAATGTAACAGGAACAACTTTTGTCGGAGGAATCGCCGGAATGAACACCGTTTCATCAAGTATTACCAGTTCTTACTCAACCGGGTCTGCACTTGGCAGCCTATACTATATAGGCGGGTTTATAGGATATAACAATACATCCTGCCAGATTCAGAACTGTTATTCTGAGTCTAATGTTTTTAGAGCTTCAGGTGGAACATATACATCTTATATCGCGGGTTTTGCCGGTTCTAACTATGCCGGAGCTATAGTAAACTGCTACTCTACAGGAAGTGTAACATATATTGACAGTACTAATCCTACGAACAGAGGTTTTGCAGGCTATATTTACAATAGCACAGGATATGTTATGACAGGTAACTTCTGGAACATTGAGACATCGGGTCAAACCACTACATATGGAACGGGTACAGCAACAGGTCTGACAAAAACACAGATGAGAACACTTGCTACATTCACAAACGCAACATGGGATTTTCAGGGAGAATCAGTTAATGGAACTTCAGATATATGGGGAATAAATGCTGTTCTGAACAGCGGTTACCCGTTCCTGAGCTGGCAAGGAATTACTCACAGACCATCTCCGTTCGCAGGAGGTATAGGCACAACGGACGAACCGTTCCTAGTGTCAAACCTTACACATCTTGACAGCGTCAGGGGCTTCTTAAGCTACAACTTCTTACAAACTGCCGATATCGATGCGTCACCTACTACAGGATGGAACGCTGGCGCGGGCTGGAATCCTATTGGAGCAGTAAGTCCCTTTTTTACAGGAAATTATGACGGTGCCCATTACGATATTTCAGGGTTGTTTATTAACCGCGCCGCAAACTATCAGTCATTATTCGGCTATATGAGCGGAGGCGTAGTATCAAAGCTGCATCTTTTAAATGCAAATATAACCGGATCGACTTATGTCGGCGGAATTGCGGGATATATGACAAATTCGGCATATGTATCTGATTGCTCCGTAAAAGGAATAATTAATGCCACTGTCCAATATGTTGCGGGAATTGCAGGATATCTTCTGACATCTTCAGTAATCGAAAATTCATTTGCTGATGTTAATGTCACAGGCCAGAATTATGTTGCCGGTATAGCAGGCCGCCTCGGATCAGCTTCTCAGGCAGTGAACTGTTATTCTTTGGGTAACATTTCAAGGCTCTCCGGCTATACAGGAACATATTTAGGCGGAATATCTGGATACAATAATGATTCAAAGATCCTCAAATGTTATTCTGCTTCTCCGATAGTTTACATTGATACAACGAATCCTACAACGAAAGGCATTGCTGGAGGAATAACGGCAACGACGAATTATGAGATGGCTGATAACTTCTTTGATTCGCAGGTATCCGGTCAGACAAGTACTTCGGGTGTTGGAACTGCAAAAACTACTGCTGAAATGAGAAATGTGGCAACATATACACTTATAGGTTCACTTGGGTTGACAAACCCATGGGATTTTGAAGGTGATCCGAATAATGACACCGGTACTAACGATTACTGGAATATTCATACAAGTCTGAACAGCGGGTATCCGTATCTGAACTGGGAATACAGACTTGCTGTCGAAGCTCCTGCAAATCTTGCTCTTGTAGTCAGCGGTACAGATGTAATTATAACTTGGGATCCGGTAACGAATGCGGCAGGATATCTTGTCTATTCATCAACTAATCCTTACGGTACTTTTATGCTGGACGAAACAGGATCATTCAACGGTACGGAATGGACAGGAACGCTGACAGGAACAAGAAATTTCTATTATGTAACTGCGACAAATGATACAAAAGTGGTACCGTCAAAAACGATAATGATCAATAATTTATACATGAATAAATAAATATGGAACGAAGGGCGATCTGATCGCCCTTTTTTTTATTAACTTCAGGAGGAGGAGACATGTCTAGCAAATTCAGGATTCAGGCATTTATATTTATGCTGATATTTACAGCGGTAGTTTCAGCTGTTACACTTTTTGAGATCAAAGACGAACTGGGAAGTCCGGTGCTTGTAGTATCTACAGACGGTTTAAGGATATTGAACGGAGCCGATACGCTTATGGTGATCAGCTCGAGCGAGATAAGAGCGAACATAAAAGAGAATGACACAAAAGCTTTATCGCGTACATTCAGTGTTTCGACAACATCGGCAAAGGGATCACAGGGAAATATTATGAATGTGACTACGGCCGGTTTGAATATCATTAATCAGAGCAGCGCAACTAAAGCTTTGGGAGATACTCTTATGACGATCAGTTCTAAAGAGATAAAGGCGCGTATAGACAGCGGAAGCAAATTCAGCGTAAGTACTCCTGCTGCAAAAGGTCCCGGTATAAATGTGCTTGAAGTAGGGACAGGATCTACGCAGATGAGAGAAGGTGTAGCAGGAGACGATTATACAGATTTTAGTCCTGAAAATATATTTCTCGGATTAAATGCGGGAGGATTAAATACAGCGGGCACAAGTAATACTTTTATAGGTAATAATGCCGGTAGCAGTGCAATCTCAGGTACGCAGAATGTAATGATCGGACAGTCTGCCGGTGAATTATGGAACGGGGATATTGGAGTATATGGAAATATATTTATCGGAAAAGATGCGGCTAAAAATTTGACTGACGGTGCCAGAAATGTTATGATAGGATATAGCGCAGGATCAGAACCATTGAGCACTACCAGTAGTACGGGAAATGTTTTCTTGGGAGGTATGGCGGGTAGAAAAGTAAACGGTGACTACAATGTGTTGATCGGTGAATTTGCGGGTGAGAATTATCAAGATGGCGGCAGCCCGGCTTATAATAATGTTTTTGTAGGAAAGGAAGCTGGGCAGCACGCTACAGGGCATGACAATATTTATATCGGAATAGGAGCAGGAAAAGGAGAGTTTGATAATGTAAATCCGGGGAATGGCAATATTTATTTAGGATCAAGTGCCGGATGGGCTAAAAAAGACTCTGACAGGCTGCGGATCGGCAGTTTGATCTGGGGAAAGTTATCTCTTGCAAGAATGCTTGTCGTGGACGGTGAAGACACGGATAATACAAACGGAAGAAAATTTTTCGTTAACGGTTCAGCCGGCGGTACTACGGATTGGTATAACGACAGTGATGAGAGATTAAAGAAAAATATTAAAACAATTGAAAGCGCTCTTGATAAAGTAATGAAACTCAGGGGAGTGAATTATGAATGGAAGGATCCTGAAATTCACGAAAGTGGCGTGAAAATGGGTTTTATAGCTCAGGAATCAAAAGATATAATCCCGGAAGCTGTGGATTACAATGTTGAAAACGACAGATACACAATGCAGTACGCCTCAATAACAGCTGTGCTTGTCGAAGCTGTAAAAGAGCTTAAAAAAGAAATAAATTCAGGTTCAGTGGCTCAGGATGAAAAAATTAATACTTTGATAAAAGAGAATAAGGAATTGAAAAACAAGGTTCAGGAACTGGAAAGTCTAAGGGCTGAGATCGAATCGATCAAAAGTCAGTTGTCAGGTTATACAAGCAGATAAGGGAGGTTATTTTGAAATACTTTATATTTATAATTCTGCTTGCTTTCGCTTTTGTTCTGTATTCAGGCGTATGGATAAATCCGGTTTCCGAGATATGGTTCGGTCCGTATGATGCGGAGATATACGGCGGAATAAAAGTTGACATTTCTAAGCAGACTGACCAAAAAACGAGTAAAGCGGCAGGTATATATTTTGAGCCTACATCAAGGATCTGGCTTTTAGGTTCGGATCTGGACACTCTCGAAAATGTTAACTCTGTCCGTAATTTATCAATTGATAAAAAAGGCGGCAGTGTTTTCATAAATCAAAATATTGAAGTACTGGGAAACTTAAACTTTATTTCCGGAAATTTTCTGACAGGCGCAGATACTCTCTTAATGCAAAATTCGGGTTCGTCTGTATCCAATGAAAGTGAATCTGGAATGGTGATCGGCAACCTTAAATCAAAAAGATATATAGGCACAGCAACTTCTACTGCAACCGGTCATTTCGGAGGTATTGGATTCAGCATTAATAATTCAGGTAACGATATAGGTACTGTTACTTTATACAGAAAAACAGGTGAAGGCAGTCAGGTTACAATAATGGAATCTGAAGGAATAAAAAGGCAGTGGAAAGTTGAAACATCTATTCCGTTCACCGGAACGAGGAATGTTTCTGCTGCATGGTTAGGTACGGAAGACAACGGCAACAGGCTCGATCACCTGAAAGTCTGGAGATATACAGGAACATGGGATTCTCTTGCTACGGCTGATTTTGTGACCAATACGGATCCGAGAACAGCTACATTCGATATTAATGCAACGGCTTCCTATACCATC
>Ga0209417_1002407_pt1 | contig 28918 bp, 13 predicted proteins | sample RifGroF2_FD_184002 | JGI IMG/M metagenome (GOLD analysis project Ga0209417, IMG submission 184002) | Groundwater microbial communities from Rifle, Colorado, USA - Groundwater F2 (SPAdes) (version 2) | ecosystem: Environmental > Aquatic > Deep subsurface > Groundwater | place: Rifle, Colorado... | reverse complement strand
CGCTGTAGATAATGCATTGAAGTCTGTGGATGCTGTTGTTTTTGCTCATGAGATAGATGAAGAATTATTTTCAAAGTTCGGGAAACCTATTTTATGGCAGCCCTTTGCAATTGATGAACAACTTTTCCCCCAGCCTGAAAAATATTCAGAGAGAAAACCAAAAAGTTTTTTTAAGGGTAAGACAACCCCATTTTATTACGAAGGAACATATTCTCAAAGGAGAAAATTAATTGATGCCTTAAAGAATTTTGATAAAGCAGAAATATCTGATTCTTATCAAGATGAAAATGGTACAACAAAAGAGAGGGCAATTGATTTTATAAATAGAATGAATAAGTATCAGATTGTTCTTGGACTTCCTTCACTTTCTCCCACAATGGTAGTAAGACCGTTTGAAGCAATGGCAAGCGGAGCATTGTTTTTTCAAAATAAGATATTGGGTGAGAGAACCAACAAGTTGTTTACTGATGGAGTTGACATCATAAATTATGATGGTGATAAACCGGAAGAGTTGTTAAGTTCAATTGAAAATATTTTACACAATCCTGAAAGTTCTGAAAAAATTGCCGAAGCTGGTTATAAAAAGGTTATCAATAACCACACAATTAAGCATAGAATAAATGAAATTCTTGGCTGGATTGAGAACGATTTTACCGAAGCTCAAATCTCCACTGATCTAAGGGGTGTTACAAAACTCGCTGCAAAAACTCCCAAAATTGTTGTAGATGGTATCATATTTCAGTTACAGAAAAATCAACCGTTAGGTATAAGTCGAGTTTGGACTTCATTGCTTACCGAGCTTGGTAAAAAGGAAAATAATATATTACTTCTTGATAGGGGAAACACCGCTCCTATAATTCCGGGGATAGAAAAAGTTTCAATTCCATTATTTTATGATTATGACGTAATGCAATCTGAAGCTTGTTATCTGGATGAGATTTGTTTTGAAAATAATGCCGCACTTTTTATCTCAACTTACTATACGTACACAGAAAACACGCCATCGCTACTTATGCTGCATGATTTTATTCCTGAATTATTTAAGTGGAAGGGATTTGAATGGAGCGCAAAAGAAAAGGCTATTCAAAAAGCTTTTGCATATTTGTCTGTATCTGAATCAACGGCAAAAGACCTCAAAAAATTCTATCCTGAAAGCAAAAATAAAGATGTTTGTGTTATTCATAACGCCGTGTCAGATGAGTTTTCACAAAAGAGCGAAAAAGAAATAGCAGCATTCAAGAAAAAGTACAAGATTGAGAAGCCGTATTTTATTATCTCAGGTAACCGCAATTTATACAAGAACGTAATTCAGTTTGCGGCGGCATTTTCCAAATTAAGAAACAAATACAGCTATGAAATCCTTTTTACCGGCGGCAGCCCCGAACTAGAACCGGACATTAAAAAACTTCTGGGTAAAGAGAAATATCAAATAGTTTATTTGACGGTTGATGAACTTTCGACTGCTTATTCGGGTGCGATTGCATTGGTCTATCCTTCAAAATATGAAGGCTTTGGACTTCCTGTTCTTGAAGCAATGAAATTGGGCTGCCCTGTTATTACCTGCAAAAATTCTTCATTAAAAGAAGTAGCCGGTGAAGCTGCAATTTTTGTTAAAGAAGATGATGTAGAAGGTATGAAAAACGCTCTGCTAAAAGTAGAAAAACCTGGAGTTCGAGAAAAATATATAAAAGCGGGTTTAGAAAATGCTAAAAAGTTTTCTTGGACATTGAGTAGCCAATTACTTGATGAAAGAATAAGTAGTTATTTGGAAACGTATAACCCGATAGCTCAAAAACCGCAACCGAATCTTGGATCGGTTGATAACTTATTTTTTAAAATTAAAACCGATGAACTACTCAGTAAAGCTTATGACGAGCTCCTTTCACAATTGAAGAAGGGCTTTGAAGCAGACGAAGAATTAATTAAGCAGACAGAGAAAATTGTTGGTTCAATAGACGCCCAAAAATATTTACTACCGGTAAATTCCGGACAATTTAAAGTGAGTAACTATCCTTACTACTATTATGTTTTGGCTTTGAGTTATTTAAATAGAAATGATTATCATAAATCGCTCGAAGCATTTTCTTTGGCACTTTCAAACGGACTGAACCATTGGATTATTGGATCGCATCTTGCAGACTTATTAATTCATTTTAACAAATTGGATGATGCGCTTGTAATGCTTGAAAAAATAAGAAGTATTTACCCAGATCATAAAAATACTTTGAAAAGAATTTCCGAAATTAAAAAAGGTGAAACAACTAAGATTAAGGAATTCAAAGTCACCGCAATTGTATCAACATATAATTCCGAAAAATTTCTGCGCGGATGTTTAGATGATCTTATCAACCAAACCTTATACGAAAAAGGTGAACTGGAAATTGTTGTAGTAAATTCAGGCTCAACCCAAAATGAAGAAGAGATTGTAAAAGAATATCAGAATCGGTTTGCAAATATCAAGTACACAAAGACTGAAAGGGAAACCGTATATCAAGCATGGAATAGGGGAATTAAAATTGCTTCAGGCAAATATCTAACTAATGCCAACACTGACGACCGTCATAGAAAAGATGCATTTGAAATTTTTGCAAATGAATTGGACGCAAATGAAAAAATTGGTTTGGTTTATGCTGATCAATTTGTAACGAAAAGTGAAAATCAGACATTTGATAATAATAAAGCTATTGGTTATTTCGAGTGGTTGGAATTCGACAGGATTCAGCTCATCCATTGCGCCTGCGTTGGACCACAACCGATGTGGAGAAAGTCTTTGCATCAAAAATTCGGCTACTTTGATGAATCACTTAAAGTAGCTGGTGATTATGATTGGTGGCTTAGAATTTCAGAGGAAGTTCAGTTTAAACATCTACCGGAAAAACTTGGGCTCTATTTACTTTCAGATAATAGCGTAGAACACCGCTACACCGATGAAATGCGAAATGAGACAATAAAAGTTCGATTGCATTATGGTCAAAAAGCTCAATTGCAAAAGTTGGATTATACTAAATACAAATCGACGTTCTTAGTTTTTACAAGTGAAAAGCAACCTCTGGTTTCTGTTATAATACCTACTTTCAATCGTCCGGATAAATTAAAAGATGCCATCGCAAGCGCTCTGGCACAAAGCTACAAAAACATTGAAGTTATTGTTGTTAATGATGCGGGCAAAGATGTTACAGCCGTTGTTAAACAGTTTAACGATATACGTGTCAGTCTCATCAATCAGGGAACTAATAAGGGCCTTTCCGCATCTAGAAATATTGGAATCAAAGCGGCAAAAGGAGAATATATCGCGTTACTTGATGATGACGATATTTTCTATTCAAATCATTTGCAAATAGCTTTGAACAATTTTAGCGATCAACACAAGGTGATATATTCCGATGCCGTAAGAAATTCTTATGTAAGAGTCGGGAAGGTTTTCACGCTTCAGGATCAATCTGTTCCTTATTCTATTGATTATAACCGAAATAAGTTATTAGTCGGAAACATTGCACCGGTCAACTGTTTTGTATTTGAAAAATCTTTGGCAATAAAAGTTGGTTTATTTGATGAAAGTCTTCCGGTACTTGAGGATTGGGGTTTCTGGCTCCAACTATCTTCTGTTACCGAATTTAAACATGTAAAAGAAAATACAGTACAGGTAAATTGGTACAATGACGGTTCAACGATGACTTCTTCCAAAGGGAAAGATTTTGAAGAGACTCGAAAACTGATTAATCAGAAATATGAGACTGAGATAAAAAGCATTCCCAATATCAAAGAGATTATAACTGAGTTTAATGCTATCTGGGGAAATGATTTTTCCGTCGGATTACCTCTGGTCTCGATCATTGCACTTTCTTACAACCAGCTCGAATACACAAAGTCATTTGTTGAATCTGTAATTAAACATACAAACGTTTCATTTGAACTAATACTTGTTGATAATGCGAGTAATAATGAAACAATAGAATTTCTTAATTCACTTTCCGCAACAGACAAACGGATCAAGACTATTTTCAATTCAACCAACCTCGGATTTCCAAAAGGTGTAAACCAGGGAATTAAACTTGCCTTGGGAAAATACATCGTCATTGCAAACAATGATATAGTAGTAACAAGTGGATGGATGGAGAGGATGATCGAAGTTGCGGAATCAAAGAGTGAAATTGGCTTAGTAGGCCCAATCAGCAACTCGGTTAGCGGTGTTCAACTTGACAAAGCAGCAAAGTATGATTCAATTGTACAAATGCACAAATACGCCAAACAGATTCAAAAGAAAAATCGCAACAAAATAGTTGAGTTTCCTCGGATAGCATTTCTCTGTACGTTAATCAAGAAAAAAGTAATTGAAGAAATTGGCGGACTCGACGAAAGATTTTCTCCGGGAAATTTTGAGGATGATGATTTTTGTTTGCGTGCGCAAGTTGCAGGTTACAAAACAGTAATTGCTCAAGACGTGTTTATTCATCATTACGGTTCAAAAAGTTTCAAAGCAGATGGTGTTGAAGCCTATGCAAAACGGCTTGAACACAACAAAAAAGTATTCATTGATAAATGGGGAGCTGATCCGGAGGAAATTTGGTTACAAGGAAAACCATTTAGTAAAAGAAACCCGGCTTTCCCAATCAATAAAAATCCATTTACCGCAAACATAAAACGTGCGATGATTTATCTTGAGGATAAGGACTATCAATCTGCCTTTTACTATTTGAATGAAGTTATTGAGAGTTTTGAAGAATATTCCACAAAAGATTTTGAGCACATAAGCTTCACTGATCTGCTTAATCTTGCAGCCAATGCTGCTCTGATGACCGGGGACTATCAAAAAGCAAGTGAACTATTTGAAAAAGAATTAAATGCAAATCCGACATCATCTCGCGCTTGTGCGGGTTTGGCAGAAACATTTTTAACACAAGAAAAATATAATGAGGCTAAGACAATGCTTGAATGGTCAGTAAAAAATGATCCAAATAATCAATCCGCTCGAAGTTCTTTAGAAAAAGTTAATCAAGGACTTGGATTGCCTAAAGACGATAATTCACTTAACACACAGAAAAGTGTTGACGAACAGATTGAAGAATTATTCGCAGAGACATATTCGTTGTATGAAAAGAAATTATTTAATGACTCACTTACCGTATTAATTGAATTAGAAAAATTCATTGATGCACGTCCGGAAGAAGTTAAACCAGAAACAGCGACTTCGGTTTTCAATTTATCCGGGTTTAATTATCTGGCGTTAGGTGAAAATGATATGGCGCGACAATCATTTGAAAAATCATTAAATATAGTACCCGACTCTTCAACTGCATGTGCCGGGCTCGGGGAGATTTTCTACCTCGAAGGAAAGGATGAGGAAGCCAAAACCATGTATGAGTGGGCTGTAAAAAATGATCCGAATAATCAGATCGCACTTAACGGACTTAATAAGATTAATGAGGTGTTAGGAATGGAACGTAACCACAATTCACTGAATGCTTCTCCAAATGTTGATGAACAATTAGAAGCACTATTTTCAGAAACGTATTCATTATACGAAAAGAAATTATACAAGGAAGCGCTTGCAGTACTTCTTGAATTAGAAAAATTTGTTACAAACAGCAGCGAAGAAATTCATCCCGACACTTTAGTTTCCATCATTAATCTTTCAGGATATAATTATCTCGGACTAAACGATGTCGATAATGCTCGTGAATCATTTGAGAGAGCGTTAAATATTAATCCGAGTTCTTCTTCTGCTTGCGCGGGACTCGGAGAAATCTATGCGACCTTTGCAATGGACACAGAAGCAAAAACTATGTTTGAGTGGGCTGTGAAGAATAATCCGGAGAATCAAACCGCAGTGAGTTCTCTTGCAAAGGTAAATCAAAGACTTGGATTTGCTCAAAACCATAATTCGCTTGTCCTAAAAAACATTAATCCTCTTCGCATAATTGAAAACAAATTGGACTTAGCTGAAGAACTCATCGATAAAGACAGAAATGATGAAGCAGAAATACTTTTGCAGGAAGTGTTGGCAAGTGAACCAACGAATGTAATCGCATTAAATAATCTTTCGGTTATCGAAATTATGAAGGAGCATTATGAAGATGCAATTAAATTAATCTCAAAAGTTCTTGCAATAAATCATGAAGATGAAATCGCATTGGGAAATATGAATTTCATAAAGGAAAAATTAACTACAGTCATGGAAAAAGCTTAGTGACTAAAGAGGTGGAAACGTTACGGAAAAATGGAAAGTTAGAACTGCTGTTAGCCGAAGCCAATCGGTATTTTGAAGCGAATGATTATGAACTTGCAGAAAACTATTTAAAGCAGGCATTACATTTAAATCCGGGAATGTTTTCGACTCTTTTACAGCTTTCAAAACTCTATTATTTGAAAAAAGAATTTGCACTTGCTGAAATCTATTTACTGAAAACCGTTCAAGTAAAACCTGATATAGCCGGAATATTTTCTTTGCTCGGTATAGTGCGTAAGGAACTCGGAAAATTTTCTGATGCGGAACAAAGTTACCTTAAGGCAATTCAAGTTGATCCCAATTTTTATGAAGCCTATTATAATCTTGGAGTTTTGTATCATAAAAACAAACAGCTTGAACAAGCGATTCCATTTTATAAAACAGCAGTTGAGCTGAACAGTACTTTGTATCTTGCTTATTACAACCTTGGGAACGCTTATCGCGAAATGGAAATATTTGATGAAGCGGAAAAATATTATTTACAGTCGCTTCAAATTAAAAATAATTTTGCCGATGCTTATTACAATCTCGGAGTAATAAAGGAGCAACAGTTTGATTATGAAAATGCAATGCAATATTACAATGCCGCATTGTTGTATGACAAAAATCACGTTAGCGCACATTGGAACAGATCTGTAATATTATTACTTCTTCAAAATTATGAGGAAGGTTTTAGGGAATACGAATGGAGAAAAAAAAGGAAGGAATATCCGCAAAGAAATTTCTCTAAACCCGAACTGACGAACCAAATTGTAAACGGAAAAACTATCTTAGTTTACGATGACCAGGGATTAGGTGATACTATTCAGTTCTCAAGATATTTAATTAAGTTAAATGAGTTAGGCGCTGTTATTGTTTTTGAATGTGATAATAAACTTAGCGGATTGTTTAGCAGGATTAAAGCAATTGATCAAATAATAGAAAGATCCAACAGTCAAGAGACTGAAATCGAATACGATTATCATATCTCTCTTTTAAGTCTCCCGCTCTATTTTAAAACTACTTATAAAACTATCCCCGCCGATATTTCTTATATAAAAGCTGAAATAGAATTGACGAACAAATGGAGAGATGTTATTGGTGATAGTAAAAAAGTTAAAGTCGGGTTAGTCTGGGCTGGGAATCCACACCACTCTCGCGACAAACAAAGGTCAATAAACTTTTCAGAATATGCATCATTATTATCATTGGAAGATGTCGATTTTTTTTCTCTACAAAAATTTAGTGATGATACTCTATGTTCACAGCAAATTGATTTTACTGGAATCACAAAATTAGAAATAGACACATTTGATGATACTGCGGCGATTATTGAAAATTTAGATCTTGTAATATCAGTTGATACTTCAGTTGCGCATCTTGCCGGAGCGATGGGGAAACCTGTGTGGAATCTAATTTATTATTATCCTGATTGGCGTTGGAGTCTGGAGAGTTCAACAACTTCCTGGTATCCATCAATGAAATTATTCAGACAGCCAACTCCGTTAAATTGGAAAAGTGTACTTGAAGATGTTGAAAAAGAATTAAAAGAGTTCGTTCAGAAAAAAAAGACTAATGCTAAGAAAGAAGAAAACCATCCATTTGCTAACCGAGAAAAGAATACTCTTTATACTGGCTTAGCTAAAGGAAATAACTTTGGATGGGGTGTTTGCAGCAACTATTTGAAAAGAGAACTCTCAAAAAAAATCAATCTGTTGAGCATTGATGAGGATGAAAGTCTCCAAAACAGTACGACGATTGATGGAACAGTTCTGCACGCGCTCATCGATATTGACATGAATTGTCTTTATAAAGCCCGTGGAAGTAGAAACGTTGGCTACGCTTTTTTCGAGTACGAACTTACTTCCGCATCTCTACATAATCTTAAAAAGTATGATCTGGTTTTAGTCGGCTCAAGCTGGAATAAGAACAAGCTTGAGCAAGCCGGGATTAAAAATGTCGAAGTGTTGATACAGGGAATCGATCCGGAAATCTTTTATCCATCGGAATCAGAAACTGACAAGAAGTTCTTCAAAATATTTTCTGGCGGTAAGTTTGAACTTCGAAAAGGGCAGGATTTAGTTCTGAAAGCTGTAAGGATTCTTCAACAAAAATACTCCGACATTGTTTTAGTGAACGCGTGGTACAACTTCTGGCCGGCAACCATGTCTTTGATGAGCAAGTCCGGGCATATTAAGTATGAACTCATTGGAAATAATTGGGAAGAATACATGCTTAATCTTTATAAGATGAATGGGATCGACGCAAGCAGAACTCTTACGCTACCGCTTGTTTCCAATAATAAATCTCGCGAGATTTATATGTACACAGACATAGGATTGTTCCCGAATCGTGCGGAGGGGGGAACCAACCTTGTATTGATGGAATATATGGCATGTGGCAAACCGGTGATCGCTTCATTTGCTGCAGGGCATAAGGATATTCTTTCAGATCAGAATTCTTTGCAACTAAAAAAGATGAATGAGTTTAAACTTTATAACGAAAAGAATGAACTCATCGCTGATTGGGAGGAAGCTGATCTCGATGAAATAATTTCTCAAATTGAATACGCTTATTTCAATAGAGTTGAGATCAAAAAAATTGGTATAAATGCAGCAAAGGATTTAAAGCAATATACTTGGGAGTCTACTGCGGGCAATTTACTCAAATTACTAAATCGGTTTTAGATCAACCTATGACGAAGAGTTGCAAATGATCACCTTGAGCATGATAGTTAAAAACGAAGAAAAGCATCTTGCTAATTGTCTCGAATCGGTTAAGAATGTTGTGGATGAAATTGTTCTTGTTGATACCGGTTCTACCGATAACACTCTTGAGATTGCAAAGAAATACTCTGCAAAAATATTTCACTTTGAATGGATCAACGATTTTGCCGCAGCACGAAATTTTGCGCTTGAACATTCTTCCGGTGATTGGATTTTATATCTTGATGCCGATGAATGTCTTAAACAAACATCTATTAACGAGCTAAAACGGTTGACGAAATATAAAAAGAAGGAAGCTTATAAATGCATCATAAACAATATTGATGAGATTAATTCCCGTCCATCCGTTATGACCTATACAAGACTTTTTCCGAATGATAAGCGCGTCCGGTTTGAGGGAAAGGTCCACGAACAAATTGAAAATTCATTGCGTAAAAATAATTATGTAATAAAAAATTCAAGAATTGAAATTGATCATTACGGATACAATCTTACTAAAGATGATCTACAAAACAAGGCAAAGAGAAATTTAGTTATTCTGCTAAACCAATTTGCGGAAAGCAGATCATCCTATTATGCTTTCCATTTAGGGCAGACGTACGCAATATTAAATGAAAAAGAAAACGCCGTAAAATATTTTACCATTGCCTTATCGGATCCAAAACTCGGAAAAGAATCTAGATCGCTTGCATATAGGTATCTTGCAATAGATAATGCCGAACGGCAAAATTATAAAACGGCAGCAGAGTTGATTGACAAAAGTCTGCAATGCGATAATGAGCAACCATTAGCTTTATTTGCCGCCGCCAATATCTACCTAAAACTTGGAGATGCAAACATAGCTGAAAAATATAGCCGAAAAGCTTTTGAGGTAAATAGAAAATATTTAAGAGGAGAGAAAACTTCCAATCAAAATATTTTAATTGATGAGCTGCAGCTATGCTATTACGGTTTAGAAATTGCGTTGCTGTCTAACAATACAGAATTATTTAATTTTTTCTACAAAGAATATTCATTGTTGAATAAAACTTCCGGTTCGGGTGAATTGGAATTGTTTGAAAAATTATTGAACAATCAACCGATACCTCCGGAGGAGTTTCAGAATTATGCAAAACACCTCACCACTTCGAACATCGCATTAGTATTAGCTTTATTTGATCGTTACAGCGACAATATCCTGAAATTAGAATTGCTGCAACTATGTAAAGATAAATTTTCCGGGGATTCAAAATTCCTTAACAAGCTGGGAATGTTATTGATGGAATTTCAAAAATATGCTGAAGCAACAAAAGTTTTTGAGAGGTCAATTACTATTAACAATGACGATCCCTCGACGGTTTTTTATTTAGTGTCGGCATATCTTCAAAATGGAGAACCGGAAAAAATACCGGCAGTTGTTTATGCTGCAGAACAGAAATTCGCTAATCAGGAACAAGTGCTCTCACGCCTTAATCTACTAAAAGAAAAACTCCCTCAAATATTTTTTTAATTTTTTTTCAGAAAGCCCCTAAACTTTCATTTTGCTTCTGCGATAATAAAGTTGAGATGAAAATCTTATTTAATAACAAATCAGGCAAGGACGCCTGATAAAAAACAACCAAAATATACATGGAGGTATATTATGTCGTTCTCAATTAATTCAAATCTCGGTGCGGTATCTGCTTACAATGCTTTAGCAAAAGTAACAGGATCTACACAAAATGCTCAGTTACGTTTAGCTTCCCAGAAAAGAATCAACTCGGTATCAGACGATACGTCAGGTTATCAAGTTGGTAAAGAACTCCAGGGCAAAATTGCTGTTATGAAAGGCGCCCAAGGAAACATCGGTTCCGCTAAGAACTTATTGGCAACAGCCGAATCAGCTCTTTCAAGTATTAATGATCTTTTAATCGCAATAAAAGGAAAAGTTGCTGATGCCAGCGATCCTACAAAGAACGCTACATCACTTGCAGATGACATTAAGGCTTTAGGAAATGAAATAAGTTCTATCCTCACCAACACCAAATTCAATGAAACTGCTTTATTAAGCAATGCTTCCGGTACTTCTTTCTCATTCAGAACTGGTGAGTCAACTTCTGATACTCTTTCTCTAGCTTTAACTGATTTCACATCTGCTGCTCTCGGATCAATAACCGGCGCTAGTTCAGCTGACTTTGATCCTACAACTTCTCAAGTAGATACTCTTACAGCTAGTGTTAAGACTGCCTTAGGTACAATTGGTAACTACAATCAAAGACTTGACGTAAAAGAAGAGTATTTGACTGCTGCTATTTCAAACGCGAGTGCATCTGTTAGCCGTATATTTGATACCGATATGGCGATGGAACAACTGAACTCTACAAAGAGCCAGGTTGGCGGACAGATTTCAACTTCGATGCTTTCTCAAATGAATCAAGCTCCAAGTTCAATTCTTTCCTTGTTCAGATAAGATTTCGTTCATTCACTCTTCCCTCCCGGCAAAACCGGGAGGGAATTTTTTATACTTGACGATAAGGAATTTTAATGATGCAGCATTCAGCTTTAGCAAATAACCATTCAAACAGAATGAACCAATACTTAGTTAAGGAGATCATGGAAGCAACTCCACAGCAACTCCTAATTAAAGTCTACGATTTTGCAATCGCAAACTGTAATAAACACAATATGGTAAAAACGAACAATGCGATTCAAGAACTTATTAATGGATTAAATTTTGATACCGAACCCGTCAGAGAAATTTCTACCGGATTGTTAAGACTTTATTTATTTTGTCAGGAACAAATGAGATTAAAAAAATATGATATCGTTAATACTATCCTCGTAGAATTAAGATCTACTTGGGTGGAAGCTTTTAGGAAACTATAGGATCTATAATGGCACTAGATATATCTTCATATTCTGCAATAACTAAATTAGTTGATGCTTATTCTACTAATGAAACTGAAAAATTAGTAACTCCGGTTACCAAAAAACAAACGCGAAGTAAAGATATTTCTACCGGCTATACGGACTTATCTAAAAAATTAGATACTTTAAAATCAGAACTGGTAGGGCTAAAGCAAACAGGATCAGATTCTGTTTTTGCTACACGAGCAGCAACCTCTTCCGACACAAAATTCGTAACCGCCACGGCAACAAGTGCAGCATCAACAAGCAGTTTCGAGCTCCGGATTGATCAACTTGCTAAAAGCGATATTGCTGTTTCTCCGGAAGCCGTTTCTGCAACAGCCAATGCAATAACAGGAACTCATTCTTTTACAATTAAAACAGGCGACGGAACCACCGGCGAATATACCGGCAATATAGATGTTGATTTTACCGCTTCAGAAACGAATAAAACCGTTATGGAGAAAATCCGCGACGCAATAAATTTTGATAAAGCAATCGTAACTTCTACTGCTAAGGTTGCCGCAACTGCCTACGCTGGTGGTGCAAGTTCATTTAAAATTAACTTGAACGGATCGGAACAAACGATTTCACTTACAGGTGGCGGCACTTATGGGCAACTGGTTGATGAAGCAATCGCGCAAATTACTGCAAATGCAAGTCTTGGTGGAATTGCTGCAGAGAAAGTTGTCGATTCTCCAACTCCCGGCGATGTAGAGCTAAAATTAACTGTATCTGATTCTTCAAAATATATTTCAATCTCACATGTAAGCGGGTATGATGCAGTAACCGATTTGAATATCGGCGTTACAAAAGAAAAAGCTGCTTCTGCAATTGTTTCCGCTTCTGTGTTTGCGCCCGATTCGGCAAATTCTCAGTTTTCTCTCACTGCTAAAACTTCGGGGCTGGATAATAGGATTACGAGTATCTCGGATAGCGGAGCGTCAACAGCTTTAGCTGCCATTGGAATGAATTTTGGCGCCAGCAGACCTGTTTTCGATCAATCCGCAATTCCCGATACGGCAGGTTTTGTTTATGCGGATGTAACACAAAACGCTAATCTTTTAAATGCAAAAATTCAATTTAACGGATTAAATTTTCAACGAAATACCAACTCAGTCTCCGACCTTGTAAACGGAGTTACTTTTAATCTTAAATCTGTAATGCAGGCATCGGACACAACGGTAAACGTAGCGGTTGCAACCGATAACGCAAATATTAAAACCAAAGTAGAGAGTTTTATCTCTAAGTTTAATGATCTTTATACGTTTATGGATGCAAAAAGTGAAAGAAATTTTGGTGAAAAAGGAATTTTCACCGGTGACTCAAACACTTCTTCCCTGCTAGAATCGTTTACATCAAATTTAAGTTCAAAAATTTCCGGAATTGCCGATGGAGACTTAGCTTATCTTTCTCAGATTGGAATATCCTTTAACTCTACAACCGGTTTATCTATTTCGAACAGTACGCTGTTTGACGATAATTTAACCGACACAATCTCCCAGGTTGAAGCGCTTTTCAATTCATCAAGCGGAATTGCGAATACTCTTTATAATAAAATAAATCCTTACTTGGGGGCAGCCGGCTATCTTGCAACGTCTAAAAAATCTTTGGATGATAATGTTTCGTACATGGAAACAAAAATAACAGCGATGAAAAAGCGGATCGATAAAAGAGCTGAGAACATGAGAAAGCAATATGAAGGACTTCAAAGTCAGCTTGTTACTTTGAATATGAACGCCTCGTTGTTCGGCATTAATGCAAATGTGTTATAAGAAAGGATTGAGTTTTGGAAGAGAAAATTAACATAATTGAAGAAACGTATAACAAAGTACTTGAATATTTGGAAATACTCAGTGAAGAAAACTTTAATCTTATCTTTCCCAAAGCAAAAATTGGGATGGAATATGTAAATAGAATTAAAAATGAGATCAAAAATCAATTCGGGAACGAGGAATTTAGTAGATTTGAGGAAAAATTACTCGGACAGGCTAAACTAATCAAAATTAAATACGATGATATAGTAACAGTAAAACAACTTAAACTGGCAACTATTGCGGAAGAAATATCTCATCTGCAAAACCAGAAAAAAATAGCTAATTATTACAGGTAACTAAAATGGACATTAAAGCAATCACCAACTCCCTTTACTTTCCAAAAGAGATTAAAGGAAAAAAATCCGAAGGGGTCTCGGAAGAAAAGAACAAAGATAAATTTGTTATTTCCAACGAAGCCAAATTGATGCAAACATCGTCACTTGACGCAAAAAGGCTTAATGAAATTCGCGAGAGAATTGAAAGTAAGTTTTATGACAAAGAAGACGTTGTTGACCAAGTAGCTTCTTCTATTTTGAAAGAGCTAAACGCAGAATAAACCACTTGCGAAACTTGATTTTTCCCCGGATAGTTTTTAAAAAGCACATCAAAATGATGTGCCTTTTTCTCTAGCTGAAGTGCGGTTTCCCAATCCGAAATCTCTTTACTTCCTCAGAAATACCTCAATTATACCCTCTTTCTTTGTATCATAAATAACTTACAGTTTATTATTTTTCCTTCACCTTAATTTGATCTTCTTAGATGTGTGAATCAAAAAAGCAATTTATAATGTTCACTCTACATCCCCGAAAAGTTTCGGAAAAATTATTTTAATTCAAAAGGGAAGAAAATGAAAAAAACAGCGCTTCTTTATGTGATATTTTTATGTTACTCTTTCACCAGTTTTGCGGAAAAACCTTATTTCGAAATGCCCGCAATTTTCTCGGACAACATGGTGCTTCAACAAAAAACGAAAGCGCCGTTTTGGGGTAAAGCTCTTCCCGGTAAATCGGTTCTCATCAAAGCAAGTTGGGGAAAAACCGCTAAAACAAAGGTGGAAGCAGATAGTCTTTGGTTCACTAAATTACAGACTCCCAAAGCTGGCGGACCGTATCAAATAAAAATCGAAATTGGAGATTCAAGTTTTACATTTAGCAATGTGCTAATCGGTGAAGTTTGGCTTTGTTCAGGACAATCGAATATGGAAATGCCGATGGAAGGCTGGCCTCCAAGGGATACAATTTTCGGTGCGCCAAAAGAAATAGCCGGAGGGAACAATTATAACATTCGGTTTTTTAATGTTGAAAGAGCATATGCAGATAAACCAGAATTTACATGCGTTGGTAAATGGATGGTTTCTTCTTCCGAGGCAGTTGCAAAATTTAGCGCGACGGGATATTTCTTCGGAAAAAAATTAGCGGATGAATTAAAGATTCCCATTGGATTAATTCAATCAAGCTGGGGCGGAACGGCAGTAGAATCTTGGATGAACAAAAAATATCTCGGCTATGTTGATGAGTACAAAGAGTTAGTAGATAAAATTGAGAACAGCGGAGCGGAAAGAAAAAAATTGTATGATTGGCTTGAGCGTTTTCCCATAATCGATTTGAACACAAAAGACAATGCGAATATATGGGAAGATTTGGATTTTAATGACGCTGATTGTGCAAATCAAACATTTGATGACAGCAAATGGAAGAAAATGGAACTACCCGGTCTTTGGGAAGAATCTGAAGTTAGGAATTTTGATGGAACTGTCTGGTTCAGAAGAAATATTGAAATTCCGAAAAGCTGGTTGAACAAAGAATTAGTTGTTGAATTAGGACCCATTGATGATATGGATCGGACATTTATAAATGGCAAACTCGTTGGCGCTCTTGAAAAAGGAGATTCATGGGATAAAGAAAGAATTTATACTGTTCCGAAAGAAATTGTGAATGATACGATCCTTACTTTCGCCATTCGTGTGGTTGATAATCAAGGTGGCGGAGGACTATATGGAGATAGAGAAAAAATCAACATTCATTTAAAAGAGGGGAGTGAAAAGATTTCACTTTCCGGTGAATGGAAATATTTACTTGTCGCCGAATACAGAAAAGGAATATTCTATGCTTTTGGTTCACAAGGAGACGCATATAATTCACGTCCGCCAATTGCTTTTGATCTTTCGGCAGATACACCGACCGCTTTATATAACGCGATGATCGCGCCGCTGATTCCTTATTCTATCAAAGGTGCAATATGGTATCAGGGGGAATCGAACGCGTGGAAACCGGATTTGTACCAAACACTTTTTACAAAAATGATCGAAGGTTGGCGGGAAGATTGGCAAGTAGGAAATTTCCCTTTTTATTTTGCTCAGATCGCTCCATTTAACTATGGCGGTAAAATAGAATCACAAAGATTGCGAGAGCAACAACTGCTTACACTTTCCGTTCCCAAAACTGGAATGGCGGTAACATTGGATATTGGCACTCCCGAAAATGTTCATCCGGGAAATAAAAAAGATGTTGGCGACAGACTTGCCTTTTGGGCGCTTGCAAAGAATTATAATAAAAAGATTTCCTACTCAGGACCAATTTATAAATCATACAAAGTGGCAGCCGATAAAATCGTTTTATCATTTGATAATGCTGATGGCGGATTGGTTATAAAAGAAGATAAAAGCGGCACCAATTTTATGATCGCCGACGAAGACAGCGTCTTCAAAATTGCTAATGTAAAAGTTGATGGGAAACAACTTGTGCTCAGCAATCCGGAAATTAACAAACCAATCGCTGCACGATATGCATGGAGTAATACCCCCACGGGTACTCTGTTCAACAAAAAGAATTTACCGGCTTCATCTTTTAGAACAGATAACTGGAAGAAATAAACAGAGAATCATGACTCTTCCGCAGCATGTCGTACAATCGGGACTGATTTGTCTTTTGATTCCAAAGCTGCGGAAGTGGTACGTTATTACAGTTGCCGTATTTCTCACCGTTTTGCCGGATGTTGGAAGATTATTACAAAGCGATCCGAGCGATTGGACAAAGTTTTATCAGTGGGCGCACGCAACATGGTATTGTTATTTTATTCCATTCTGGAATTTGCACATCGCTGAAGATTACTTCATTCATCAACCGGGCGGAGGGTGGTATTGGTGGGCGTATTATATAGAAATTCTTTTGTGGGTTTTAGAAAGTGTTTTAATTGTTAGATGGTTCAAACGAAATTATAGAAAACAAATTCATGTGTGAAGAACTTTCTTACTTCATCAAAACCAATTTTAGAGATTTGAAATCCTTTTCTGATTCGACAGTGCAGAGATAAATTCCTGAACTAACATCATTGCCAGAATCATCTTTCCCATTCCATTTAAAATCGTGTTTGCCTGGAGAATTATATTCTTTTTCAAATGTATAAAGTTTCTCACCAAGAAGATTATACAAAACAATTTTTATTCTTCCGGTTGATGGAAGGGTAAACCTAATTGTTGAGGTTGAATTAAAGGGATTTGGAAATGCTGCAACAGAAAATGCTTCAGGCATCAATGATTCGTTTTCAATTGAAGTAAGAAGATTTTTTTTATCAGGTGTTGGCTTTAAAAAAGACCATGTTGTTCCACCATCGGGAATCCGTCCGAATGATGTATCTGCATATTGTGCCCCGAACGAAACAGAATCAAGAATCGTTACTCCATCTGGTAAAGTTAATGCAATGAATTCTCCATCAGCATTTAATTTGAAATTTGTGTGCAAACCTGTTTGATCCAAATCATTATCACACCAAACGAGCAGATAATCTGAAGGAGCAATTGAAATTCCATCGGGGAACTCCCATTGCATTAAACTATCTTTATTATCTGTAAGGTAATATCCGGTTAAAGAAACAGTTTGATTTGTCGGGTTGTACAATTCTATCCAATCTTCAAATTGTCCGGCGCTGTCGGTGTTGGTAGAATTATTCTTTGCAAGAAATTCGTTGATAACTACGTGAGGCGTTTCTGCCGGGGGAGTTTTTATTGCTATCCATCCACCACGCGGAAACGACATCTGCAATTGATTAACATCTTTTGCTGTAATTCGGAATTTTCCGGAGCTATTCGCTCCAAGTGGTGGAAGAGTCACTTTCCATCTATCAGCTTCTTCAATTTTCTTTGTGTTCAGAATAGGAGAAAGAACCAAAGGGAAGGAAGTGGTTGATAAAGTAGTGTTATCGTAATATTCAATTTCAACAGAATTCAAACCAGCTTGACTAAATGCCGAAGCAGTAATAAAGATTGAATCATTCTGTCCCGGATTTTTAGGATACCAGTCGTATTCATAAACAATTGGTTTTTCCCCGGAAGCATAACTTAACTTGGTAGCAAGGGAAGCGCTTCTAAGATTTATATATTCGCGTAATCCTCTTTTTACATGCTGATTCTCATAATGCGCTGATGAGAATGAATTGAGAAAATCACTAAAAGTAAAATTATAATCGAGTGTAAGGAAGGAATCTGCTAACGCGCTGCTCGTGATCTTTACGCTAAGATTTTCCAACCGGTTTTCCCAGAGAGAAAGTTTGAACGCCTTGTTGTTATAAAAATCGAGGAAATGTGTGTACAAGTTTTTGTACTGCTTAATTGAAATCAAACGATCCCACAGCGGTCTGCTTCCCTGGACGGCTTTCGGATAGTTATATGGATCGGCTGTAGCCCAATCTTTATTAAACCAGTCAACGGCGAAGGTGTTATCGTAATCGTAGGGTAGCATTGTGAACTTATCTTTGGACGGTTCGTGATAGAGATAATAATTATTGTTTAGAGAGCGGTAGTCATCCCAGCTTGCTACGAGTGTGTTGAAAGCAAATAATTTGAAAACACTGCTGATGTCAATAATTTTTTCGAGAGAATCGGGTAATAAAGAAATAGATGTTTTATTTACAATTGAAATCAGTTGAGCGAGTTTGCTGTAGTCGTCGGCTGTTTCATTTGTTTTTAGATCGTACGTTTTTATTCCGCCGTTCATTTTCTTGTAGAGATTTTGATCCTCCCCTAAATAAACTAAATCGGCGGGATAAAGACATTTCCACAAATTTCCAGTTGCATCGGTGAAATTTTTCTTAAGAAATTTATCATCAACATGTTCAACGTTTATATAAAGTCCGTAATACTTCCCATTGATGTAAACATCGGCATGCGCTGCACGGCTGTGGATTATGCCGACATCGTTGAACAAATCCCAACAAAGTTTGCTTCTTATAATCGAAGGATCGTTATGTTCTCCGTTGAGATTCATTTTATCGAGATTATAAAAGTCTCGTCCGGGAAGAAATGAGTTGAAAGAAAGTTTAAAAGATTTCTTTTGTGAGTTACGTGAAGTGTTTCCACGTAATGTAATACCGACTGAATCAAGTGTTTCATCAATCAAACGGTTACGGAAACGAACCATGCAGTAGTGGAGTGAATCACTTTGAACATTTTTGTACATGAACGCTATCGCAACTTCACTAACAGTTATATCAACACGGGCAACCGTTGAATCGTCGAAAACTTTCCAACTCTCATCCACTTTGGATTGAGCGAAAGAATTACTTCCGATTAAAGTCGTAAGGATGCAAGTAAGAAAGAGTGATCGGAAAAATTTAGTCATGTCTTTATGTTTTATACAGTTAATTAATTCAATACAAAAATAGGATTATTTGCCGACTAATATTGTGCGTAACTGAACAATGTGATACCATAGTCATATTCATGATCGTAATCATAATCTCTTGCCAAAGATTAAACCCGATTGCGACTAAGAAAAAGATTCAGCCAAAGGCTGACAGGTGTGATTAAGATGCAAACTTAAATTCATCATTTGTCTTACTGAAGTTAATGAGCTAATTTTTGAGTGCATTTTGTCATTAAGTGAACGAGAAGTAAAAATGAAAAAACTTTTTCAACTGCTGCTCTGTCTGTTGTTCTCAGTTTCTGTTTCCGGTCAACAAAAAAGCTGGATAAGAATAAACCAACTCGGTTATCTCTCCGGTGCAACTAAAGTTGCGGTACTTGTAAGTAAAAAAGATATTCATTTCACGGAATTTGAAATATGTGAAGCACTTACAAATGAAGTTGTTTTCCGTTCAAAAGAAATAAAAGCGTTTGGAAGTTATCCTCCGTTCACTTCTTCCTATCGATTAAACTTTTCCAAATTCAAAAAAGCCGGAAGTTATTTTATAAAATGCGGTGAAGTTAAATCTCCAATCTTTAAAATTGCAAATAACATTTATAACGGCACCGCAGACTTCCTTCTGAATTATATGAGGCAACAGCGATGCGGGTATAATCCTTTTATAAAAGATTCATGCCACACTCGCGACGGTTTTACTATCTATCATCCTTCACTTGATTCAACTTATATTAACGTAACAGGGGGTTGGCATGATGCTTCCGATTATCTGCAATATGTCACCACTTCAGCGAACGCCGTGTATCAAATGCTGTTTGCGTATCAGCAAAATCCAAAATCATTTTTAGACAAATATGATAAAGATGGAAACGATGGCGCGAACGGAATCCCCGATATTTTAGATGAAGCGAAATGGGGACTTGACTGGTTAGTAAGAATGAATCCGCAAAACGAAGTGATGTTCAATCAAATTGCGGATGATAGAGACCATGCCGGGTTTAAACTTCCTTCGCTCGATTCGGTTGATTATGGAATGGGGAAGGGGAAAGAGCGTCCCGTTTATTTTGTTACCGGTTTACCGCAGGGAGTTTTCAAATATAAAAACAGAACAACCGGAGTCGCTTCAACAGCGGCTAAATATGCTTCCGCATTTGTCCTTGGTGCGGAGTTGTTAAGAAAATATTACGATCAGTTTTCCGATCTGCTGAATGCAAAAGCAAAAGAAGCTTATGAGTTCGGATTAAAGTTTCCGGGAGTTTGCCAAACGGCTCCGTGCAAATCTCCTTACTTTTATGAAGAAGATAATTACGTTGATGATATGGAACTTGCCGCCGCTCAACTTTTTAAAAAAGAAAAGAATAAAAAATATTTAAATGATGCGGTTGAGTATGGAAGAAAAGAAACTACCACTCCCTGGATGGGAAGCGATACAGCGCGTCATTATCAATGGTATCCGTTTGTTAACCTTGGACATGTTCTTCTTGCGAAAGAAAATCTTTCAAAGAAAGAGTTCACAAAATATCTTCGCGAAGGAATTGAAAAAGTTTATCAACGTGGGAAAGTAAATCCGTTTTTGATGGGTGTGCCTTTTATCTGGTGTTCAAACAATTTGGTTGCCGCATTGCTAACACAAATTCGATTGTATGAAGAAGTATCCGGCGATAAACATTATGCGGAACTTGAAGCCGCGATGCGTGATTGGCTCTTGGGATGTAATCCCTGGGGGACAAGCATGATCGTTGGACTACCGGAGAGTGGAGATTATCCGAACGATCCTCATTCCGCTTTTTCCGCGATTTATAAAATGAAGATTAACGGCGGTTTGGTAGATGGACCGGTGTATGGTTCAATTTATAAAAAATTGTTGGGAATAACTTTGCATAGCGAAGATGAATACGCGGAGTTTCAATCCGACTATGTTGTCTACCATGACGATTACGGCGATTACTCAACCAACGAACCTACGATGGACGGTACAGCGAGTCTGACTTATTATTTTTCTTCTTTGCAGAAAGAAGGAAACGCCGTCACGATTGAAGAGAATGTTGAAAAAAGTTTTGGCGGAATTATCCGTGGTGATAAATCGATGAAAGAAATTCATTTGGTCTTTACGGGAGATGAATTTGCCGACGGCGGAGCAACAATATTAAAGACGTTGAAAAAGCATAACGTAAAAGGGATGTTTTTTTTCACTGGGAATTTCTACCGCAATCCTAAGTTTGCCGGATTAATAAATCAAATAAAGAAAGATGGACACTATTTGGGCGCTCACTCAGATAAGCATCTTCTTTACTGTTCATGGGAGAAGCGTGATTCCACTCTGGTAACAAAAGAAGAATTTCTAAATGATCTGAAAGCAAATGTAATTGAGATGAAGAAATTCGGAATAGATAATTCTTCCAATCAATTCTTTTTACCCGCGTATGAATGGTACAACGAAGAGATAAGCAAGTGGTGCGAGGAAGTTGGAGTAACACTAATTAATTTTTCTCCCGGTACTTATTCAAACGCAGATTATACAACTCCCGAAATGAAAAATTATTTGAGCGCCGATACCCTTATGCAGCGAATATTAAATTACGAAAAGAAAGAGACGAACGGCTTGAACGGTTTCCTCTTGTTAACGCACATTGGAACGGGCAACCGGAGAACGGATAAATTTTATAATAAATTAGATGAGTTATTTTCGCTTCTAAAGAAGAGAGGATATAAGTTTACGATCCTTAACAATTGATTTATGCTTGGCAACAATTTCTCTGAGTTAATTTTTAAATGCTACTTCTAACCCCGCCACCTCAATTATCTAATAACCATTAATCAATTCTTTTTCTATATTCCGATTGTCTTACCTATTTTAGCAGAAGCATTTTGAAAGTTTTACTACAAGAGCCGGAGAAACTTTTGCCGTATTAAGTTTTTTCAACCTTCAATCAAGGGGAAAACTTCCGGTTTTTACTTCAATTGCACAAACACAAAAAACGAACTATTAGAGGATCGAATTCATGATCAAAAGAATTTCTCTAAATATTTTTCTTACACTGCTTTTTCTTTTTGTTCTTCAAAAGGAATCCTTTTCACAAAACAGAGACAGCACACTCGTTTTAACCTTAAAAGACGCCCTAAAAATCTCTCTCGAAAAAAACTGGGATGTAAAGATTTCCGAAAAAGATATGCTCAAAGCGGAAGAACAGATAAACGAAGCATACTCAAACGCATATCCCCGGGTTGATTTTACCGCAAGTTACGCAAGGAATATTAAACTTCCTGTAATGTTTATTCCGCCAAATAATGCATTCAATCCATCGGACCAAACGTTAACGTTTGAGATAGGTTCTAAAAACAGTTATAGCGCCGGAATAACATTGTCGCAGGTCATTTACAGTCAAAAAGTAAATACCGCCATTAAAATCGCCGATGAATACGCACAGATGTCAAAAGCCGGGAACAAGGCAACCAAACAAGAATTAAGCTTGAACGTAAAAAAAACTTTTTATACCGTTCTTTTAATGAAAGAAATGGTAAAAGTCAGCAGACAAGGTTATGAAGTTGCAAAAGCGAACTCTGAAAACGTTTCTGCTTTGTACAAACAAGGAGTTGCGTCGGAGTATGATAATCTGCGGGCGGAAGTACAAATGGCAAATACTCAGCCGTTGTTAATTCAAACGGAAAATAATCTGGAATTAACAAAAAACGCGTTAAAAAATCTTCTTGGAATCAGCATTAAAACACCGATCGAAGTAAAAGGGGAATTTATCTTTGAAGATATTCCCGGAAATATTTTAGAAGAGACAGAACTTACCGCGGTTGCAAAAAGTCCGTTGGTTCACCAACTTTCTATTCAAGAATCGCTGCTTGATAAAAATATTACTATCGAGAAATCTGAATATTATCCGACGTTAGCATTGTTCAGCCAGTATCAATGGCAGTCACAAGAAAACACTTTTCGATTTAAAGATTATAACTGGGCGAATAACCTGCTCGTTGGGTTACAGCTTAACTACACACTGTTTGACGGATTCAGGCGCGGTGCACGAATTGAGCAAGCGACGATTGATAAAGAGAAAGTCGGTTTATCAAGAAGAAAATTAGAAGAAGGTATTTCTATCCAGGTTCAACAAGCGATGATGAAGATGGAGGAAGCGAAAAAAAGAATTACCGCACAGCAAAAAAGTTTGCAGCAGGCTGATAAAGCGTTAAAGATTTCACAGACACGTTTTAAGAGTGGTGTCGGTACGCAATTGGAGTTGATCGACACGCAAGCCGCATTAACGTTTGCAAACACAAACTATGCCCAGGCAATCTATGATTATTTAATGGCGAAAGCCGAGTGGGAATATTCGGTGAGCATTGAAGAATAAATTATTAACCGGTATAAATTTTATCATTTTTCCAAGGAGAAATTTTAAGCGATGTTAAAAAGAATAACAAATAGTTACATTAAATATGTGGTCGTCGGTTTTCTACTTTTATCACTAACAAGTTGCAGTAAAAGAGAAGAAGCCGAACCGGCAGCTAAAAAGAATTCTGCTCTTGATGTCGTCCCGGTGCAAGTAACAAAGGTTGAGCAGAAAGAAATTATCCTCACAAAATCTTTCGGCGGAACGCTTGAAGGGGAAACTCAAGCGAATATTGTAGCAAAACTTCCGGAGCGGATCGTTGCGATTAAAGTAAAAGTCGGTGATGTTGTTAAAACCGGGCAGTTAATAATTGCGCTCGATAAAGCCGGAGCAACTTCACAATATTATCAAGCGGAAGCCGCATACTTAAACGCGAAAAAAGATTTAGACCGGATGGAAACATTGTTAAAAGAAGGAGCCATTTCTCAACAGCTTTTAGACGGAACCCGCACCGGGTTCAGTATCGCTAAAGCCAATTTTGAAGCGGTTAAAAGTTCAGTTGAATTAACTTCACCTATCAGCGGAATAGTTACCGCCGTAAACGCAAACATCGGAGATTTAGCCGCAGTGGGTATGCCGTTGGTAACAGTGGCGAATATTAATTCCATGAAAATAATCTTGAATGTAGGTGAAATTGATCTTGCACATTTTTCAATCGGACAGCCGATAAAAGTTTATTCGGAAATAAAACCGGGAAACGTAAGGAACGGAAAAATTTCGCAATCGGCAAAATCGGCCGAGGTAGAATCACGTACATTCGAAGTGAAGGGAATTTTCCCCAACACTTCCGATAAGTGGTTTAAACCGGGAATGTTTTGTACCGCAAACGTAGAATTAAAATCGCAAAATGGATCATTGGCAATTCCAACCAGAGCAATTACTATTACGGAAAAAGGTTCCGGAGTTTTCACAATTGAAAATAATATAGCTCATTTTAAATTAATTACGCAAGGACTTTCAAACGATACGATGACGGAAGTACTTGGAGGATTATCCGCGGGTGAAACCGTTGTAACTATCGGAATGAATAATCTTAAAGAAGGAAGTTTGGTTCATTTTTAGTTGATAAAGAACAGTCATTTGTCAATGGTCGTTAGTCATTTAAAACTTTCTAACCATTGGCAATTAATAATTATGTTTAAGGAACTTTTATGAAATTAGCTGATGTCTCCATCCAGCGCCCGGTATTCGCGACCATGATGATCGCGGCTTTGATCGTGCTTGGATTATTTTCGTATATAAAATTAAATATTGATCTATATCCGAACGTAGATATTCCTTATGTTATTGTTACCACGATTCTGCCGGGTGCAGGTCCCGAACAGATTGAATCGGATGTAACAAAAAAAATTGAAGAAGCGGTAAACCCGATCGCGGGTGTTGATTTTATTCAATCAACTTCGCAAGAGGGAGTTTCAATTGCTGTTATCGCATTCAAGCTTGAAGTTGATGGCAAAGCCGCCGCTCAAGAAGTGCGGGAAAAAGTTGCTGCAATTCGCGCAAATCTTCCTGCTGAAATTGAAGATCCGGTAATTCAACGCTTCGATTTTCAGAGCCTCCCGATTATGAACCTTTCGGTTTCCGGGAATAGATCGGAAAAGGATTTGACGACCTACGCGAAAAATGTTATTAAAAAAAGGTTGGAGAATATTCCCGGCGTAGGAGCGATCAATCTTGTCGGCGGCGCGGAGAGAGAAATTCAAGTTGAAGTTGACGCTTCAAAATTAAAAGCGTATAATATTTCCATTCAAGATGTAATTCAAAATGTAGGAGCTTCAAATGTCGAAATTCCCGGAGGAAATTTAACACAGGGTCCCCGGCAGCTTTTATTGAGGACGATGGGGAAGTACAAATCGGTTGAAGATTTTAAACGTGTAATTGTTGCCACGCCGATGGGAAGGAATGTCTATCTCTCGGAAGTTGCTAACGTAGTTGATGGTACAAAAGAAAAAACAAGTTTAACCAGAATGAATGGCGTTTCCGCCGTAGGATTGGAAATAGTTAAACAATCGGGAAGTAACACAGTTAAGGTTGCCGAGGAAGTCCATAAGCAGCTTGCGAAATTAAAGAAAGAACTTCCACCGGATGTAAACTTTGTACTTGCTCAAGATAACAGCACATACATTGAGGACTCCGTGAACGATGTACTCTTTGATATTGTTTACGGCGGTTTGCTGGCGATCATCGTTATATATCTTTTCCTTGCCAACTTTAGAGCGACAATAATCAGCGGACTTGCGCTTCCTTCTTCAATTATCGCAAGTTTCGTTATGATGTATGCTCTAAATTTCACATTGAATATGATGTCGCTTCTCGCTTTATCTCTTGCGGTAGGATTATTAATTGACGACGCTATTGTTGTAATCGAAAATATTTACCGGCACATGCAGCAAGGAGAAGGGGCTATTGAAGCGGCGAAGAAGGCTTCACAAGAAATAGGGCTTGCGGTAATGGCAACTACGTTTACAATTGTTGCGGTGTTTGTACCGGTTGCTTTTATGCCGGGAATCGTGGGACAATTCTTTTATCAATTCGGAATAACAATTTCTGCGGCGGTGCTTGTTTCACTCTTTGTTGCGTTTACGTTAACGCCGATGTTATCTTCCAAATGGTTAAAGAAAGATGATGAGGAATTATCAAAAGAAGGAAACTTTTTTCACAAAATTCTTTATTACTTTAATCACTTTTTTGAAATACTAAGCGCGAAGTATAAAACCGCTTTACATTGGTCGTTACTTCACCGTAAAACGGTGATCTTTGCTTCAGTTGCCGTATTTCTTTCAAGCTTTCTTTTAATGGGAATGTTGGGCGCGGAATTTTTCCCATTCACAGATCAGAATCAATTTATAATTGATATTAAAGCGGCTCCGGGAAGTTCACTTGAACAAACGAGCGGGATTTGTGCGGAAATGGAAAAGTCATTACTTACCAGACCGGAAGTTACCACCGTTCTTACCACCATCGGCTCTGCCAATAATCCGGTTACCGACGCGACAATTCTTGTAAAACTTGTGAAGAAAAAAGAACGGGAAAAAGGAGTCCGGCAGCTAATTACGGAAGCGAGAAATGAATTTAAAAATATTGCCGGAGCAAAAATTGCTTATTTAATTGAAGGTGGTCCCGGCGGAAATGAAAAGCCTGTAACGTTCAGTATTCGCGGCGAAGATATAAAAGAGATAAGTAAACTTGCCGATAAAGTTGAAAAGATCGTCAGATCAACCACGGGAACGGTTGATGTAGCGAATAATCTTGAAACATCAAAACCGGAAGTTCGTTTGAATATTGATCGCGAAAAATCTTCCGACCTTGCCGTCAATCCTTATTTAATCGCATCAACAGTCCGCGCGTTGGTTGATGGTTTTATCGCTACTAAATTTCAAGATGCAGATGAACAATATGATGTCCGTGTCCAACTTCAGAAAAAAGATAGGACCTCAACAAATACAATTCCCTTTATGACGGTAAAGAGCAACAAAAAAACTTTCGACGGGAAAGACATTCTTATTCCATTGGGAAATGTTGTATCGATAAGTGAAGGAGCCGGTCCTTCTAAAATTATGAGATACGCACGACAAAGGGAAGTACGCGTTGACGCTAACGTTTCGGAAAGAACCCTTGGTGAAATTTTAGATGATGTTAATGTCGAAGTTCAAAAGATAGATGTTCCTCCGGGTTATACTATCAGCGTTGTAGGGCAAGGGGAAGAGCAGGCTGAATCATTTGCGAATATGTTACTCTCGCTTGCCATGGCAATTATTTTTGTTTATATCGTACTTGCAGCGCAGTTTGAAAGCTTTGTTCATCCGTTCTCAATTATGCTTGCTTTGCCGATGTCCATCATCGGAGCCGTGTTATTCCTCCTATTATTTGGAAGCACGCTTTCAGTTATTTCTATGATCGGAATAATTATGTTGATGGGATTAGTAACGAAAAACGGAATTCTTCTCGTGGATTACACAAACGTATTAAGGTCGCGCGGACTTGCGCGCTTTGACGCTTTAATACAAGCGGGACCAACGAGGCTCCGTCCGATTTTAATGACAACGTTCGCGATGATCTTTGGAATGGTTCCGGTAGCGTTCGGATTTGGAGAAGGTTCGGAATTCAGAGCGCCGATGGGGCAAGCGGTTATCGGCGGATTAATTACCTCAACGCTGCTTACGTTATTTATCGTGCCGGTTGTTTATAGTATCCTTGATGATCTTGGAGAGAAAAGTATCAAGGAATTAGTTTTGCGGATTTTTAGACGAAAGAAAAAAGAAGAGGTGTAAATAATTTACACCCTATTTTAGAAAATTATTCTGTCTTCAAAAGTCCGAGTGCACTTAACAAACCAAATTGTTTCAGAATGTAATTTGATTCGCTGGCAATGGCGTTATTCGTTGCTTGAACATAATCTCGATATGATTGCTGTTGATCGATAAATGTGGCAGAGCCAAGTGTGTAAGAATCCCGCTTGATCTGCCATGTTTCCAATGCCGATTTCAGAGCCGCTTTTGTAACTTCCAATTGTAATGTTGCAGTCTGTAAATCAAGTACGGCATTTTTCAAATCACTTTTGATTTGTCTTTCCAAAGCGTTTAAATCTTCGTTCGTATTTTTAATCTGTACTTGCGCTGATTGAGTTGCAAACTCGGTACTCCATCTTGAAAAGATAGGAAGACTTAATGAAAGACCGAAGTTATAAACTTTTCTGCTTAATAAATCTTTTGGTTGTGTTGCGCTTGTTGAAAAACCATAATTCCCGCTAAGGCTCGGTAAGTAACCTCCGCGTGCAGAAGTCAATTGATATTCCGAATTTTCAAATTTCAATTTTGAACTTTGATAATCACTTCGATTGATGAGAGCGGTTGTATAAAGAGCATTTATATCATCAATGTTTTTTACTTCATCCGGCAAATAGGATGAATCCATTGCGAAGGTATAATCTTTAAGAATATCTTTTGATAAATAATTCAGTAGTGCGATCTTCGATTTTTCATAATTGCTCTTCGCTTGCAGATAAGAAAGTTGAGCATTAGAGGTTTGAAATTCTTGAGCATAAAGATCAACATTCGCCTTCATTCTCAAATCGAACATCTCCTTTACTTTGTTCAACATATCTTTGTTGTACTTTAAATCTTCCTCCTGGAATTTAAGAATCTTTTCATTGTTAGTTATTGTGATGAAAAGATTGACTGTTTGAAGCGAAACATCCTGTCTTAATTTATCAAGATCATATTTTGCTGATTGCAGGTCGTTCTTCTTTTGATTAAGAGATGAAATGTTCGCA
>Ga0209417_1002404_pt1 | contig 28933 bp, 18 predicted proteins | sample RifGroF2_FD_184002 | JGI IMG/M metagenome (GOLD analysis project Ga0209417, IMG submission 184002) | Groundwater microbial communities from Rifle, Colorado, USA - Groundwater F2 (SPAdes) (version 2) | ecosystem: Environmental > Aquatic > Deep subsurface > Groundwater | place: Rifle, Colorado... | reverse complement strand
TGAGCAAGTAAGCTCAGGCCATATCTGTTTTGCAGCTTGACGCAAAAACAATAAAGACCATACATTGAATGGTACAAGTTATGGCACGAATTGGAGATATAAGTAGCACCTAACACCCAAGATAAAAAAGAGGAGCATGTAAAATGAGCACTTTCCTGCGCTATGCAACCGCACTCATCATATCCATGGGGAATTTATATCTACCATTGCCCTCTGCTCAAGCACCGTGGCAAACCATTGAAGGCGTACAAGACACAGCAAAACGTCTTAAAAGTGCGCTAAAAAGCGATCTTCAAAGCTGCCCAAATATCATCAAGGAGCTCCTTGATGATCCCTATCAAACTGACACACTTGTTACATACAAAGCGCTCCCAAACAACGCAAAACTTTATGTGCTCGGTGATCTGCATGGCGACTTTGGTCCCATCAATGCCTTAATGAATTATCTAGAAAAAAAGGGGTACTACAATAAGACCTCTTTCGCTCTTGCACCTGCCATCTATGTTGCACTTTTGGGTGACTACATTGACCGTGGACCTGATAGCCTCAAGAATCTGTGGTACCTCAGCAAGTTAAAAGAGGCCAACCAGCAGCAGGTACTTTTAATACGTGGCAACCACGAAACCGAGATTGTCATGGAAAACGAATTCAAAAACACGCTTCATAGCCTAAGCAATAAAATAACCACCGCCACAGTCCTCTTTGCACGATTTTTAAAAGCCTTTACGCTACTGCCCGCAATTACCTTGCTTACGACCCAAAATAACGGCGGCAAAAAAATTGCCCTACTACATGGGGGCTTTGATGCACAAAACGAGTCCTTAATTGGCCCCAACCCTAAAAATAATCTAACACCTAAATTGTTCTCACTCGATGCCAAACATGTACTTTGGAACGATATGCACAACGATGGCATCAGCCAATGTGTCCCCAACTTTGGCCGCGGCCTTGGCCTTATTATCGATAAAATACGTATGCTCGAATGGATGAATAACAATAATATCGCCATTGTTCTACGTGGGCACCAGCAAACAGATGAAACATACACCAAATCAACCGGTGAGCGGTTTCGTTTGTTTTCACAAGGACCAATACCGGGCATTGCAACACGCTGGAAGCGGGTATTGACTCTTAACGTTGCCCCAAATACCCGCAAATACGGACGCTATAATGGATTTTTTAACGACTTTGGCGTCATTCTCCGTATAAACTCAGGCTCTGACAACAGCAACGAAAAAAACGAATTTTCGGAGAAACTCCAAGAGCTAAATGGCTACCTGGCTACACCCATATATTTTATGCCACAAGAACCAAATACCATCGTTGATGCATCAAGCGTAAAGGCACATCTTGCAGCACTGGCAAAAGCTAAAGCCGCCAAGAAAAAGGCTGACGCCGAATCAGAGAGCATAATAATGGCCGGGTATATGGTACAAAAAGGGCCTCATGACGATTTTTACGAATCTAACGAAACCATGGTAAACCTCCAATAACCCGATTGTAAAACCGCACACCATAAACGGTAAGGCCTTTATCACATTCGCTGACCAGGAAATGCCATTGGGTATAAAATCTATCTAAAACACCTCATCATTGGGTATATACGCACAAAGCAGTCAAACACTTGAGTTCCCCCTGGTGCCTTGGCTAGGTTGGTTTTAGGGGTGTAATACCGGTTGTATTACACAAGTATAAAAGGGGGGATACAATGAAAATAACAGACGTCTCGATCTGCGAATCCGTACCTCGGCGTCTGCCTGTGGTACCAACGATCGATGTCGTGGTTTTTCCACGCATGATCGTACCGCTGCTTGTCGTTGATGAGCGGATTATCACTGGGGTCAACCATGTTGTCGAACAAAACCAAAAAACCATCTTACTCTTAGCCGCTAAAGAAGCGAACCAAGAGGCAACCATTGGCACTGAAGACCTCTACCGTGTTGGCACCGTCGCCTCGATTATGCGTATCATCAAAATGCCAGACAACACGATCAAGATTTTGGTACAAGGCTTATGCAAGGCTCGAGTACAAGACCTTTCGTCTCAAGAAGATATGCTGTTTGCTGACATAGAACCCATCATCACTGATATTGATACCGCAACATCAGAAATAACAGCACAATTGCGCAATATTAAATCCATTTCTGAACAAATGTCGATATCAGGCAAGTCACCGACACCCGACTTTCATCACATACTTTCACGCATGAGTGATCCAGAAAAAATTATCGACTTTATCATATCTCACCTGAACCTCTCAGTTGCAGAATCTCAAGCACTCCTTGAAGAAACTGGCTGTGCACAATACCTAGAGATGCTTTATCAGCACCTATCCAAAGAGATCGAAGTTGCCGAAGTTCAAGAACAAATTAAGAATCGGGCACGAGATTCGATGAACCAATCCCAGCGCGAATACTACCTGAGAGAACAGCTCAAGGCAATTCGCACAGAATTGGGCGAAGGCAGAGAAGAAGACGACATCCAAGAGCTTTATCAATGCCTCGAAACGAGCAATATGCCCGAGGCAACCTGTCAGGAAGTTGCCAAACAGATCAAACGACTTGAACGGCTTTCTGGTGATTCAGTCGAAGCTGGAGTTCTCAGGAACTACATCGACTTGGTCCTTGGGCTTCCCTGGGGCGCCTGTACCGAAGATAATCTCGATCTAGCACATGCTAAAGAAGTTCTTGACGCAGACCATTATGGCATGAAGGAGATCAAAGAACGCATTCTTGATTTTCTTTCAGTTAAAAAGCTTAACACCTGTGGTAACACACCAATCCTCTGCCTCTTTGGTCCTCCCGGAACCGGTAAAACCTCACTTGGTCAATCCATTGCTCGCGCCATTGGCAGAAACTACGTACGTATCGCACTTGGCGGCGTTAAGGATGAATCAGAGATTCGAGGCCATAGAAGAACCTATGTAGGCGCTATGCCCGGACGTTTTATCCAAGGCATTAAAAAGGCTCAATCGCTCAATCCCGTGATGATCATTGATGAGATCGATAAACTTGGCCAAGATTACAAGAATGATCCTTCTGCCGCTATGCTCGAAGTACTTGATCCAGAACAAAACAAAACATTCTATGACAACTTCTTAGGTATTCCGTTTGACCTATCTCAAGTCTTCTTCATCGCAACAGCCAACGATCTAACAAGCATCCCTGCCCCACTCAAAGATCGCCTTGAAATTATTGAACTTTCGGGATACACCCTGGAAGAAAAATGTGCTATTGCAGAACACCATTTGATCAAAAAAACATGTGAAGAAACAGGAATCTGTATCGAACAACTAGCTCTAACACGTGAGCTACTTGAAGACATAATTGCTAATTATACGCGCGAATCTGGTGTACGTGAGCTTGAACGACTCATCAAAAAACTCTGCTCAAAGGTAGCGCGCGCCCTGGTAGAGAACAACGAGCTTGTCACATTCACGCCACAAAGCATTGAAAAATACTTAGGTCCACGCAGATTTGACGATCTTGAAAGCAATCACACCAATAACATCGGTATTACCAACGGCCTTGCCTGGACTAGCTTTGGCGGTGAAATGATCCAGATAGAAGCAGTCATTATGCCAGGGAGCGGCAAGCTGATTTTAACCGGACGCCTGGGTGAAGTCATGAAAGAATCCGCACAAGCAGCCCTGAGCTATGCCCGCGCACATGCAGAAAGTTTTGGAATCTCAGCAGATCGATTTACCGCATATGATATTCACATCCATGTACCCGCGGGAGCCGTCCCCAAAGATGGACCTTCTGCCGGCGTAACCATCCTTTCATCACTGCTATCAGCTCTTACACAACGACCAATCAATGCAGAATACGCTATGACTGGAGAAATTGACCTGCAAGGAATTGTGATGCCAATTGGCGGCGTTAAAGAAAAGATATTAGCGGCCAAGCGCAATAAAATCAAAACAGTGCTACTGCCACTCAAAAACAAAAAAGACACAATCGGCCTAGAAGAACTCTTTACCGGCCTTGAAATTAAATTTGTCGAACACGCCGAAGAAGTTCTCCGCGAGGTCCTTCTGCCTGCATGACCATTTTCGGGGTGCGTGCAACACCCCGTCATTAACTAACCTAAGCAATAAAGCCATTTCAACTTGCCAACTATGCTGCAACATGCTTTTCTACCACAAACAAGTTCGTTTCTTTACCAGGCACCGCTATGAACGCCGTAACTATTGGAAGCGCCGTGTGCGATGTAACCCTTTCAGGGACCGCCCTACAATCCCATGCCTACCTTTCGCACCACGCAGGTAGCAAGGTCCCAATTGAGGAAGTAATCATGCGAGCTGGCGGCGGCGCAATCAACAGCGCACTCATTATGCATAAATTGGGCATACAAACATATCCTGTATGCTGCTTTGGAACAGACCCCTTCAGCAACACCATTCAAACAACACTTACTCAAAACAACATTTATGTCGACTATGTAAAAATATCAGACAAAAGCAAAACAGCACTCTCATTTTTGTTACCACATGAGAGCAATCAAACAACAATCCTAACCTACAAAGGGGCCGGCACTACTCTCGACTATCAATGGGCTGAGACCATCACCAATCGTTCGTGGGACATCGTATATATCGCCCCAATTTCCGGACCACTTAACCAGCACCTTGTGGCTTTGGTCAATAAAATCAGACACCACAATCCAGATTGCATCGTAGCTCACAACCCAAATCCGCATCAGCTGACAACAACCATGGCCGAACAAAAAAAACTACTCCCGCTACTTAATCTATACATTCTCAATTACCAAGAAGCAGAAATTGCCTGGCACCAAGAACATTCCACCCCTTTCAATCTCGACCAGTACCTTAAAGAAATCAGTACACTCGCACCAAAATGCATTATCGTAGTCACTCAAGGCGCACGCGGTCTTGAGTGGCGCCAGGACACAAGTCGGGCCCATATCGATGCACAACCAATTAACCAATTACATAGCGTTGGCGCTGGAGACAGTTGTGGGGCAACTATCGCAGCCGCACTTGCCCATAAACACAACACAAAAGATTCCATAGAGCTGGGAATGCGCATAGCTGAAAAAGTCCTTTCTCACACCAGTATAGAAGCTGTTATTGATCTAGAAAATTTAGAGCAAAGAGAACCCTACAAGTAGACAAAAAAGTCGAAACTGGCATCGTGAAAACCATGTAAGATAAAAGCAAAGGGCTCTAAAATGACCAGTAAATTCTGCACTCTATGTTTCGTATTTTGTTATGGTGTTGCGTCATTGAATGCAAGCTTGCCGAAAAACACTCCATTGCCTGTAAAAATCCTTCATACCCTTCCTAAAGATTTTCACAAAAACACTCATTGGGGCTGGAGCCCCAATGGCCAATTTTTTGCCTATGCCGTTGACCATATAATCACGCTCTTTTCAACTTCAACTAAAAAAACCGTTCCATTAAATAGCATTTTTGACCTACCTTGTTCAGAAAAAAGTCCCATAAAATGCTTTAGTTTTACTCGAGACAGCAAATCTCTTGCTATTGTGCATCAAAATGGAACGTTAACCTGGTATGCGCTTCAACCTGAATGCAAAGAGCTTTCTTTTCAAAAATCTGCCCTGTCGCCCTATACCAAATCGATTATCTGTTCACCGTCTAGAGAATACATTGCCACAAGCACCGAGCTCGATCCCGACCAGCAGATTGCAAAAATCAGCATATTCCAGAAAAAAGGCAATACGTACCTACTTTCAAAAGAACTAGACCCGACCAAATATTATGGCATCATACAGCACATAGAATTCAGCAAAAACGATGCCGAACTTCTAATCTGTTTTTACGATGGAAGAGTGCTAATAAGCCAAACCAAAGACAATGGAAAGCTCTTCTATGTTCAAGACAAACAAATAGCACCAATGAGTACCGAAGGATTAACTAAATATAAATTTTCTTCTGAACAACGCCTCTTTGCCACCGCCCGCACGGCAAACACCAATACCCTCCTATATGCACTTCCTAAAGGATTAGGAACTCAACAATGGTCTATCCAGAGCAAAAACCAAGAGGGTATAAAGCATTGGGGAGAAATCACCGGCAGAGCGCTCACCAGCATCACGTGCAACAAAACAGAATCTAAAATTGCAGCATCGAATGAAAAAGGTCTTATTTATGTGCTTGACCAAATAGGCGCTATTCAAATCCTACGCCATCCCGGTTTTTTCAGAGAAGCAAAAGGAGGCGATATCAGCCGGAGTTTTAGGCGCCTCTGGTTTGATGATAAAAAAAATCTTTTGTATGGCCTAACAAATGGCCGAGAGTTTTACTGTTGGGACCTAGAAACGCAGCAATTCATGCTCCTTTCGAATAATATTTCTTGGCTCAGTGCTGTTGCATTGTATAAATCCGGAAACCTCTATATTCGTGGTAAAATGGGACGCAACCTTGTTGAATTTTCTTATAACCCTAAAGCAATTCCCCCGGCTGCTTTTGCTTCAAATCAATCTACTTGTGAGATGCCCGCTTGCAAATCAACAAATAAATGTCTCACAATGTAAAAATCAATCAAAGCCTCACAACACCTGATATGATCGAATGAGCGTATAAATCGACTAACATCCTGAATAATCACGCAACTTTTGAGATACAAAAAAAAGGAGTAGACTACCAAGGTGTTCACAAATTTTTGCAATATCCAAGGATCAACGTATGTTACCCTCTGCGTTATCTCACCACGAATCTCATAGCACCATCGCTCCCGATGAAGGGGTCGTTATTCGTGTTAGCGGAACCGTTATTGACATCGAATTCGCGCCAGAGTACGAACCAACCGTCAACAACCGCGTCGACGTTCTCATTCCCCGGCCGGGCCAAGATCAAGAAGATCGTGCAAGCCTGGAAGTTGCACAACAACTAGGTGATGGAATCATACGATGCATAGCATTAGAGAACGTCTTTGGTATCAGCCGAGGCATGCGGGTCATCAATACAAAATCCCCAATCAAAGTACCCGTTGGATCCCAAACCCTGGGAAGAATTTTTGACGTACTTGGTAACACAATCGACGGCAAAGGCCCAATTACAGCAGACGAATACTGGCCTATCCACCGCGAAGCACCAACGCTAAGCGAGCAACGCGTCGAAAACGATATTCAAGAGACTGGCATCAAGGTAATCGATCTTATTTGCCCTTATCTAAAAGGCTCAAAGATCGGCCTTTTTGGCGGCGCTGGCGTCGGCAAAACAATCTTGGTAACCGAACTTATTCGTAATATTGCTATCGAACATGAAGGCGTATCGGTCTTTACGGGTGTTGGTGAACGAACCCGAGAAGGTAACGAGCTGTGGCTAGAAATGCAACGCTTTGGCGTTCTTGACAAAGCCGTACTGGTGTTCGGGCAGATGGGCGAAGTACCAGGAGCTCGGCTTCGCGTAGGCCTTACTGGCTTAACCATGGCCGAATACTTCCGCGATAAGCAGAAAAAAGACGTGCTCTTTTTTGTTGATAATATCTTCCGCCTCGTCCAAGCTGGCTCTGAAGTATCATCGCTCCTTGGTCGCATGCCTTCCGCAGTCGGATACCAACCAACGCTTGCAACTGAATTGGGCGCATTCCAAGAGCGCATTGCAAATACAATTAACGGGGCCATTACCTCAATCCAAGCTGTATACGTTCCCGCTGATGACATCACTGACCCTGCACCAGCAACAACCTTTATGCATCTTGACTCCAATACTGTGCTATCACGCAAACTCGTTGAGCTTGGTATTTATCCTGCTATTGATCCTTTAGCTTCATCATCCAAGGGACTTGATCCCAATGTCGTCGGCGAGCGTCACTACACCATTGCACGCGCTGTACAAAAAGTTTTGCAGCGCTACAAAGAACTTCAAGATATCATCGCAATCCTTGGTATCGAAGAACTTTCTGATGAAGACAAACTCCTTGTTAAACGCGCACAACGCATCCAAAAATTCTTAACTCAGCCACTTTTTTCTGCCGAATTTTCAACCGGCATGGAAGGAACCTACATCCCGCTACATAAATCTTTGGATGATTTTGAAAAGATTATTAATGGTGAGTGTGACCATCTACCTGAGCAAGCGTTTTATATGGTAGGCACCTTAGAAGATGTCTACAAAAAAGCCGAATCGCTCATGCAACAAGCAAGAAGGTAAGGCCCCCATGCAAGATCAGATAACCTTACACCTCATTTATCCAACAAAAACCACCACGCAACAAATTCGTGAACTTGAACTAGAAACTGCAACAGGAACCCGAGTTATTCTCCCTGGCCATGCCCCACTGTATGCCGCGCTCAAACATGGATCAATGATCAACTTTATTGATGCTACGGGAACCTTGCAATCAGAGCACATAGGTAGCGCCCTTGCTGCAATCAATCGGTCTGAGATACGCATTATTATGAGCCATACGTAACGCTTATGAACGAGTACGAACTAGGAACCATCGTATCAGGATCACTGTCCCAAGGCTTTTTGATGCGCATCAATCCACAATATGACGTCGAAGAGCTAAAAAGCGGACGCTTTGTTTCGATCCAAGGAGCACATACAACCTTTTTTTCGCTACTCACCGATATCCGGCTTGACCCGATCCCCAACTACACTACTTTTGCATATCCCGAACGAAAAAGCATTGCCCATGAAGTCATACAAGCAATCGCATGCAGCGCCCATGCCACGATACGGCCACTCATTGCGCTTACCCATGACAAGCAAATCACCCCAGTCAAAAGTATACCTAAGCATTTTGCGCCAGTGCTTCCCGCAACCAATCAGGATATTGCCTACATCTTTGGCAGCGAACACCAAACACCCGGAAAAGTTTTTGCTATCGGCAAACCATTAGACATGCATGCAGATGTATGTATCGATCTTGAAAAATTCACCGAACGAAGCAGCGGAGTATTCGGTAAAACAGGTACCGGTAAGACATTTATTACCAGACTTTTACTTGCCGGACTGCTTAAACACCAACGAGCAACCTGCCTTATCTTTGATATGCATAGCGAATATGGCCTTCAAGCAAGAAATGAAAACAGCAATGCACCATTTGTTAAAGGATTAAAAACCCTCTTCCCTGCACAAAGTGCCATCTTTTCGCTTGATCCGCAGGCAACCAGACGCCGGGGTGGAAACCCAGACATCTGCCTCACCATACCGTTACAAAGCATAAGCGTCGGAGACATCTTAGCCCTCTCTACCGAACTTAATCTTCATCCAACCGCCTGCGAAGCTGCATACCTTCTCGCGGCACGATACAAAAAAGATTGGCTCATTCAGCTCCTTGATCGAGGAAATCAAGCAGCTGAACTTGCCCAAGAAATCGGTGCCCATGCAGAATCTATTGCAGCACTATATCGCAAACTCCGTATAATCGAAAGATTCCCCTTCTTCACACGCAGTAATCAAGGATTACAAAGCCCAATTCAAACGCTCATGGAGCATTTGGAGCGCGACCTATCAGTAATTATTGAGTTTGGAACCTATTCATCTACTTTTTGTTACCTCCTACTTGCTAATATCATTACTCGTCGTATTCATGCGCAATATATCGAAAAAACTGAGCAGTTTTTGGCATCACAACACCCCGAAGATGAGCCCAAAAAGCTTCTCATTGTAATTGAAGAAGCCCACAAATTCCTCAACCCCGCTGCCGCGCAACAGACAATTTTTGGTACGATTGCGCGCGAAATGCGAAAATATTATGTCTCATTAATGATCGTTGATCAGCGCCCATCCGGCATCGATCCCGAAATTTTGTCACAAATTGGTACCAAATTTATCGCGCAACTTCATGACGAAAAAGATATTAGCGCTGTACTCTGCGGCATAGCAGGAGCACAAGAACTTAAAACCGTACTTGCGACATTAAGTAGCAAACAGCAAGCACTAGTCTTAGGGCATGCTATCACTACCCCTATTGTTATTGAAACCCGGCGATATGACGAAAATTTTTATGCGACACTCGCGCATACCGCTGACGCGAAAAAGATAAACCAGTTATTCTAGTCTCTATCGCAATTGCCCCACATACCCCATATAAAAGCATCATCCTCGCTCCAAGATATTTGAGTTGGTATTATCTCCCTGGAAAATTGCGCATTTAGTTTATTTATGAGACGAATACCATACGCATTTGCATTTTTAATTTCAACGGGCTGCTTACCATAAGTCTTACAATAGGCCAGATAAGATAAGAAAATAATTTTTTCTTGAGAGGTTACGCAGGGGGCAAGCTCCCATTCAACAAATTTCCATTGGTAGCCTTCAAAAAAAGAAGTCAACAGGGTTTTGTTATCGCTCCCAAACATCAAGGGTTTTGCCTTGCTATACTGCGGTGCAAGTGCAAATAACTGTTTGCCCGATTTCACTTCCCATGTCTGCACCAATAGTTCGTCTTTTAAAGATGAACATGGATACGGTTGCATAACTCCTGTTGCACAACAGGCTCCATCAGCACTAAAAATCACGGACGATTGAGCTTTATCATTAAGCTTTAACACGCTTACAACCGCACCTGTGGCAAGATTACAAATTCTAACACCTTCATATGGAATACTAATAGCCACATATGCACCATCTGGACTAACAACAAACCCCATCGGTTGTTCAGAGCCCTTATCAACCATATACCCCTTGCCCGACCCAATATGCAAAACACGAATCACTTTTTTATCTTTTGTTTTTGCATCAAAAAGAGAATAAACAAGTATCGAAGCATCAAGACCAAACGCAGCAACGCAGGCCGCCGGGGAGTCTATTGTGCGCAATTCTTTGCCTGTTTTTGTTTCTAACACACTTATACCTCCCTGCGGGAGTGCTACCAAAAGATATTTTCCATCCTTATTAAATGCAGCGCACAGGGGGACGCGAGGGTACCGTACACACACAACATGCTTTCCTTGAACAATATCCCATACACGTACCGTCCGATCATCCGCAACCGTAACCATGCGGGAACTATCAGCGCTAAAATTTCCACTACACACCTTACCAGTGCGCCCTATCAATATTGTAGGCATTTTATTTTTTAGATCCCAAACTATGATCTTATTTTCTGAAGAATCAACAGCAAAAAGAGTTCCGTTGCTAAAGCTTACCTTCTCAAGTGTTTTTGTAGGCAAAACAGAGCGGGCTTGTGGCGGCAACACAGCGTTTTGTCCATCGCCACCCAACAAGGGAAGAACCTTTTTTAATTTTTTCTTTAGAACGCTCCCATTAGCCCTATCCGGAAATTTTTTTGCAATCGAACCAATCAAACGGTGCGCAAGATGCCACCTAAAATCCAAGGGCAAAGGCAATGCATCTGAAAGCCGCAGTATCTGAAACCATGAAACGGGGCTGCCCTTCTTTGCTCTAAGAGGAAGCTCGCTACACTCAAAAACCAGTTGCTTCGTCGCTTTTTTCTCAAAGAGCGCAAAAAGCGACTCTGTTTTCCCCATTAACAGTTCGACAACATTTTCGTTACCCTGATATAATGATCCAACTAAAGCTTTTGGACTTGGCACTGGCGCGACTGTTGCGAGCTTCTCATTGCCTAGTTTTTGACCCAACCGCATTGATAGTGCCGCGGAATTCTGAAGATATTTGCAAATGTAGGGATAAGCAGCACACTCTTGTAGCGTAGCAACCGGTACATTTTTTTTCATGAAATCAGCCGCCTGACCAGGCTCGACAAGAATGCAGAGCGACAATATTGTCCAACAAAAAAACCGAAAAGCCATCCAAACTCCTTACGAATATAATCTTTGAGCAGAGATCAAAATTTACTGGGTAATATGCAAGCAGACCCTTGGTATAAACCAAATAAAACAGGTAGTTGTTCTACAACTAAACCTTCGTGCATATCTCTTCTATGATATTTCCGATATTGCACGTTTGATGATAATTTCCGAATCATTTTTATTTAAAGCCGGTCTTTTAGTCTCACCGATACAAGATTTTAATCAAGTTAAAACGAAGGTAACTCAAAGTCATCACCAGGACCTTCTGCCCAAAAGTCTATTCGCTCAATTTTATTTTTCAGTAGGAATTGCTGGAAAGCTTTCATCAAAACGATAATTAATACGCTCAATTACCTGGGTGATATATGCGCCTTTTTGTAGGTTTGTAACACAAGGATACTTGCACTTTGATTCTTTTGCCCACGTTTTAAATGCAGTGCAAACTAGCTCTTCTTCAGGTGTTACCAGTGGGCAAAGGTCCCATTCAAGAAACCGCCACGAAGACGCATCTCGCCACAACGAAATCAACTTTTTCCCGTCTGGACTAAACTGGACACGAAGGATTTTTCCATCTGCATAAGTAGGAACAAGCCGATGAACCTCTCCACCTGTAGCAAGATCCCATAGGCGGATAGCCTTACCCGATACCGTCGCAAGATACTTTTCATCAGAACTAAAAGCCCAATCATCAACAAGCGTTTGGTAATTATCGAGCACGTGCTTTAACGCACATGAAGCGGCATCCCATATTCTTATCGTGCCATCTTTGGATGCTGTTACTGCATAGGTGCCTTTAGGACTAAAACGTGCAAAAACTATTTTTTGTGTATGCCCAACAAGCGCATAGCTCTTGTTCTTTTCTAAATCTATAACCACTGCTGCATTAGAAAGCTTTGGATCTGGGGAAGATGCTATTACCTTAGTCCCATCAGCATTAAATTGTGCAGCAAATGCCTTTGCTGCCTTCTTAACGAGGATCTTACTCCACCCCCCACACATACCCTGTAAATGGACCGCTCCATTAGCAGTAGTAATCAAAAGTTCTTCTCCATCAGAGCTAAAGCAAAAAGAGTCAATTCCCTTCGCTATTTTTCCGAGCGAAAATCGTTCTTTTTGTGATGCAACATCAACGATAGAAATTGAGCCATCAGAAAGCATAGCTGCTATGTTTGCGCCCTGTGGATCAAATTTGGCGTAACAAGGCTTTGCCCCACCAAAATAATCGATCCACCCGTTTGCAAAGCTACTCTGAGTATCCCACAAATAAATCCATCCGCCAGCCGTTGAACTGGTAAGGATCATCGTGCCGTCCAAACTAATATCGACGCAATTTACTTCTTCATCTCGGCCAAAAAGCTTGTGGCTTTTCCCGCTATTTAGGTCCATGACTAAAGGAACAGAACTTTCATAGAAAGGCAAAACAACCACCACCCCCTGCTGATGGAAAGAAAGGCTTTTAGTGGCACCCCAATGCTGGATCAGCGTCTTACTAACCTGCGGTGAAATTGGCACTTTAAACGCTGCTTCATCAATCTTTTTACCCTGACCTAATAACGCAGCAACAAGCTTGAGGTCTTCCACGGACTCCTTTTTATTCATGTGACGGGCAAAGTTGTGAACAAGCCCTAGTTCATCAACAAATGGTTCTGCCAAGTTACGTGCAAACAGCCAGGGAAATTCAAAGCCATACGCCAACTTAAGAAACTGAAGCGCAACAACCGTACTGGAATTGGTACTTTTTTTAAAAGGAATTTTAGCAATTTTCGCAGATAACATCTGCTTCTTTTTCTTGTCAAATAACCTTAGCATTCGCTCAGTCTTATAAAGCACCAATGCAAGATCTTCATCAGCTGGTATCGGGGTTGTTTTTTTGCCGTTTGATATCTCCTGCTCTACGTTGCAAAGCAGCTGCTTTGCAATTTCAAAAAACCCAGGCAAAACACCGGACTTGCCTTTGCTCTGCTTCGAATTTTTTTGCTGCAATTTCGCATAGTATCCAGAATACTTGATAATATACGGGTATCGCTGCTGCTGCAGACCAGAATCGAAAGTTTTTCGATCTCGCTTTTTTGATGCACAAAACAAGGGGAAATTAAACAAAGTCATTACAGTAAAAGCACATACTAAAAACAACCTCACCACAACTCCTATCACCGCTAGCAAGAACACTTTTCAATTCCATTTTCAACAATACAGTTACTAAGTCAAATAAAAGGATGGCCTGAAGTTTAAAAACATCGACCACAAAGTCAAAGGCTTATACCAAAGCAACCAAGCGCCTGGAAATCATTTTCGATTTCATATAGAATGGCCGTCAACAGGCCAAGCAGAATTGTTAAAAGCGCAAAAAGGAGACCAAATGAAAATGTATCATCTATTCTTACTAACAATCGCAACTCCACTACTCGGATGGGAACAAAACAAGGAAGAATACCAGAAAAAAAACCTCAAAAAAATAGAGACGCTCGCGCCATATTTACCCAAAGGATCACAGGATTTTATCAGCAAACAAAAAGAAAATGCCAAGGATGACCTGCAAAAAACAATAGCTCTAAAAAAATACACGGCCCTTTCACTCAAGCTCCACCAAACATTTTATTTGCCTTCATTCATTAACGCCGTCAAGCTACTTTCACCCGAAGAAAAGACTCAAATACTGCAAGAAAACACCTTCTACTTTTTAAATCCTGAATTCAAACGCAATAAAGAAGCGCTCGTAAAGCTATTTCAGCTTCTTAACACCATCCCCGAAGCTAAAAACTTAAAAGAAGATATCCGGATTACCTTTTTGGAAGATATACTTACACCCCTACCGCTCCAAAGGAACTATCAAGAAAAGCTTGCTGAACAAGATAATTGCCTTGAAGCTCTAAACACGTTAACATCTCCCATTCTCAGGGCATTTGTTCGCCGCCTGGTGGAAAAAAACAAGCACGCTATTTTTTTCAAAACACAAAGCGCACACCCGCCTATGCCACAAATATGTACAAACCTCAAAAAACAACTTACCAATTTTAGGGAAGAAGCACCCACGGCCCAAGCAAAAATAGCCTTTTTAAATGATTTTGATGCTAGCGATGTTCAAAACAAAGGCCAATTAAGCGAAGAATTTGGCGCACTTGCCTGCGGTGATATGTCTATGGAGTTTTTCAAAATCCTTTTTCAAAGCACTGCAAACCTCAGGGAAGAAGAAACCATCAAAGCTCTTGAAAACTTTATCTGGAAATGGTTGAACCTTCACGTTCACAGCACCAACGAACTCACGACCTTTCTCAAAGCTTTGAAAAAAAACCAATTCTCAAAACAAGTCCGCGCCGACACACTACGCAACCTCCTTCCCGAGCTTTTAAAAATAAAGAGTGAACTTAAAGTTGGCGGCGCATTATTTGAAAACATCCTCTGTCTACCTAGCAAGACTGAACAAAAAGAGTTGCTTGCATACGCAACGCTACAACATACAAATGACAATATATTTTCAGACGAGTTTGCTGAGATATATACCCAGCTCTGCAAGTCGCTAGAGCTCTTCAGTGAAGAACAAAAAGACTGATAAAGCGCAGGGCTTTTCGTATCAAAGCTTCTTGATATACTAAAAAGACAGCAAAACTTGAGGTTAGCCTACTTCCCACAAAAATACGAAAAGCCATGCATTGCTAGCCAATCTTATTTACGAAGCATTTTTTCCACGACGGCCACTCACCACCTGTTTGCTAGGACAACCAAAAAGGACGTAGTATTTCGCTTTTGTTATATTTAGCAATGCCCTTTACTTGAAAGTGATCAAATGGTGGCAAAGACAAAAAAATACTGGTTCCTTTTAACAAGTCTATTTTCAGCGTTTGCCTGGGGAGCTTTCCCATTTGTAAACGATCCAAACACGGTGTTTTTCTATCAGACAGAAACAAGCTTAGAACATGAATCAGAAGACCAGTTTACCTCGGATGAAATTGGACAGATGTATCAATGGCTCGGCTCCCCGCTAGTAAAAAATATAAACAAGCCAAAAAAACCAAAATCTCTTTCTATAAATAAAAAATACGAAGACAAAACAGTCCAAGAAACACTTTCAATACTCCTTACCGTAGAAGAAAAAGGTAAGAAAGCTGGGCGGTACACCAAGTTCTTGGCAGAACAGAAACTTTGTAGTGATATCGCTGAATTATTTAGCCAAAAACGATACTGTGATGCCGAAACTCTTATTAAAATCGCCACGACTATATATCAACCCATCAGCAGATTTTTTCTTATTAAAGAAGATAATCCCGAAGAAATTGGCTGGCAAAATTTTCATGACTTAGAAATGCTTTTGCCTTTTGCTCGAACTTTCAAATTTTCCTTACGACCAACCCGAGATATCACTGCACTAGTTTGCACTGCGTCAAAGAAGATCTTATTTGTTGGATATGAAGATGGTTTTGTAATACGTACCAGTAAGTCTAATTCTCCAGAAATTCTAGGGATTAGCAAAAGCCCTATACAAAAGCTCTTTTTAAATGAGAATAAAGAAGTGTTATTCTCTCTAAACAGCAAAGGCCTTTTTAATATTTGGCATCTACCTACCAGAGAAAAAATCGCGACCCACAATCTACAAATACAACCCAAATACGCCACAATCAACCTAGAAAAAACAAAACTAAAAATTGTGGATGAAAAGAACAACATTCATATCTGGACCCTAAAGTCACTTACTGCTCATGAAGCACTATTTTTCAAAAGTTGCCAGATGGCCCTAGGTAAAAACAAGAAACACATTGAGCTCCCCCAAAAAGGTTTCTTGAGAGAACTCTTCATAAGCACTTGCCCACTAATCTCTCAAAAAAAACAAAAATACATCACCGTAGCATCTTTGGGGCAACCCAATAATCAATCAGACCTAATTTCACAAATATCAAATACAAGGACACCCCTTGAACAAAAAACATAAGTAGGGAATTAAAAAATCTCTGACTTTACAAACACCCCTTTTTTGATATATTAATACAAATAAAAATAAATAATTATTCAAAACCGGAGAATGTCTATGACTATTTTCGCCTTACGCACGAACCTTTTTATCTCTTTGGCTTTGCTTTCTCTTTCGCTTGGCGCTGGATCATTTTTTTTTGAAGAAAGTCCCTATTGTATTACAAACAAGCCAGATGCCTATTTTAAGAGTTTTCTTAAACGAGCTCCCGAAGCTCATTTTCGCATTGATTCACGCTATTTTCCTTCTAAATCAACTAAAAGCGATTATTTTTCAACAAAAGAGATCCATTACTTAAACTCATTACTCGGCACTGGTTTGCTCGCTACTCTAAATGCTCCACCTATTCCCAAACCCCCAATAATTCAATCAGTTTTTCATAGTGCGTCCAACGAAGAAGTTCTTGCTACACTTCGCCTGAGCCAACAATTAAATTTTCCTGCACATGAAACAGCCTGGCGTGAAACAGAAAACGAACTGTATCGACGCATCGGAGCGCTGCTAAGAGCAGGCTGTGAGAGCGACACGAAACAGTTTATTGAAAAATCAGCAAACGATTACCAACCGTTCCCCATTTACACCGTCAAAGAATCAGCAGAAGAAACGACCGATATCTTTGATACATCAGACGATGTGACAGAAGAAAATAAAACTAGAATTGCAGGTTTTTTATCCAAATTTACTACGTCACGCCCAAATGACCAAATCGTTGCATTTACCAAGAACATGGACAAAGAGGAAATCTTTGTTGCGTACGAAGATGGCTCGATCGTCCGTTATTACGGGAACTACCAAACTGAAATATTAGCGACCGTAACAAAAAAAATACTGCTTCTCTTCTTAGATAAAGAAAAACAGATGCTATTTTGTTTAAACAATAAAGGACTCCTACACAGCTGGCACCTATCCACAAACAAGGAAGCGCCGGTTGTTAACTTTAAACAAAGTTTTAAAACAGCCCAAGTAAACCTTGCACGGACAAAAATACAAATCCTTAATTCAGAGGAACAAACCAACACCTGGGAAATAAACAAACTAAGCCCACAGGAAATCTACTTCCTCAAGGGATATCGCAGCGCATGCTGCAAAAAGAAACAAAAAATTAAAATCCCCGAAAGTAGTATTCTTCTCTCTTGGTTTTCAAACGTCAAAGAGCTCCTATCGGGCAACAAACAAAATCGACTTATTGTTACCAAGAAAGCGCCCAGCTCAACAAAGCTTGCGAAGTTGCCGACACAGACCATCCTCAATATAAAACAAGCAAAATCACTAACTCTATAAATGGAATCACTATGAAAATAAATGTATTACTCGTATTATTAGCAACATTGCCAATCTTTAATCCTGGAATAGCAATGCAACCTAATAACCCATTTAACGAACAAAAGCTTGTATTAGAAGCTAACACAAAACTCTTTCAGCTATACGAAAAAAGCCCTGACATCAAGCCAACTCAGAAGCCTTCGCCACTGACCATGTGCCTAACAAACACCGCAATCACTGCTTACACAGATCGAGCAACCATTGTATTAAGGAAACTTAGTAAAACTGCGAGCACGGAGCGAAACAATCGTCTGTATACGTTTATCTTTGAATTAGCTAATCTTTGTGATCACATCGAAAACCAAGCTTTAGCAAAAACCAAATTAGAACTACGCTGCATACTTGCCGCAGCAATCAAATTTGCACAAACAGTGTACGATGAAGATAAAAAGAACGCATAACTAAAAACCTTACGGAAAGGGCCCGAGGTGAGTAATTCACCTCGGGCCCTTTATTTTTACCTAAATAACGGCGTTATAGGTTCGGGAAAAACAATCCCAACTCAAATGCCGCAGTCTCAGGCGCATCAGAACCATGCGTAGCATTGCTTCCAATATGCGTGCCGAACATACGACGAATTGTGCCCAGCGAAGCTTTTTTAGGGTCTGTAGCACCCATAAGCTCACGCCATGAGCTAATCGCCCCATCACGTTGCAACGCCATTACAACAACAGGACCAGAAGTCATGTACTCAACAAGCTCACCAAAAAATGGTTTGCTTTGATGAATACCATAAAACTGCTCTGCCATTTCGCGGGTAATTTGGCGCTTTTCCATGCGTAGAATATCAAAACCATTAAGCTCAATTAAACGAATAATATCACCCGCATGACCAGCTTTTACCGCATCTGGCTTAATAATTGCAAATGTACGTTCCATAAAATCTCCTACTCAGCATCTTCTGATGAAGCAACTTCATCACCAGCTGCAGCCGCGTGCTTTTCAAGCTCAAGCTGTAACTGTGACTTAACACGAACCGCAGGACGACTCGTTGCCTCAGAAGCTACGCGTTCACGACGTGCAGGACGATCTTCTTTTGATTGACGTTCACGCTTTGGACGTTCAGCAGATTTTGGTCGTAAACTCAGGCCAAGCTTATGCTCTTCCTGGTTCACCTTAATAACACGGAACTGGCGCTTATCGCCGACACGTAAGATATCACCCACATTTTCAACGTTATCACCAGATAACTCGGAGATATGAACCAAGCCTTCGATTCCACTTGGAAGACGAACAAATGCGCCAAAATCAGTAATCTTGGTAACTTCGCCTTCAACGTTTGAATCAACCGGATATTTGGTCTCAAGGTTTTCCCAAGGGTTTTCTTCAAGCTGCTTAACACCCAAAGAAATCTTGCGCTTATCTTTGTTAACATCAGTAATAATCGCACGAACCTCGTCACCTTTTTTGAAGAGATCTGCAGGATGCTTGATATGCTCGGTCCAAGAAAGGTCAGAGATGTGAATTAAACCATCAACACCCGGCGCCAACTGCACAAAAATACCAAAATCGGTAATATTGCGTACGGTTCCTGTGACAATTTTGCCAATTTCAAGTTCCCCTGCAACCGCATCCCATGGATTTGCTTGCATTTGCTTGACACTCAACGACATACGGCGAATTTCTTTATCAAGAGAAACCACCAATGCTTCGATTTCTTGGCCAACCTTAAAGTGACGATGCAAATCGTTAATGCGATCTGTCCATGAAACTTCAGAAATATGCACCAAACCTTCGACACCAGGCGCAACTTCAACAAAAAGTCCGTAATCGGTAATACTTGAGATGGTTCCTTTGATCTTCTCACCAACTTTGATCGACTCAGGAATTTCGCCCCATGGATTTTCGCTCAACTGCTTCATGCCAAGAGAAATTTTCTCATTGACTGCATCAAATGAGAGTACCTTAACCGAAACAGTATCACCAATCTTAACGACTTCACTTGGATGCGCAATGCGACCCCAAGTCATATCCGTAATGTGCAATAGTCCATCAACACCACCGATGTCGACAAACGCACCGTAGCTGGTGATATTCTTAACAACACCTTGGATAATCTGGTCTAACTGAAGCGTTTCAAGTACTTTCTTGCGAACCTCAGAACGCTGCTCATTAAGATACTTACGGCGAGAAATGATAACATTTCCCCGCTTCTGATTAACCTTGATTACATAGGCAGTAACCTTTTGACCAACAAAACGATCAAAATCAGTTACACGCTGAACATCTACCTGTGAGCCTGGCAAGAATGCAGGGATACCGATATCAACGCTCAAGCCACCCTTAACTTTGTGCGAAACAATACCTTCAACAGGCTTGCCTTCGTCAAAGAGGGCCATAATTTCTTTCCATGCTTGACGCGCCTTAGCCTTTTCGTACGAAAGGACAACTTCGCCATCATAATTTTCGAGCTCATCGATCACAACATTGATCTTTTCGCCCTTCTTCAAGCCTTTAAGTTCGTGTTCATTAAACTCATAGAGTGCAATAAGACCCGTAGATTTAAAACCGACATCAACCAAAACACCATTGCCTGCGATATCAAGCACGGTGCCTTCTACGATAGCATCAGATTTAAAATTAACAGTTCCTGTATCGTATAATGACGCAAGGTCAGCAGCAGCTGCCGAGCTCATTACTTCTTCTTCATCACCCAACAAAGCCGAAACGCGAAACTGAGATGACTTGATAATCTCTTTTGACATACATTCTCCACCAGGAAATCTATTTTCTGCAAAAAATAGCCTGAGAATTAAATAAAGACGTTAAACATACACGGTCTTTTTTAGGGTACTATAAAGAAAAAATATTTCTAGAAACACGCCTTTTTCTCGTTACAGAATTTTGCCCGCTCCAATATTTGCATTGACAAATAGATAAAAAGTCGAATACTAAATATAAACAAATAATTCTCTCAAAAGGACTGTCTCATGATTCCAAAGCTTTTTTCTGCGGCGCTCCCCCTACTACTCTTTTTGCCCACATCAGCAGCATCGCAACTGCCAACCCTGGTAAATAGCATCTCGAGTCAAAACCCAACCCAGCAGCACTCGCAAATCAGCGTAAAAGATACAATTGACACCTTACTTACCAGCATGCAAAACAATAAAATCAAAACTATGCTCGGCATTTCGGCTCTCACTAGCATAATCACTTACCGACAACAAGTTACCGGAGCAGCAAAAAGCTCGTACACCAACATGCATTTGCTTAACAAAAACTTAACCACCGGCGACAAGATTAAGCTGGGACTCTTTTTTGCCGCACCCGCAGTCAGCGGATATCTACTTAAAGCCCCAGGAGAAAGCCTTTGGAGCGCTATTAGATACCAAACCCTTATGACTTTGGCAACGGCTATTCCTCAGATTATTTGGATGGGGAATACCATGAACAAGATCAGCCTTGCGCTAACCACCGAATTCCCGGAAATGGATATTTCAAGAGTAGAAGATATCAATCACTATACACCCAACCAGAAATTCCTTACCAATTGTTCCCTCGAAGAAAATCCAACAGAAAAAGCCAACAAAGCAAACGAAGAAAAAGAGATCGAAGAACTGATACAAAGACTAAACACCAATGAAGAATCCAAAAAGAAATTTGATCAGTACATAGAGCTTCAAACAAGCATTCAAAAAGCGCAAGAACAAGTAGAAAAGGCAAATAGCGACTATCAAAGGGCCTTTAAAACCAGCCTACTCGAAAACAATGATCCAAACGAAGACCAAAAAGTCAAAAACAAAGAAGCGCTCCTAACAACAGCGAACAACGACCTAGAAGATACAAAAACCACTCTCACAAAATTTTTAAACACAGACGAAAGCAAATCCTATACAAAACTTTTCGAAAAACAAAATCAACTCAAAAAATTTATCAACTCATCGCTTTCCCTCCCTCATGCCGTGCTCATCGAAGGCTCCACCGGCAGCGGCAAAACTGAGGCCGTCCTTCAACTAGCCAAAAAAAACTGCCGCAATCTGCTAATTTATGAATACCCAAAGAACAATGCCGAAAACCCTGAAATCATACAACTCTTCAAAAGCTTTATTATCACTCAAGCAGAAAAAACGGGCAAACATGTCATCGTACTCATTGATGAATTTGACCAACTCGCAGCAGAACGAAAAGGCGCAAGCGAAAGCCAAGAACGATCATCAAATTTCCTTTCCGTATTCTTGGGTGGCAACACTGGCAACTTGGTCCCCGACCATGGAAAAGCAAATTCAAAGATACACTTAATCGCCATAACCAACACGTTGGAAACAATAGACAAGGCAACACTAGAACGCTTTAAAAAACACAGCTTCGCCAACAGCGGAAATAAGATCCTGCATTTTGGAAACTGGAAAGACCAAGAATCCTTTTTAAACTTCATTAAAGACAAACTTGAATTGGCAACCACATCAAAAGAAATAGAAAAGGATTCGTCAGACAAAAATCGCGAACTACTTGAGATTTGTCGTAAATATAGCTATTTACCGGGCATGAACTGGCGTGCTATAGAACGATTTATCACAGACACATCAAAAGCATCGGATAAAGCTGCGACCGCTAAAAACACACTAGCTAAAGAAACCGAGGAAATTAAAAAGCGGCTTCAAAACCAAAACAGCATTGAAAGGCGCTTAGGCGCGCTAAGCCAACAAGCAGGAAAAGCTGGAAAAACCAATGCCAAACTTGTCGAAGAAATTAATAAACTCAAAGAACAACTACAGCAACTGAGCCAGTTGAAAAGGCACAGGACTACAAGAAGATACAACTTTAAGCGCTTTAACCTCAAAAAAAGAGCCTTAAGATGAAACAGAGAGCAAAAACTTTTATACTTGCCGCGGGGCTGCTATCAACTACTTTTTCTATGCACACGACACATGCCACATCACTGCCATCGCTTCAAGAAATAAAAGCTACTATCACATCATTACCAGACACAATAACAGGTTTAAAAAGCAACATAAAAAATTCTGAATTAGCCAAGAAATTTAGCTATGCACAAATACCACGCCGCGAACTTTTGCTCAGCGCTGGTGCATCGGCCCTATTTCTTTTCGGACCAACGCTTTTAGTCTCTTCCAGGATTTTCGCTGATCTTCCTTCTGAAGAATCTCCTGAATCGCTTCGCGAAGAAAGTTTTGCGGCCAGGCAAGAGCGATTAATAAAAAATAAACCATGGTTTATTAGGTACGGATACCTTGGAATATACACCGCCACACACATCTTTGAATCTTTGGCGCTTAGAACCATCAACAAAGCAATTACAAAAATATTTGATACAGAAATTACCTATATTGCCCCAGCTGAGGACATCGCTCATTCGAAAACATTCGCCAGCAAACAACAAAAAAAAATATTAGAAACCTCTTTTGTGGATTTACCAAACCTTATCTTTTCAGGACCACCGGGGACGGGAAAAACCCAAACACTACGGGCCTATGCAGCGCAACACCCGGAGATTAAGCTTATCGAAATCCCCCAAAACCTGTTTCAAGAAATTAAAACAACAATGGAAATAGGAAACAACTCGCCAAGGTTGCCTTCAATGTATGTAGAGCTTTTAAGAAAAATAAAACGATACGTTACCCAATTACTCGACGAAGCAGAAAAACATTGCGCACAAAACCCAAATAATGGGGTTATCTTTATCCTCGACGAGGCTGAAACGCTTAAATTTCCGTTTGTCTCAAAGTTATCTGCGGCGATCACCCCTCCGCCAAAAAAACATACACACAAGTGGACCTTTGATGAAAACAACAACGGCAAAATCAAAAATGTTAGAAGTTTTAATGTTAGAAGTTTTTATGTCAAAAATGACATGGCTGCCCCAAAGTTCGGGGCTGATATCTTAAGGCTCCAGGAAAAAATCTACAACCAATTAACCGATAAAGAAATTCCAGGCTTTACATTTTTTACCGCGTTGGCTTTTATTGGGGTTGACGGGTTTATTTCCCGAGTAGCAGCTGGGGACGCATCTTATGGTAAAATAAGCTCCGCGGTACAATTCATAAGCAAAAACATCCTCAAGCTACCGATAGACACTTCCTTTAACGCCCAAACACCAGGGAACCAAGAACAAATCCTACTAGAAATCTTATACCCGCTCCTAAAATTTGCCGTTCCCTATTTTTTAATAGCCCCGCTGTCAAAACCAATTCGGTTGAGGGCTGACTCGCCGCCACTCGAAACGATGTTTCTCAATATTGCAGATCGCTTCTCCAGAGTTAAATCATTAGGAAAAATTATAAACTCCCCTCTTCTCATGGCCAACGTCGACTTTCCATACAAAAAGCAGATTCGACTTGCATTAATTACCAATGACTCTAACCTACTCGACCCGATCTTTACCAGCGAAAACCATTTGGGCTGCCACTTTAAACATTATAAATACAGGCTCCCAATTAAAGAAGAGTTTGAAGCAAGTTTTAAACAAAAACTTTTAGACGCTCAAGTACGCGAACCTGAATGCGATAGATATTTCACTAAATTTGCTAGCCTGGGTCTCTCTTTCAGAGAAGTAGAAACCATCATAGAAAACGCAACCAAAGACAAAACGCAACCATGCCAACTTAGCATCAACACCGCCATTAAAGAATGCAAAAGAGCGCACCAAGAATAAAAAACGAAATTAAAATTGACAAAACGTCAAAAATAATTACACTGAAATGCATACAAAAATAGAATACAAAAAAACCAAAAGGTCCCAAACTATGAAACTTCACCCGCTTTTTTCGCTCCTGCTCATTGCAAGTAGCACATGTATGGGTATGCAGGACAATAGCCAACAGCTAATCGTCACAACACTACCCCACCTACTCCCCAATCAGCCAACAAATTTTATACCGAACACTTTCCAGTTTGTAGGTAGCCTTGCCTCGAAAAAAAATGCCGTTATCGCCGGAACCGCTATTGCTGGCGTTCTGGCCGCAAAATACGGCGCTCCATTTGCTCGCGAAGCAAAGGATAAAGCATCCAATACCCTTTATTCTTTGGACAAAAATGACTGGCTGCAGCTTGGCGGCGTAGGAAGCCTCGCAATAATTGGTGGTTTGCTCACCAAAGACAAAGATGAGACGTTATTGCGCGCATCGGGACGTACCTTTGGCATGTTCCTTCTCGCAACGCTTCCGCAAGTAATCGACCGTATGACGACTATGAAAAAAATTGGTGATGCACTCAGCACGTCATTTGAAAAACGGCAACTTATGGATACCCAAACATTCAAACAAATGGAACAAGATTTTGAGCCGGAAGATCCAGCAGCCGAAAGCAAAGCTACTGAAGCGCAAAAACGCATTTTAAATTGCAAACTCAGCACAACACCCGAAGAAGCAAAGGACCTCCGTGAAAAGGAGACCGCAATAAAAACAGCACGGAATACCGCACGTACAAAAAATTCCGCCACTTACGAAAAATATAGCAGGCTAGAGGCAGAACTCGAACAAGCAAAAATCAACAAGAAAAAAGCTTTGAAGGATATTTGCACCTCACAAGGCGAACTCCTTGTTATTGACTACGAAATTAACAACAAAAAAACAAAAAATGACGCCGATGCCTTAGAAGCGCTCAGAAGAAACAAAGAAAAAGAAGAAAGATTAATAACTGAAAACGAAAAAACTGTACAAGCAGCAGAAGAAACCATAAAAAAACACGAGCCTGAAGAAGACAGCATTGCCGAAGAAGGCAGCATCGCAAAGCTATTAAAAAACGAAGAAGCTTTACGGGAAGAAGAACGGGTAATAACCAATCTCATAAACGCCAAAAAAACATATGAAAAAGCTCTACAACAAAATCGACAACTACCGTCATTAGTAATACTAAATGGCCCTCCAGGAACAGGTAAAACTCAAATCGTCGACTACTATGCAAAAAAATACAAAGAGGAAGCTATTACTTATAATTTCCCCAAGCCTACCAAAACCGAAGATCTCGGACAATACGAGCTCTTTAAAAGACGCTTAGAACAAGAAGCCCACGCTACCGGAAAACATATTATCGCTTTCATCGATGAATTTGAGGATATTGCACCAGAGCGAGCTTCAGGATCAGGCAATCAACAAGAAAAAAGTTCAGCATTCCTGGCTAACTTCTTGCCAATTCTTGAAAACAAAAACCCAAAAATCCACATTTTTGCAGCAACCAACCATTATGCCTTAATTGATATGGCAACACGAAGCCGAGCATTCGGCAACGGCCTCCTTGACCCAGAGGGTCCAGTGATAGAATTTGAACAGCCATTTACCTCGATGGCCAACGCAATCAAAAATACTATTACTGAGTTATACAAGAAAAAGTACGATAAAGAGTCTGAAAACGAACATGCTCAGGCGATTACAAATTTCGCTGAAAACACTTCCCATATCCCTCAGATAGATTGGCGCCAAATTCAGTGGGCAATGGGAGCAATTGAAAAAAAACAGTCTGAATCAGATACATTCTGTAACTACCTTTCAGAAATGCTGCTTCCTACCCTCATAGAAACATATATTCAAGCGCGAGATGGAAAAAACTCCACAACACAAAATGCATTATTTTGTGAAATAAAAAACCTTAAATCCACCATTCAAGAACAAAAAAACATCATTGAAAAAGTACGCAAAAACCAAAACAATCTTGAGGTAAAAGTTCGTGAACATACAGAAGAACTTGAAAAACAAGGGTAAAAAAGTGAAAATATTCAACAACGCTTTAACTCTTTTCCTTGTTTTCGTTGGAACAAACCTCACACCTATGCAGCCCGTTGAAACTAGGCAGGCATCGTGGATGCCAAAACTACAGCCACTATGGGGCCATATGAGCCAATCTGTAAAAAGCTGTAAGCCAGTCTTTACTCAGACTGCTACACAACTTGCTGCAACTTCATTGCCCTGGAAAGAAATCGGGGTCTTTGGCGTCAGCGCCGCTCTCACATACTTTTGGCCATGGACTCATGCCACTGCAAAGAAAACAATATATCAACCAATAATCGCTCCCCTGACGAAATACTGTAAAACAAAACTTTATACGTCTCCGCCAACCACAGAAACAGTACCTATACAGGTAAAGGCATACTCTGCATTTTGGTACTTGCACCAAAATGTAAAAAACAACGTTTATCGGCCAATCTTATCACCTTATGTTGTCCGCTTTAAGGCGGCTTCGGTATCCTGGCAAGAAATAACCTGGTGGCGTATCGGATCACTTGCCGTCTCATACAAAGAGTGGATCAAAGCAGCATTAAACGCAAAAAACCCCATAGACTGGTTTACCTCAGGACTTAAAAACACCATGGTACAGACAGCAGCAGAGACCAAGGGAGTCGAAATCTATAAACGCTTCTTTGTCCCGGAAACTAAAGAAACGCGTCTTGTTCCCCTTTCGGATGAAGAATTCGATGAATTTGACACCAAAAAAACTCAACAACAAGAAGATTTTCTTAAACAAGAATTTAGTGACTTACAAAATACGATACTCTATGGCCCCCCGGGAATGGGAAAGACAACGCTTTTGCGCGCATATGCTAAAAAGCACAAAGAAGTGATGCTTATTCGCTTTCCTACTGAGCTTTTTGATGAATTTGATAAATGGTATAGCCAGCCTTATACATTCTTTCAAACAGCCCAAGTAAACGAAAAGATGGACTTGATCATTAACCAGCTTCTTGAAAAAGCAAAAAAGTACTGCGATAAAGACGATAGAAACCGCGTAATATTTTTTGTGGAAGAAGCTGATGCGGTGAGAGTGTCAAAGTTGCTAGAAACAGTAACAAAAAGTGATATACAAGAAGCCCTTAAACTACAAAGCTCAGAAGAATCAACAACTGTTTACTCAGAAGATTTCACCAATGCAATACTCCAACTCATGGAAACCTTTGCCCATCACCTACCAGAAAACGCACGCGATCTAAAGGAATCTTTAAATGGCATTGTAACCCGCACAAGGGCCAAACAAAAAGAAATAAACGAAAATCCTGAATTAAGCCTCACGCAGAAAATTAAAGAAGAGGAACAAAAAATAGCGAACTTTATTATTAAAATCTCAGAAAGGGTATGCAAGGAGCCAGCAGAAAAATTAATAAAAGAACTAAAACGGGACTGGCGGAAAATAGGTTATACCTTAACCTGCCAAGCTGAAGAGTTGTGGAATTTCACCACCATCGAAGAATATTTGGCCAATTTACCCATTCTTCAAAACATTTTAATACAAAGAATCCTGCCACTTGAAAAAATAGAAAGCGTCATCAAAATGGTCGAAGAGACGGCTAATCTAAACATCGAAGACAAGAAACTCCTTTTAGATCTTTTCAAGAAACGAAAACAAGAACTTGCTGAAAAAATTGGCCAAATAAAAGGCTTTATTACTGCCCAAACGATTTGGAAAAACATCTACCAAAACAACCTCGCTCACGTACTCGAGCGCTGGGTAATATTGTTAGCAAAATCTCCCGCAATCGCAGCAAAGTCACAAGACATCTACGACCTCGTTAAGGCATGGGTATTTGGCGAAGAAGCGTCAACCCAAACAAGAACACGGGAAACTCCGATCGAAAACATAGAACAAATTATTAAGCTGCTTTACGGACCTATAACGATATCAATTAAAGAATTGAGCGCTTGGAGACTAAAAAACAAGATTTTTGGACTTATAAATCAAGAGCTCACCGCGCAGGAAGAAACCAAGGTCTCAGATTTTAAAAAAAATATTGTTAACAGCCCAATTCCATTTGTAAAAACACTCCACCTTACCAACCAAATCATTAAGATTCTTAACGAGCTCACTCCCGAGCTGTCTTTCATTTCGCCAACCATCCGCATGTGCAAAAAGCTTCTCAGTGGTTTTAACGATCCCGCGGAAACAATTTCCCCAAACCTTCTTTCGGTCTTGGAAAAAACCCGTGTTATTATGACCACCAATCACCTCAACGCGCTAGATCCCCTTTTTCTAAATAATAACGCCTATGGAGAC
>Ga0209417_1002403_pt1 | contig 28934 bp, 28 predicted proteins | sample RifGroF2_FD_184002 | JGI IMG/M metagenome (GOLD analysis project Ga0209417, IMG submission 184002) | Groundwater microbial communities from Rifle, Colorado, USA - Groundwater F2 (SPAdes) (version 2) | ecosystem: Environmental > Aquatic > Deep subsurface > Groundwater | place: Rifle, Colorado... | reverse complement strand
AGACCGGGGGACCTGTAAGGTCCGGTCAGAATTTCACTACAAGTATGGTGGCTCCGCCGAGCGTGCTCGCGAAGAGATCGCTTACGCTGAAACCGGTGGTCCTGCTGTCGCGCAGCTCCTTGGCGGCGCCCGCAACCAGCACCAGGCCCATGGAGTAGAGCCAGGCATGGTCCTTGTTCTTGATGTGTTTTTTGAAGAGAGGATAGGAGACATGGGACAGCACCGTTCCCGCGCAGAAATGCACGTATTTGTCCTTGTCCGCCGAAGAAAGAGAGTCGAACACGTCCGCGCTGGCGCTGCCGGCCAGGCCCAGAAAGAGGATCGCACAGATAAGCGCTTTCATCATATCCTTATAATACAATACTTGCGGCGTTTTTGTTCGCCGACAACAGGCCCTTGGCCGTCTGATGGCCATAGGCCTTGTTACGGCACAGGCAAAAGCCTTGACGGAAAATATACAATTTGTATAATTTAAGCAACGAACCGCAACCGGGACTTTAAATGCTAAAACTCCTCTCACTCCTTGTGTTCCTCCCCTACGCTTCGGCCTTCGCGGCTGACCGGCCTCTTGACCTTGAGAACGTAAATTTCAGCGCGATAGCCGCTTTCCAGGCTCCCGCCGCTAAGGCTTTTTCCATCCCCTATCGCCTGGACGCGCACGCCGATGAACGCTATTTCAACTCTTATGTGCTTAAAGCCGTAGATTACCTTTACGCCAATTACGGCCTGCTGGGCTACGACATCAATTCCATTCTCACGCACGATATCGAATACCACACCTTCGGCACCATAAAGGCCCGCCGCGCGCCGCTTACCATGTGCGTGGCCGCGCAGATGGAGGTTATCCTTACCGCCTACGCCCTGTACGCGGCCGAGACCGGCGACTATTCGGTTTACAGCTACCTGCCGAAGCGGAGCTTCGAGGGCCTGAGCGTTACCGACCTGAAAGGCCATATCTGGGTCAACCACGCTTTCAAGGCCGACGGCACCGCCGACGCGCTGATAAATTTCGGTATGGGCGAGCGCAGGCTTTTCGAGCAGCTCAGGCCCGGGGATTTCGTGAACATCAACCGCACCACCAAGACCGGCCACGCCGTCACCTTCCTGGCGTTCATAAACGCCAAGGGCGAGATCCAGCCGGAATATAACGCCGCCGTGGCGGGTTTTAAATATTTCTCCTCGCAGGGCCGCAAAGAGGCGGGGCAGGGCGGGTTTGATTTCCGCTACGCCGTGTTCAGCAAGTTCGGCTGTCCCGAGATGCCCTATAAGCGCGACTGCAACGTGATCTATTCCACGGACCAGACTTACCTCAATACCGGCACCATGCTTTCCCCCAAATACTGGACGCACGTAATGCCTTCGGAGAATTCCGCCACCGGAGAAACCGTTTTCAACCGCAGCTTTTTCAACGGCGTTACCATCGACGACTGAGCAGCGCCGCTTAAAAAAGAAAACCGTCCCACCCGGGACGGTTTTTTATTTGCCGGCTGAGCGTGCGCCGGTCTACCTGGTCTTTGCAAAGAGCAGGGCATCCTGCGGCTTGCCGCGTTTGAGGTGTTGTTTGACCATCCTGCCTTCGTATTTGTAGCCGGCTTTCTGCAGTACGCGCGCCGAGGCTTTATTTACGGGCAGCACCGTGGCGTAGACGCGCAGCAGCTTAAGTTCTTTTAACGCGTGGCGGGTGAGCGTCCTGACCGCCGCGGTAACTATTCCCTTCCCCCAGTGTTTAACTCCCAGCCAGTACCCGAGTTCCGCCCGGTGGCCGCTGATGGAGAACAGGCCTATGCCGCCTATCACTTCCCCGGCCAGGTCTATGGCCAGGTTGAGCTGGGGGCTTTGCTTCTTGCGGTACAGCTTCAGGTTGAAGCCTACCCACTCCCGCGCGCATTTCAGGTCGTAAGGATACGGTATGTTCAGCGTATAGCGCTCTATCTTCCTGTCGTTTATATTGGCCGCGATGGAGGGTTCGTCCCCCCTCCTGAAATGGCGCAGCCGGTATTCGCCGAATTTAAGTTCCATGTTATTTCCCCAGGTGCACGCCGATGGCGTAATTGATCGCGAAATCGTTCTTGCGCACGCCCGGGCGCGGGACGGCGTCGTATTCGTCGGAGAAGGTCACGCGGAAGAACAGTTTCTCCGGGCTTATCTTGAACTGCAGGAAGGTCTCGCCGTAGAACCTGTAGTCGGAGAAAGCGGCCAGGTCCGGAGTGTAGACGAAGTCGGAGCCCAGCGAGAGATAGTCGGTCAGCGGGGCCTTGAAGTTCAGCCGCAGCATACCGCGGGTGGCGTTCTCCTTGCTGTCGTCGGAATGCACCTCGTGCTCCGGCGTTACGGCCAGGCTCAGCAGTATGGGATTAAAAACGTCCGGCAGGAAGCCGTGCACGCACAGGCCGAGCCCGGTGGAACTGCGGTAATCCAGCTTCAGGGAGCGGTTCTTTGCGTGCGTGGTAACGGCGAAGAGGTTCAGGTTGTCCTTTACCGCGTAGGCGTACAGCGCCGAACCTTTGAGGTTGTCGAGCAATATGTGGCCGTTGAAGGAAGTGTAGCCGGCATTGCTTTCTATGGAGAATTGGTTCTTCTCCCAGGGGCGCGCCGTGTAGTTTATCCCCCCCGCGATGGCGGTATTGTCGACGTTGCCTTTGAGGTACGCGCCGCTGAGCGTGGCGTCCAGGGCGTATTTGCCGCTGCTCCAGTATTCGGGCGGTTTGGTCCGCAGGTCCTGAGTGCGCGACTGCGCGCCGGCCTCCGCCGCCAGGGTAAACAATATAGCCGCGGCAAGAAGGTGTTTCGTCATGGTTATATCGCTCCGGTTTCGTCGGGCGTCTGAAAGTTATAGCGCAGCATGAAGAAGACGGCCGCGCAGACGGCGCCCAGCCCGTCGGACAGCATGTCCTTCTGCGCGTCCCAGATGTCCCCCTGGCTGCCCAGCACGGCTATGCCCGCCGCCGGGTCCGCCGAGACGGCGTAAAGCCATTCGAAGACCTCGTAAACCGCCGCCACGGTGAAGATGGCCGTAACTCCGGTGAAAGCCATCAACCCCTTCGAGGCGGTCAGGCCTTTGCGGTACAGGTACTCGGCTATCGGGTAGGCGTAAAAGCCCACGGAGAAGTGGGCGATGCGGTCATAATGATTGCGCGAGAAGCCGAACAGGTCCGAGACGTAACCGAAAGGCACCAGCTCGAACGTGTAATGACCGCCGACGGTGTGCATGAAGATGAGCACGCTCATCATCAGGTACGAGGTGTTGGAGAACCGGAAGTTGCGGTACATGCCGGCCAGGAACAGCACTATCAGCACTATCGGCGTGTTCTCGGCCACCCACACGTCGCGGCTGTACGGGCTGACGCCCAGCACGACGAATTCCAGTATATACAGTCCCAGCAGGATATGCGGCAGTTTCTCTTTCATACGGCCGTCTTGCTGGCTTCCAGCAGCTTCTTATAGCGCGCGAGCTGGCCGGCCAGGCCTTTGATAGCCGTTTCCCAGAAGGCCGGGTCGCCGAGATCGGCTCCCAGGCTGCGCTTCGCCACGGCTTCGGCCGTGTCGGAGCCGGTCAGGCGCAGGAAGGTCTCGTACTTCGGCAGGAAGGACGGCCCCTCGGCCTGGAACTTGGTGAACAGCGTGGCGGCCATCAGGAAGCCGAAAGTGTACGGGAAGTTGTAGAACGAAACCCCCGACATATAGAAATGCAGCTTCGAGGCCCAGAACAGGGGGTCTTCGCCGCCCGGCTCCAGCGCGTCGCCGAAGATGCGCTTCTGCGCCGAGGTCATCAGCTCTTTGAGGCGCGCCACGGAGACCTCCCCTTTCTGCCGCTCTTCGTAGAAGGCCTTCTCGAATTCGAAGCGGACGGTGATGTCGAGGATGGTGACGGCCGCGCCGGTCAGGTATTCGTCGAGCATGATCAGCTTCTGCGCTTCGCCCACGCCGGGGTCGGACTGGATGCCTTCGGCCAGCAGGTGCTCGCCGAAAATGGAGGCCGTCTCGGCCAGCGGCATGGGGTATTCGCAGGCCCAGGTGCGCATGTCCTTGAGCAGGTGGCCGTGCCAGGCGTGGCCCATCTCGTGCGCCATGGTATTGATGTCGCCCAGCGAACCGTTGAAGGTCATATAGACCCGGTTCTCCTTTATCAGGTGGGAGCCGGTACAGAAAGCGCCGGGGCGTTTCCCGCCGCGGGCTTCGCTCTCCAGCCAGTTCTTGGCGAGGAATTCGTCGTAGTATTTGCCCAGGGCCGGGTAGACGCGGCCGAAAGCCTTTGAAACTTTGGCGGTACCCTCCTCCCAGGTGTAGAGGCGCGAATCCTTGAGCGGCAGCGGGGCTTCCCGCTCGTAGAAGGCTATGCCCTTGCGGCCCATCGCCCCGGCCTTGGCGCGCAGGATGTCCCGCACGGGCTCCAGGTTCCTGTTGACGGCGGTGTACATGGCGTCCAGGGTGCGGCGCTTGATCCCGGCGCCGAACAGCGCCCGGTCCAGGAAGTGTTTTACCCCGCGGCGGCGGTAAAGGGTGAAGCGCGTGCCGGCCAGCGCGTTGAGCGCCGCGGCGCAGGAGTCCTCCAGCGTGGCCCAGGCCTTGTTGCCGCCCTCGAAAGCGGCGCGGCCCACCTTGCGGTCCGCGTCCGACATCAGCGTGCGCCAGCGCGAGATCGGCAGGCGCTCCTTCTTTCCGTCCGGCCACTCCATGTCGAACTGCAGTTTGCTGGAGATCTTGTTGTAGAGCCGCTCCCAGGACTGAAAGCCGTCCACGCCCAGGTCCGCGGCCAGCTTTTCCTCGGCGGGGGTCATGGTATATTTCGCCTGCTCGCGCACGCGCTTCAGGGAATGGGCCACCTCTTTGAGCCCGGGCCGTTTAATGAAAACGGAGAAAACCTTCTCCGGAACGTCTTTGAAAGCGCGCAGCATATCCACGCCGAACTTGGAGTATTCGGCGGCCAGCATGTCTAGCCTGGCGCTTTCCGAGGAGTATTCGTCCTTGTCCGCGTGGGCGGATTCGAGGCAGCCCACGTAGGACATGATGTGGCCCAGGCGGGTCTCCACGTCCTCGGCGGTAAGCAACAGCTTCTGCCAGTCCCCGGCGGTCTTGGCCGACAGCGGCGCGAGCTTGGCGGCCTTCTTCTGCAGCGCCGCGATATCCGCGGAGAGTTTTGTCTTGAATTTGAGCATCTCCGGCCCGTTGAAAGCCGGGAAGAAGCTGGTCAGGTCCCACTGCGCGCCTCGTTTATTGTCAGCCATGGTTTAACCTCCGGGATTGGTGCTTGTTAAATTATATAAAACAAAAAGCGCGGCCTTTCGGGCCGCGCTTCCTGTCCGGGTGTCCGGTTTTCCTAGTACGTCCTTTCCAGGTAGCTGATGACGAAGGTATTGTTGCTGCGGCGGGCTTCCAGCACTACCATGCCGGCGGCCTGCATTGAAGAGACAGCCTGGTTCAGCCCGGCCTGCGCGTCGCTGGAGAACGAATACTGCCCGCCGGCGTAGCTCTGTACGCGGACCGGCAGGAAGGATTTCAGCCTGAGCGTATAAGAATTGTAGGTCAGGCGGCTCTCCATCACCATGATGTCCGCGATCCTCAGCGCGGTCAAGGCCTGCTGCAGGCTGGCGGCGGCTTCGCTGGAGAAGGTGAACATCCCGCTGGCGAAAACGACGTCCCGCATCTGGTAGCCGTGCGCGTTGTCCTCGACGTAGCTGATGACGAAGCTGTTGCCGTTGAGGCGGGCTTCGATGACCAGCTTGGAGTCGGCGGCCAGCGCCCTGACGGCGGCGTCCAGGCCGGCGCGGGCCTCGCTGGCGAAGGTGTACTGGCCGGACTCGAACCGCTCTATGGCGGCGCGGGCCGGGGCCATGAAGGACAGCGTATAGTAGTTGCCCAGGATGCGGGTGTCGAGCATGCGGTAGCCGGCGCGGCTCAGCACGGTGATGGCGCTGTTAAAGGACGCCTGCGCGTCGCTCGAGAACGTGAACATGCCGCTCTGGAAGCTGACGTTGCGCATTTCCCACTGGTTCGGGTAAGGCGTGGGCGGGGTCCAGGGAGTGGGGTTCCAGGGGGTGGTGTGGCCATTGTGATGGTCCCAGGGATTGTTGTGGCTGCCGTGGCCCGGATTGGGAGTCCAGGGGCCGGGGTGGCTGCCGGGGCCGTACGGATTGGGATTATAGGGGCCGGGGTGATTGCCGGGGCCGTTATGGTTGTTGTCCCAGGGGTTGTTGTGCCCATTATTGTTCCCAGGGTTGTTATGTCCGTTATTGTTGCCGTGGTTGTTGTCCCAGGGGTTGTTATTGTTCCCGGGGCCATTGTGGTTGCCGGGATTGTTGTGGCCGTTGTTGTTCCCGGGATTGTTATGCCCGTTGTTGCCGCCGGGATTGTTATGCCCGTTGTTGCCGCCGGGGTTGATATGCCCGTTATTATTTCCGGGGTTGTTGTGGCCGTTGTTATTGCCGTGGTTGTTTCCGGGCTGGCCGGGATGCCCGGGCTTGGGAGGCTGGGGCCGGCTGCTGATCACGCCCTTAACTTCATCCAGCAGTTTGCCGGTGACGGACGTGTCGAAAGTCGCGACCTGGGCCGCGGCCAGGCCGCTGTAGCAGGCCAGCGTCGTGACCAGTAAGAACGCTTTTTCAAAAGATCTTTTCATTATATCCCCCTCCAGAATAAATCAACCGCTGCTAGAACTTTACAAAGATATCCAAAACCCCCATAAGAAGCGAAAGGCCTCCCGGCCCGTTGTTTTCGTGCCTAGGCGAAAATGGGACTTTAGGGCAACGGGCTATTTTGATAACATATGGCATGCACTGGTATATACAAACGGTACAGGCGCATCCCATCGTTTCAGCCATGGTCCAGTTCGCCCTGCTGGGCACCCTTGGCGAGAGCGCTTCCAGGTGGCTGGGGGCGCGCAGGATCTTTCTCCCCTTCGGCGTTCGCGGCACGCTGCTGCGCATGCTGGGCTGGGCCGCGCTCGCGGTGTGCATCAAATACGCCTTTACCGGCTTTGTCTCCTTCATCGACGGCCTTGTCGCCCACGGCCTGCTGCCGGAGCTGGGCGCGTTCGGCAAAGCCTTCGCCGTCTCGCTGGCCATGAACCTGCAGTTCGGGCCCTTCCTGGTCATAGCGCACCGGCTTATAGACAATGCCATAGACGGCAGGCCCAACTGGGCGAACCTGGATAAGGGGTTCCTGTCGCTGCTCTGGTTCTGGGTGCCGGCGCATACGCTCACCTTCCTGCTGCCGCTGGACTTCCGCATCGGCCTGGCGGCGCTCTGGTCCGTAGCGCTGGGGCTTATCCTCGGCTGGTATAATCGGCGGGCGCAAGGAGTCTGACATGCCGGGCTATAAACATCCCTGCCGCTATTGCGGCGAAATGACGGAGGCGGACGCCGCCGTCTGCCATGCCTGCGGCAAGGTGAACCCCGCCGGGGATTTCCGCTGCCGGAGATGCCGGGCGCCCGTGAAGGAAGGCTGGAAAGCCTGCGCAAGCTGCGGCGCCAGCCTGACCATACCTTGCCCGAAATGCGCGGAAGCGGTTTTTCACGGCGACTACTGCCCCAAATGCGGGGCGCAGCTGGACACTAAGCCGAACGGAGGAAAGTGATATGGCGGGAAACCTGATAGCGTTCAACGACAACTTCGCGGACAACAGCACGGAAGCGGGCTTCCAGTTCACGTTCTTCTGCAATAACTGCCGCGAGGGCTACAAGACCCGCTTCACCGAATCGCAGACCTACAAGAAGAAGAAGTTCTTCAAGGGGCTGGGCGACGTGCTGGGCGTGGTCTCCCAGCTGACCGGCAAAAGTTTCGGCGGCCTGGAGCGGGGTTCCGACATCATCAGCGAAAGGTTCAACGGCATGTCGCCCGAGTGGCATAAGGAGCACGAGGCGGCTTTCGAGCTGGCGCAGAACGAGGCGAAGGGGCATTTCAAGCGCTGCCCCAAGTGCGCCAAGTGGACGTGCGAGTCCTGCTGGAACGAGCAGGCGGGGCTCTGCGTGGCCGACGCGCCGCGCGAGAACGTGGAAGTGGCCGCGGCCCGCGCCGGCAAACTGGTGCAGGATATCCAGCAGGCCGCGCAGGCCACGCCGGTGTTCACCGGCAAGATAGAGGGCAAGCAGACCTTGTGCGCGAAGTGCGGCAAGCCCGCCGGGGAAGGCAAGTTCTGCAGCAACTGCGGCGCTTCCCTGGGCCTGGTCAAATGCCCGAAGTGCGGCGCGGACAACCAGCAGGGCGTAAATTTCTGCGGCGGCTGCGGCACTAAGCTTTAAGGAATATATTTTAATATGAAAGCCCCGGTGCTGCCGGGGCTTTTTATTTATAATGTCAGGTATGATCGAAAACGTCCCGGTCCCCCCCGCAAGAAAGTTCTTCAGGAACGTTTACTGGTTCTACCGCTTTGATTGCTGCTGGCCTTATGCGCTCTCTTTCTTTTTGGTCCTTGTGATCTACTGGCTGGATTTCTTTTTCGCGCGCACCCCGTACCGCCTGGCCAGCCTGACCGCTTACCTTATAATCCTCGCCTACTACCTGTACAACCTGCGCTGCTTCTTCACCACGGGCCTGAACACCCGCGACGACGCGTTCTTCATAAAGTATCTCTCTTCCAAAATAATTATCTGGGGCCTGCTGCTGTTGTCTCTCTATATCTCCGGGTGAAGCACATGCCTATGCGGGTTTGGTGCCGAGGAGTTTGTGGAGCAGGGCGGTGAGTTCCGAGGGGTTTACCGGTTTGCGGAGGAAGGCCAGCACATTGGGCTCGGCCAGGAGCTGCTCTTCCTTGGCGAATTCGCTGGAGGCGCCTGTGAGGATGACTATGGGAATGTTTATTGTTTCGTGAGCCTGCAGCTCTTTCAGCACGTCGAAGCCGCCGAACTTGGGCAGCATCAGGTCCAGCAGGATGAGGTCGGGCGAAAGGTTGCGCGCCTTCCAGAGCCCCACTTCTCCGTCGGCAGCTTTTTCGACGTTGAACCCCTGCCTTTTTACCATGAACTCTATGAAGTCCATGAAAGCGTCGTCGTCCTCTACAAGAAGCACCAGTTTATCAGCGGGATCGGCAAAGTTCTGCTCATCGGCCATAGTGCAATATTGAACAATATTTTGAAGGGTTGCTGCAGCTAAATAGCGCGGCGGCAGGAACATAAAAAAGCCCCGGACTCAGCCGGGGCTTTTTTGGCCGCCTCGTTTACACTTCCTGTTGATGGTCTTTCTTGTTCTTCTTGATGAAGCGGGTGAACCAGTTGCCGCCGGCGGCCGGCGGCTTGCCTGCCGCCGCGGGGCGCGGGCGCTCCTGGTTGAAGGGCCGGTTCTGCGGCCTGCGGCGCGGCTGCTCGTTCTCGAAATACGGGGAAGGGCTGACTATGGATTCGCGCCCGCCGGACGGCCTGCTGCGCCGCGGGTCGAAATCCCTGCCCGCCGGGCGGCCGCCGGGGCCGCTGCGGCGCTGGCCGCCTTCGGGCCTGCCCTGGGAAGGGCCGCGCGAGGGCTGCCGGGAGAAATTGCCGTAAGACGGGCCTGACGGCCTGCCGCCGTGTTCGGGCCTGCCTGAGGACATGGGGCGGCGGGCCTGGCCTTCGCCGGCGGGCGCTTCGCGGCGCGGGCCGCGCTGCTGCTGGCGCTGGCCGGGACCGGGGCGGCGCTTTTCCCCGATCTGGGACGGCTCGCCGGAGCCGCTGAACTTCACGTCGGGCATGTCGTCGTACTTGGAAACCGGCAGCGGCATGCGGATGAGGCGCTCGATGCTGCGCACGTCCTTGCCCTGGTCGGGCGAGGCGAAGGTGATGGCGCGGCCGGGCTGGCCGGCGCGGCCCGTGCGGCCGATGCGGTGCACGTAGTTCTCGTCCTCGTCGGGCAGGTCGTAATTTATCACCAGCTCTATGCCGGTAACGTCTATGCCGCGGGCGGCGATGTCGGTGGCCACCAGGATGCGGTACTTGCCGGATTTGAAGCCTTCCAGGGCCTCGCGCCGCTGGGAAAGCGAGCGGTTGGAATGGATCTCGGCCGCGGTGTGCGGCAGGTTGCGGATGTCGCGGGCGATCTTCCTGGCGTTGTGCTTGGTGCGCACGAACAGGAGCACGCTGCCCCAGTATTTGTCCAGGAGCTTGCCGAGCAGGGCGGGCTTGTCCCCCCTGTCCACGATGAACAGCTCCTGCACCACTTTCTCCACCAGCTGGCCGGAGCGGGCCACTTCTATGCGGGTGGGCAGCTTCATGTGGCGGCCGGCCAGCTTCATGATAGCGTCGGGCATCGTGGCCGAGAAAAGCATGGTCTGCCTTTCTTTGGACAGGGACGCGATTATCTTTTCGATCTGCGGGGCGAAGCCCATGTCGAACATCCGGTCGGCCTCGTCAAGCACCAGCACGCGCACGTCGGAAAGGTTCACGTTGCGCTGGTTGATATGGTCTATCAGGCGGCCGGGGGTCGCGATGATGATGCGGGGCTTGCGGAACAGCTCCTGCCGCTGGCGCCCGGCGCTCTCGCCGCCGATGACGACCGCGGTGGCCATGCCCAGCAGCGGGGCGAATTGCTTGACCACTTCGGCTACCTGCAGGGCCAGCTCGCGGGTAGGGACGAGGATAAGCCCCCTGCCCTCCACGGCGGCCAGCCGCTGTATCATGGGAATGGCGAAGGCAATGGTCTTGCCGGTGCCCGTCTGGGCTATGCCTACCATATCCGTGCCGGAGGCGGCCGCGGGGATGGCTTTCTGCTGTATAGGCGTAGGGGTCTTGAATTTCAGTTTGTCCAAAGCTTCAAGGAGTTTAGGGGAGATGCCAAGGCCGTAAAAGCCCGTGGCGGGCGGGGTTATCGTTTCAGTCATATACCATTATCCCATATATTGGCCCCTAACGGCGGATAAAGTATAATGGAGGGCGTGAACAGACTGCTCTTCTTCGCCCTGCTGACGCTGTTTCCCGCGGCTGTTTTCGCGCAGGAAGACGAAGACAGCCGCATCACCCTCCTTGAAAAAAGGGTGGCAAAGGTGGAAAAGCGCGTCGGCAAACTGGAAAAGGGCGGAGCCCCGGCCGCCGCCCCGGTTTCCGCGGTGCCGGCCAAGCGCGCCGAGCCGGCAAACCCCATCCTGGCCACCTTCCTCAAAAAGAAACAGATCGTGAAGGGCGAGAAGCTGGGCGTCAGGCTGTATTTCGAACTTGAGAATATTTCCAGCCGCAAATACTACGCCTTCAACGGCACGCTCGTCTTCCGCGGCCCCGCAGGGGAGACGCTGTTGACGAGGGAATACGCCTACAGCGAACCCGTTAATCCCGCCGAAAAACTGGAACTGACGCTTTTTATTTCAGGCGCCAGGGCGAAAGAATACCTTAAACTGGTGAGAACGAAGGAGATAACCGTCTCCTTCGACAAACAGCAAGCGTACGCGGCGAATTAAGGGCGGAAGGCGGACAGGGGTCAGGGCTTGATAGCCGGGAATTTTTCCAGCAGGGCGGGCGTTATCTTAAGGCGGTACCAGTGTACCGTAGCGGCGTTGCAGTGGTGGTCGGCCGGGCAGACCTTCTCGAAGCCGTAGCGCAGGTGGCAGCAGATCGTGACGAGGTTCCCGTCGTCGCAAGAATACCAGACTTCTTTGGCGCCGTTCTCAATGGCGTGCCGGATGCGGGCTTCCGTAAGGCGCTTGCCCAGGCCCTGCTCGCGGAATTCGGCTTTTACCCTCAGCCCGTCCATTATCCAGCGGCCTTTCTCGCGATAAATTACACAGTGCCCGGCCAGCTCCTCTCCGGCATAAGCGGCGAAATAGGCGTGAAGCTTCCTGCCCATCTTCTTTATGTCGCAGTCGGCATAAAAAGCCTCGAAACGGGCTTTCCAGGGCGCGTCCTCGCGCTCTACCTTGCGGACTACGCCCGCGCAATTACCTGTCATGGAATAGATTATACAGATAATTGCGCGGGCTTGCCACCGGCCATTAGCCCCAGGCGGGCATAGGCCAAAAAGAAACCGGGGCCTGGGGCTTATGCCGCTTATGCCTGCGCCCGTATGTGGTGTATCCTTATACTATAGCGCGGATAATCATGTTCGCCGGAGGCTAGCGTGCGCAAAACACTTAACGGTCTGTTCCTGTTGTTCCTGCTCATCCCCCAGGCTTTCTCCGGGGTAATTCCGGACCTTGAAACCCTTAAACTTAAAGACCTGCCCCCGGCGCCGGCCCCGGCCGCTACCGCCCCGCGCCTGCTGCTGCAGGCCGGCCCCGTTGCAGGCTACGACTGGTCGGGCCTGCCCGCCTACATCTTTACCGAAGAAGAGCGGATGAGCCCCTCGCTCGTCACCGCTATAGACAGGACCAAGAGCACTCTCGACGTGGCGCTCTACAACCTCCAGTTCGACGACACCATCCAGGCCATGCTCCGGGCCCGCGCGCGCGGCGTCAAAGTGCGCATGATCTTCGACTACGACCATGTCTACCCCAAGGCGGGCAAGCAGATACAGGACGTGATCAACTCCGGCATAGAGACGCGGGTGATGAAGGGCCGCGGCGGCTCCGGCTCCATGCACTGCAAGTACGCCATTTTCGACGCGACGCTGCTGGAGACGGGTTCCGCCAACTGGAGCAACCTGGCGGAGGCCGCCAGCTACGAGAACATGATCTTCACCGTGGACCCGCACATCGTAAGCGGCTACGGCGCCAACTACGACTGGATGTGGGCGCAGGCCAAGCCCGCCGGCCAGCCCGACGCGCCTGCGGCCAAGCCCTCCGCGCCCCCCGCCGACCCCAAGCCTTCCGTGCAGTTCAACGGCGTGACGCTGCCGAACTATATCTTCTCCCCCCGCGCCGGGACTACCGCCGCCATGGTCAAGGCCATAGACGCGGCCCGCAGGGAAGTGGACGTGGCCATGTTCGCCTTCACCTCCCGCCCGCTGATGGACGCGCTGAACCGCGCGGCCGCCCGCGGCCTGAAGGTAAAGGTCCTGCTTTACCCTAAGTCCAATTTCCCGTTCAGGGAAGAGGCGAAGAAGAACCGCATCAGCGTGCGCTACAAGGCCGGCCGCACGGAGAACGGCATTATGCACAACAAATTCGCCGTTCTCGACGACGCGCTGCTGATAAACGGCTCGTTCAACTGGTCCGCCACCGCCGAGGACATCAATACCGAGAACACCATTTTCACGGTAGTGCCGGAATACGTAAAGCCCTTCAAGGCCGAATTCGAGAAGCTTTACGCTAATTAGGCCTTAGGCCCTTTGTCCCCGCGGCGCGGGTCTTTAGATTCTTGCGGTCAGTGCCTCTCCGCTGTATATTATTGATATACAGCAGCGCAGCCAGGAGAGACTGAATGAAAAAGACCCTTGTAGTCCTGACAGCCGCCTTCTTCTCCATCTTCCAGAACAACGCTTTGCGCGCCGAAACGGGCCTTGAGCAGCTCGAGAGCTCGGCTCAGGGCGTTGAGATCTCCGTTCCCAAGGCCGCTTTCGCGGGCGGGGGCTCCTCCGAAGCCGGCATTCCCGGCAGTTTCGTAAAAGCCGCCGATAAAGCCTTCCGCGGCAACGCCAATTACATAACGCTGTACGCGATGCCTTCCCCCCACGCGATGGACTGGAAGAACCTGGCCACGCTGGTCTTCTCCTTTGCCCGCAACCAGGCCGCCGTCAGCCTTACGAAGCAGACCCATGCCATCGGTCACGTAGCTTTCGAGATAGGCTGCACGCTGCCGGACGGCAGGCGCACGCTGGTCGTCTCCGGCCAGGTCCCCAAGGACAAAGACAGCATGGGCGGCTTTACGGAGCAGGCTAAGGCCGGCGCGGGCTATTCCGCTTTCTTCGGCTACGTGCCCGGCCGGCTGCAGACGCAGGAGCAGCTCGAGACCGAGCTGGACACGCTTTCCAACGAAGCCAACGAAGTGGCTTTCCTTACGCTGAAGGTTTCTCCGCAGTCCTGCCTGGAAGCCCAGCGCTACATAAAGGCGTACGACGACGAGGGCGTCTCCACGCGCTACGGCCTGGGCGTGCGCCCCCTTTATAAGGAAGGCGGCGGCTGCGCCAATGTCGGCGTGAGCGTCGTGGAAGTGGCCGGCCCCGCCGATTTCGAACGGCTTTCCTCTCCCTGGGGACGCACCTTCTACGTGCCGCAGGAACTGCTTGGCGACGCGCAGAACAATGTCGGGCTGGGCGATGTGGCTTCCTACTGGAAGTATGACTGGACCAAGAAACCCGCCGGGGAGCATAAGAAGCTCTTCTTCTACGACCCCGACCTGATCTACAAATGGATACGCGCCGCCGGGGCCGGTTCCGAAAGGTACATGGTGAACAAGTCCGCCGGCCTGACCCTGGACTACACCAGCTCCTCTTCTCCGACGCAGTGGTGGCGGACCGACAACTAACAGCAGGGATAAAAAGCAGAAAGGCCGTCCGTTAACAGCGGGCGGCCTTTCTGCTTTTAAGAGAACAGGGCTCAGCGGCGGCGGCCTCCGCCTCCCACTCTCCGGGAGGAGCGCTGGTTCCAGCCGCGGCCGGTGGCGGCTTTGTCGTAGCCCCACAGGGTTTCGGCGGGAACTTCCGGGTGGGTCATCTGGTTGAGCGATATGCCGGTAAGCGTCTCGATGCTCCTGACGTCCCCGCCCTGTTCGGGCGTGGCGAAGGTGATGGCGCGGCCGGGCTGGCCGGCGCGGCCTGTGCGGCCGATGCGGTGCACGTAGGCGTCGTCCTCGGCGGGCAGCTCGTAATTGATGACCAGTTCGATGCCGGTCACGTCTATGCCGCGGGCGGCGATATCGGTGGCCACCAGCACGCGGTATTTCCCGGACTTGAACCCTTCCATGGCGTCTTTGCGCTGGCCCATGGTGCGGTCGGAGTGGATCTCGGCCACGGGGTGGCCCATGTACGAGAGGATCTGCGTCACCTTGGCGGCGTCGTAGCGGGTCTCGACGAAGATCAGCACGGTGCCGGCGTATTTTTCCAGCAGCTTCGAAAGCAGCATGGGCTTGGACGAGCTGCGCACCACGTAAAGCTCCTGTATCACGTTCGTGGCGGCGGTGCCGGATTTGGCCACCTCTATGCGGATGGGCAGCTTCATATGGTGGCTGGCCAGCTTCATCACCTCGTCGGGGATGGTGGCCGAGAAGAGCATGGTCTGCCGTTCCGTGGGCAGGCAGCGGATGATGCGGTTGATCTGCGGGGCGAAGCCCATGTCGAACATGCGGTCGGCTTCGTCGAGGACGAGGATGCGCGCGTCGTGGACTTTGAGGGTGCCGCGCTCTATATGGTCGTAGACGCGCCCGGGGGTGCCTATTATGATGCGGGCCTTCTTGAAGAGGTCCTTGAGCTGGCCTTCCTTGCTCTCGCCGCCTATCAGGCAGGCTACGCCCATGCCGAGCTGCGGGGCGAAATCGCGGCAGACCTCGGCTACCTGGATGGCGAGTTCGCGCGTGGGCAGGAGCACCAGGCCCTTGCCCGGCCCGGCGGCCAGCCGCTGCAGCATGGGGATGGCGAAGGCAATGGTCTTGCCGGTGCCTGTCTGGGCAATACCTACCATGTCCTTGCCTTCGGTAGCTATGCGTATGGATTTTTCCTGTATAGGGGTGGGCGTAACAAAGCCTTTCTTATCGAGGATGTCCATCAGTTTAGGGGCGATTCCAAGGCCGTAAAAGCCGGACGCCTCTTTTTGCAGCCCCAGCGTCTGAAGCGCTTTGAGGCCGATTTTTTTGAGTAGTCGTTTCATATATATCTATATTATAGTCATTTTCCCCGTCGTTCGGGAAAAGAACCGGCCAAGGGAGCTCTTCAGCGCGCTGGTTTCACGGCCAGTTTTACGTCGTAGGCGTCCACGCTGTAGACGTTCTCCAGAGGCAGCCGGGGCGGCCTGCCGCCTGTTTCCATAGCGGCCTGCGGCGCGGTAAGGGCCGAAAGGTTTCCGCTTTTGTTGCCGACGATGATAAGGGTAAGCAGCATGTTCCCGTCGGGGATGCCGAGCGCCGCCGCGGCCCTGGCGTTGTCGAAGCCGGCGATGGGATGCGCGACCAGCCCCATCTCCGTGGCGCGCAGCAGCAGGGCCGAAACGGCCATCCCGAGGTCGAAGAGATAGAATTCCCTTTCTTTTACCACGCAGTCGTAGTCTTTGCCGGCGAAGGCGGCTATTATCAGCGAGCCGGACCTGGCCCAGTCGTTGTTTTTGCTGAGGCAGGCCTGCACTTTGGCCAGGCTTTCCTCAGACCTTGCGAAAACGAATTTCCAGGGCTGGTTATTGAAGCACGAGGCCGCAAGCTGCGCGGCCGCCGCGAGCTCCTTCAGGTCGCCGTCGGATATTTCCACCGGCTCCAGCGCGCGGAAAGCGCGTCTTGTTTCTATCGCTTCTTTTACTGTCATCGTCCCTCCCCCGGCTCTGCTCTGCCCGGTTTCCGGGCAGGCTTATTATTCGGAGACTTTATCCGGCCTTTTCAGCGCCGCCAGCGCGGCGGCCGGAACGGAATCCAGCAGTTTCAAGATCTCGTCCGCGCGCGCGGCAGCGCCTTTAGCGCGCAGCGGTTCAAGGACAACGGGCTGCCCTTCCCCGCCGAGCGTTATCCTGTACGGCTGGGCCAGCTTCCTTGTAAGGAGGCGCATGGTGACAAGCTCGGACAGGTCCTCGGCCCAGCTCATGGAACCGTACAGGGAAACGAAGGGGGTCCGCGCGAAGCCCGCATACAGCGGCGCCGCTTCGTCGGCCGGGATCTTGGGGCCGCCCCCCAGGCCGTAGAAGGTGATATTGTTCCTGCCGCTGAAGTCGAGGGAGCTCACAGGCGTCCCGTAAGCGGCCCAGTATTTTCTGAAAGCCACTCCGGCGAGAGGCGCCGCGGGCCTGAGATTTTCCGGCATTTCATTGTCGGCCCAGGGCGTGAGGCCCAGCGCATAATCCAGCCCGTGCGTGGCTTCATGGAAAAGCACATAGGCGAAGCCCCTGTACTTTTCCCCCGCCTCCACGGTGATAGCGGTTTTGCCCGGCTTGAAGCAGCTTCTCTCCCTTTCGGTGAGAATTTCGGAAAGGCTCTTTGTCAAAGTGACCGCGTTGAACGTTATATGGAAGTACACTTCTCCGCCCGGGCCGGCCACCCACGAGGTGATGCCGTTGCCCATGAAGCTGTCCACGAAATAGAGGCCTACGCAGCGCGCTTCGAAAACCTTGCGGTAGACAGGGGGCAGGAGCGCGAAATACTCCAGCACCAGCGCCTTATCGGCGGCCGAGGGCTGATAGGCCTCGTAAGCCGTGGTGCCGTCCATCTTGCGGTAATGCTGCAGGAGGTCCGCCGGGATGGCCGTGATCCTCTCCGCAAGGCTTGAAGCCGGGTCGAAATTATAGACTTCCAGCCGGCTGAGGTCCCTCACCTCGGGCAGGGCTCCGGCGGGCTTCGGGGACGGGCTGCTGCCCGCCTTTAACCAGTAGAACAGCGCGGCCGCGGCAAAGACCAGGATTACCACGGACCATTTTGACCTGGCGGTCATACTCTCCCCCTTAAAATCTGCTCAGGAGCTGGTTGTTCTTAGTTCAGCTCGAATTCTTCGCCCATCGCCGGGCAAACCACGTTCTTTATTCCCTGCGCCTCGAGCGACAGCTTCAGCTCGGCGCGGGCTTCCGCGTCGCCGTGCACCAGGAACACGCCGCGCGCCGGGTTCACGGCCTTGATGAAAGCCAGCAGGTCGTTCTTGTCGGCGTGCGAAGAGAAACTGTGCATGGTATCCACTCTGGCCGCCACCTCGTACTCCATGCCGAAGATCCTCACCTTTTTCTCGCCGTCCTGTATCCTGCGGCCGAGGGTGCCCGCGGCCTGGTAGCCGACCAGCAGTATCGTGGTGTTGTCCTTGCCGATATTGTTGCGCAGGTGGTGCAGCACGCGGCCGCCTTCGCACATGCCCGAGGCCGAGATGATGAGCATCGGGCCTTTCTTGTTGTTCAGGGTCTGCGACTCTTCCTTGCTGCGCAGGTACCTTATAAAATCGAAGCCGAACGGGTCGCCGTCCGTTTTGGCGTAGTCGCGGAATTTCTCGTCGAAAAAGAAGCTGTCACGGTGCTTGTTGAAGATCTCGGTCAGGCTGACGGCCATGGGGCTGTCCACGTACACCGGGAGCTCTGGGGCCAGGTTGTAGCGGCGGATCTTGTCGAGGATGAAGATGATCTCCTGGGTGCGCTCCAGGGCGAAGCTGGGGATCAACAACTTCCCGCCTTCCTTATAGGTTGTCTTTATAAGCTCCACCAGCTTGCCCTCGGCGTCCTGCAGCGGCTCGTGCAGGCGGTCGCCGTAGGTGCTTTCTATCACGAGGTAGTCCGTGTTCTTAGGGGCGGTAGGGTCGTCCAGCAGCAGGGTTTCCGCGCGGCCCAGGTCGCCGGTGTACACCAGCCGCCGCTTGCCCGCGCCGGTCCCCAGGTCCAGCTGGATCATGGAAGAGCCCAGCACGTGGCCGGCGTTCTGAAAGCGGGCGGTGACGCCGGGGATGGGCTCGAAGACCGTGTCGTAGCCCAGCGGCTTGAACTGCGCCATGGCCTTGTTGGCGTCGTCCTCGTCGTACATGGGCTCGATGGTGAGGCCCTCGGCGGCGTGGATCTTGTTATAGAACCGGGCGTCGGCCTCCTGCAGGCGGGCGGAATCGGCCAGCATGATGCCGGCTATCTCGGCGGTGGCGGGCGTGGCGTAGATCGGGGCGTCGCAGCCGTTCTTGAAGAGCAGCGGCAGCAGGCCGCAATGGTCGACGTGGGCGTGGCTGAGCAGCACCGCGTCCACCGAGGCCGGCGGGAATTTGAACTCGCGGTTCTTGAGGGCGGCGTCGTTGCGGTGCCCCTGGAACATGCCGCAGTCCATAAGCAGCGTTTTATCGCCGGCGGTCACCAGGTGCCGCGAGCCGGTAACTTCTCCGGCCGCGCCGTGGAAAGCTATCTTCAATGTGTGGTTCTTCATTTTGTCCTTTTTAATACAGGCCCGGTGGTTTTGCGCATTAACAGCTCGTCATGCCCCTTTACAAGAAAATCGGTAAGTACCCCGGCTTTCCTGTAGCCCAGGCGCCGGTAGAACTTTATGGCCCGCTTGTTGAAGGAGGAAACGCAGAGGAAAATGTTCGGAGAGGAGCGGAGTATCTTTTTTTCGGCAAAAGCCAGGAGCTTTTCACCTATCCCACGCCCGCGAAAGGCTTCGGCCACGAAAAGCGCCTGTATATAGCCCTTGAACGTGCCGTACATGGTTATGGTCACCAGGCCGGCCAGGTTCCCGCCTTCGGAAGCCTTCCAGGTCTCGCGAAAAGGCGTGCGCATCATTTTGCGGCAGCTTGCCGCGTCCAGGCCCAGCTGCCGCCAGGGATCCGCGGCGGCCATAAGGCGGGCCGCGGCGTTAATTTCCCCCGGGGAGACCAGTCTTGTCAGCTTCATTAAAGAGATAATACAAAATTCGCGGCGGCGCTTGTTCCCCGCCCCCGGCGCCTTGCGGACTGCGAATAGGCCTTTAGACCTATGCGCCGAGTGGGCCCATTGGCCCTTGTGAAATAGGCCCTATCTCTTAAACTATAGTTGATTAAGGTCATTGATTAACATCAAGTAAGACAGCGGAGGAATAGTGAAACGCAACCTGATAATTCTGGCGATAGCGGTACTCACCTTGGGGAACTCCCCCCGGCTGCAGGCGCAGACAGCGGCCCTGGACTCCCTCAAAAGTTCTTTGTCCGTAGAACTTGAAATAGCTGTTCCCCCTTCTTCCCAGCCGGTTCCTTTCAAGGCTTCCGCGCCCGCCCCTTCCCTTTCCGGAGAGCAGCTTTTCACCTACCTGCACGACATCACCGCCCCCGGGCCCGACAAAGGCGAGCCTTCCTACAAGGCCTCCAAGGCTTTCATGTATTCCAAGGCCGACAACACCGGCTGCAACGGCGGGCCCGGCATTGTCACCTTCTACTCTCAGGTCTGCGTTAAAGGCTCCAGCTCCGACGGCAACAGCTACAAAGAGACCGGCGACATGAACGCGGACGGCTCTTCCGGCGATTTCATCAACGCCGAACATATCTGGCCCCAGGGCTATTTCAAAAGCGCCCTGCCCATGGTGGCCGACCTGCACCACCTCGCCCCCACCTTCTCGGTCCCCAACGGCCGCCGCGCCAATTACAAATTCGCCCGGGTGGCCAATTACGTCTACAGCACCTCCGCCGGCTCCAAGCTGGGCAGTAACGCCTTCGAGCCCACCAGCGCCGTGAAGGGCAATGTGGCCCGCGCCCTTTTCTACTTCATAGTGCGCTACCACGACCGCAACATCAGCCAGGGCATGAACTATACCGAGTTCTGGAAGAACAATGTCCCGATGCTGCTGGAGTGGAACCGCCAGGACCCGCCCGACGCCGCCGAGCTGCGCCGCAACGACCAGGTGGAGAGCTTCCAGGGAAACCGCAATCCTTTCATAGACGATCACACGCTGGCCGAGCGCGTGGGGCTTGAGACCTTCATGGCCCATTAAGCAGCCGCTAGGACATAAAAAAGCCGCCTCTTGGCGGCTTTTTTTATGCCCTCAGGGGCATTGATAATTAAGTTCAACTAGCGGGTAACTTTATACGGGTCATCCGCCACGCTCAGCAGGTAGACGGCGGCCCTGATGTTGCCGGCCACGGCGCGGTCGATGAGTTCGGCTCCGGGATAGAAGCTGTTGCCTTCCAGCTCCGTAGTGAAGCCGAAAATCCCGTAATTGGAGTAGAGCCAGTCGCCGGTCTCTCCCGTGGCTACGTACAGGTCGCTGGCGCGCTGCGGCCTGTAACCGGTGAGTTTCCCCATTTCAGCGCCCAGCTTGACGAAAACGTCCCGGTCTTTGGCCTCTTCCACCTCCGCGTCTTTTCCGGCCCAGGGATACAGGATCAGGCTGGAGTAGGAATGGTAGGACATCACGACCTTGAGGTTGGGGTGGGCCGGGACGAAAGCCTTTATGGCCTGCGTTTCAGGTTCGGAGAAGGCCGAGGGGCCGCAGTAGGTATCGGAGCCGGGAGAGTGCGACGCGCCCTGGGTGCACCAGAGGAAATCGTAGTTGCGGTTAAGATCCACGCCTACGGACTTATCCGGGTTCACCCGCGTGTTCTTGCGGTGCCAGCGGTACTTGCCGGTCTTGATGTCGTATTCCGCGCCGTCGGGATTCACCATCGGGATTATGTAGATGTCCAGCGTGGCCAGGTATTTTTTGATGTCGGCGTCGTTCTTATGCTCCAGCAGGTAGACCGCGTAGAGCAGCGCCACTTCGTTGGAGAGATGCTCGCGCGCGTGGTGGTTGCCCATGTACAGGGCGCCGGGCTTCGCGCTGGGGGTCAGCCCTTTCTCGGCAGGGTTGAGGCGCAGACACCAGATGTCGCGGCCCTCGGTGGTCTTGCCTATGGAGAACAGCGAGACCAGTTCTGGGTTGCCCGCGGCGAGGCCCCGCAGCACCTCGGTGGTCTCGGTGTAATTGTGGTAGCGCGCGTCGGCGGCCGGGAAATCCTTCAGGTGCTTCTTGGCGTATTCGTAGATGGTCTGGCGGCTCGTAACTACGAACCCGCTGCCCGGGAGCTTGTCCAGATCGGCCGCGGTTATAAAGCCGGAAACGCTTTTGTCGGCCACCTCGACTATGTCCAGCCCCGCCTCCAGCAGCGCGGTACGCGCGTGTTTGTTGTCGGCCGCCACCGTGACCCAATAGCGGCTGTCGCCCTTAAGGTCCTCCGCCACCAGTACGGAGACGGGGTCGCCGGCGGAGGGAGGCCGGGGTATCTCCCCCTTCAACTGAGCAAGCAGCTGGGAGAAAGAGATGCCGGCGGGTTTATCGGCGGCGGTATCGGCAGCGAAGGCGGCGCCGGAAAGGAGCAGGGCAAAAGCGGCTGAAAGGATAAGTTTCTTCATTGCGGGAAAGCCTCCCTTTGATATCAGGCAACTATAGCAAAATACCGCAAACGAAGCACAGGGAGGGTCCCTGTCCCGTGAAAGCGCTTTTACTTATCTTCCGGCAGTTCGCCGAGTTCCTTCAGGGCCTGTTTCAGGGCGGCCTCGTGGCGGCGGCTTTCCAGCGGGGCCAGCAGGCTGTAGGCGCAGGGCACCACCAGCAGGGTGAGCACAGTGGAGAACAGTACGCCGCCGATGACCACCAGGGCCATGGGAATGCGCGTTTCGGCGCCGGGGCCGTAGCCCAGGGCCGGCGGGATGGCCGCGGCTATGGTGGCGAAAGAAGTCATGAGTATCGGGCGCAGCCGGATCGGGCAGGCTTCCAGCAGGGCCTCGTCCACGCCCAGGCCGCCCAGGCGCCGCCTGTTGTTGGTGAAGTCCACCAGCAGGATGGAGTTCTTCTTGACTATGCCCATCAGCAGGATAAGGCCTATCATGCTGTAGATGCTCAGCGAATAGCCCCCCAGTTTCAGGGCGATGAACGCGCCGGTGACGCTGAAAGGCAGCGCCAGCAGCACCGTGAACGGGTGCAGGAAGCTGTTGAACTGGGAAGCCAGGATCATGTACGCCACGAACACGCCCAGGATCAGCGCGAAGGTGAGGCTGGAGAAAGATTCCTTGAAGGTCTTGGAAGTGCCGGAGAATACCACGCGGTAGCCGTCCGGGAGTATCTCGCCGGCCAGCCGCTCCACTTCCTTTAAGGCCTGCTCCTGCGACGAGTCCTGCGCCACGTTGGCGAAGACGCCGATGGCGCGCTCGCGGTTCTTGCGCGAGATGGTAAGCAGCGTGGTCTTCTGCTCCACTTTTACCACCTCGGAGAGGCGGATGACTTCCCCCCGGTTGTTGCGCACCCAGATCTTGTTGATATCCTTCGGGTCGCTGCGGTCGCGGCCGAGCAGCTGCACGCGGATGTCGTAGCGCTTGCCGCCGCGGGTGAACTTGCCGGCGCGCACGCCGCCTATCATCGAGTTCACCGCGTCGCCGATGGAGGAGACCGAGACGCCGCGGGCCGCGGCCTTTTCGCGGTCGGGCACCACCTGCACTTCGGGCATGCCCTCCTGGTAATCGGTGTCCACGTCGGTCATGCGGCCCGAGGCCGTCATCTTTTCCATCAGCAGGCGGCTGTAGTCGCCCAGCTTCTCCCAGTTGGGGCCGCGCACGCTGAACTCCACCGGGAAGCCCCGCTGCGCGGTAAAGCCGCCCAGCGACGGGTCCTGGATGGCCACGCGCCGTACGCCGGGAACTGCGTTGAGCGGCTTGCGGGCGTAGCGCATGAATTCCTGCTGGGTAGGCGGCTTTTTCCGCCCGGGGAGGGCCACGCGCTCTTCAAAAGGTTTCATGGCTATCATCAGCATGCCCTGGTTCACCTGGCCGCCGCCGAAACCGCCGGTATTGGCCATGAAGGTGCGGATGTTCGGCTGGGCCATGGCCCATTTTTCGGCCTCTTCCATGGCCTTGGCCGTAACTTCGAGCGGCGTGCCGACGGGCATCTGGACGCGCGCCAGGAAACGGCTCTGGTCCTGCGCCGGCGAGAATTCCTTGGGGATGAATTTGGTAAGCGACAGCGAGGCCGCGAAGACGAGCACCGAAACTATTATCACGGTCCAGCGGCGCCGGAGCAGCCGGCCCAGCAGGGACGCGTAGGAGACCCGCGCCCTTTCCATCAGACGGTCCATCGCGCGCCCGATCCAGAGGGAGCGCTCGGCGTCCACGAACTGGGAACAGCGCATCGGCGTCAGCGTCAGGGCTTCCAGCAGCGACAGCATGACCGCGGCCGTCATGGTGACGCCGAACTGGAAGAAGAACTTGCCGATGATGCCCTGCATGAACACTACGGGCAGGAAGATGGCGAGGATGGCTATGGAGGCGGCCATCGCCGGGAAGGTCATCTCGCGCGCGCCCAGGATGGCGGCGCGCACGCGTCCCTCCCCCTTTTCGTTGTGGCGCACGATGTTCTCCAGCATCATGATGGCGTCGTCCACCACTATGCCGATGGCCAGCGTCAGGCCCAGCAGCGTGAAAGTATTGAGCGTAAAGCCCATGAAGTACAGGATTATGAAGGAACCGACGATGGAGGTGGGGATGGCCAGCAATACGTTGACCGTGGAAGACCAGGAACCGAGGAACAGCCAGCAGACCAGGGACGTCAGGATGACGGACAGGACCAGCGTGAAATTCAGCTCGTGGGTGGACTCTTCGATGAAGCGGGTGGAGTCGTTGACTATTTCCAGCCGCATGCCTTCGGGGAGGTTCTTTTTGATCTCCTCCAGTTTGGCCTTTACGCGCTTGGCCGTGGCCACCGCGTTGGAGCCGCGCTGCTTGTTGACGCCCAGACCCACGGCGCGCTTGCCCCAGTTGCGGGTGATGCGGCGCACGTCGGCCAGGCCGTCCTCCACCTGGGCCACGTCGCCGATATGGTAAGTGCGCCAGATGGCGGAACCGCCGCGCCCGGCTATCACGATGCGCGAGAAGGCCTCGGGCGTGGGGGCTTCCCCCAGCACGCGCACGTTAAGTTCCTTTTTCCCCGTATCGATATAGCCGGCGGGCTGCTCGGCATGCTGCGCCGAGATGGCGCCGAGCACGTCGGTGACGGTGAGCTGGGCCGCGTCCATCTTGTCCGAATCCAGCCAGACGCGCAGGGCCGGGTCCACGTAGCCGCCCATGTTTACTTCGCCCACGCCTTCGATGATGCTGAACTGGTCGCGCAGCACGTCGTTGGTGTAGTTCATCAGGTCCTTGACGGGCCTGTCGCCGGAGAGGGCCATCCAGATGATGGGCTGGTCCTCGGGATTGGTCTTGGTGACCACCGGCGGGTCTATTTCCTTGGGCAGGTTGCGCGCGGCCTGGGAGACCTTGGCCTGCACCTCCTGCATGGCGTCGTCGATGTCGTGCTCCAGCTCGAACTCCAGCGTGATGCGCGCGGAACCCCGGCGGGAAGAGGAAGAAATGTCCTTTATACCGGCGATGGTCATAACCGCGCTTTCCAGCACGTCCGTGACCTGAGTCTCCATCACCTCGGGCGCCGCGCCCTCGAGCGAGACGCTGATGTTCACCACCGGGTAATCAACGTCGGGCAGCTGGCTGATGCCCATGCGGTTGAAACTGATAGCGCCGAAGGAGATCAGCCCCAGCATGAGCATCCAGGCGAAAACCGGGCGTTTTATGGAGAGGTCTGAAAGCGTCATTGAGGTATCCCCGTTCCGGAAGCGTTCTCGAGCTTTAACTGCGCGCCGATGGCCCTTATGCGCGCCTGGGAAAGGGCCAGGCGCGTATCCTGCATCGTGCGCAGGGCGCTGAGCACGTCCAGGTTGTTGACCAGCCCCAGCTTGTAGTCTTCCTGCTGGTAGTCGGCGTTGTCGGCGGCCAGCGCCAGGGCCTCTTCAAGGCTGGCGGACCGCAGCAGCGCGTACTTGAATTCCTCATAGGCGGACCGCACCTCGGTCAGCGCCTGCCTTTCGGCAAGCTGCAGGTCCAGCTCGGCGGAACGCTTTTCGGAATAGGCGGATTGCCGCTGCGCCTGGGCATAGCCGCCGTTGTACAGCGGTACGTTAACGGCGACAGCCGCGTCCCAGCGGCTTGCCGGGACCGGCATAGGGCGGCGCAGCACATAGTAGTCGGCGGAAACGGTCACCGTCGGGCGCAGGTTGCGGTCCTGCATGTCCAGCAGGTAGCCGGAGGCCTGCAGCGTTTTGCGCTTAGCGGCCAGGTCCGGGCGGGAAAGCGCCGCTTTCAGATAGGCGTCGAGGCCCGCGTCCTTCCTGACGGGGAGCGGCTCCGGGACCAGGTCGGGCTCGAGGCCGGTAAGGAATTTCAGCGCCTGCTGCGAGAGGCGTTCGGCCGCTGCCGCGTCCAGGTAGCCGGCTTTATCCTGGGCCAGCTGCGTCCTGGCGGCCACGGTCTCGCTCTTGCGCGAGCGGCCTATCTCCACCCGGGCCTGGAGTTCTGCAATGCGCCTGCCCGTAACGTCGAACTGCTCCCGGCGTATCAGCGCTTCGCGCTGGGCGGCCTGCAGGCCAAGGTAAGCCTGCGCCACGTCGAGATAAAGCTGCTGCCTGGCGCGCGCGAGGTCCTGCCCCGCGGCCGCGGTGCGGGCCGCCGCCGCCTTAAGCGAGATCAGGTCGCGCAGGCCGGAGAACAGGGAATAGCTGCCGCTGAGGTAGCCTTTGGTGACGGAGGCGTAATTCTGCTGCTTGGACTGCGAGGCGTTCGCGGAAAACACGGGCCGGAAAGCGGAGTTGAACAGGCGTTCCGCGGCCTCAAGCTGCTTTATCCCCTCCGCCTGCCGGGCGAGCTGCTCGCTCCGGTCCAGGGCCAGGGTGTACGCCTCGCCGAGCGTTATCGGTTTCATCGCGGCCGTGGAAAATTCCTGGGCCGGCAGCCGGCAGGGGAGCAGGCCCAGGAGCGTTATAAAAATAAGCTTGTTCATCTTTTTTTCCTTGTTCCGTCCAGGAAGATGCCGGTTATGCGGCGGGCGCGCTCCTCCAGAGGGAGCTTGTGCCCCGCGGCGCGGGCGTAGCTGGTAGAGCCGCGGCAGAGGCCGAACAGCGCCGACGCGGCGAACAGCGGGTCTTCGAGCCTGAGCAGGCCGTCCGCGGAGCAGCGGGTGAGCGCCGCGGCGATGGCTTCCATGTTGGCTGAAAATCTCGCGCGCAGGGCTTCTTTCCTGGGCCCGGAGAGCGGCAGGCCCCCGGAATAGCCGGTTATGTCCCGTTTCTTGTCGAAGTGTTCCAGCAGGGCGCAGATCGTCTTCCGGAGGGTTTCCTCCGGCGGGAGCCCGGCTGAAGCGACGCCGTTGATGGTTTTGGCGAGGGTTTCGGCCATCGCGGAGAACATGGCCAGGATCAGGTCTTCCTTGTGGTTGTAATAAAGGAAGAGGGTGCCTTTGGCCAGCCCGGCCTCTTTAGCCACTTCGTCCATGGTAAGCGCGTCGAAGCCGCGCCCGGACAGCACGCGCGTGGCGGCCTGGAGTATTTCCAGCTCTTTTCCCCTCTTCTGCGCTTCGGTCAAGGCTTTCATAATGACTATATAGTCATTATGCTATCAAAATCCTCCCGGGCGCGCAACAGCGGCGGGCGGGCAGCCGCCCGGGACGGGGTTTTTTTTATTATTTAAACTGATATAATTATTCTCACATGCTTAAGCCGCTTAAACTCCTGGGTTTTACCGCACTGCTCCTGGCCGCTTCATACCGCAGCGGCTTTGCGCTTTCCTCCTCTCCGCTCCAGGCTCTGCTGGCCGCCGTTCCCGGCGTAGAGCTCAGCGTGCCCGCGCCGGCGCAGGCCAAGGCCCCCGCGCTCTCCGGCGAGCAGCTTTTTCAGCAGCTTCACGCTCAGACCGAGATGACGGTCGTCCCGAAAGGCCACGATTATCTCGACGCGAAAAAATATATGTTCTCAAAAGCCGACAATACCGGCTGCGGCGGCGGGCCCGGAGTGACCTGCCTTTACTCGCAGGTCTGCGTAAAGGGCGCCAGCGGCCACGGCGCGGATTACAGGGAAACGGGCGACGCCAACGGCGACGGCACCGAGGACAGGCAGGGGATGAACGCGGAACATTCCTGGCCGCAGGGTTTCTTCAACGAAGCCTACCCGATGAAATCCGACCTGCATCATGTTTTCCCCACCTTTATCACACCCAACAATACCCGCGGCTCCTTCCCTTTCTCCCCGGTCTCGAACGCCTCGTATTCCACCAACAGCGGCTCCAGGCTGGGCGGCGAAGGCTTCGAGCCCGCCACGGCCGTAAAGGGAAATATAGCGCGCGCCATCCTGTATTTTGTCGTGCGCTACTACGACAAGAATATCCGGGACGGCGTCGATTACCGCGATTTCTGGACCGGCCGGGTGCAGATGTTCCTGGACTGGCACAGGCAGGATCCCCCCGATGCCGCCGAAAAGCGCCGCAACGAACTGATCTCGCAGTACCAGGGCAACCGCAATCCCTTCGTGGACGACCCTTCGCTGGCTGAAAAGGTCGGGCTGAAGGTTTTCCAGTCCCACTAAAACCATTCTTTCGCAAATAAAAAGGCCCCTTAACCGGGGCCTTTCTTGTTTCGCGGGAAAAATGTCACTTAATGGGAGTGAGGCCGGCTTTGCCGGCTATCACCGCGAGGTTCAGCTTCACTATGTCGGAGGCGTAATCCCAGCGCAGGCCTTCCAGCTTGTCGCAGGCTTTGTGGTAGCACGGGTTATGGTTCTCCCAGTGCTCTATGGAAAGATAGGTGGGAATGCCCGCCTCGAGAAAGGGCACGTGGTCGCTGCCCCAGGCGGGCATGGCTATGTACGGCTGCTGTTTGGTATAGGTACGGGCCAGGGCAGCCACCCAGTCGGCGTGCGCGGAAAATTCCTTATTGGTTTCCAGCTCTATGATCCCGTCCTTGTTCCAGGAGATCATATCCATGTTGATGGCCCAGGCCACCTTCGAAAGTTCGCCGGTCTCTTTCAGCTTTTTCACGCAGGCGTAGCTGCCGGTGATGCCGTTCTCCTCGCCGTTAGCGGTCACGAAAATAAGATCATGGTCGGCTTTATAACCGGAAAGCACCTTGGCCATCTCCAGCACGCCGGCGGAGCCTGAGGCGTTGTCGTCGGCCCCCGCGTTCTCGTGGCCGACCGAATCCATGTGGCCTATGACAAGTATGGCCCTGGCCCCCGCCTTGCCGGACTTGCGGCGCGCGACTATATTGCATTCCTTATCGGCCTTGCGGTCCTTATAGCACTGCCTTTCCACTGCATAGCCCATCGCCGTAAAACTTTTAGCTATCAGGTCCATCGCCTGCCGGTTGCCGGAAGCGGCGGAGACGTCCAACTGCCCGGCGCTGCGTTTGCCGGTCATCGTGATGGCTTCGGCGTAGCCCATAAGGCGGTTGGCGTCCACTTTGGCCAGCACCGCGAGGACCGCCGGCTCGGCGGCTTTAAGCGCGCCGGCGGCGGCGGGGCCGTTATAGATCTCGGCCGGGGATACAGGCCGTATTTTAGAGGCCAGCGCGGCGGGCAGTTCCCCGGGCGCCACTTTCAGCTCGACAAGGCGGGTGCGGCCCGCGGAATACACCACGGTCGAAACTTTGCCTATCTCTTCGAGGAAAGCGGGGTCGTGGGAAAGCAGGAGGTATGAAGCGCCGCCGGCCGGCAAA
>Ga0209417_1002398_pt1 | contig 29018 bp, 21 predicted proteins | sample RifGroF2_FD_184002 | JGI IMG/M metagenome (GOLD analysis project Ga0209417, IMG submission 184002) | Groundwater microbial communities from Rifle, Colorado, USA - Groundwater F2 (SPAdes) (version 2) | ecosystem: Environmental > Aquatic > Deep subsurface > Groundwater | place: Rifle, Colorado... | reverse complement strand
CTTTAATGCGTTCTATCACATCGTACTCGAAACATTTTACGGTAAGCTGGATGTTGTGATTTGCTTTCAAATTGTATCTTTAATGCGTTCTATCACATCCCGAAATGGTTAAAGACGAACCTGCAGCCAGTTGTGATTTGCTTTCAAATTGTATCTTTAATGCGTTCTATCACATCGCGCGAACTGGCACAGGCACAATACAACCAGTTGTGATTTGCTTTCAAATTGTATCTTTAATGCGTTCTATCACATCATTATACTATCAGGTTTGGTAATGGACTTGTTGTGATTTGCTTTCAAATTGTATCTTTAATGCGTTCTATCACATCGACTGCCTTGTGAATGGCTCAAAACCTGCAAGTTGCAGAACCTGACAGAAAACAAAAAAGCGGATTTTTCTTCCGCTTTTTTGTTTTCTGTCAGGTTTATTTTTTATCCTAAAACAGTTCCAATTGTTGCGCTATTCCGGGTTTGTCGATGGTTCGTTTACTGAAAAACAGTTCCATCATGCCAAATTGTTTGTCTGTAATTTTCAGGATTCCGATATGTCCGTATTCGGGCAGCATATTTTTTACACGCTGGGTGTGAACATCAGCATTTTCGCGGCTTGGAGAGTTGCGCATATAAATCGAAAATTGAAACATAGTAAACCCGTCTTTGATCAGATCTTTTCGAAACCGTGCAGCAGCTTTTTGCTGTTTCTTGGTTTCGACCGGAATATCAAAGAATACCAGAACCCACATACAACGATATTGGTTTAACGCATCAAACGACATTTTACTCGATATTAATTGCAGAATTCAGGATATACAATTTTTCGCCGGGTTCCTTCAAAACATTCAAACAACGAATTGGTAGTCCGGCTAAGGGCAACCATTAAAGGACTTTTCTTGCCATCAATCAGCACATCGCAGGTGGCAATGCTCAGCAGTCTGGCTTTTTGGTCGCGGGTAATGTCTTCCGTTTCTATATTTCCGGTCGAAAATAGTTCATACACCAATTCGTCGCAAAACGGACGGTAAGGTTCCATAATATCGTCGGCCAGGCAATACGCATTGTATTTGTTCCGGTGATGGATTCCCAGGGTTGGCAACATTCCGCTACTAACCAGTGCACGGGCAACGATTGCACGAAGCACCGCATAGCAATAGTTCAGATGTGCATTGGGTTCCATGCCATTACGGTCGCGGGTAAACCCATGTTCGCCATATACCAGTTTCCAGTAAACCGCAGCCGCCCGTCCTTCGGTATTGTCGGGGTCGCCCGATTTGATTTGCGGAACTAATGCCAGCAATTGTTTACTTTCGATTCCGGCACGGCTTAGCATTTCAGCTTGGTTTTCAATCTTTGCTTTGATGGTTTGTGCCCATAGGTTTTTTAACAATGGTTCTGAAGCCGCTATCTGTATACGGAACCGTTCGGTCTGTACATGGTTCCCATCCAACGGAAGCATCAATCCTGATGGTAAATGTTTGGAGTCGCAACTGATCAGCGCCACGTTCCGGTCAATCAGATCGGACATTAAGCCATGGGTAATGGTTATCTGATAGTGGTCGAGTACCATGACTGCTATATCTTCCAATGGTATTGTCGCCTTTTCTGTCTGTGTCTCGGGGTCGGTAATTTTTAGTTGCTGGTCTTTTTTGTGCAGATAGGCTGGATTACCAAAATAAAGGGTTCGTTTAATCATATTTCTTGTTTTTTACAGGTTTCACCCGCTGGTGAAACCTGTACTGGTTTGATTATTCGATGATAATATCTTTTAGTTCGTCGAGGTCAATTATCCGGGCATGGTAATTCACGTAGTTTTCTTTGTTACTGAACCATTGCAGCACTTCTTCCTTTTTTAATTTCGATGGTTTATCCCTCATTACCCTTTCGTAGCTGCTCCACGGATATTGCCTGAAATCTTCAATAATGCCATGTTTTTGCGGATTGGAGTGGATGTAATGTACCAGATTTACCAATTGCCGGGTCGAAGTAACCTCCAACCTTTTAAATGGTTTCTGGAACAGACTACCGGTTCGCCGTTCCTGAACATTAATAGCTTGCGAATAGGCTGTAAAGAATCGTTGAAAAGCAAGGCTTACCGGATTTTTCGTCTTATTGGTTTCACCCATGGGTGAAACCAATGTTGGAAAGGATTTGGTTCGAACCAGTAAATGAAAATGGTTTGGCAGCAAACAAAACGCGTAAGTTTCGACTCCCGGGTCGAGGTATTCGGCATACAACCGGATGAAGTATTCGTAATTGCGAGCCGAATAAAACAGGTTTTCTTTGTTGTTTCCCCGGTTCCAGATGTGATAAAACTTATCCGGCTCAATGCGTATCCGATAATTTTTGGCTTGCATGGTTTTTTACATTTACAGTTAGTGGTTTCACCAATTGGTTAAACCACTAATAGGATCAAACAAACATCAAATTCCCTGTTCTATAAACAGTTTTCAAGTTTCAATAACTGATGAAACTTGAAATGTATAACGAAAGAAATCACTAAATCCATTTCAACATTTTTTGATAAGAGCGAAAACAGGATGGCTGGTATCTTAATATTCACCTACTGATACAATCTGACCGATATGATTTATGCGAACTTTTACAATTTCATTAAAAATTGGCAAACTTTTAATGCTTTTATATGTTATATCCTTTAGGTTTTTATTGTCGTTTAATGTTGTTTCTAAATGATGCCTGAACACATAATCTCTTACTGCAGAATTGCCATAAAATACTTTAGAGAATTTCTGCACTCTAAACAAATTGGGACTAATTGCCTGATAGTTATCTGGATTTAATAAGTCAATTTCACTGGGGTTAAACCCGGTTCTCTCGTTTGGAAAGACAAAGTATTCGTTTTGTTTCATACTGAATAGGAATTCCCATCCTTCTTCATTTTTATAAATTTTGTCAATAATGGGCAGGCCTTGGCTAACGCGTTCAGTTGCTACAAAGAATGGAATTACATTTTCTTGCAGGGTTCCATTTTCGTCTTTATAAATGGCCACATGGTGGTTATTCCCAGTATTTACAAAATCAACGGGCTGTGTTTTGCCATCCTTATCTAAGATGAGGTTACCTTCTTTGTCTTTCTTGTCATGCAAAGCCACAGCATTGCTGATACCAGTGATGGTTACCCGTTTTATTGCAATACCTTTTTCTTTGTTGAGCCAGATCGGATTCTCGTCTAAATTTGAAAAGGCTTTTTTGAAGTCTTTTAGATTTTCTAAATATCTGTCATTTAGTATTTTCCTTACCCCTGCGTCAATTATACTTTCTATTGCAGATTCTCTGGCACTTATTGATTTTTTGTTGTCCGTAAAAAACTTTTGTATGTCGATTTTTTGTGTATAACATGGGATATTAATGGTTAGCTCCGTAATGAGTTTATCTTTGAATCTCAATGTTGTTAAATTCTCTTTTGAAAAAGCATTCTTAATACTACCATGTTTTTTGATTTGATTCTCAATGAAATATTTCAAGCGTTGGTCTTTAATAGCTTGTATCTCAATTTTAGAAATTTTGTCTGTTAATTTTATTCTACTCCAGTCGATTTTCCCATATACAGTTTCTTGATGCAGTTGTCCGCGAGGTGTCAGTTGTTTCTTTTTGTTGAGACCATTTTTCTTTTTTGTGGTATTTATATTAATCGTACTTACTTTGTTTTTCGCCTTAATTGAAACCAACGTATTTTCCAAATGCTTTTTAGCTTGTGCCCGAAAGTCGTTCAAGGGCATTGGAGGTTTAAATTTCAGCTTTCCCTTATCGTCACGGTAAAGTTCATTTGCTTCAATTCCATAGATACTTCCGGCTTTGTCGCTTCTCGCATTTAAGTTATTTAGGTATTGAATGAGACTTCTTTTGGTGAACGCAATAGTTAAAGCATCCATCGCATGGTGGCGATGATCGTTTCGTTTTGTCCAATCTATAATCCGTTTTAATTTATGACCTTCCCTATTTTCGATAGTTTCAGTCATTCCAAGTTTATCGTATTTATCCCAGTTTAGTTCCTGCATCACATCAATCAATTGCCAGTCTTCTCTTAACCGGTCGGTTATTGAACCCGTAGTTGAAACAACTTCCCTTACCAGTTCTTCCAGAATATTTTTCGCTTTCTTGGCAATATACTGCGTATCCCTTAAATCTCGTGCGATAAAATCATTTGGAATATCAGCGCCTTTCATTTTTAGTTTGTTGTATTTCGTTTTCGAAATTTTTCCGGTTTTAAACAATTCCTCAATGCGGTTCAAATACTCTTCCAAACCTATATCACCTTGTTTGGTATGCACATAATCAAAAGCTGTTTCATTGCCTTTTTCAATATTGACACTCCTGCTTTCAATCGTTTTATTTGAAAAAGAATCATCAAAAGCCTTGATTGAGGAATGATGTGTTCGATGTCAAATTCTTTACTGAATAATTTATTTGGAGAAATGTAGGTGTTGGAATACAAAGTCTGATAACCTCTTGTCTCCAATTCTTTGTAAAGCTTATAGCGTATAATATCAGTTCGGCTTACATGGGATAATCCGAATTCTTTTTGAAGAATTCCTTTATATATTTCGTGATCGAGAGTTGCTTTGTTAATAGCATTCGTTGCTTGCTCTCTTTCTTCAGCGCTCTTTTTTAATTCGCGAGCCAATTCAATCCGTATTTCATCGGGTTTTCCATAAGATTCAATGGCTGCATTTACAACATTGATCATTTGGTTCAATATCTTTTCTACAACCGGATTTCGTAAACTGTTTTTAGGTAGGATTTCGAGATTGTCTTTTAATACTTTGTCGTCGAGTTCTTTTCGGGTTAATGAACTTTTGGAATGTCGGTAGCCAGCATTTACACAAGCAATGCTGAATTCATTTCCTTCTTTTAAATGCGGCAAAATTTTGCGTATTGCTTTGGTGCATAAACTTCCATAATCGGGTTGAAAAGCAACATTAGCAAGGATTGTGGCATATTCTTTCTCAAAGCCATAGAGCTCTGTAATTTTTGTAATTAGTTTTTCGTTTCCGGTGTTAGAACTATCTCCTTCAAAAGAATATAACAAATGCCAGAATTGATACAGTGGCTGAATTTCAATTTTTTTTCCTTCTAAATTTGAATTAAAATATAAAATATCTGTGTTATAGTTGAGACTTTTAAAGACTGGCACAACAATTTCAATAATATCAACAGATTTCATTTTGGAAAAGTCATATTCTCCATGTCCACTCAATTCAATGATGGTCTGGTAGGCTTTAAATAATGAAGCCATTGTTCTGTTTCCTTCTATATCCTTAAAGTTAAGATCAAGCTCTTTATGATTTTCATACAATAATTTAAGAGCATCTTTCTTCGAAATCTTATCTTTCAGATTGAGTTCGCGGAACAAAATGTCTTTCTCTTCCTGATCTAAAAATCGTTTTGCTCCGGTTTTGTCGATCACCTGAATGTTGTTTAGAATCTGCCAGATTTTAAATTCCTGAAAGATTGGAGATGATTTCGGACATACTTTGGAACCAACTGTCTTTATCTTTTTCTTTCCATCAATTTCAACTTCAATTTGCCTGTTTTCAAATTCACAAATACTGACGAGTCCCTTTTGGCTCTTTAATCTTCGTTGATAGAAAATAATCACATCACGTATTTCCGATTTTAATTCATTGGTAAGTTCTTTGTGAAACTTGGCTTGTGCTTCCCAGATTGTATTAAACTCATCTAAATAATCCTGTCGGTAAAATACCTGATTTTTCAAGCGTGTATGAGGGTTCTGCTCCAATTGAACCATTAAGTATTGTCCAACCGTTTGTTTGTTGAAGAACAATTCTTTGCTTCTGTCGCTTATCGAGCCAAGATAGCCACTCGATCCGCTAATTGTACCATTCACATCACTGATCACAAAAGCAAGTTCTTCTTTGGTTAATTGTTTGGTTAATCCATCAATCCGCCACTGATAGGCTTGCAATCTTTTATCTGAACCTTTATTCTCGGCCGTATAAATACCAAATCGGGCAAGGAATATCTTTGTTGTATTCATTTTGCCTTTTCCGGTTATTTGTTTTTTAAAATCATCGGTTAATATTTCAGGTTCAAATTGCTTTTGAAACACCCAAATTTTATCCAGTTCGTTTTGTAAGTCGGAACGATAAAAGTCGGGAATGTATTTTTTGCCTGCTTTTAAAATTTGATAAACCAATTGTCCGGGAGTGATATTTTCATTATAAAGTTTCTTTGCAATTTCCATCCCATCAATTAACTGTCCTTCATCTTGTGATTTGGCTTTCCGACTGCTTTTGTAACCACGTTTCCCATTAATCATTAGTAATATGCGAGCAAATTGGTCTAATGGCACTTCTTCATTTACAGCTTTCGCTCTTAATCTGTAAGTTTCAAATGTCGTTTTGTTGCCATTCTCAGACAAAATAGTTTCATCATTTATAAAACCATTTTTCTTTAAAATCTCGTTTAAATTTTCTTTTCGGAGTTTATAGCGTTGAAGATTTCGCCTCATACTCCGCTTGAGTGTTCTATCAGCATTGGTGGTTATACTTTTCCCTTTTTCAAAATTTGTCAGCTCATCTACTGTAAGTGGATTAACCCTTACACCCAGTTTGATGATTGAAGAATTTTCATTTTCGTTTTCAGATTCATTCACCAAAGCCCACCCAATACTATTGGTCCCTAAATCCAGACCTAATATTTTTTTCATGGTTATGTTGATTTATGGTTTTAGTTTTTTATATTTGAAATACAATTTGAAGCAAATCACAATAAGGATTATTCCGTTGTGAAAACATTTAAAGCGGCCTTTGCGGGTCGCTTTCCTTTTCTAAATTTACAATAATTATTTTTCAAATTCTTATTTTCTTTCCAATTATTTATGGCAAGTTCCGTTCAGTGCTTCCATAAACGCAGAACTCCGAAAACCATCACTGATTTTCGGAGTTCTTGTTTTTCCTCTTTTCCTTTTTCCTTTTTCCTGGTTTTTTACATCCGTTCCGGAACGTCAATACCCAATAATTTCATCCCTGTTTTAATTGTTTTTCCAACGGTTTCGGCAATAACCAGACGCAAATTCCGAACCTCAATATCTTCTTCAATCAAAATCGGGAATTCGTGATAGAACTGATTGAATTCTTTCACCAGTTCGTAAATATAGTTGGCAATCAGTGCCGGGCTGTAATTATCGCCGGCTTCCTTAATGGCTACAGGGAATTGCGAGATCAGTTTGATTAACTGAAGTTCTTTCAGTCCAACCACTGTTTTTGTTCCAATCAGGTGGTTTATTTCAATGCCCCGGTCAGCAGCTTTTCGCAACACTGAACGAATCCTCGCATAAGTGTATTGGATAAATGGTCCGGTATTGCCATTAAAATCGATCGATTCTTCCGGATTGAAGAGCATATTTTTCTTTGGATCGACCTTGAGCATGAAATATTTCAAAGCTCCCAAAGCGATCATGGTGTAGGTTTCAGCGGCTTGTTCAGGAGTGTAACCTTCAAGTTTACCGAGTTCTTCGGAAGTTTTGCGGGATACCTCGATCATTTCAGCCATCAAATCGTCGGCATCAACCACGGTGCCTTCACGCGATTTCATTTTACCCTGCGGCAGTTCAACCATTCCATACGAAAAGTGGTGAAGGCCTTTGCCGAATTCGAATCCAAGTTTGTCGAGCAGGATTGATAAAACCTGGAAATGATAGTTTTGTTCGTTGCCAACTACATATACCATTTTGTCAATAGGGTAGTCCTGAAAACGCTCTTTTGCCGTACCAATATCCTGGGTCATATAAACCGAAGTTCCATCGCTGCGTAGAAGAATTTTCTGATCCAGTCCTTCCGGAGTCAGATCAGCCCAAACTGAAGAATCTTCTTTCTGGTAGAAAACACCTTCAGCCAATCCACGAAGCACTTCGTCTTTTCCATAAAGGTAGGTTTCGGATTCGTAATAAATCTTGTCGAAATCGACACCCAAAGCTTTATAGGTGACGTCGAAACCGGCGTAAACCCAATGGTTCATCATTTTCCAGAGTTCAATAGTTTCCTGATCTTTGGCCTCCCATTTTAGTAACAATTCGCGTGCTCCCTGCATCGAAGGGGCATTTTGTTCGGCATTCTCTTTGGTTTCGCCATTCTCTACTAAAGTTGAAATCTCGCTGAGATATTCCTGATTGAATTTCACGTAGAAATTGCCCACCAAATGATCGCCTTTGATTCCGGTACTTTCAGGAGTTTGGCCTTCACCCCACATCTTCCAGGCATACATCGATTTGCAGATGTGAATACCACGGTCATTTACAATGTTTGTTTTTACTACTTTATTGCCATTGGCTTTCAGAATCTCGCAAAGCGAAAATCCAAGCAGGTTGTTGCGTATATGCCCTAAATGTAATGGCTTGTTGGTATTGGGTGATGAGTATTCAACCATGACCAGCTTTGACGAGTAGGTTGGCTCAGTAATTCCAAAATTTTCATCTTCAGATGCCGAATTAAGAACTGAAATCCAGTAATTGCTGGAAATAACCAGGTTCAGGAATCCTTTTACAACATTGAATTTGTCAACTTCCTGAACATTCTGTTGTAAATATTCGCCTATTTCAGTTGCTGTCAGTTCCGGAGACTTTCTTGATATCCGTACAAAAGGAAACACGACCAGGGTAATATCACCTTCAAATTCTTTTCGGGTATTCTGAAGTTGTACAAGAGATGGATCTACTTGCTGATGATAACATTTCTCAATGGCTTCAATAATCTGGTCACGTATTTTTAGTTCAATAGACATTATTTTTTGCTTTGAAATTTGAACGACAAAGATATTCGATTTTTTTATCAAATTATAGGAACATAAAAACCACATAGTCACATAGAACACATAGGAAAAAGAATTGAAAACCAAAACCTATGTGGCCTATGTGGCTATGTGGTTAAAACCCAACCAAATTGGGCACTTTTGTAAATAGACTGGTCTATTTCATTTTGAAAATTTCAAATTCGACACGGCGGTTTTGCAAACGTCCTTCTTCCGTATCATTGCTTGCAATTGGTTTAGACTCCCCAAAGGCTTTTTGCTGGATAATGCGGTCAGCCGAAACACCTTTTGAAATCAGGTATTCAACTACTGAAGCAATGCGTGCCTGCGAAAGTTTAAAATTGTGATCGTCTGGTCCTTGGCTATCGGCATGTCCATAAACATTTACGTTAAATGCCGGATTCGAATTGAGGGTTTTTAGTAGTTTTTCGAGTACGCCTTTTGAATAATCAGTCAAATAGCTTTTGTCGGAAACAAAATGTACCGGAGTTACTTTGATGTTTTGAATTTCAACCTGATCTGCAGTAATTTCCTTTTTCTTTTCAGGTTCTTTTACCGGACAACCTTTGGTTTCTTTTGTCCCCGCAACGGTTGGGCATTCGTCAATGGCATCAGCTACGCCATCTTTATCCTGATCGAGAGGACATCCACTTGCATCCACTTTCCATCCTTTGGGAGTATCAGCGCATTTATCATCTTTATCAGTAACACCGTCACCGTCTGTATCCGGACAGCCTTTCAGGGCAGCCAAGCCTGCAACATCAGGGCATTTGTCATCTTTATCAGCAACACCATCCTTATCTTTATCCGGACAGCCTTTTAGAGAAGTAAGACCAGCCACTGTCGGGCAATCGTCTATATGATCAGCAACACCATCTCCATCAGTATCAACCGGGCATCCGGCTTCATCAACGGTTACTCCTGCCGGTGTATCCGGACATTTGTCCTTGCTGTCGGCTACACCATCCATGTCAGAATCTTTAGCTTTGCCTAATCCAAATTCCAAGCCCACTGTGGCTTTCAAAATATTGTCGGTAACAGGTTTTGCAGCTCTTGTGGTTTTTATCCCGTTCAAATATCCAGCATCAAAATAGAGCGCAGTACCTGGATTGAAATAATACTTGCCACCAAGTCCTAAATCAAAATTTAAACCTGATTTTGTATTATTTGCCAGAATACCTGGGCCGGCATAGAGATAGGGAATGAATTTTTTGCTTTCGTCAGAAAGTTTATAACGCAGGTTCAGAAGTGCATTTGCCAGGTCAACTTGATCGACTTTTGAATTTAATACACCCAAATCACCTTTGAGCATTAAGTCAAATTTTGGACTGAGATATCTGCTTAAGTACAACTCTGGCATTAATCCAACTCCCTGGTCGTTTGATGCACCGTAAGCTCCAAGGCCTATTCCAAACCCCATTTTTTTGTCCGATGTTTGGGCGTTGGAACTGGCTGCAAAAGCAAGAATTAATGAAAGTAGAAGTAGTTTTTTCATAGTTATTTGTTTTGGTGTTACTTGATTTAAAAAGTGACAGAACTATTAAAGTTCTAAAATAAACAAAATTATGAAGCTTTTCTACAAAATTGAGCATAAAAAAATCCCTGTCAGTTTTGACAGGGATTTCCAGGTAATTTATTCAATTATTTATTTTGCTTTAATTACTTCAAATTCTACCCTGCGGTTTAACGCACGACCTTCTTCAGTATCGTTTGTTGAAGCAGGATTAGTTTCACCCAATCCTTTTGTTGAAGTTATCCGTTTTTTATTTATCTTACTGGCTGTAATTGCTTTTACAACCGAGCTTGTTCTGTTTTTCGAAAGGTTCAGGTTATATTCATCTTCACCCTGACTATCGGCAAAACCAGTAATGTTAACATTGTAATTGGCATTTTCTTTCAGCAGATTCACCAGTTTGTCGATTTTACCTTTTTCAACAGCGTTAAAGTTTGATTTATTTGTATCAAAATAAACAGGTTCTACCTTCATTGCATTTGCTTCAATTTCTTCAGCTGTTAATTCTTTTTTCGGGCATCCTTTATTTTCTTTTAGTCCGAAAACGGTTGGGCACTCGTCTTCAGCGTCAATAACTCCATCTTTGTCGGTATCAAGCGGACAACCGTTACTATCTACTTTCACGCCTTTAGCAGTTCCTTCACATTTGTCGTCTTTGTCGGCAACACCATCGCCATCGGTATCAGGACAACCTTTCAGACTTATAGGTCCAGCCAATTCAGGACATGCATCATCTTTGTCGGCAATTCCGTCTTTGTCAGAGTCAGGACATCCTTTCAAAGACGTTAATCCGGCAACGGTTGGACAATCATCAATATAATCAGCAACGCCATCACCATCGGTATCAATTGGGCAGCCTTTTTCATCAACTGCAACACCAGTAGGTGTATTCGGGCATTTGTCCTTATTATCTGAAACACCATCCATGTCTGAGTCCGGTGTTGGTCCTAAATCAAATTCAAGTCCTACAGTTCCTTTCCAGATATGGTCAGTAACCGGTTCTGTACCCCTTTTTGCTTCAATACCACTAAGGTAAGCCGCATCAAAATAAAGAGCGGTGTTTGGGCTGAAGTAATGTTTTACGCCGGCTCCTAAATCAAAATTAAGGCCTGTTACTGTATTGTCAGCTAAAAATCCCGGTCCTGCATAAAGGTAGGGACGAAGTTTCTTGCTTTCTGAACCAAGTTTATACCTTAAGTTAAGATAAGTTCCGGCAAGGTCAATACCTCCATCTTGTTTTGAATTTAATACGCCAAGATTGCCTTTAAGCATAAGGTCTAACTTTGGACTAAGAAACCTGCTTAAATATAATTCGGGCATAACACCAACGCCTTGTTGATTACTTGGGCTATAAGCTCCTAGTCCTACTCCTAATCCCCATTTTTTGTCAATGGTTTGCGCATTTAACCCAATCGTAAATGCTAGAATTAATGAAAGTAAAATTCCTTTTTTCATGTTATTGTTTTTTGGTTCCTTAAATATATAAATAAATGTTTACAATTTAGATTTTATAGTAAAACAACATCTAAAATAATATTGTTTTTCAAAAAAGCAGAATGTTTTTTTTCTTACGGGTTTTATATCTATTTTGATCTGAAAAAAGCTAACGATCATATGCAAAACGAGTTCATTTACAAAGGTATTTTTTTTTGAAAAGGACCAAACAAATCATGAAATATCCCCTTGAATTTCTATTTTATAATAATAAAAATAAATTTAAAAATACCCTACCTGAAAAATCAGAAAATTTGAAATTTTAGTTTGTAGTGATACGAAGCTTAACTTTAATTGTATTTTTACCTCAAACTACAGAACTTTGTATTCAATTATTGATATAGAAACTACAGGTCAATCGTCAGGAACGGGCAAAATAACTGAGATTGCTATTTATATCCACGATGGATTTCAAATTATAAACTCATTCAGCAGCTTAATAAATCCTGAATGTTATATTCCCGGATTCATTACTAACCTTACAGGTATCGATAATAATATGGTGAAAAATGCACCGAAATTCTATGAAATTGCACGTAAGATTGTTGAATTAACCCAGGAAACAGTTTTTGTTGCGCACAATGTTATGTTTGACTATCGGTTTATTCAGGAAGAGTTCAAACGTTTAGGATACGACTACCAGCGGAAAACCATGTGTACGGTTCGTTTGGGGAGAAAATACTTACCCGGACACCGTTCTTATTCATTAGGCACTTTGTGCGCTGAACTTGGGATACAGATTAATGGAAGACATAGGGCAGCAGGAGATGCCCTTGCCACTGTTAAGTTGTTTGAACTTATTCTTGCCAGAAAAGCACTGAAGGAATCCAAACAACCACCAGGTCAGTTGAGGCTGTTTTGAAAAAATGAAACCTGAGATAATGTGGGAATCCTTTAACTTATTCAATAGGTTCTACTGCTTTTTCAACAACAGAATTATCTTCTTCAGTATCGATCAGCAGATTTTTTTCGTTAAGTAACTGATACCACTGAAAAATCTTTTTCATATCGGATGCATAGACCCTGTCCTTGTCATATTCTGGTAAAACTTCACCAAAGAAAGCTTTGATTTCGTTTGAAGTAGCTTTAGGTGAAATCATTTTTCCACATTCCTGTATTCGTTTGAATAATTCCTTCAGTTGAATTTCCCCCGTTTCAGTGAAAACTGAAATATCAGCCAATGCACTGATTTTAGAAGTTGAATAGGCTGGAATGCGCTTGCCTGTTAGTAATGACTCAACTATAATACTGTTCTTTGCTTCGGTTACCATTTTAAACAAACCAGGCTGACCACTAATCGCTAATATTCCTTTTAACATACGTTCTGAATTTTTTGGTTTGCGAAGATAATATTTTCCCTGAAGTAAAAAAAAACTCCCGGGAGCGCCGGGAGTAAGTTTACTTTTATGGATATCTGCAAATTTGCCTAACGTCATTAATAAGTCATTTAATTGTCATTGGTAGTCACCAAGTTGCCTTGAAACGAGATAAAACAACAGAATGACAATGAATGACGAACATTGACTGCTACAAAAGACTTAATAGGTAAATAAGCAGGCAATGATTTTATTTTTTTAATCTGATCTGATGATTTATTCCAAAACTAATCCAACGACCTGGTTGCTGAATGGTCCCCAAATCGAAATAGGGAGTGTCGAATAAATTGGCAGCCATAGCATATATTTCGGTCGATGGCATTTTCCACATCAATCGGGTATTGACTAACCAAAAGGATTCATACGACTCTGTTTTAGTTCTCATGCCATTACGATCCTGATAACTAAATCTCCATGAGGCTTTCAGATGGCTCCAGATTTTGTGGTTAAGTTCAAGATCGAACTTATGCTTTAAATTATCAAGTACATAGTTCGAAAAAAAGTTGTTCCCGCCTTTGTTTAAGTAACTGTAGGCGTAATTAAGTCCTATCTTGGTTATTGGTAGATTCTTATCCCACACTTTTTCAGGGAAAAGATTTCCGCTAAACTCAATTCCGGTCGAGTTAATTCTGGTCAGATTTTTAGTTTGCCATTTGTCTGTTTCATTTTCACGAACCCAGTCAATCAAGTCTTTCCCGCGTCGGTGGTAAGCCCCGATATGTCCTGATATTCCTTTGGAGTTGTATTTTATGCCGCTTTCGTAATTCACTGACTTTTCAGGTTTCAAATCCGGATTTCCAAGATTGGTTGGACCGCTGTAAAATAAGTCTGTAAAAGTTGGCATTCTTAGGCTGGTACTGGCCGATCCGTAAATTTTGAAATGATCAGAAAGAGCAAGTGATGCATCAAGTCCTGGGTAAATATTCCATCCGAAGCCAAGATCCGAAATCCAGTTGGTCATTGCTCCGGCTGATAAAGAGAATTTTTCAAGATTAATGGAATGTTCTGCAAAATAAGATATGGTGGTTCGGGAATAGGATTTGGTAAAAAACTGATTGTCTTCGCCCGGAACTTGAATGGGAGTTGCCAAAACCTCGCCTAAAACATTACTCCATACATTCTCAGTTCTGATTTCGGCGCCAAAGGCTGTTTTTCCGAACTTTGATGCGAACCAGACATTTAGGTTACTTCCGAAAACATCGGTCAGATGATAATTGTGTCCTTTATACCAGCTCGCAGGTTCGGACCTGAAGAGTTCAAACCTGTCCTGATGCCGACGCCAATAAACTGAAGGAATCAAGTGAATCTTTGTTCCTGATTCAAATTTTAGCGAAGCAAAAGTGGTTTTTGTTTCTTCGAATTGATTTGGATAAGTGGCTGTATAAAAACTATTTGCCCCGAAAGCCTTGTTTGTTCGTCCAACCTGAAAATCAAGCGTGCCTGGTTTGGTATTCAGTTTGCTCTGATAAAATGCATTCCAGGTTTTAAAATCGGTATTGTCGATGTATCCGTCAGACGACATACGGTTAAACGCTGCGAACTGATTCCATGATCCGGTATTTAAATTACCGGAAACATTTACATCAGCCAATTTGTGCCGACCTGCAGATACATCAATTTTAATACTGGAATTGCCCTCTGAACTGGTGATAATGTTGATTGCTCCTGAAAAAGCATTTGGACCGAAGACTCTTGCTGCAGGTCCTTCAAGAATTTCAATACGTTGGATGTTTTTTAAGCTGACCGGAAGATTGAGGGCGTGGTGCCCGGTCTGAGGATCTGAAATGTTGATGCCGTTGAGGAGGATTAGGGTCTGGTCGAATGAACCACCCCTGATCGAGATGTCGGCCTGAACTCCGTGAATTCCGCGCTGCCTGACATCGACACTCAACGCATATTCCAGCAGTTCCTGAATACTTTGGACGGGGGCCGCCTCAATTTCTTCCCTGTTGATCACGGAAACTATCCGTGACACCTGCGAGAAAGCAACAGGTGCTCTTTGGGCTCCAATCAGAACTTCGTCTAGATTGTATTCCATGCTAACTTTCGAACTGTCGGTTTGTGCAAAAACATATTCAGGTTCGGCTACTGTAGTGTATACAGCCAAAAGTACACCAATGCGGACTGGCTTTTTGATAGCACAAAACAATGAATAAGATTTACCTCCCCAACGTTTGAATGTAAACATTTCAGCCCGGTTAATGGATCTGAAGATTTTTTTCATTGAAACAATTGATAAAAAATTTAGGCGGCTAAAGTAATCATTATTTGATTCGGGATTATTTGAGAATAATTTTCAGTAGCATATTTTGACTTTTTGTTATTAATGGAAAATGTGTGAATTATGTAAGTATTTGATTGAGAAGTGTAAGTTCTTCGAAAAACTATATGGTAATTTTGTTTAAGCAGAGTAAAAAATTATCGCGATTTCCGATTTTTCTAACAACGAAAATGTTTGTTTAAGAACATGAAGTTTTTCAAGAACATGGTTATGTAAAAACACGTATGAGCGTTTATATGTATTCCTCCAGCCCTTATAAATAATCTTTATGAGCTATAAAAAATATTGAAGATTAAAAGACGTGTAAATCCTTTTTTTGAAATTTTGAATCTTTATATTTGTATCAAATTAATACTTAAAACGAACGCCATGACACAGCTTCAATTCAACACAGCGCTTTTAGGACTTCAGGACAAGTTGTTATATTACGCTTTAAGTTTAACTTCAGATCAGGAAAAAGCTCAGGATTTACTTCAGGAGACATTTTTGAAAGCATTAACCTACCGGGATAAGTTTACACAGAATACAAATTTCAAGGCGTGGATTTACACGATCATGAAAAATACGTTTATTAATAACTACCGAAGAAATATAAAAGCTAAAAATACCTTCGACGGTGCTAATAATGAATTTCATTTGAAATTCCAGAACGATAAAAGTTATCCATCACCAGAATCTGTTTACAGTTCCAAAGAAATTACGAAATGTATCAATGCTTTGGAAGATGAATATAAAGTTCCATTCAACATGTTTCTGGACGGATTTAAATACAAAGAAATTGCAGAGCAACTTGAATTACCGCTCGGTACAGTAAAGAGCAGGATTTTCTTTACCAGGAAAAAATTAGAAAAATCATTAAAAGACTACGCTTCATAGTAGAACTATTTTTGTTTGCAATAAAGTTGATTTTACGGGAGAAATGACTCACATGATGTGAGTCATTTTTATTTATGATGATATTTCTCTTAAAGATGGGGAAAAGATGGTACGAGAAATATACAATTTAAATTGTTTGGGAACATTAAGGAAAAAAGATTGTACTTCAATACACAACTTCATTTAATTTACAAAGGATAACGACACAATTGCTGCTTAAAATTCAACTAACCATTGAACTGAATTTTAATATTATATTTGCCAAATTAAATTGCGTAAATATAAATTTGACAACCTTTTTTATTTATGTCAATGGTCTCTAAGCCAATTATTTGATGTTATGAAGCAACCCATGATGGATTCTTTTCCACACACAAGATGATGACTGTGGCAAGTTTCCTGTCGGGCGGAAAGGCGGGTATCTGGCAATTAAAAAAACAAATTTTAGACGGATGAGACAAATGATTTTGATTATTGCAGGTATTTCGCTACTATTGAGTATAGTAGCCTGTAGTGAACGCGATAAATCAAAAATTATTGAGCAGTATAAATACGAAGGTAACACAAATGTTCTAACTGAATTAAATAAAAAGAAACTTGGTTCCTGGGTAAAAGAAGGAATAACCTGTTACGGGATCATAATGGTACGCGACGAAAACAAACGTCCGGTAAGGTTGAAAGAGGTTCAAGCTAAGGTACTTAGTATACATTCTGAGAATATTAAAATGGAAGCACTTGAAGATGTGGCAATAAATCGCACTATAGAATGTAATAAAGTTACCTTAAAAAAGGGAGAGTGCTGGGACGAGATTGACGGAGAGCTTTTTAAAACTCGGGAGGAAGCTATTCGATTTATTGACGACAAATATCCTGGTTTAAGGATGAAATATTAGTCACTTAACTGTACAAAGGAGAACACAATTTGAACTTCCGGAATACATTAAACCCGACCAATCAAGCAATAAACATTCGAAAATGCTATAGCTTTGATTTTGTGAAAGTTTATTCTTTCGTGATGTTTCTTTTATTGATTCCAATCATTTCCATGTCTCAAATATCGGCACCTGTTTTTAACTGGAAAGCTAAGGAGATTAGCAAAGACAATAATCTTCATGGGATGAGTGTTCATGATGAAAATACCGCGGTTATTGCCGGATTTGGAAAAACCTTCAAGATTACTACCGATAAAGGACTTTCCTGGAATGATATTGGATTGTTAAACCCAAAATATAATTTCAATGACATTAGCATAAAGGATAATGTTGGTTATCTGGTTGGAAGAAAAACACTGCTTGTAAAAAATCCAACCGGCGGGGAAGACGATGTTTATATAAATGGAGTTCTGCTTAAAACAATTGATGGGGGAAACAATTGGTCGCTGTTGGACCTTTCAAAAATTGGAGAAGGAACGAATACTGCATTAAATCCCAACCTGGTGGGGTGCATAACTCTTAATCCATATTCCGTTTTATGTATTAATGAAACTACTGCTTTGGTGTATGTACAATGGTATGAGATGGTTTCAGGCTCGAAAAAAACACATTCAGCTGTTTTTAAAACTGTGAATGGTGGGGGCAAATGGACTGCCATCACACAGGACTTTGGTTCGGCTTATGTCACAACCATAAAAATGGTTGGTACTGATATTTATATTGGAGGAAATAAAATCCTGTTGAAAGCATCGGGCACAAACGAGACAATAACTAATCTTTTCCCAACTTTTTCTGCTGTTGCCGGTACCACCGCGTTTATTAACGAAATTCGATACTTTTCAAGCAGCGACATCAATGTTGTAACTACCACAGGCGTGTATAACACGCCAGACAGCGGACAGACATTTTCCAAAATAAGCGGACTAACAGGTGGTAATGACATTTTTAAGCTTGATGATAAGGTTATGATCGTGTTGGGATCCTCATCAGCCTCGAAAGCTACGATAAACGGAGGTACTACCTGGGTTAGTTGCTTTCCCGGAAAAACATGCTTTGAAATTCCCGGTATTTTCAATGACTCACTTTATGCTTTAGGTTCCTCTGCATTGTTTAAAATTGCAGTTAATGACCTAAAGTCTGAAAATTACAATTGGGTTTCAAAAACTCTTGTTGAAGGAAGCTCCAATCTTCAGAAAATGCATCAATTTGATGCCAGCAACGCATTGATAATCGGAGATGACTATATTGCTAAAAAAACAACCGATAAAGGTTTAACCTGGTCAGAAGCCATTTTACCTCAAATGTACATTTACGACGGGAAATATGATTTTCACAGTGTTAGTGCCAATAACAATGCTGGATATGTGACTACCCGTCGGTTATTACTGGCTGATTATCCCTCAAAAGAAGATAGTTATTTGAGCGGATTGATTTTTAAGACAGAGGATGCCTGGGAAACATGGAAAGTACTTAATAACAAAAACGTTGGCAAAGATACCTCCACCGATCCCTCAAAATATCCGTTAATGTCCGGTTGTTATGGAATGGACAATTATACCATTGAATGTGTGGATGCAAAAACGGCCTATTTGTATGTTGGTTGGTCCGATACAATTTCAGTTCCTAAAACGGTAACGAAACATTCGAGGGTGTTTAAAACGGCTGATGGTGGGGATTTATGGACTGCTGTGACGACGGATTTTGGCAGCTCCACTGTGATGTCGATTAAATTTTCAGGAGAAACCGGTTATTTAGCTGGCAATAAAATCCTCCTGAAAACAATTGATGGAGGGAAAACATTTATTGATTTATATCCGGAACTTTCTATTGGGACTGACGGTAATCTGGTTCTTAGTTCAGTAGCAATGCACACTAAGGATGAAGTGTATTTTCAAACCTCGAATAATAAAGGAGTATTCTTTACCAGTGATGGCGGAAATACTTTTTCAAAGCTAAACGGGGTGGATGGTGGCCTTGATTTTGTTGCTCTGGATCAAAACTCTTTTATGTCAGTTGGGTCATCAACTTCGAACAAATTTACAAACGATGGTGGTATTACCTGGAAAGACTCTGATCTCGGAGTTGCAATTTATGCGGCAGGAAAAGTATTAAACGATTCGCTTTATGTTTTAGGTAAATCGAATGTTTACAAAATAGCTGTAGCCGATCTTGATATAAAAACTTTTGTAGTGGATGTGAAAGCTCCGAACCCTTTGAAGGTTTTTTACAGTTCTTCAGCATTGAAGATTGTTTCTGCTGATGGAGATATTGATCGCTGTCTGGTTTACAATATTTCAGGACAATTGGTGGCCATTACAGAACCAAGATCGGGGTCCTTTTCTTTTGAATACAATTCTTTAGCGCCTGGGGTTTACATTGTTTCAACATTGATTAAGGGTAAAAAATACACTCAAAAAGTTATTTTTAAATAGTATTTTCGGACTGTCGAATGCCTAGGTATTCGATTTCTTTAAATAGGATACTCTTTCTATGCTGAAAAGGATTTTCATTGGGTTATGCTTATTTACTTTAGCAACTGGTATTTTCGCTCAGTCTTCGAAGGTAATTCGTGGAAAGCTGATTAGCAAAAAAACTGGAGAACCTGTTGGTTTTGCCGGAATACATATTCTGGAAACCGATTTCTGGACTTCATCTGACGAATCCGGAGTATTCATTATTAAACCGTTAGATGTTCCTTTTATCACTATCGAAGTTCGGTGTTTAGGGTTCGAAACATATTCCGATAGATTTCAATCTTCATTTCTGACCGATTCAGGTCTCGAAATAAAAATGCTTACGATTTCTTATGATATGGACGAAATAACCGTATTGGCAAAAAACAATAACGGGATTACCACTGCTTCAATCATAGGAAATGCCGCCATAGAACATGTTCAACCTGCAAGTCTCGCCGATGTTATGCAGCTACTTCCTGGCAATATTTCTGCTAACCCTGATCTCAGTACACCTCAAAGAATTTCAATCCGTGAGATTGGAGAAGACAATAATAGTGCGATGGGAGCTGCTATTCTGGTTGATGGGGCGCCTGTATCAAACAATTCCAATTTGCAAACATTTTCAACTTCAAAATCAGGCAACAACTTTAATACAACCATCGGTTCAGGAATCGATCTAAGACAAATTCCGACGGATAATATCGAATCGGTTGAGGTCGTTAAAGGCATTCCGTCGGTTACCTATGGTGACTTAACTTCAGGAGTTGTGCTAATTAGAACAAAATCCGGATACACTCCTTGGGAGGTTAAGCTTAAAACCGATGCCCAGATAAAGCAGTTTACCTTAGGTAAGGGTTTTAATCTGAAGTCAAAGCAGAGTAGCATTAATTTCAACCTCGATTATCTTCAGTCGTTCGACGATTTACGTAGTAAATACAAGGGTTTTAACCGGGTAACTGGCGAAGTGGGTTTCTCGAAAATATTTGATCCACAGAGACTCCCACTAACATTCAATACAAAATTGAGCTGGTACGAAACCATTGATGATGTAAAAACAGATCCTGATGCATTGGTAGCAGGGGAAAAAATAGAATCAAAAAACAGGGGTCTGCGTTTTAATATGTATGGGAAATGGTCGCCCAAACTGAAGCTGCTGACAAGCTTAGATTATTCGTTTTCAGTATCGTACACTCATCAGGTCAGTAGCGAAGAGAAATACCGGTCAACCAGTGGAATCCAGGTAATTTCAACATCGTTGAAAGAAGGTGAAAATCCCGGATTATTTTTGCCTTCCGAACAACTTTCCAGTTATGTAATCGATGGCAAGCCGGTAAATGTATTCCTTCAAATTACTGCCAATAAGTTCATCAATTTTCATCACGGAATTTCCAATAAGATACTTTATGGTTTTGATTACCGTCTGGATGCCAACTATGGCAATGGACAGATCTACGATATTTCCAACCCTCCTTTTGTGTCGAGCTATGCGTCTCGCCCAAGAAGATATATGGAACTCCCTGCGCTTCAAAATTATTCACTTTACCTGGAAGATAAGCTGACCGTGATGTTGGGGAAAACAATTCTTGATGTGCAAGCCGGTCTCCGATTGAATAATTTTCAGTCGGCAGGACTGTTTAAAAGCGATCTTGGTTTTTATGCCGAACCCCGGTTCAATGCCCAGTATAGCTTTCTTTCGAAAAAAAACAACCTCGTTTTCGATAAAATGGCCGTCAGGTTTGGAATTGGGAAAACCTTCAAATCGCCCTCTCTGCTTTATTTATACCCCGACAAGGCTTATTTCGATTTAAGCGCTTTGAATTACTACGCCGGCAATCCTGCATATGATACATCGGTGATTTATACCCGGATTTTTGGAACAGCTAACCCGGAATTAAAACCTTCGGAAAACCTGAAAATCGAAGCTGGACTCATTTTTAAGATTAAAAAGGTATATGCAACTATTACTGCTTTCAACGAAAGACTATCCAACGGATTCGACTTTGCAAGCAATTATTTATTTCTGAATTACTATAAATACCAAACCGATGGAATTCCCTATGGAACAAAACCTGACCCCAATACACTGACCAAGGTACCTTCTACAACACCCGTTTTTTACCAGATGCCGGCCAATAATCAGGAAACTCAGAAATCCGGAGTCGAATTCAGTTTTGATCTTGGGAAAATTAATCCGGTTTATACATCGTTTAGCCTAGATGGTGCATGGTTGAGTACAAAGCGTTTTTACAGCACTATTCCTTACCAATTTCAACCATTGAGTGTTACGGCAACTCCGTTCCTGTATGTAGGTATTTATCCGGCAGGCGAAAGTAAAGTCAGCGAAAGGTTGAACACCAATTTGAGGATGGTGACGCAAATCCCCAGGCTGCGAATGATTTTGTCAACCACAGTCCAGATGATCTGGTACGACATGTACTACTTCCCGGAATACGATGAAACGCCAACATATCTGGTCTATTCCGATGGAAGCACGAAAGAATTTACTTCGGAAATGAGGACAAACCCGACGTATAAAAATTTTGTTATTTCCAAAAATCAGAGTTTTTATCTTAGGGAGGTAATGCCACCGCTGCTTCAAACCAATTTTCGATTGTCGAAAGAAATTTTGGATAAAGTAAGATTGAGTTTTTATGTGAATAATTTAATGAATTATCGTCCTGAATATGAATTCAAAAGGGCGGGCTCTTTTATCAGAAGAAATCCTTCTGTATATTTCGGTGCTGAAATAAAAGTAATGTTGTAGGCATGAAGAAAGTACTCGTAATAATTTCCTTGCTGTTTCTGTTTGGTTCGTGCCTGAAGGAACCCGACTACCATAGTTATCAACTTGATTTTGTTGTCGATTTTGGAAAAGATTTTCCGCAGGAGCAAAGAGGAGGTGCTAAAGTTACCTTATTCAATCAACTCAAAAATTACACTTTTGAGGCTGAGACTGATCCGAATGGAAAAATTCAGTTTGCATCTGTTGAACCAGGTTTTTACAGCGCGACTGTTTCAAAATCATTAAAATCGGACTTAATAACATATAATTATTATGGACTTAAGAATACTGATGTATTTACCAATGTAACAGATACCATTAAAGCAAAAATCAGTATTTCCGGAGCTTTTGTTATTAAAGAAATCTATTACAGCGGCAGTACCACTCCGGCTGGAAAAATTTATTATGCCGACCAGTACCTCGAAATTTTTAATAATACTTCTGAAATACAATATGCCGACGGAATCTCTGTGCTGATACATGAATCAAGTAATGCCGGCCAAAACATTTGGGCAAATATCAAAGACACTATTGTTGCTGAAACAATCTGGTCTGTTCCCGGTAACGGAACTCAGGTTCCGGTTGAACCAGGCAAAAGTATTGTTATAGCACAAGATGGAATTAACCACAGAGACGATCCGAAGGGAAATCCATTAAGTCCGGTCAATCTCGGCAATGCAGATTTCGAATTTTATGCATTCAAACCTAAAACTACAGATATTGACTCTCCGACAGTTCCAAATTTGATTGAGGATTATTCGGGCAATGAAATAATTAAAGAAATCACTTATGTAGTAGGGGGAGGAAGTGCTATTACAATAGCCAAGATCCCTGGAAATAATGAAGAGGAGCGAAAAGCCTACATTAAAAGAAATTTGATCGCTAAACCATCTTCGTCCGGGTCGGAGACCAACTTTTACGCCAAAGTAGCAAATAAATATCTGATTGATGCAGTGGAAACTGTGAAAGATGAAGCTCATGCCATTTACAAAAGGTTTACTCCTGAATTGGATGCCGGTTATACTTATGTGGCTTCAGGTTCGCGCTCAGGGAAATGTGTTCGCCGGAAAATAAAAGAAGTTATCGCTGGCCGGGTGGTTTATCAGGATACAAACAATTCGACTGAAGACTTTTTAAAAGATGTTGATCCAAAACCCAAGATTTATGAGTAAGTTTTTTATCAGCATCTTACTTTTATTCTTTGGTTCGGTTGCAAATGCATCCGGTCAGAATGATGTAAAGCCCTATAATTTGCTGACGTTTAAGCAAATTGAAGCAGGATGCCCGTGGCTTCAAACGGGCAATGCAGCAGGTTTATCACAAATGCCGGAACTGTTTCCATCTGAACTGAAACTTGAATTTGGCCATTCTGACGGTGATTTTCACTCCGGTTTCAAAGGGCAATCAGATCAATCTTTTAACTTCAGCTCAAGGAGTTTTCGGAAAATCAACAAAACCTATCTTTACGGATCGTTCAATTACAGCAAAAGTTATGAAAAGAGACTGAATTTCAGCAATACCAACGATCCGGCGTTGAATTATCCCTATTTATTGGCCGACACCATTGGAAATGACACTTACGACCGTGAATTTTTTAAACTGGAAGGGATAATTTCATCAACGCTAAACGCAAACCTTGATTGGGGCCTGAGATTCGATTACCAGGTTGGTGTTGCTTCGCAAAACCGCGATCCGCGGCCGGAAAACAAAGTGTTGCTGACTAATATTTCACCAGGGTTACTGTTTAAAATCAATCATTTCAAACTCGGGGCAAACCTGACGTATGGTTATTACAACGAAGATATAGATATTTCGGTGGTCGAAGAGGGTGTTCAACACACCCTCTTCCAGTTACATGGTCCGGGAGTTTTCAATTATCATGCTTCAAGCTCTTTTTATCGGTTATACCTGCAGCGCCGGTTGGGCGGAGGGATGCAATTCGAGTGGAGGCCGGGCATAATTTCCAATATTTTGCACTCTGATTATATTTATTCTGTTCAAACTATTGACGACGGACGGAAAGCCAGTTTTGCTACCTGGGCGGCGGTAAAGAATGATGCCCGAATAGACGGAATTAACTGGAACATGACTGATGTGTTTTCAATTGATCAAGGGGGAAAAGTTCAACAATTAAAAGCAATGCTTCATGTTACAAATAAGCTGGGCACCGAATTTATACAGCGTTTGGAAAAAGTGGGTGAAACAGATCTGGAGCATTGGATAACTTATGGTAAAGAGCAAAAGTATTATTCGCTGCAAACCAATGCTGAACTGAACTACCAATTGTTGGTAAAAGACGGGAATAACCTGATGAAATCGTTGTTTAAGGCCGGTTTGGGTTATTCAGCATTTGATGAGAAGTATTATTTGCCCAACCAGGAACTGAGCTACTCGAATTTAATGCTCCAGTCATCGTATCTGAAATTATTTACTCTTACGCAGGCAAAAATTTCTGCCGAAATGAAACTTAAATACCAGTTCAATCTTAATGGTACGCAAAATCTGAGGGCAACAAACTTTATGGTGCAAAAAATTTACGCGCCCGAATTCAATTACCTTACCCGCAATTTTATTTCCCCGGGAGTTTCGATCGGCTGTCAAATTCCACTGAAAAAAGCATTTGGTACGTATTTCATAAAATCTGATCTGGAGTGGTACCATTCAGCGAATGGCTTTAACCGCACCATATTCAGCCTCAGTACAGGTATAATTTTTTAATCAACCGGATATGAATAATGTGATTGAATGCAATAACCTGACACATCACTACGGTGAAAAACTGGTCTTCGAAAACCTGAATTTTCAGGTTAAGGAAGGAAGCATTCTTGGGCTGTTGGGTAAAAATGGTACCGGCAAAACAACCACTTTCAATATTTTGAATGGATTTCTTCAGCCCACAGGTGGTCAGTGCCTCGTTTTTGGGGAAGATACGCAGCACTTGAGCCCTCAGACTAAATCGAGAATTGGATTTTTGATTGAAGGCCATATTCAGTATTCGTTTATGAATATCCACCAGATTGAGAAGTTTTATTCCGGATTTTATCCTCGATGGAAACCTGCTGCTTACTGGGAACTGATCTCGAAACTGAATGTGCCTCCCGGGCAAAAAATCTCGAACATGTCATGCGGACAGCGGTCGCAGGTGGCTTTGGGACTTATTTTGGCCCAGAATTCCGATCTTTTGATTCTCGACGACTTTTCGATGGGGCTCGATCCGGGTTATCGCCACCTGTTTATCGACTATCTGCGCGAATATGCCAAAGCCGAAAATAAAACCATATTTACCACCTCTCACATTATTCAGGATATGGAACGGCTGATTGACGATGTGCTCATTATCGACTTCAACAAAGTACTGGTACAATCTACGGTTGGTGAATTCAGGAGCAATTTCAGGAGGTTTGATTTTGAGCTTGAAAACGACGAAACTGACCTGAAAAATGAACGGTTTATCGTTAATATTGAAAAAGTGAAAAATAAAGTTGAGTTGTATACTTATTCTAGCGAAAGCGAGGTGAAAAGATATTTGGATGATAAGCATATTTTAGTCAGTAATTTCACCCAGGTGAAAATGGAGCTTGAAGACGCGTTTATTGGTTTAACCGGAAAATATTAGACGATGTGGAAATCAGTTTTTTATAAGGAATGGCTGAAAATCAGGTGGTTTATTATTGGATACACATTGCTCGGAATTTTAGGCATCGGGTACCTGTTTCTGGCATTGAAGCACAGTTTTGCGTTCACAGGTGGTAAAAATGTGTGGAACACTGTACTTTTTCAAGGGTATCAGTTTTATGGCCTTTTTAAATTTGTGCCTTTGGCCGGTGGTTTGACCATTGCTGTTGCCCAGTATTTACCCGAAACTATTAATAAAAGGCTCAAACTTACGTTTCACCTTCCGCTTGCCGGGAACAGAGCATTGCTGTTGATGCAGGCTTTTGGCGCAGGCAGTTTGCTGGTTTCATTTTTAATCTTTTTTGGATTGGTTGCTGGTTTTAGCCTGATTTATTTCCCTATCCAGATGGTGACCGATGGAGTTATTACCATTTTACCCTGGTTGCTTGCCGGGTTTGCGGCCTACTTTATGGTTGCCCTCGTTGTTCTGGAACCCAACCGGATATTCCGTCTTTGTTATTCATTGGTAGGCGGGTTTTTCCTGACCATTTATTTCACTTCTGCGGGCACAGCAGCCTATGCACCTGCAAATTCAGGTTTATTTATCCTGACTGCTTTATTGAGCATTGCTTTTGTATTTTCAGCTTACAGGTTCAGAAAGGGGGAGATGTAAAATGGAAAAAATCAGCAGGTATATCATGGTATTTATAGCGGTAATTACGCTGACTATCTTTCTTCCCAAATTGTATTGGATGGCCTTCGAAAAGCCCGTCAGGAAGCCTTTCATTCAGTATAGTTGTATCAATAATGAATTTATGATTCAGCGTACTAGCGAGAAGAAATGGGAAGATACGAAAGGCAAACAGTATTCGCGTGAGGAGTACGAGCAAATGCTTCCCATGATGTTTTTCAAGCAACTGCTTGCTTCCGGCACCATGCCCGATTCAATAAAAGGAACAGCTCTTGAAATGCGTGCTATTTCAAGGGAGAAATCTTTTTTCCGTTTGAAGGCCAATGAAATTGATGCTCCAAAGCCTGGATTGTACCCGTTGTTCGAATCCCGGTCGGGGCGTGCGCAACTTGAACTTCCTGATGATTTTTTCAGGATTACCTGGAGGATCGAATTTATTGACGCAGCTACCAACAAAATTCAGGAAGAAAAAAGCCAGATGTTCTCGGCGGCCCTGTTTCATAAAGGTTTTTCATTTCCGACGAAAACGATTTCGGGATTGCCTACTCCACGGAAATCGTGCGATGAAGGTTATCTGATTCTTGACTCGAAAGATCAGCTTTTTCACCTGAAAATGATTAAAGACAAACCGTTTGTGAAAAAGGTGGATGTTCCTGAAGGTCTGAAATTCAGGCAAATTAGTTGTGTCGATTTTAAAAACAAGGACTTTTATGCCTACCTGTTTTCAGATAAAAATGAAATCTATATTCTGACTCAGGACGACTATCAGTTTATAAAATGGCCAATTGACGAATATGACATGTCGAATTGTGATCTGAAAATTTTTGGCGATTTGTTTAATTATATGGTTATTATCGAAGCTGAAGATCACATCAAAGCAATTGCTCTGACCGCTGATTATCAGCTGGTAGAAGCTTTTACCGAATATTGGAAGACAAAAGAACAACTAACCGAAGGCAAAATATTCGCATCGCTATTCCCGGCACGACTTTCGATGGCAAGCGAGAACAGTAAGTTTATCAGGTTTTACTTCACTCCTTCAAAAGGATTTGATTGGGTTTTTCTCAATATCCTGTTAATGGCTTTTCATTTCATTTGGTTATCAAGGCGAAAAGTCCGGTTGAAAAATCACCTTGCCGACTTGGGAATTGTGGCTGTTTGCGGCATCTACGGACTTATTGCCATCCACTTTTTTAAGAATAAGTTCTTCGATTAGCCGTTTTCGTGATTCGATGAATTATCTTTGAATAAAAAAGAAACGCCATGGAGAAAAAAATTGCAGTTCATTTGGCTGAAGGCTTCGAAGAAATTGAAGCAGTTAGCATTATCGATGTTTTGCGAAGAGCCGATTTGGATGTTTTAACGATTTCGGTCACCGGGAAACTTGAAGTGAATGGAGCTCACCAGATCAAAGTTTTGGCCGATGAGCTATTTGAAAATGTTGATTACAGTCGTATTTATATGATTGTTTTGCCCGGTGGTATGCCCGGAGCAGCAAACCTCGATGCCCATAAAGGTTTGAAGGCGCAGATTGTAAAGTTCAATGACGAAAATAAACCGCTTGCAGCGATTTGTGCAGCGCCGCTGGTTTACGGAAACCTGGGGATATTGAACGGTAAACAGGCCGTTTGTTATCCGGGTTTCGAGAAATACCTGAAGGGTGCAGAGGTTTTGAGCAGTCCTTTTGTCGAGTCGGGCAATGTAATTACTGGCCGTGGCCCCGGTGTTGCTATTCAGTTTGCACTTAAACTGGTTGAGAAGCTCGTTTCAGCCGAAAAGGCCGAAATACTTGCCGGTCAAATGCTGGTAGAGTAAAAAGTCGGAAGTCCGAAGCCTGGTGGAAAAAGTAATCATCACTTGAAATTAATGAAAGTCATTTTGGCTGTCATTAAATTGTATTTAAATGATAAATGGTAACCAAATTATGCAATGGCTTTGGCAGGTATGCTGAAAATGAATTCACTCCCATTTTCGGGAGTACTTTCTACCCAGATTTTCCCGTTGTGCTTATTTACAAATTCGTGACATAGAACTAATCCAAGTCCCGAACCATCTTCATTATTTGTTCCTTTTCGTTTCACTTTAGAGTCAATCCGGAACAGGTTTTGGGTATCTTCTTCCGATATTCCTATTCCTGTATCTCTTACCGAGATCAACACCTGACTGTCCACTTCTTTGGCTGAAATTTCAATTCGTCCGCCTTCAGGAGTAAACTTTA
>Ga0209417_1002397_pt1 | contig 29033 bp, 15 predicted proteins | sample RifGroF2_FD_184002 | JGI IMG/M metagenome (GOLD analysis project Ga0209417, IMG submission 184002) | Groundwater microbial communities from Rifle, Colorado, USA - Groundwater F2 (SPAdes) (version 2) | ecosystem: Environmental > Aquatic > Deep subsurface > Groundwater | place: Rifle, Colorado... | reverse complement strand
CAGTTCGACATCACCCGCGTGACGGGATACGGCGGGGACCGCCAGTTCGTTTACGCCGGTCGTGCCAAGGTGCGCCTGCCCAACACGGAAAAAAAACTCCATCTCTTGATCGAGACCGATCCGGACAAGAACACCAGCACAGACGCATCGCGCAACCAGCCCGTGCGGACCGGCACCAAGACAGTTCCGGATAGCTACGGCGCCGGTGTGCGCTACGAAAAGACCGAAGAAGAGCGCTGGCACTACAGTACCGACGGCGGACTCAAGTTCCAGGGGATCAGCACGACCCCCTTTGTGCGCGGTCGGGTCAGTTATGAGTTACCGCTGGAAGAATGGAAGATAAAAGCGGCGGAGACGGCTTTCTGGTTCAACAGCATCGGACTCGGCGAAACGACGCAAATCGATTTCGAGCGGCCGATCAGCGAGCCGCTACTGTTCCGCGCCACCAGCATCGCCACCTGGCTCAAGGATACGGAGAACCTCGACATGCGCCAGGACTTCTCCCTCTTCCACAAACTGAACAACCGTGCCGCCGTGTTGTATCAGGCCAGCGCTCTCGGTAGCAGCCGGCCGAATGCGCATGTGACAGACTATGTGCTCCTGCTGTCGTACCGATACCGCGTCCATCGGCAATGGGTATTCTTTGAACTGAGTCCCCAGATTCACTTTCCAAAAGCGCGCAATTTCAAATCCAGCGGGACGCTTGGCATGCGGCTGGAGTTTTTGCTCGATAACTCGAAGTGAAAATCCGGGAGTGGTCTTACCAGTAGGATTCGGAATCGGCCAATACACTCTTTCCGGTACCGCCTGTCACCAGCAACTTTCCGTTAGATAGCAGTGTCGCCGTATGTTGTGTTCGTCCCATCAAGAGACTGCTCGTTACAGCCCAGCGCCTGGTTTCAGGATCATACAATTCCGAGCTGGCAAGCTGGCTGGCACCGGCAACGCCGACCCCGCCGGTCACAAGCACCTTGCCGGTGGGGAGCAGGGTGGCCGTATGCAGGTAACGCATCGTGGTCAGATTCCCCGTGGGAATCCAACGTCCTTTGTCGGGGTTGAACAACTCGGCGGAAGCAAGGCTCCCGGTCGTACCGATCCCGCCTGCCACGAGTACTTGGCCGTTGGGCAACAACGTGGTGCTGTGCTGCGAACGTGCTGTTGCAAGATCACCCTTTGCGGACCACTGTCCCGTGAGCGGATCGTAAATCTCGGTGCTGGCCAGCGTACCTGCATTTGCCGCTCCCACCCCTCCCGAAACCAGCACTTTGCCGTCGGGAAGAAGAATGGCTGTGTGTTGCGAACGCGCTGCGGAGAGATTGCCTGTTGTGGTCCACTGTCCGGTATGCGGGTCATACAGCTCACTGCTCGCCAACGTTCCCGTTCCCAATGCGCCAACGCCACCTGTCACCAGTACTTTTCCGTTGGGCAGCAAAGTTGCAGTGTGTTGCGAGCGCGCTATTGAGAGGCGCCCTGTAGCAGTCCAATGCGCTGCGGTCATGTCGTATAGCTCCGCACCGGACAGACGGGTGAACGCTGTATCCAGACCCCCGGCGACAAGCACCTTTCCATCTGGAAGCAAAGTGGCGGTGTGGCCTCGACGTGCCAATACAAGCACACCGGTCGCAGTCCAACTTTCTGTGGCGGGATCGAACAACTCAGCACTGGCGAGATTATCCTTTGCGCCTACTCCGCCTGTAGCCAGCACTTTTCCGTTTGGCAGCAAGGTCGTGGTGTGGTCGCGACGTGCAGTCAATAGGCCGGCGGACTTGACTATTTCGCCACGCGCCGGAAAACCACAAAAGACAAGAAGACTGGGTGCCCTGGCCCTTTGCACTCTGCCTGCACCATATATATGCGTGCAAGGTTGCTTCGCGGGCAGTGATGCAATAGATACCCGATATGAACTACCTGTCGCCAGCCGGGTGGGGAACGAGAAAGCACCATTCGTGGCGAGCTTGATCTTGTCCGAGTTATTGTTGGTCAGAGTGATGCTGTTGCCTGGTGCCAAGCCGCGTAAAGTGCCGCCAACAGCGTAGGCGACAGTCAAAGGAGTTGCGGTGGAAACGATCTTTCCCAATTTTGCAGTGATCAAGCTGCTGCCTGCACTGACACCGGTAGCGAGACCGTGCTTATTGATCGTGGCCACAGAGTGACGATCCGAGTTCCAACTGACTCGGCTGGAAATATTGGCAGTGGTGTTGTCCGAATAAGTGCCGATGGCTGTAAAAGTAGCGGTTTCATCCTGGGCGATGGTGGCGGCGACTGTCGATACTGTGATGACGGTCAGGGTTGCAGCGGTAACACTGATCTGTGTCGCAACAGAAGTTACGCCGTTCAATGTGGCCGTTATCGTCGTTGTTCCGATTGAAATGCCGGACACAATTCCGGTAGCACTTTCTACCTTCGCTGTGGCTGGTTCTGCAGATTTCCACTCGACAGCATGAGAAATGTCGGCCGATGTCCCGTCGGCATAGGTTCCGATCGCCGCCAAACTGGTCGTTTCACCCTTGGTTATGGTCGCGGAAGCAGGGGTGATAGCAATGCTTTTTGGTTCAGCGCGAGCACTCGAAGGCTCTTTTCCTCCGTCACAACCAACAAGCGCAAATGTGTTCAGGAAGAGCAGCAAGCAGGCTAGAAACGGTAGTTTTCTGGAAATAAATTGCACATTACCCTCTGTTGGCAGGCGTTTTAAGTTAAGAATCGCCGCGCACGCTACTCCACCCTGTATTGGCGGTCAACAAGCCCTTTATTGCGGTGTGGCAAATGTCGATTGCAGGAAATGGGCAACATGATTTTGCGGTTTTTGTGTTTTTTGCGACGCGACATAATGCCGCAGGCTCTGGTATTTATTTATATCCGCATGTTTGTAAAAGAAATAATTATTCTATTGGCTGTGACTGAAAAAGATATAGGCCAAATGGCATATTTCATTATTACAACTCCGAAGCTATATTCCCGCGCCAACTTTATGGGAATAGATCTGCGTTGTTTTGCCAGTCGTAATCGATCACTGCAAATCAAGCCGCGCGATTCACAACGATGCAAAGTAAGTCTACAACTAACAAAAGCGTTTCAATATATATGGTTGCATTCGCAGCATTCATCTTTGCCGGGAACGGTCATGCGGCCATAGAGACGACCGACAGTGAAGAGCTGCGCAACCGAACCCGACAGGAAGCACTGGAACGCGAGCGCCAGCAACAGGCGCCCAGCGTAAACCTGCAAGGCGAAATGGTGAAAGAAGCGCCAGTTCAGTTTCCAGTATCGGAAACCCCCTGTTTCACCGTCCAGCACTTCGTTCTGGAAGTGCCGGCCAAACTCCCGCCCTCCACGCAACGTATCGGCGCAAGCACCACCTGGTGGGACACTTTCCGATTTGCCCAGGACTATCTGGAACAGTTCACCGGCAAATGCATAGGACGAGAAGGGATCAACTTCATCGTCAGGGGGGTGACCGCAGAAATACTGGGACGCGGCTATTCCACCACCCGGATCGGGATACCCGAGCAGGATATGTTGAGCGGCATACTCAAATTGACCCTGGTACCCGGCGTCATCCATGAACTGCGATTCGCCGATGCCGAAACTGCCGGAACATGGAAGAACGCTTTTCCGACATCTGGCGGAAAGCTCCTCAACCTGCGTGACCTGGAGCAGGGCCTGGAGCAGATGAAGCGAGTGACGAGCCAGGAAGTCGATATGCAGATCGTACCGGCAGGCGAATTGGGTGAAAGCGACATCGTCATCACCGTCAAACGCATCAAGCCCTGGAAGGCCATCATCAATCTGGATGACACTGGCGCAAAAGGCACCGGCAAAACACAGGCCGGACTGCAACTTGGCTGGGACAACCCGCTGGGGCTGAACGACATCCTCAATATCGGCACCAGCACCGATGGCGACCGCAACAGCAACATGCGCGGCACAGAAGGAAATAACCTCTCCTACTCGGTCCCGTTCGGATACTGGACGACCACGATATCCGCCAACGAATCCAGATATCACCAGCGCATTGCCGGAGCCGTACAAAGCTTCGTCTCCAGCGGCAGATCCCAGAGTTATGAAGCAAAGATCAATTACCTGTTCCATCGCGACCAGTTCAGCAAAAGCAGCCTGCAATTTCGAACGGGTACGCGCGCAAGCCATTCGTATATCGACGACACCGAAGTGGAAGTGCAGAAACGCATGACGACCTTGGCCGAACTCGCGTTGATCCACAAGCACAACATCGGGCAAACCCAGATCGACACCACCCTGGCCTATCGTTGGGGCGCGCCATGGTTCGGCGCACAAAGAGAAGCGGCCAACATTCCCGGCAACAGCCCGCGATACCGCTACAAACTCGAAACGCTGGATATTTCCTTGAGCATGCCATTCAAGCTGAATGAAAGGGCGCTCAGCTACAGCGCCACCTTCCGGGCGCAAAACACCAACACCGCCCTGTATGCGAGCGAATGGTTCGCCATCGGCAACCGCTGGACAGTGCGCGGTTTTGACGGTGAATCCTCCCTGGGGGCCGAAAAAGGTTTCTTCCTGCGTAACGAGATCGGCATTCCCATTGTCGATACAGCGCAAACCGCCTACGTGGGGCTGGACTTCGGAAAAGTGTACGGCGAGAACGTCGCCAATCTTATTGGCAACAAGCTGGCAGGTTGTGCCACCGGGCTGCGGGGCAGCATGGCAAAGGGGCTGACATACGACATCTTCGCCGGATGGGCACTGTACAAACCGCAGCACTACCGCACCGACGAACCCGCGGCAGGTTTCAATTTGATGTACCAGATGTGATTCATCGAATGTGATGCGGATAGCGATGATGTTTTTTGAGTCCACCACATCCCAAAAAACCAAAGGGCTCGAGTCATTTTTTTGTAAGTTTGTTTTATTAACCTGAAAGGAAGTCTTGAAATGAAGAAGACGTTTGCATTGGCAATATTTGTGGCGGCAGTGGCGACTCCCGCAGTTGCGGCTGACAACGGATTTTATGTGGGGGCCAATCTTGGGCGTGCAGCGGTATCTGGCGCTCCTTATACCGGCTTTGAGAAAAGTTCCGATACTTCTTTGAGCTTCCTGGGCGGCTATCAGGTGAACAAGAATCTGGCGCTCGAGCTGCAATACACCGACTTTGGCAAGGTATATGCACAAGCCGCACACCCCATTACCACGACGGCTACCTCCTTCAGCGTGGTAGGCATGTTGCCGGTCAGCGAGAGTATTGCCGTGTTCGGCAAACTGGGCTATGCCAGCACGTCACTTAAAGTCGATTGCAACATCTGCACCCCGGCCAATTACAGCGTGACCAGGACTGCTGTTGCTTATGGTCTGGGCGCTCAATACAACATCAGCCAGGCGCTCGGGATTCGTATCGGCTATGACAAGTATGCCATCGGCAGTACTTCGGATCAGACCGACGGCAAATACACCGTCACGTCGGCAGGCGTGGTCTACAAATTCTAACGGTGCACTGGCATCCTGAACGACAAGGACAAGTAGCCATTGTCCGAACCGGAACCCGCCAAGCGATTGGCGGGTTTTAAGCTGATGTATCAAGTTTGATCGACCAAACCCGAATCAACGGCAACGACAGTATTTGAGAGGTAAGCCATGAGCACACGCAAACAAGCGAACAATGAACAGAGCTTGGACGACAACGCACTGGTTCGTCCCTCGCCATTCCGCCGAGCCATTGCCTGGATCACCCTCATTGCCTACATCGGCCAACCGCTGGTCGTCACGGCCGAAGTCATTGCCGATCAGGCAGCCGCGGCGAACAACCGCCCGCTCGTCGATGTCACCGCCAACGGGTTGCCGCTGGTACAGATCGCGCCGCCCAGCGCCGCAGGCGTTTCGCACAACCAGTACACCCAATTCAACGTCGGTCCCGCAGGCGTAATCCTCAACAACAGCCAAGAGTCCGTACTGACCCAGCAAGCCGGATACGTTGGCGCCAATCCCAACCTTGTCAACGGCAGCGCGCGCATCATCCTCAACGAAGTCACCAGTACCAGCCGCAGCCAACTGAACGGCTACACCGAAGTCGCTGGACAACAAGCCGAAGTCATCATCGCCAACCCCAACGGCATCACCTGCAACGGCTGCGGCTTCATTAACGCCAGTCGCGGCGTGCTCACCACGGGTGCGCCCGTCATGGGCGTGGGCGGCAGTCTCGACTACTTCCGCGTCACCGGCGGTGACATCCAGATCGGCGCAGCGGGCATGAATGCCAGCAACACCAGTCAACTGGATATCATCACCCGCAGCGTCCAGGTCAATGGCGAACTTTGGGCGAATAACCTCAACGTCATTACCGGCGCCAACCGGGTCAACTACAACACCCTCGGCGTCCAACTCATCCCGGGCACCGGAGCGCAGCCCACTGTTGGCATCGACGTCGCGTTGCTGGGCGGCATGTATGCCAACAAAATACGCCTCATCGGCACCGAGGCTGGAGTCGGCGTCAACAGTTTGGGCAACCTCTCGGCGCAAGCGGGCGATTTCACATTGGATAACGCGGGCCAGATCACCTTGGGGGGCAACACTACTGCCATCGGCAGCATCACTACCCCCGGCAACATTGCAATCCACAGCGACACCAGTATCAACAACTACGGAATTCTCTACAGCCAGCAAGATGCGTTACTTACCAGTACAGGTGGCATTTCCAACGCGGGGTTGTTGACGGCCGGTGGCAATCTTACCCTTGAGGCAGACAGCCTGAATTCAACGGGCACATTGGGTTCTGGGATTGATGTCTACGGTAACGCTTCGCAGTTCGGCAACCTGGAAATCATCACACAGAACCAGACTGCTGCTACAGGAAGCAATATTGCTGGTGACAGCATGAGTATCAGGGCTTCTGAGATCAATCTGACTAATAGCAATACCAACGCCTGGACTGGAATCACCCTTACTGCTACGGCAGGCAACATAAACAATACCAATGGGTTGATCGTCAATGCACTCGATGGAAATGGCAACATAAGTCTGACTGCATCTAACGGCAGCCTTATTAACGCAGATGGCCGGATCGGCAGCGACCAAAACCTGACCATCATCGCCAACGCTCTCACCGGTAGCGGCAAGGCTATTGCCGGTAACGACGTCAGTATTACCCTGCAAAGCGATTACACCAATGCTGCAACCAATGTGCTCTTTGCCAACCGCAATCTGCTTTTCAATACCAGCGGCAATTTTACCAACCAGACCGCGCTCGAGGCACAGGGGCGTTTAACTGTTTCCGCCGCGAATATTTTCAATCAAGCAGGTGGGTCGTTCAACGCTACCCAAACAATACTCACCACCAATGGGCTGACTACTACTGGTGACATTACAAACGACGGTCGCATTGACGGAAGCGTCATTGCGGTTACAGCAAGCAACTTTACCAACAACGCATCGATCATAGGCGACTATGTAACGATTACTGCCAACAATCTCACCAACCAAAGCAATTCCGCCATCATCGGTGCGACCACAAATATTGACCTGTGGATCACCAATCAACTCGGTAATTTTGACGGGGCTGAAATTTACAGCATGGGAGACCTCAACATTGCTGCAAACAATGCGATGGATGCCAACGGCAATTACACCGGCCTGACGCAGCGGATAGTGAATGAAGGCAGTTCGCTTACAAAAAGCTCGCTGATCGAGGCTGACGGCAACATCAATATCGGTGCGGCCATTATTGATAATCAGCGCCCGACAATCATACCAACCGATGTTGTGAGATCGGTTGTAACGAGAAGCCTGACGACACCAACCAATTACACCAATACGAGTTATTTTTCATGGAACAGGCCATATACCGCTGCGGATGCGCCGATCCAAGGCGGTTTTTTTACTCAGGACATGGTTGGCCTGAATTTCACAACGCAGTCGTTTAACGTCGTTGGCAATGAATCCTATAGTAATGCGCCAACTGTCTATTATGAGAACATCTCGTCAACAAGTTATGCTGCAGTTCAATACAGCAGCACAAGTACGGACTGGAATGGGAACTTGGTGCGAACCACCCAGGTTATTAATGCCTCAGACATCGCGTCATCGACGACGAACTGGGTATGGGGCGGGGGCTATACCGTTCGTCTCAATAACGGCACTGTGCTGTCGTTTGATGCCCTTGATAAACAAGGCCAGTATTACAACGTCAGCTACTATCCCGGTTTCAACCCAAACGTTAACATTCATCCGTCGCAGATTCAGACATCATCTTCGGGCGCAACAGAGACCTCGCGTAGCGCCATTACCACAACAACAGATCAGGTGGTTAATCTGGCGCTGCAACCAAGAGAAGCGCAAATACGTGCCTCCGGCAACATCAATATCAATCTGGGCCCAACAGGGGAATTGAATAACTACGTCAGCACCATTGCTGCTGGCGGCGATATCACGATTAACGATATCAAGACTTCAAAAACTTCCACAAGCACTGGTATTGTGCCCAATTCATCTTCGGTTACGAATACCGCATTTCAGCTCAACCGGACCGTCTCGACCGTTGGCACCTCCAATATGGTTAGATACTACGAATGTGGCTCTTGGTGGTGGCCGGATACGTGCAGTGAAGGTTCCACAATTCCATCTCCTGAGATTTCACATAGCACTGCCCTCAGCACAATTCCCAGCGCGATTACCGCGGGCGGAAGTTTGGTGGTGCATACAGAAGTAGCCACCAATACCACGATAGGTGGTGCGCAAACCGCGAATCCCGCAGACAGTGATATTCCCGAGGTTATCACGTTACCGTCGAGCGGGCTCTACACTATAAATCCGGCACCGGATCAGGATTATCTGGTCGTCACCGATTCCCGGTTTACCAACTACCAGAGCTTCATCTCGAGTGACTACATGCTTGAGCGTTTGACGCTGGATCCGCAATATACCCAGAGGCGACTGGGTGATGGGTTTTATGAGCAGAAATTGATCAACGACCAAGTTACCCAGCTAACGGGACGTCGTTTTATCGCCCCTTATGCAAATGCACAAGATGAAATCAAAGCACTGATGGATTCCGGAATAGCCGCGGCAAAAGAACTCAAGCTCGTTACCGGACTGACGCTGACGAAAGAACAAGTCGCAGCGTTGACCATGGATATTCTCTGGATGGTTGAAGAGAAGGTCACTTTGCCGAATGGAGATATGACCAAGGTGCTTGTACCAAAAGTCTATCTCACCAGCTTGCATACTGCCGACCTCAAACCCAACGGGGCATTGATCGCCGCCGATGTGATCGACATCAATGCGACTGGCATGCTGGCTAACTCAGGCAGAATCAAAGGCAATACTGCCGTGATGCTTGCTGCCAACGACATCTTCAACAAAAACGGCACCATCAGTAGCCTGGGTGAACTCACCCTCAATGCGGGAAACGACATCCGCAACGAATCCGGGATGATTCGCGGCCGAAGCGTCCAACTCAGTGCAGGGCGCGACATCCTCAACTCCACACTTACCCAGACCATCAAATACGGCGATGCAAGCTTCGGTGCAAGCAATACGCTGGTATTGGACACCGGCACTATCAGTGCAACTGAAAATCTCAGCATGAATGCAGAGAACAACATCACCATTTCCGGCGCTAACGTGGAAGCCGGTGGTAATGCCACGCTAAACGCAGGAGGCAACCTGACTGTCGACACCATAGTGGAGGAAGCGACGGCCACAGTAGCTAACAGTAATTTCCACTACGACACAAAACAAATCACCAACCACACCAGCGCCATCAAGACCGGCGGCAGTTTAACGCTTGTGTCTGGCAATGATATGCGTCTGACTTCGGCAACCGTCGAAGTTGGCAAAGAAGCAATGCTTGTGGCAGGGGGTGACCTGACGATAGATGCAACCAAAGACAGCTATCGAATGAGCCAAACCACCACCGGAGAAGACAACTTCTATGCGGCGGAGAAACGATACGATGAAAGAGTTCTCGCTGGTTCCATCAATAGTGGTGGCAATATCACGCTTATTGCCACACAGTTGAATGCAGCCGCCACAACGAACCCAGATGGTTCCGGGAGCAATGATTCCAACACTGCCGGCCGCACCGATGGCAAGGGTAACATCACCCTACAAAGTGCCAACATCACCAGCAAGAACGGCACAATCGCAGTGGCTGCAGATGGCAACGTCAACATCGGCGTAACGGAAGAAGAACACACCACTTACACCGAACTGCATACCGAATCGAGCGGCTTCACCACAACTACCAGACGCACTAAGCGTGACGAAACCTGGCGCACCGATACGATCGGCAGCAGCCTGAGCGGTGACAGTATCAGCATCTCAAGCGGCAAAGACATCAACATCGAAGGTAGCGCCGTCGAAGCCGAGCACAACATCGACGTGGGCGCGATGGGCAGTGTCAACATCGTCGCCGCCACAGACACTTACGGCTCCGAGCACTATAGCCACGAAATCACCACTGGTTGGCAGGTCAAGGATGCCTTCAACATTACCAACAAAGGTCCCGAGATCACCAGCAAAGCCCGCACCGACGGCACCAACCAGAGCGAGAACCGCAGCAGCTTGACCAGCAAAAAAGGCAACCTCAACATCATGGCCGGAGGCGACCTGGTGGTGCTCGGCTCCGACCTGGCAGCCGGTACAGAGGCGGACAAGCTTTGGCGTACCCCGCTTACCGGTGACGAAGGCGGCATGGCCTCCATTCAGGCTGAGCCGACCGATAGCAGTAGCGCCAAACTCAAATCCGGCAAAGGCGAACAAGACAGCGGCAAGATCAACCTCACCGCAGGCGGCACCGTCGCCATGCTGGCGGGGCAAGACACGCTCAGCCAGAGCAGCAGCACTCTCATCGTCACCAACCCCAACCTCTTCACCAAGATCCGCCGCACCATCACCGACACCTTCGACAGCCTCGATTACAGCGGCAGCACCGTGCAAGGCGACAGCGTCAAGATCAATGCGGGCCGCGACATCATGCTGCAGGCCACCGATGTGAAGGCAGGCTTGGGCGGCATCGAACTCGAAGCAGGCAACGACATCCTCCTGCTCGCCGCCGCCAACACCCGCAGCAGCTCCCATCAGGAGAAACTCTCCACCGACGGCTTCACCTTCCGTGCCGACGGCAGCCTCAACGACACCGACACCCGGCGCATGAACAACAAGTTCGAAAGCCAGACCGTTACCAACCAGGTCACCAGCCTCGTCACCAGCGGCAACATCAAAACCCGCTCCGGCCGCGACACCCGCATCGAAGCCAGCACCCTTGAAGCGGGGGGCGCAATCGACCTTAGTGCGGGAACCGAAGCCACCTACAACGAAGACGGCAGCATCAAGACCGAAGCCGTCAAAGGCGACATCACCTTCGCCGCCATCAAGGACAGCAGCTACTACAGCGTAGAAGACAGTAGCAACAGCATGCCCTGGCAAAGCAGCAGCGGCCACGGCGAAATGAAAGAAACCCTCAAACTCGCCAACATCAAGGCAGGCACCCTTCGACAAGCTCAGGGCGAGCGGGGTGGTTTAACGGTGAACGCCACCGGCGAGATCATCGTCGACATCCCCGAAGTCCCCGCCGAAGCCCCGGCTCCGGTGGAACTGGAAGTGGTTGAAGTCGAAGAACCCATGCCCACCCACGGTGCCGATGGCAAACCTCTGAGCAAGGAAGAGCTCGACGCCATCGTTGCCGAGCGCGCCGCCAAAGCCGCAGAAAAGGCAGCAGAAAAAGCTGCCAAAGCCATCAGAGTCGCCGAAGAGAAACGGATCCGTGACGAACAACGCTTCACCGACCACATCCAGAACCTCGCCAGCAAACCCGGCCAGGAATGGATAGGCCAACTCGCCCTGATGGCGAAAGACAAACCCGATAGCGTCAAACTGCAACAAGTCAATGCGGCCTTGCAGCATTGGGACTATGCGCATGAAGGGCTGACCGGTGAAGCGTCCGCTGTGATTGCGATTGTGGTGACGTACTTTACGGCGGGGGCTGGATCCGCCGTTGTGGGTACCGCGGCCACCACTACTGCGGTCGTCACCACCGCCGTCGTTCAAGCCGCCATCACCACCCTTGCTACCCAAGCCACCCTCAGCCTCATCAACAACAAAGGCAACGTCGGCAAGACCCTCGACGACATGGGCAAGAGCGAGAACGTCAAGGCACTGGTCACCTCCATGATCACGGCGGGCATTCTCTCCGGTCTCAGCCAGACCATGACAATTGCCGATGGCAAAACAAGTCTGAGCAGCATCAACGCCAAATCCGACTTCATGGACATTCTGCAAAAGAACGTCATCAACAACACAGCCAGCACCGTCGTTAATCACGCCATCAATGGCGGCGACCTGCAACAGATGCTCGAACAAAGCCTCAAGAACGCCCTCATCGATACCGGTGCGGCAACAGCAGCCAACTGGATCGGCGACCAGAAGCAAGACAAAACCTTCAACAACGTCACCCACAAACTTGCCCACGCTCTCGCAGGATGTGCGCTGGGTGCGGCCAAGGCCAACGATTGCAGCAGCGGGGCACTAGGGGCGGTGGTGGGTGAGATCACGGCGGAACTCTACTCGCCGGACAGCACGGCAGGCATGAGCCAGGAACAGATTGCCGAAATGAAGACCAACACCATCAATTTCTCCAAGTTGATGGCGGGGGTGGCGGCGGCGTTGACGGGCGGGGATGCGGCGGCGATCAATCTGGCTGCGGCAGCAGCGGGGAATGCGGTTGAGAACAATCGGTTGCTGCATCAGGAAGAGTCCGAAGCATTGGCCAAGGCCAAGGAAGGCAAGTCAGACAGGGAAAGGCACGAATTGGATGCTGCCGCATGCGCGCTGGCGCACTGCGCGGATGGCGTACCGCCAAGCGACCCGAATTACGAAAAGCTGCAAGCGCTGCAACAAGAAGGGGAACGATACAAAGATACACAGCAAGCCTTGGTGCAGACTGGAGCGTTCTCCTATTCCGGGTATACCAGAAGAGATGCCGCAAACGATTTCTTGGCAAAGCATGACGAGGGAATGACACGCACAATAGGCGGCGTCAGAGTTGTAGGCGGTGCAGTGGGTACAGTAGGCGGTGGTGCGATGGCTGCTGGCGGGGCGGCTGCCTGCGGCGGAACTCTGATTAGCTGCGCGCTCGTACCCGTGGGGCTTGGATTGAGTACGATTTCCTATGGCGACATGCTGGACGGAAACAAGCAACTGACAGGGGCATACAACTCAACTGAAGGTCAGCGCGTACTCGACTCGTTCGACCCCTCAACCTATCCGGGCGAACGGGATCGCGTAACTGAATTGGGATTGGAAGGTCTGATGGGGCTTGCCGAGTTCGGGGTTGGGAAGTTCGGCTTCAAGGTGTTTGATAAGGTGTTTGGTGGGAACACCAAGCTGTCGTATTCGACGACGGAGAAGGTGGAGGCAAGCCAATATTTTGGGCAACAAAGAAATTATTGGTCACAAGAGCCGATCCAATTTTCTGGGAACAAAGTCTATCAGCGCAATGATTTGATATCACCAGATTTGGTTGACCCTAAAACGGGCATGACGAACTTAGAACTTATGCAAGCAGGTAGAGCGCCAATCGGTCCAGACGGGAGGCCGGTAAATCTTCATCACATGCTTCAATCGCAAGATGGGCCAATTGCTGAGGTAACTCAGTCTTTCCATCAAGGCAATAGTGCAACAATCCATATAAATTCTGGTAGTGATATACCATCTGGAATTGATAGGTCGGATTTTAATAAATGGAGATCTGACTACTGGATGAGTAGAGCAAATGATTTCAAGAGGTAAGTATGGCGACAAATGAACTGATTCATACTATTGATGTATTGACTGAACTGGCAAATGGCGTTCGCATAAAAACACCGCCACCCGACGACTCTTTGATTGATTATTATCAGAATGATATAGGGATATTTTTTAGTGAAGACTACAAATATTTCTTAAAAAACGCTAGCACCATATTGTATGGATCAATTGACCCTTTGATTATAACTGCGGACAAGTCAAGTAGAAGTGAGCTAAGTGCAGCAATCATTGAAGCACAAGCGCTTGGTGTGCCAAAAGATTGGCTCCCAATATGTGAAGATAATAGTGATTATTATTGTCTGACCAAAGAAAATACTGTTCGCTTCTGGACAAGTAACGGAATGAATAGTGATGTATGGCCTACCCTGAGCGCATGGATAAAAGATGTTTGGATAAATAATGTGTAAACAAAACCAGAATCAATAAGATTCAAATGAATTTTAATCAACGGGGTCAGCATCGCAATTATTTTCACCAGACCATACCACGCCGCCCGCGCGTAATAACAAAAGGAGCCTTGCGGCTCCTTTTGTTTTGCTGCGTTAGCGATGCTCATTCGTTCTGCGCGTACCTTGGTTTCGACAGCGCCGGGTTCTGCGCGAAGTAGCGTTTGATGCCGCCCAGCAGGGCGCGCGCCATCTTCTCCTGATAGGCGTCATCCTTCAGCCGCTGCTCTTCGTCCGGATTGCTGATGAAGGCGGTCTCCACCAGTATCGAAGGGATCTCCGGCGATTTCAGCACGGCGAATCCGGCCTGCTCGACGCGGCCGCGGTGCAGGGTGTTGATCTGCCCGACTTCCTTGAGCACGTGCTTGGCGAGTTTCAGGCTGTCGCTGATGGCGGCGGTCTGCGACAGGTCGACCAGCGTGCGCGCGAGGTAGGGGTCTTTCACAGCGAAATTCACGCCGCCGATCAGGTCGGCATCATTCTCTTTCTTCGCCAGCAGGCGCGCGCTGGCGCTGGTGGCGCCGTTCTGCGACAGCGCGAACACCGACGAGCCGCGCGCATGCCGGCGCACGAAGGCGTCGGCATGGATGGAGACGAACAGGTCGGCGCGTGCCTTCTCGGCTTTTTCCACTCGGCCGTGCAGCGGGATAAAGTAGTCGCCGTCGCGGATCAGGATGGCGCGCATGCCGGGCGTGTCGTCGATCTGAGCTTTCAGTCGGCGCGCGATGGACAGCGTGATGTCCTTCTCGCGCGTGCCGCGGTAGCCGCGCGCGCCGGGGTCTTCGCCGCCGTGCCCGGCATCGATGGCGATGAGCAACACGCGGTTGCGCAGCTCGGGTTGCGAGGGCGGGAAGAAGCGCTGTTCGGGCATGATCGTCGGCAGCGGTGTGATCTCGGGGCCGGGCGTGGTCTCGATGACGGGCGCTTCGGCGATCGCGCTGGCGGCGGCGGGTTCGTCCGCGCCGGGTTCGCCCTGTTGCAGCAGCGCCATCAGCGGGTCGATGGCGACCATGGGGTAGACGTCCAGCACCAGACGATGGCCATATTCGGCCACCGGCTTGAGGCTGAACAACTGCGGTTTGACCTCGGCCTTGAGGTCGAGCACCAGCCGGATCACGCCGGGTTTGAAGCGGCCGACGCGGATGCTGGTGATGTAGGGATCGTTGCTGCCGACCTTGTCGGCCAACTCGGTCAGCGCGCTGCCGGGAGCGACATCCTCCAGATCGATCACCAGCCGGTGCGGGTTGGAGAGGGCGAACAGCTTGTACTGGACCGGATGTTTCGATTCCAGCGTCAGACGCGTGTAGTCCTGCGCCGGCCAGATACGCGCGGCGCTGATGGCGGTCTCGGCGAGGGCGGCGGGCAGCCACAGCAGCAAAGAAATGAGGATCAGAGCGCGCTTAAGCATTTCCGCCCTGCATCGGTGTAGGCATGCAGCATGATCTCGCGACCATCCTGGAGTATTTCGAAGGTGATGCTGATATCCGCAGGGGGCAACAGTCCCGAGGCCTGTTCCGGCCACTCCACCAGACAAATGTTGTGCCCATCGAACTCGTCACGGAAACCGGAACCCTCCCATTCTTCGGCATCGCGGAAGCGATACAGGTCGAAGTGGCGCAAGTGTAACCTGCCTGCTTCGTAACGCTCAAGCAATGTGTAGGTGGGGCTTTTCACGCGCCCCGTGTAGCCCAGCGCGTGCAGCAGCGCGCGCACCAGCGTGGTCTTGCCCGCGCCGAGGTTGCCGCGCAGATAGATCACCAGCCCCGGCTGCAGCGCATGCGCGAGACGCGCCGCGAACGCCGTCGTGGCGGCCTCATCGGGCAGGGCTATCGGGTTATGATTCGGGTCATGCAAAACGGGACACCTCGACAGGATTACGACGCACTCGCCGCGCGCATCAAGGCGTGGGGCAATGCGCTCGGGTTTCAGGCGGTGGGCATCAGCGACACCCGGCTCGATGCCGCCGAAGCACACTTGCTGCAATGGCTGGCGGACGGCCATCACGGCGCGATGGATTATATGGCAAAACATGGCGCCAAACGCGCGCGTCCGGCCGAGCTGGTGCCGGGCACAGTGCGCGTGATCTCGTTGCGCATGAACTATTACCCGCAGCAGGTGAAGGACACGCATGAGGTGCTGGCCGACGGCAGCCGCGCCTTCGTCTCGCGCTACGCGCTGGGACGCGATTACCACAAGGTGCTGCGTAACCGGCTGGAGAAGCTGGCGCAGCAGATCCGTGCCGAGGCGGGTTGCCAGTGCCGCGTGTTCACCGACAGCGCGCCGGTGCTGGAAGTGGAACTGGCGCAGAAGGCGCACCTGGGCTGGCGCGGCAAGCACACCCTGCTGCTGAGCCGCGAGCAGGGCTCCTGGTTCTTCCTCGGCGAGATATACATCGACCTGCCGCTGCCGGTAGACGCGCCGCAGGAGAATCACTGCGGCACCTGCCAAGCCTGCATAGCCATCTGCCCGACACAGGCCATCACCGCGCCGTACCAGCTCGACGCACGGCGCTGCATCTCCTACCTCACCATCGAACTCAAGGGCAGCATCCCGGAAGAACTGCGCCCGCTCATCGGCAACCGCATCTACGGCTGCGACGACTGCCAACTGGTGTGTCCGTGGAACCGCTTCGCGCAAACCACCGTCGAGCCGGATTTCGCCGTGCGCAACGGCCTGGACGATGTATCGCTCATCGAGCTGTTCGGCTGGGACGATGCGACGTTCCAGACCAGGCTGGCGGGCAGCGCCATCCACCGCATCGGCCACGAACAATGGCTGCGCAACATCGCTGTCGCGCTGGGCAATGCGCCGACCTCGCCCGCGGTCGTCAGTGCTTTGCAGTCGCGCGCACAACACCCGTCCCCATTGGTGCGGGAGCACGTGGAATGGGCCTTGCAGCGTCATTCAGGGGTATAAATTCCTTGACAATTTCGGCCGCTCCCATAAAATGCGCGCCTCTTCCGGGTCGTTAGCTCAGCTGGTAGAGCAGCGGACTCTTAATCCGTTTGTCGCAGGTTCGATCCCCGCACGACCCACCAGTATCTATAAGGCTTCCAGCGATGGGAGCCTTTTCATTTTTTGCGTTATTTCCCTGCCATGGCTCCCTTATGGCTCCCTGATCGCTTCTAGATGGCTCTGTTATGGGCTTCTTGATGGTTCCTTCATGGCTCCGCTATGTTTTTTTCATGGCGTTTTTTCCCCTTTGGCTAACGGATTTATAGTCCGTTAGCCAATAGTTTGGCGTGAAATATTGTTTATTACTTACAATATGTTGCAGCAATGAATCGCTTATCCAAAAAACGAAAACACCAGTCATGGCTCCGTCTTTGTGTGGCTTTGAGTTACGTTTCACATTTCCATGTTCTGCACTGGAGGCTGCTGAGAGGCCACCAACATCTTTCCTCATATAGTCACTCAATTATCAATCCGTATTACTATTGCGCATTCGGACGAGCAGTAATGATAAGTAAGGAATCCTGGGATGTGACTGAGGAGAAGTTAGCTATTCAAACGGAAGATAAACCCCAAGCATCAAACGGCAAAAAGAGCGTTGCCGAACTGCAAAAACATACACGAATCATTGAATACAGGGACACGCGCATGAAAGAAATTCGTTTTTATCGAGCTAATGAAAAGCCGTATGGTGCATTCAGTAATTTATATAGGCGAGAAATTGAGTTTGAAGGTGTTCTTTACCCTACTACTGAACACGCCTACCAAGCAGGAAAAGCGCGAAAGGATAGTGTGCGGGACTGGCTGATGAGCGCGCCCAGTCCAGCCTTGTTAGCAATGGCAGCGCACGGTCTGTATTCATGGGACATTCAATCAAATTGGTCAAAAATAAAATATGAACGCATGAAACAAGTGCTTCGCGCCAAATTTACTCAGCATGAAGATTTGCGCGAACTCTTGCTCTCAACCGGAGAGGCACGTTTGGTGGAAGCCGCAACAGTCGACAATTTGGTTAACCGAACATGGGGAGAAGTGAACGGAAAGGGGAAAAACATGCTTGGCGTCCTTCTAATGGAAGTACGGTCTGAGATTAGAGAAGCGCTAATCGCAAAGGGGGGGAAGAAGGCAACAACCCGACGTCGTGCAGTTGGCAGCAAAACTCGTGGTACTGAAGCGATTGGCGCCGTACGTTAACAAACGATGTTGTTTTACTTTTCATGACTCATTACAAAAACGAATTAACGGACTTAGAAGGAACATACAAACAGGCTGTCGAAGCTGACGTAGGGGCGTTGAAGAACGCAATAAAAGGAGCAAGTGACTCGAGCGTAATCGGAATTGGATCGGGTGGGTCCTTTACCGTGGCTTCGCTATTGTGCAACCTTCATGAAGCATATACAGGACGTGTTTCTCGCCCTTCGACACCGCTCGAAATTATCTGCAATCCAAATCTGGCTTCATCGAGCCCCGTCTTTCTAATATCAGCTGAAGGAAAAAATCCTGACATCATTGAGGCTCTCCGGCGAGCACGCCTCCATAGTGCCCGCGCAATTCACCTCCTCACCAATCGCGCGAATAGCCCGTTAATCAATACCGCTGAAAAGATAAACGATATCGATATAAATATATTTCAGCTAGAAAAGAAAGACGGGTATCTCGCGACAAATAGCTTGCTAATGGACTCAGTGCTTGTAGCCAGAGCATATGCCGAACTTGATCGAACGACAAAAGACTTGCCGAATAGTTTTGATCAACTTCATCTCAAGGATGAATCCATATCTTCCTGGCTTGAAAGAAATGATTCATTCGCGAAACAGGTAGTTCAACGACGCGGCCTGATAATCACATATTCGCCATGGCTGCGCCCAATTGCAGCAGACTTGGAATCCAAGCTTTCTGAGGCTGCGCTTCTCTACTGCCAGCTTGCGGATATTCGATCCTTTGCTCATGGGCGCCATCTGTGGCTTGCTGATAGGCCTGAAGATTGTGCCATCTTGGCGCTTACCGAACCTTCACTAGAAGGTTTGTGGGCGAAAATGCAAGGGCTAATACCTGCAGACATACCTTCTGCGACTATGTGTCTTGCAGGCGCAACCCCTTCTGACCTCATTGCGGGTTTAGTGGCGGAAATGGGGTTGGTTGCAAATATTGCACGGCACTCAAATAAAGATCCTGGTCGCCCTCAAGTTCCACAGTTCGGTCGCGACCTCTATTACATAGATATCCCTGAGCATGTCGCACCACCTGAAGACATTGCAGATCATGCAGAGCGCGCTAAGTATGAAGTTCTTGGGGCTCGATGGCCATCAATGAGCAACCCTGGCCCAATGACGAGGGCTTTGGGGGCATTTCGCGCCTCTGTAGAAGGAAGGATATTTCGCGCCATCGTGTTCGACTATGACGGCACACTATGCCCTTCGCAGTTAAAAGATTCCATCCCTCCCCGAGAGATTCTAGATCAGATGATCCGCTTATCAAATGCAGGGGTAGTGATCGCAATCGCGTCCGGGCGTGGTGGATCAATGCGGGACAGACTACGAGATGGTCTGCCGGAAGAGGTCTGGCAAAAGATACAACTCGGTCTATATAACGGTGGTTGGATTACAAACTGTGCGGAAACGTCAGAATCAGAGGCTGCCACTAGCGAATTCTTGTTTCACGTTTTGCGAATCGTGAATCAATTGAAATCTATTGGTGTGCCGATTGCCAATGTGAAGTGCAATCCACCATACCAGATAAGCGTACGTTTCCCAGACGGAACAGATACTGAGCGAATGTGGTTTGTTATTGCAGATGCGTTATTGCAAGCAGGGTTGGATGTGGCGCATATGGTTAGAAGCAAACATTCAATTGATATTCTGGCGGACGGAATTAGTAAGTCTAAGTTGGTAGTACATCTAATCCAAAAATTCGGTCTTCTTCCAGATGAGGTACTTACTTTGGGGGATCAGGGGGCATGGCCAGGTAATGATGCGGCCTTGCTAGATCACCGTTATTCATTGAGTGTAGATTCACCATCTCGCCGCCTCGATCGGGGCTGGAAATTGGCACCATTTCACAAAAGGGATGTTGATGCAACACTGTGGTATCTTGAACGTATTCACATACTCGATGGGGGCCGGTTCCATATCCGGTTTGATGCCAATGCTCAACCGTCAGCTGCAAACACTGGAATGAAATGAAAGGTCATAACGCCGCACAGCTCTTGGCCAGAGTCATGAAATGGCAAGACGAAGAGGTTCAATCCTATGTTCCTGCTTTGCAGCTGCTGGCCGAGCATAAGTACGATTACTATCAACGATTCGGCCCTGGGCGACGATTCATTGAAAGTCTTGCTCTTTGGTTAGATCGGTTTGACGAGCAAGATCGTGCCGAGGCCCTTCAGTTTATCTTTAGCAAGCTGATTTTTATTTCGGATGCTGAGTTTTCTCACTTGGTGCAATCGGCATACCCTGACTTAATTGTTCGGGAGAGGATGCGCATAGTTGCAGAAGAGAATGACATTCAGCCGCATAAAGTAACGAAGATTGCCAAGCATTCTCGCTTCACTGAACTAAAGATCAAATCTCTATATTTAGGATTAAGTGATGGAGCGCGCACCAATGAACTCAGGCGTGCCGCACGTGGCGAAATCGGGAACGAACAAATCTGGCAAGCCTACGAGCTCGGGGAAACAAAAGCTGCCGATATGATTAAGGGGCTTGAAAAGACGTTGAAGGAAGGTAAGCATCCGCATGAGCGGCAACGGTTTAATCTTATATGGCTGTTGGATGATTTTTCCGGAAGTGGAAATACATACATACGGTTTGATGATGAAGAGAAGTGCTTCAAAGGGAAAATTCCAAAGATCTATGCCAGATTGGCTTTGGGGGACTTGGTTGATCCTTCGCATTACGAAGTATTCCTAGTGCTATACACTGCAACACGTCAATCAATTAATCATATCGAATATTGGGCTGAGCGGTTCACAGCAGAAGAGGGATATAAACCGCTTCAAGTTAGAGTAATAAATATTCTCGAGCCGGAAACAGCAATTTCTCTTACACCTAATCCCAGCCTAGATGCTTTGATCGATAATCCAAAGTATTACGATGCCCGAGCAAATGATAAGCATACAAAGGTTGGAGGAACAACTGACGTCAAACGTGGGTTCGCAGCATGTGCTTTGCCACTAGTGCTCTCGCATAACACGCCAAATAATTCCATTTACTTATTATGGGGCCCCGAGGGTTACGAATTTGAAGGACTGTTTCCGCGAGTTAGCCGTCATTTGGAAACATGATGGCATATAACTCAAATCCATTTCTCGAACGCATGTCGGAGCGAACCACGTCGGATAACGAGTTTGTTCGCTTGTTTTCGCCAAAAATTCTGGAGCGTCTTCCAGACGACGTATTTAATTCGGGCCTTCATGTATTTCGAAGTCCTCCAGGCGGTGGCAAAACTACTTTACTTAGGGTCTTTACTCCCGCTGCGCTTCGAAGTTTTTGGCATGCCAAGAAATCAGATGCGATGGAGGACGCTTATCATCGTCTGGTTGAACTGGGGATCATTGATGAAACAGAAGGTCCTAAGACGCTGGGGGTGTTGCTTTCTTGTGCATCAGGCTATGCCGATTTGCCATCGGGTGCGAACTTTGCAGATCAAGGGCTCTTTCGGGCGCTATTGAATTGCAGGATAGTGCTGCGGGCCTTGCGAAATCTCGCGACTTTATATGGCATAACTCCTCAGGATTCACTCGCGGGAATATCACTCGACTACGACGAGACCTGCCGAGATTTGAAGATGATTCCGCTACTGAAAAATGCGGCTGAGTTGACGGTATGGGCAGAACAAGCGGAGAGAAGTGTCTACGCACATCTTGATGCGATTGTCGCGCCCAAAGATGGTGTGTTGCCATCTCATGTCAGGTTCGAAGGTGTGCTCTGGCTACAGGGGGTCCGCTTTTTAAAAGATGGCAAACCTATTGCGGAACGACGGATGCTGATGATTGACGACTTGCACAAATTGCGTCGTCCGCAACGTCAGCTCCTTGCAGTTGAGATCACGGAACTTCGCCCTTCAATGCCTGTTTGGTTGGCAGAAAGAAGCATTGCGCTTGGCGAGCAGCTCTTGTCTCAGGGGGCTCGATCAGGTCGCGACTTGCATGCAGTGGATTTAATAAATGAGATATGGGGCAGCGGAAAGGGGTCTCAGCAGTTTCTGGCATACGCTCAAAATATACTTGATCGCAGGATGGATAGGCAGTCAGCGATACCAAGTGGTACCTTTGCGCAACACCTTCGATCAGACATTCTGCCAAACGAAGTTTCCGAGCAGGTTCAGCGAGGTATTGCAAGGTTTAACGACCAATCTGATAGATTCCGAAGTAATCCGCAATATGCAGAATGGTTTGGGCGAGCAGAACAAATATCTGCCAAGCCGAGCCTAAATGCGTTGCGAGAGCTATATAAAATTCAGATTCAAATTGCGAGACAGGAACGTAAACGCCAGATGACGTTTGAACTCGCACCTCTGCCAACTGCTGAGTTGGACGAGCGCGGTAGCAGCAAGGAAGATAATGCCGCTGACATCTTCATGCATGAAGACTTAAAGATCCCCTATTACTTTGGCATTGAACGTTTGTGTACTCTTGCCACCAATAACGTAGAAGAATTACTAGGTCTGGCAGCGGCACTATACGAAGGACTGAAGGCAAAGCAGGTATTAAGGCGTGAGGCGGTATTGTCGCCAATTGAGCAAGAAAAATATTTGGTAGAGGCCGCCAAGCATAAACGTAGTTTTATACCAAAATCTCATACAGAGGGCACGCGAGCGCAGCAGCTGATTGACGGGATCGCCAGTTATTGCCGTGAAAGGACCTTTTTGCCAAACGCACCGTATGCCCCTGGCGTAACTGGCGTTCGGCTAACAAAGGGCGTTATTGACGCGCTTGAGGACGGTCGCTCATATGGCGATTCTGGACGAATACTCCATCGTGTTCTTTGCGAATGCGTCGCTGAAAATTTATTCACGACGAAAGAAAGTGCTTCAAGTAACTCACGTGAATCAGGACTGGTATTTAACTTGAATCGAACTCTATGTGCTCTAAATGGATTGCCTCTGGGATATGGTGGATGGCAAGACGTAGATATTGAAGACATGATTGGATGGATGCAAAGAGGGCCATCATTTTCACGTAAGCGGCTTCTGGAAATCGACTAACTATGCTCTGGGATCATTACGTATATAGGCGTAAAAACGAAGTATTTGATCTTTGGGATTCCCTATTTGTTGGGCGCCGATCCAAAGTCTTGTATATCGCCGGGCGTGGTTTTGATGTGCGCGTGCGTTCTGTGCTAGAGCAATTCAGGAATGCAGTCGAAAAAGGTGGGTATGAGATTGAGCAGGCGACCTTGCTCCTTGTGGGCTTTCAAGGATATGAGCTGAGTGAAGAGCTCCAATCGTTAACGACCGAAAATACCCAAGCACTTCATGACATATTCAAAAGTATTGGTGAAGTGAAGGAAATAGTGCTCGGTGGACGGAGTGAAGGTGGTGAGGAGATACGCGCTACTAGTGCATTGCTTACCGGTACAAAGCAGGTATTGGAATGTATTCCAAACTACACAGACATCATTCTAGATGTTAGCTCCCTGCCCAGAATAGTTTACCTATCACTGATGACCGGGATTCTTTCGAGCTTGGTAACTGATAAGTCTAATCAAGCATCGCTTGCTGCGGGTGGCGTAAATTTCCAGATACTCGTTGCTGAGGATGCCGCACTAGACAGCCAAATCAAATCTGAGGACCCTAGTGAGGAATTAGTATTGATTCCAGGATTTGGGGGAGCATTAAATGCAGAGAGTGTTCAGGACTGGCCGTTGGTGTGGTTCCCGATGCTGGGTGAAAATCGAACTGGGCAATTCGAAAAAATAGCCGTGCTTGCGAATATTATGGAAGATGCCGAAATATGTCCGATATTGCCACATCCATCACGAAATCCACGTCGGGCCGATGATCTATTAGTGCAATTCAGAAAGCAATTATTCCGTACTCCCCCTTCCAATATTCTTCTTGCACATGAGTCGAATCCATTTGAAGCGTATCGTCAGTTGCTAGGTGCGATGCAGCGTTATCAACAAAGTCTTTCTATACTCGGTGGCTGTCGATTGTGGGTCACGCCCCTATCTAGCAAACTTATGACACTGGCAGCAGGTTTGGCTTGCTTTGAGATGCGCCCAGAGAAGTTGGATACCTCTGCCTATGGCGTGGCAATCCCCTATGCCGAGCCAAGACGATACGTTGCAGAAGTTAGTGCTGTTAGGTCGTCAATTCCGGAACTTTCGACCTTGTTACTTACGGGCACAGCATATGAAGATTGATTTGGTACAGTCTGCCGATGATAAGTGGTGAAGCCTAAAATCATGCCGATCTTTGAGATATTTTCAGCCCCAAGCGGTACGTATGGAAATGCGCTCATAAATTGGAAAACTCAATCTGCAAATGAGATCGTTGATTTTGCTGCAAGCTATAGGTATGCGGCAATGAACCTGGTTTCATTCCGAGAGCAAAGAGGAGCGGGAACGATAGATCATGGCGCGCTCCCTATCTTGTTTCTCTACCGCCATTCGTTTGAACTATATCTAAAGGCCATGGTGTATCGTGCGGCCGTGCTATCCATTAACGATGATGAACTAGTTCGTGCACTGCCTCGCTTGTGGCGAGAACACTCTCTCATGCGTCTTCTTCAAATGAGTGCGCCAGTACTGCAAGCTTCAAGTTCCCGCCCTCTGGTTCAATCTGGTGATCTGCAACGACAGATCACTACACTCGCGAGCAAGATTGATGACATAGATCCAGGCTCGTATTCCTTTCGGTATCCAGTAAATTCCAAGGGCGATTCAGCGCTTCCAAAGTACTTTCTGACAAACATCTTCGTGTTCGCTGACGAAATGGAAGGCGTTCTCGATGAATTGTCACAGTTCTGCCGTGAATTGGAAGCTGAGAGACTTCAAACGTCGCCTCAAATGAAACTCGCTCTGCACTTGATTAGTGATGGGGCAGCCGAATAGTGAGGGCCGCACTTGATGTAAACAACCTGCGAGAAGGTCTGACGCAATTTGTGCACGGCGCAGACGATAGATTTGTCTTCTACTATGATGAAACCAACAATATTCGGAAGCTGTATTTGACTGAAACTGGCCTCAATGTGTCCAAGCACGACAATTTCGTGATTGGCGGCATTGTCCTCAGGGAGGGGCATGAAATTGGTGATATCACGTCATTGCGCGACGAATTGCGAATACAAAAGTCAGCTACTGAAATCAAACTAAAACATGTCGCGGCCGGTAGCTTTGAGGAAATATTGGCATCTCCAAAGATGGGCATCGTTTTGACCTGGCTGCTCAATCAGGGTATTTACATCCACTACTCGAATATCAACATTCTCTATTGGTCCATCCTAGATATAGTCGAGTCCATCGTTGCCGACGATGCCTTTGAGGGTTATCGCCCCTACCACCGAGAAATGAAGCATGAGCTCTACAGGATTGTGGTTTGTGACACTGCGCAATTTCTAAGCTTATTGAAAAGCTACAGGTACCCCGATATCGATAGGACGCAGACCCGCGATTTCTTGGGTGAAGTCGAAGACTTTCTTGATCAGAACAGTCCAGAGGCAACGAATGTTCCCGCATTATTACTTAAGGACCTTATCCGTAAGGCTCAGAGCCTTACGGAACTCATGTTTTTGGTGGATGAAGAGGAAGGTGTGCTGATTGATAATTTCCATGCTTTTTTCCTCCATCCCATATATCTCTTCAAAAACTCTGTACATATCTTCGATAAGGAAACGATAGTGGAGAAGATATTGAGTAACACCCGCCTGGTGGATGGGGAAAGAGTGGTCAGTTACAGATTTTCTGACTCGAAGACAGAAGTTGGGATTCAACTGTCAGACGTAATTATCGGTTTTCTTGGAAAGTATTTTGTCTTTATCGAAGAAAATTCGATGCCTGAGTTGCTAAAAGCGAAAGAAAATCTCAATGCGACGCAAATGAAGAATTTAGAACTCTTGCGGGTTTTGATTGATGAATCAGATGAAGTCAGCGATGCTTTTTTCCATAGTATCGTCCCTATGGATAGTGGTTGGAAAAGCAATACGTTTCTTCACGGTTTGCCGCCAGCAAATCACTGGTGAATTTCGGGCTGCGTATTCCAGTGAAAAAGAATACTAGTCCTGCGTAGTGCGCACCCAGTCCGATTTTAATGCGCGGGCCGCTTTTGAATGCACACCTTTTCCATGGCTCCGCTATGGCTCCCTTTTTATGTCCGTTTATGTCCTTTTTCCTTATTAATCAATAAATGGATTTTTTAAGCCAAGTTCCCACTAAAACCCAATAGGTACGGGCATTGCAGGCTTGTTTTAATTGAAATTTGTCCCGAAAAAATCGCTCAGATTTATGCATTTATCATATTTTACCGGCGGCCTCTTAATCCGTTTGTCGCAGGTTCGATCCCCGCACGACCCACCAACAAAAAGGCCCCGCATTCTTGCGGGGCCTTTGCGTTTCCTGCGCTGCGATATCCGATTATTCGGCCAGCGGGCGCGGGCGCGAGATACCGAAGCCCTGCGCATAGTCGATGCCGATCTCCTTCAGCTTGGCGATGGTCTCCTCGTCTTCCACCAGTTCGGCGATGGTCTTGACGCCGAGCTTCTGCGCCACGCTGTGGATGGCACTGATCTTGGCCAGGCTCACCGGGTCGCGCAGGATGCTGAAGACGATGCTGCCGTCGATCTTGAAAAAATCCACGCGGAAATCGCGGATGAGGTCGAAAGCGACGCGGTCGTGGCCGAAGCAGCTGATCGCGATGCGGCAACCGTGTTCACGGAGCCGCCGCGCGAATCCGCCGACGAATGTACTCCTGGCGGCGAGTTCGGCATCGGCTATCTCGAAGCAGAAGCGGCTGCTGGGCACGCCGTATTCGAGCAGGGTCAGTTGCAGGAATTCGGGGAAGCCCGGATCGGCGAGAGTCGCTCCCGACACATTGATGAAGAACATCGATTCCTTGCCGTCTTTCCTGGCGGGCTGATGCGCGGCCCATTTCGCCACATGCTGCACCACCCAGCGATCGAGATGCGGCATGAGGCCGTACTTCTCGGCCAGCGGAAAGAACGCGCCCGGTGGCATCATGCCTTCCTCTTCTTCGAGCAGGCGCACCAGGATCTCGTAATGTTCCGCTTCGCCCTCATCGTCCCTGAGCGGCGAGATAAGTTGGCAGAACAGCTGGAATGCACCGTTCTCTATCGCGGCCTTGATATGGCCCGCATCCTTCTGCCCGGTGAGTTGTTCCGAGAAGGCATCGACGAAGCTGTCCTGCGGTGAGGCGCTGTCGTGCACGGGGATGTGGCTATCGGCCCCGCGCGGCAGGGCGGGGGCCTGAGGTTCGGTGGCCGCCTGCTGCACATCGCCGGGCGCGGTGATGTCGTTGATCAGCAGAAAGAAGCCGGTCACCTTGCCGTCTTCGGCGAACTGCGGCAGGTGTTCGACATGCAGTTTGTAGAGCGCGCCATCGGGCATGCGCTGCGTCCGTTCGTACTGCATCGGGTGCCCGTCCTGCGACTGGCGGATCTCGGTGGCCGCTTCCTGGTACATCTTGGGGCCCAGCACTTTGCGGATGTGCTGGCCGTGAATGTGTTCCGGGCGCAGGTGCAGCCATTCCATGAACGCGCGGTTGTGGTACTGGCAGTTGCCTTCGGTATCGATGAGGGCGACCATGGTCGGGATCGCTTCGTCGATCAGCTGCAGTTTGGGTTTGTTTATCGCAACCGCCGCTTCGGCGGTCTTGCGCAGATAGGTCTCGTGCTCCAGCTTGTCCTTGATGGCGGAAAGCTTGGCCGAGCGCAGCGCGGCGATCCATTCGATGCGTGACACCCGGGTCGCTTCCGCCAGTATCGCGGCGACCAGGATGCCGCCCAGAAAGGCGATCCATTGCAGATCGAGCCAGGTGAAATAGATCGCGAACACGAGAATGCCGGCCGCCGCGATGACTGCCAGCGCGGTGATGACGGGTCTAACGGTTCTGAATGCGTCGCGTAATCTCACTCTGCGCTCCTCTCCTGACGGAGTGTAGTCCGACTTCGGCCGTGCCGCCACGCGGATATCAGTAGCCGTCGTAGAGGGCGTCGAAGTCCTTGCGGTGGCGCTCCAGCACCTTGGCGCGCTTGACCTTCAGTGTCGGGGTGAGCAGGCCGTTGTCGGTGCTCCACGCTTCGCTCAGCAGGGCGACGCGGCGGATGCGCGCATAGCCGGGGAAGGCCTGTATCTGCTGGGTCACGCGCTGCAGCGCATAGGCCTTGGCTTGCGAATTGTGCAGGCTCTCCGGCCACTCGGCAGACAGTCCGCGCTCGTGCATGGCGGCGACCCAGCGCTCGCGGTTCACCACCGTAAGCAGGCTCAGATAGGCACGGCCTTCACCCACCACCATCACCTGTTCAAACAGCGGGTCGGCGAGGATGGCCGCTTCCATGTCGTTGGGCGGTACCTTCTCGCCGTTGGACAGCACGATGATCTCCTTGATGCGGCCGGTGATGGCGATGCGGCCCTGCGCATCGATGCTGGCCACATCGCCGGTGTTGAGCCAGCCGTCGGCGGAGATCATGGCGCCGGTCGCTTCCGCATTGTTCCAGTAGCCCATCATCACGCTGGGGCCGCGCACTTCCAGCGCGTTGTGCTCGCCCAATCGTATTTCCAGATTGGGTACCTTCTGGCCGACGCTGCTGGGCAGGTTGTCATCGAAGCGGTTCACGCTGATGACCGGGCTGGTCTCGGAGAGGCCGTAGCCCTGCAGGATTGGCAGGCCAAGCCCGATGAAGGTGCGCGC
>Ga0209417_1002396_pt1 | contig 29059 bp, 4 predicted proteins | sample RifGroF2_FD_184002 | JGI IMG/M metagenome (GOLD analysis project Ga0209417, IMG submission 184002) | Groundwater microbial communities from Rifle, Colorado, USA - Groundwater F2 (SPAdes) (version 2) | ecosystem: Environmental > Aquatic > Deep subsurface > Groundwater | place: Rifle, Colorado... | reverse complement strand
AGATACCAGAACATAATTGGGCCATTTGGCACGGCCTTCTTCGCTGTTGTTTGCTGGGGCTGGGGCTAGGGCTACTCGCTGCGCTTGGGTACTTGGGGTTGGTAGATTATAGGCTTCGATCTCGTTTCCTTTTAGTTCCCGGTACATGCCGTCAATCTTGATTGATGGGGGTTCGTAGAGGGCTTGGGTTATGAGTCCAAAATTAGGTCGATCAGTTGCATAGGTATGTGGCACTAGTTTGGCTACAATGTCATCTTTCCAGCATACACACTTCTGCGCCATATCCAGTAGTGGCATTATTCTCAGCAAACCCTTAATTGCATTTGGTAACGATCCATGTGTGATAAAAGCTTCGGTGAATAGAATAGTTCCTTCTATTCCGGCTATCTCTTCAGGCAACGTAGTATTTAAAAACTCTTCTAGTTTTTCCGGATATATCTTATCTTTATATTTCTTCATTCCTGCCAGTTCTGTGATGCCTTCGCCAGATTGGCTTTCTTCTGATACGACAAAATCTCCTGCCTTTGGAGTGACAGATCCGAATTGTGCCATAGTTAATGCCATGAGCTTGGCTGAGGTTGTCTTGAGGCTGTAGAAATCTCCCCCTGGCTTTAGTAATGCTATTAAATATGGATTATCCATCGCCCATCCTGCAATATCTGCTCCGGGGATACCTATATTCGTGTCAACTCTGAATGTATTGGCTAGTCCATTAAATGTCTCATTCCCGATATCTACTGCCGTTGCGATTCTGGTTAACTCGGCATCGCAATCAACCGAACCTTGACCAACTACTGTTGAATACTTTATTGGTTTATATTTATCCTTATTTTCTGTATTTCTATACTTTTCATTTACATTATCTAAAGTTATATCTTTGAGTAGTCTTGCCATCCCTTGATAATTCAAACTATCATCAATTCTTGATATGTCACCCCACCTATTCAAAATTCCGGAGCCTTGACTACCTCCGATTGCCGGGGTTCCCATATTCAAAGAAAAACCATATGCTAGATATGTTTTGACTATATCCTGCAACAACGCATCTTTCATTACGCTACTGGTCTTTACAAGAAAATCAGTATACAAATTAATTGGGGCTTCGATACAGTTGTATCCGCCAATCTTATCCAGATATTTGACGAATTTATCAGCTTCGTCCCAACATTTTTCGAATATATTTATATTCCCTTTCGTTTCTCGGGTTAATTCTATCGCTGCCTGCATCATCAAAGCGGATACATGAATAGCCATCGGATCAGGGGGAGTGCCTGCTGTTAAAACAGATTGGACAACTACTGCCGTCAGATAAACACCTAGCGCATCCCAGGCTATTTCTCCGCCCTTAGCCAGTCCATCCATCAAGGTCTTCAATTCAGGACTGAAATTAATTCCAATCCGATTATTTGCATTATTACCTTGCACGTATATATCTTTTAATTTACTTGCTAAATATTTTATTGTATCAGGAGCATACTTTTTAAATAATTTAAGGTTTTGTAACACAAAATTGCAATATACAAAAGTTGGTGTCTCTGATCCTAAGAGTACCGGGTCGACAAATACAACTTTGTCTACATCTCCCCGATAAAATCCCTGATTTTTGACTGAACTTTCACTCCATACAGCATTCCGCGAAGTGACACCCGACACGTTATCAAACGCGCCTCGCGCTGCCAGTTCATCCGATAGAATATAGCCGCGCACAGCAAAGTTGCCCATTGAATGCGTTATGAATATGATTTTTTTAGGAATTAGATCGGGGCGTTTTTTAAGAACATCATTAGCGTCATCAAAATCTATACTTTTATCCGCAATCCTTTTTGCATAATCCCACCTTGCCTGCTCAATCCAACATTTCGATTGTATTGCCTCAAATTTGGTATTATCACCGTTTATATGTGTTGCCGGATTTTTAAAATTAGGGTTGCCTAATTCCTGTATATTCTGGGGTATATACCCACTCTCTTCTGAAAAACTATATACAAACACATTACCGCTACAATTAAGTCCACCTTTTTCTATTGGGTTAGTCAAATATTCATATAACTTATCATGTTCTTGCGATTCCTTATAATCCTGACCTACCCAGGTATGGTATGACGCCCCCACACCATGTACCATTATAATCAAATAATCTTTATATGAATGCAAAGGATCATCCGTAGCATTAACAACGCTGCATAAACAAAACAACGATATTAGCAATATAAAATATATTTGCTTAACGATCTTCATCAAGTTACCTTAATTGAGTCCTAACATTACTTGATACATCAATTAACCAGAATCCTCTTACGGCATCCAACTGCTCGGCTACTATTTTGCTCCCATCCGGCGATGTAAATGGAGCACGGTATCCTTGTGTACTAATATTAATATTAGAAGAAACACCACTATTCACATCGTATAAAACAATATCTTGATCTCTAAAAAGATATACTTTGTTACCATTCAAAAGATACTGAGGATTACTAAAACTCGTTATATCTATTACAACATCACCTAATTGTCCTATATCTCGAAAAGCTAATTTTCTAGGACTGTAAGCATCCGTTTTAAAAACCAACTTATTATTATACTTCCAAGAACACTGACCCCCAGCTGAAATTTCCTTATGTAAATCGCCATTTCTGTCATAAACCCTAATTGGCAAACTCGCTGTTCTATTAATGGCCAACTTACTTTCATCAGGCGACCAATCAAAAGAATAAATCGTATCACCAACGTCGATATTCGATACCACCGGCCCTGAACTAGTCCGCACATTCAACACATGCCCATCTTTATAGATATAAGCTACATAATTCTCTGAGGTTGATTTCTGTATTAAAGTAGGTGTCCCATCTGTCTCGAATAAGGTATATTCTCCGCTACCATCAGCATTCATCTCAACTATATACGAATGACCTTCGTCTAATTGCGCCGACTGATCGCCAAACGTGATCGCATCTTTATGATATTTCCGCTCTGCCTTGGAACAGATTATTTTGCCCGATGGAGTCCAGTTGGGGGCGAAGTAGTCTGTTTCTGTCCAGTTCTGCACGCTGCACCCCGTCATCATCCCCACTACCACCAACACACAAAACAGCCCCATTATTCTGATCATGGTCTTACTCAGTTTTTTATTCATATTCTTTATTTCTCCTTTTTTGGATATTTATATATCGTTAATTATTAATTCGTTGTTGCAGGATGTTTTTGATGCCTGATTTTTTTGATGGGCCATATTGTAGGGGCGAACGGCCGTTCGCCCTTACATGAATATCAGGTACCATATGCATATGCCCATGCCGTTCACCCACAACACATCCCATTTTCCTCGGCAATTGCCCATTCCATTGGGTTGGCGCGGATGTATTGGCGAACTTGGAACAATTCGTCGACATTTCGGACGATCCGTTCATGGTAGCCACGATGCCAGGCGAATTCGGGGTGGCCGGACTGGCGGCATTGCGTTGTCACGGCAGCTTTGAACCCTGAAATCAATGATGATAATGATCGTGGTTTCATACAAATTTGGCTATCATGTACGGGCGAAGGGCCCTTCGCCCCTACGGAATCACAATTTATTTGCACGATCCCATGAAGATGATTCGGCATAACAACAAAATCATGGATTATTATTTCGTTACGAATTACTTCCGATCGCTTCCATTCCAGTTCTACAATTGCCCCCATCTCCGATAAATGCATCTGTGAATCAACAATTTCTCCCAACAAATGACGTTTTTTATGTGTACATATCGTGACATAATAATATCATGCCTGGCCGTAATCATAATTCCGTAAGCGGATTGATCGCCGATGGTGAATTGCGGGATTATAGGTTGTGTTCATATCGTTATCCTGGTTTCGTTCTCATTATTCGTTGTAGGGGCGTGTCGGTGATACGCCCTATGCAATAAATATGTCGTGGTTCGAAGCAATTAGGGCGTGCCACCGGCGCGCCCGTACTATGATTATAAAGAAACATTTCCCTCTATTTTTCAAGTAATGGTAGGTTTATTATATATGCCTTCTTCATTATATGCAAATAAAAATTAATTAATATCCTGTAGGGGCGAACGGCCGTTCGCCCGGCATTTGATTACGTGTGCCGGTTATTTTTCTGATTCGTGCGATTGGGCATTCGTGCGAAGACGTGATTTAGCCACGGGGGCATATTTGGGCAGACACATTGGTCTGCCCCTACGGAATGACATCAATATGGATATCAGAACAAGACACCGACTGTTACCCGATGGGCGCTGGCCAGGTTGTACCGGTCCTCGCCGAGGTACCCGTAGTCGAAATAGATGGCGTATATGCCGGCTGAAATACCAGCGGTCAATGTGCCGCTATCCAGCCCTGCCCTCACACGGAAACGATCAAACAGGTTGAGCTCGCTCCCCAGATGCCATATCGGATAATGACCGTTACCTAGTTGTTGTTCCAGATCAACTGCGTTAGTCAAGAAATCGAAGGGCTTCCATGAAATACCTAGCCTCATGGTCGGGATGACAATCTCCGTCCGGGTGGTTGACCATCGTTGCCAGTTGACGATATCCTTCAAAACAAGTCCGTATTTGAACCCGTTTTCAGTGTCATAGAGCACACCAAGGCTCATGGTGAAGCCCGCACCTTTTCCCTGCGATATGCCTGCCATATCCTTATAGAACCCTACAGCACTCACCCCCAGAGACAAACTGCGGCTGACCTTGCAGCCATACCCGGCTATCAGCGCATTGGCATAATAATCGGCGAACCCTTCCGGCGTCACATCGCTATTAATCCCCGGGTCCGTTGTAGAGACCAGCGGGATATTCTGAACTGAAGCCTGAAGCCAGGATAGGACAAACGCGTTATTTGAGGCAGGGATGCCCAGAGCGATGTAATAATAGTCGACGACTTCAAGCAACTTAGTCTGCATCGTGGTCAGTTCGGTATGCTTGAGCTGAGAAAGTCCGGCGGGGTTGTAATAATGGGCATTAACATCATCAGCCACTGCACTAAAAGCGTTACCCATTGAAAGAGCTCTGGTACCGATGCCTGCTGAAAGGAACTCGATCTCGCGTCCGGCCTGGCCGATAGGAACAGCGTTAGCAAAGGATGATAAAAAGCATAGGAAAAAGAATAATACTGATTTCTTCAGCATGGGAAATACTCCTTCTATGGTGCTGGGGCGTGCCAGCGGCGCGCCGTACTTGAATACCCAGATCATTGTTTTAGTTATCTTAGCTTAATCATTTTGCCTTGCGCATTCGTTGCCCTGCCATTGATTTTTGCTTCGATCTTGTAGATATACACTCCGTTGACAACTTCTTCTCCGAGATCATTTTCGCCGTTCCAGGCGGCGTCATTATATTCTTTGGCGGGAGAGGTCCCGTCGGTATCGCCGTCAAGAACTGTTACCAGTCGTCCGGCAATGGTAAATATATAGATCTTCACCCGATCAGCGTCTTGCGACAGCTTGTACCGGATAGTCGTTCGATGCTCAAAAGGGTTAGGATAGTTAATGCTCTGTTCGATCTCCGGAACGGCTAGTACCTGGAACACCTTCGAGTTCTTCGACCTGACATACCCTGCGTTATCCGAAGCAGTATCCATGTTCGCTTCGATCTGCCAGCGCCAGCGGCTCCCTTCCCTGCTCTCCGGCAAACTATCCTGCCAGCCTAAGGTATAATAATATAAAGAGGCTTCGTTCTTATAATCCCCTGTTCTGATATCGATCACATAATTAGCGCAGGCAGTCTCAAACGGTTCTTGAGAAAGCATATTCCCGGATTCTTCTATAATTGCCAGTTTGTAGGTTGAATCTACCGGAGTGAAGGCAGGCATTTGCCAGACAAAAGTCGGTTTCGTTGTTTTGACTATGCCTCCATTGTATAGTTCTTTATCTTTGAGAATTGAGGCAACTAATGAATCCAGGTCACCCGAGGCAGGGGGAGCTATAACGAATGGCCGAGAGTCGGCTGTTGGTACGCTTATTGTTAAAACAGGTTGTTTGACGGAGGAGTATCCTACCCCAGCTTGGGCCAGAGGGCGGAACTTGTTAGGGATCAGTTTGAGCTTGATACTATAATCGTTGGCAATATTTTTATGTATATATGCTACATATACTCCTTTATAGGATGGAATCTCCACAATAACAGGATTGACCGTACAATAATTGTTTATTGTATTTAACACGATGCTATTCGACCAATTGACGCCATCATTTGATCGTTTATACAAGATATTGCCTACACTATTGATACTCACTGAATGCCTATAATTGAAATGATCAGTTATATTCAGGTAATCTCCGTTTGTTTTTATTCCAGAAGTCAATAAAGTCGAATTCTGAAGGCCTGGGATTAATAGCGTATTTCTCATTATTTTCTTTGCATATGCAGTTGTTGTCAGTGACCCGCTACTGCTACTCTTTCCTCGTATGCACGATGTTTTAATGGTATATACATTACGGGGCAGAGTAAGCGTAGTATTGTAAAAATTCCAATCTAACAGGAAGTTTGTGCCATTATTATCAGTAATTTCTACATAACTATAGGCGATATCCGAATTAGAACTGTTGAAGTAAATCCGCTGGGTAGAATTAAGCGTAAACGACACTGTATCATAATCCCAATCACGATTTGTATCAAAGCTATAAACAGCGGCTATTAACGAAGGGAAATCAGCACCATATTCCGATTCAAATACAATATTGTCCGTAACACATCCGACAGATAAATGATCGAGTATATTGCCCGTAACATAAACATCCAGAACGTTATTCACGCTTATAGCGCTTATATTTTCGGTGGTATTCCCTGCGGCGTCGGTATCGACAATCCTGATGGTATACGTGCCATCATCGACATAATCTCCATTATCGTCCGTTCCATTCCAGGTAACGGCAATGTTCTGGTTACTAATGATAGCATTATTATAAAAGCTCTTAATTATATTATTGTTCACATCCAGGATCGAAAGCGTCACGTAATTGATACTATTGGCATCATTAACATTAAAGGTTGCAGAGTAGAGATGATTATCGTAGAGAAAATTGTTGTAGACTGACGGCACATCTACCATGGTTATTGCCGGTTTGGTTGTATCGAGAATAATAGTATCGCTTATCGACAAATAATTACCTGCATTGTCATAAATCCGTGAAAAAACTGTTTTAGTGCCGTCACCGCTACTCAAAATCCACTCTTTTGCAGAATCGTAGGTAAATGCTGAATAATTGCTTGAGTTTTCATTTTTTAATTCCATATTAGCCGATATTCCGGAGGCATCCATATTAGCAGCATTCAAGATGACATTAGCCGTTTTTGTATAAGGTTGTCCGTTATTAACCGCGAGGGTCCCGGCAGGTGAAGTCTTATCGTAGGTAATTGAGGCGCTGGTAACCGTCGAATTCCCTGCGTCATCGACGACTTTTACAAATACTGTCCTTAAGCCGTCTTGTCCCGAAGCTAGAGAACAAGCGCTGATTGCCGTGCCGGATGACTGAGTGGGATTAAGCGCTGTTTCTGTCCAATTGATATTGTCTTTTGATAAAAAGTATCTGGCCACGCCGGAATGCGTATCTGCGTAATTAAAGGCTGTAGATACATTCAAGGTATTGGTGTACTGACCAGCATTGCTATTGATGGACAGGGCCGTTACCGAAGGGGGCGTCGCATCCCACTTGAAGCGGCCGAACGATGCGGGTGAACCTTTGTTGCCTGACACATTTCTTCCAACTATATGCAAGTAATATCCGGCTGCGCTTGTAAGATCGGTAAAGGTCAATTGACCTGAAGTCCAGGCGTTGTTAATCGCGTCTACCGGAACTGACGGACCCTCAGTTAAAAGATAATAATAGTCGTTTGAATTATCTATTCCAAAAATAGCAGAGAAAACCAAAGCTCCTCCGTTTGGGGGACCATACCACGTATTTGTTGCCGGGCATGTCACTCTTGGGTCACATGGCAAGGTGTATTGGCTCAATACCGGACTGGCAGCAGTTGTCTTTCCGTCGCTATTAATATATTGTATTTGATATCCGTATTGGCAATTCGAACGAAGCCCGGTATCAGTATAGCTTGAAGTATAAGGAACAGAAGACGAGCCATCACCTCCATTGCCGCCTCCCGGATAAATGATATTATATCTGATCAAGCTTTTGTTCTCGACGTTACTATCTTTTAAAGCCGGTTTAATCGTTATTGAAGTTGCGGTTTTCGTTTCGATAATAAGTTCATCTGCTGCCGGATCATGGATCAGGGTAGAACAACCCATCGAGAACCAGGGACTTCGGTTCCCGACGTCATCGACTGATCTTGCCCGCAAAGTATGGAGAGAGTTCTCCTTCAAATCGGCTGGGCTGTACTGATAAGTTGCGTTATATGGCCCAATGATCGGCCCATCATCGAGTTCATATTCATAGTTGAGGGTGGCCGGGTCATTTGGTCTATTGTCATTGATTGCAACTGCATTAAAAACCATAGAGGTTGTGTTAATTGTACAGGATAAGTCAGTCGGTATGTTCGGAGAAACCGTGTCAACTTTAAATGATTTGCCATACCAGTCACCTATATTTCCCGCTTGGTCAACAGCCCTCACGTAGAAATAATTAATATGCTGTGTGCCATTACTCACGGTAAAAGAATAGCTGTCATTAGTTATGATATTGATTTCTTGCGGATTGATTTCCTGACTATTACCGGTATTAATAACCGCTGTTTCGTAATGGTCGAAAGGACTAAATCCGTCGTTATCAACGCTGTACCGGACGGTGCAGTTTCTATTGCTGCTCCAGGTATCCGCATGTGTCGGGGAAGTAATACCCGGAATAACAGGTTTTTGCGTATCGATATTACAAAAATAGCTTGCTTGCGCGCTGATATTACCAGCATTATCGACAGCTTTGACATAAACTGTCCATATGCCATTATCCAGTCCCTTACTAACCGTATCGGAATTCGTATATGCCATACCCGAAGCGGTGTCTTTTTGGAAACGATAATAATATCCTGAGATGCCTGAAGTATCTGTTCCATTGAATTTCACGGTCACTGAGGTATTATTCGACCAGCTTACCTGGCTAGGATGAGTAGAGGAAGTAATCGACACATCAGGAGCTGTTTTATCGTATATGATACTCTGAGAAGTCGCTGGCGAAGATACATTTCCGGCTTTATCAACGGCTTTGAGGCTCATTGTCTGAAAACCTTCGGTCGACAGATTGACGGTAAAATTAGTGGTTGTCCCATTGTAGAGAACAGATTGCCAACTGCCGCCGTTTAAAGAATAGAGCAGATATCCGATACCGTTCATGTCAGTTGCGCCGGCGGCTATGCTCACATAATTCTGAGTAACGTATTTATTCCAATTGTTAATACTGAAGGTCGGAGTACCGTCGCATACCGTATCGACAACAATCCGGATAACATTCCCGGAAGCTATGTTGCCAGCTTTGTCCTGAGCGAATGCATTGATATCCCATTGCCCAAGCAAACCAAGATTACCTGTCGCGCAGCTAAAAGGAATATCCTGCACTGACTGGGAAAGTGCCCCGGAAGAAAGTGTCACGGTACTATTGGCGGTTGTCGCGATAATCCAATAGTTCTTGAGATTAGTGTCGGAGCACGAAGCGTAGAACTGGATATTGCTACTCACCAGATAAAAGGGAGTAGTATTATTAACGAGCTTAATATAATTGAACGGACCTTCTTTAAGCTGCACATCCGGCAACGTATTATCGACACAAATATCCTTATGTGACGATATTGTATTCTCCGCCTTGTCCGTAGCGATAACTCTTATGTGATACCAGCCATCAGCAACATAACTCCTGTCATCCCGGCCGTCCCAGTTCACATTTATTGTATTACCGTTACTGCAACTGCCATCGAATATTCTTCTAACCGGGCTATTGGTTGAAGTAAGAATGTCGACATTCACGGAGAGAGATGCTGACCACGTACTAACATCGGATGAACTGAACGATACAGTGATACGGTCTTGAACAGAAACACTAAGTGACGGAGAGATATAATCAGTATTGAGCGAGAGATTATAAATCCCCGGCATCGAGGTATCAACAATAAACGGCAGGTTCAAAGCGAATTGTGATTTCTTATCAAAATAGTCTTTTCCTTCGACACAGAAAGCATAGGTCCCGTCCGTACCTCTTCCCTCACCGTTCCAGGTAACAGTCACAGCCCCAACAACAGTCGGATGCCAATCATGGAGCACCGCTACTATTTCTGACCGGTCATTCTCGACAAACTCCCTGACCAGCTTAATACGCATATTAGATGTACCGGGAACAGATAGCAGATCGATTTGACCGAACTTCAATGGTTTCACCGGATACAAGGTATTCTCATCGAATTTATAAACAAAGGTAATCAATTTCTGAACCAGCGGAGAAAAAGGATTATGGCTTATAGCCTGCGAAGACACACTGACAGCTCCGGAATCTGGAATGTTAAAGGAACTCTCGACCTGCTCTATTTTGATCAGCTTCTCCGAGACTGTCCTTGCGTTATTACCGGCGAAATCGGCAGAATCAAGGACCAGCTTGTAATAGGCCTTTTCGTTACGGGTAATACCTTGATCGTCGGTACCATCCCAGACGAAATCGATACAACCGTTCAGGTCGGGACCTTTGTCAAAGACTTCGTCCCGGGCAATTGTTCTGATCAAGCGATCATTTTCATCAAAAACGGCGAGCGATCTGATGTAGGCAGATTCGGATATTTCGATAAAAATCCTGAGCGTATCATCCAATCCATCTCCATCAGGAGAGAAACAGTTGTTACCTGGCCGATCAGGATTATTAAAGGAAATTATTTCGGGCGGTGTTGTATCGATCTTAAGCTTATCAGGAACCCCATCCATCAGCGTATGGGTAAGCATTCCATTACCAGCGGAATCAACGATCCCCGCGATTGTGATCGGGGTATCTTTTTCGCCATAATCTTCATCTATTCTGGCACGGGCCATTATTGTGTTTGGGTTAACGGTGACGATATCACATGGGATATCATTATATATTTTAAAAAATGGAAGGAGAGAACAATCAATATCCTCCGAAAAGACCGCTTTCACCCAGAGATATCCCGAACGAACGAGATATTCGTTAATATCCAGCGGACTTACCTTAAGGTCCGAGGTATCAACGCCATTCGGGTCACTGCTGTACCAGACAGAATACGTTGTCAGTTCAGGGCGCAGCGTATCAATCAACAAGTGATTAAGAGAAATCGCCGAACCATTACCGCTAAAATCATTTGCGCTGCCGATACTCACTGAACATATTCCATCCATTCGTTCTTCAGGGATATCGAATGTGTACTCCAATTGTCCGCCATTATGCGCAACTGACTGACATCGAAGAACGGTGTTTACTGAAACGATGCTGATATCAGGGATATCAACTAAGGGCTCAGAATAAAGAGCTGTTATCTTTAGCTCGCCGGATTTAATTGGCGAACAAGGAGTATAGGTTAGTGAGAGTAATTCCGGAGTAACTGTATCGATGATAATATTACACGAAACTGCGGACATGGAATTAACGGCAAAGTCTTTTCCATTCCTGATGACAAGGATGTTATTGCCTTCGAGGCCCCCTTCCTGGTTTATGGTTTGAGGAGTAAGGCTTGCGGGAATTATGAACCGACTGATAACTTTTTTACCGGACTTGCGAACTTCTATTGGTAGTAGTTCAAGGTTAGGTTTGACGATCCTGATATCCGGCAAAGCATTCAATTCTTCTGAAAAATTGATGGTAATAATGAGTTCTCCGGCTTTGACGGGGGTCTCGTCGCTATACTCGATCCCGACTATCTCAGGCGCTGCCGGATCATAGATAATGCTAACCGGATTGCTTGTCGCGCTCTCGTTCCCGGCGTTGTCGATTGATGCAACACATATCGTGTTCTCGCCTTCGGTCAGATTGACAGTGATATGAAAATCATTTTCACAAAGAAGATATTGGGCCTCTTGCGAACCAGGAGAACTTAAGACCGAGCATCTGACAGTGCTGCCGGCTTCTGCTACTGCGCTGACCTGAACGACGTTTATGCTGGTAAAAGCATCGATAGCGCACAAGACCGGTTTCATGGGTTTCACCGTGTCTACAATGATATTACTCACCAAACTGTTCATCTTATTCCCGAGAATGTCTGCCACTTGCAGAATTACCTGGTACCGTCCGTCATGCACGATGTTTCCATTATTTCCCCGGCCATTCCATAAGAATTCGTCATTCTTTTCATACGTCCTGGTCAGCGAATATACTACTTGGCGGGCTTCGTTCACGATGCTGTAGTTCGCACTTACTCTATGCGACAGTCTGTCGCCCGCTGTTATTCCCGATGAAAGATCAACGGTCACAGCCATAGCATACAAGTCTTGTATTCCGTCACCATTGGGAGAAAACGCGATATTTTCTTCGCGAGTACTCACGGTCGGTATGGTGGAGGCTATTGTCATACTTTTGGTGATAAGCTGCTGCTCTCCGGTTATCAGATCAATGACTGACAGCTGTAAGGTATATTCCCCGTCAGCAACACCAGCTCCATTCCAAATAAAATTAAAACTCTGCGGTATGAGATTATCAGTGACTTGCTCTCCCCGGCAAAGCGAAACAATCCCGGAAAATTGATTTTCCGGACCTGCTTTATTAACCAACTCAAGGGTTTGCCGATAATGTCCTGACCCGGCAGTTATACTCCACGAAACCGAAACTTCGTCCAGCAGTCCGTCGCCGTTCGGAGTGAAATCATGACACGCAAGCCCGGCCTCCATTTTTTCATAAATATTAAAAGTCGTAAGCTCCCCGGACCTATTTCCAGCTTGGTCTATTATCTGGAACTTAAAGGTATAAACTCCTGCCGGCAGCATGGTCCCATTAAATTTTCCATCAAATTGAAAGGATTTTTCTCCGTTAATCTCCTGACCACTTTGAATCGTGTTCAGGGTAACGCCACCGAGAAGCAGCGTGACCAGTTCATTTACCGGCTCGCTTAGATTGTAGCTGACCGTCATTATCTCGCCCATATAAGGACGGATAAAAGTACGATGCCCCGCTATCATTATTCCAGGAGCTACCGGATCATAGATAATAATTACCGGATTACTTGTCGCACTCTTGTTTCCGGCGTTATCGACCGATACAATACTTACCGTGTTCACGCCTTCGGTCAGATTGACGGTAATCTGAAAGCTATCGGCTCCTTCATCCCGGCCTTCTACCATAGGGCAAAAGATAACTGGAGAGACGTATTCCTTAGAACTATTAAAGCCAAGGACTGAACACCTGACGGCAGTTCCGGTCTCTGCCTGTCCTGATATCTTCATTTTGTTCTTATTAGAATAATTATTCATACTGCTGATAAGAGGGGTTATCGGGCGCTCAGTATCCAAAATTACAGTGCGTTCGAGATCTATGACCGTTGTCCCCAGAATGTCCGTGCCAATTAAATTGATTGTATATTTACCGTCAGCGGCCTTCTTCCCCTCCGACGTTTCTCCGTTCCAAATAAAGCTATTGTTTTTTTCGAACTTGTAATAATTCTCATATACTGTTTGACCGGAACTATTGATGACGGTCAGATCAGCACTGACACTTACGGACAACCGTGAACTCTCTTCTATTCCGGCTGATAAGTTGACGTATATATCGAGTTGATATGCATCTTTCACGCCGTCGAGGTCAGGAGAAAATTCACTATTTTCTTCACTGAAACTTATTGTCGGCACTACTGACGCAACTGAAATGCTCCTGGTAACAACCTGTTGTTCACCGGTTATGGTATCGGTAACTTGCACCATAAGCATATACTCGCCATCATCGACGTGCGCACCATCCCAGATAAAGTGTGAAATTAGCGGCGTGCAGTTGTCATGAAGAAACACTCCTTGCCAGGGTGACACAAATCTCCCGAATTCTCGATCTGTCTTTCCGGCTTTATTGAATAATTCCAGGGTTTGCCGATAGGTTCCTGAACCGCCCCGGATAGACCACTGAATATTCGTCGTGTCCAGCAGTCCGTCACCGTTGGGGGTGAAATCATGACAGCTAAGATCAGCTTCCAGTTTTTCATAGATTGAAAACGTGACCATTTTTTCTATCCGGTTCCCTGCCTGGTCAACGCAACGAATATTCAATCCGTAGAGCCCTATAGGCAATTCGTCTCCGTAACCGGACATGCCGTCAAAAGCTACCGTCTTTGTTCCCTGAACTTCTTTTTTGTTACTCAAAATAGAGAGATTCTTCCAGACTCCTCCACTGTTTCCCTGAAGGATTATTGTTTCTTCTACGGGTTCATTCACGTTATACGTTACGACTAAGACTTGATTTTTGTATGTCTGAATAAAAGACCGGTACCCGTCAACGACCACGATCGAAGGCGTCGTTGTATCAATAGTTATGCTCCCGGTACAGACATTCTGGATGTTTTGGGCATAATCTCTCCCATTTCGGATAACTACGGTATTGCTGCCTTCCAACGCTCCCAGCCGATTTATGGTTTGCGGGGCCAGGGTTGCCGGAATGATGAACCGGCTGGTAACTTCTTTCCCTGATTTACGGACTTCGAACGGCAGAAGCTCAAGCCTTGTGTTAACTATCTTGATCTCCGGAAGGATATTCAGCTCTTCGGAATAAGTGACGGTTATTATGAGTTCTCCGGCTTTAACCGGACTCTCGTCACTATACTCGATCCTGGTAATTTCAGGAGCTACCGGATCATAGATAATGCTCTCCGGATTGCTTGTTGCGCTCACGTTCCCGGCGCTGTCGACCGATACAACACTGACCGTGTTCACGCCTTCGGTCAGATTGAGAGTAATCTGAAAAATGCCGTTGCCCTCATCCCGGCCTTCTCCCATAGGGCGAAGGAGCACTGGTGCAACATATTCCTGAGAACTATTAAAGCCAAGGACCAAACACCTGACAGTGTTTCCGGGTTCTGCCTGTCCATTTACCGGAACCACATTGAGACTTGTGCAGGCATCAATCGTGCTAACGACCGGAACAACCGGCTTCACAGTATCTACGATGATATTTCTCACCAGATTGTTCATCTTGTTCCCGAGAGTGTCGGTTGCTTCAACGACCACCCGATATTGTCCGTCGCACGCTAATATGGAGTCATTGCCTCTGCCATTCCAAGTGAAGCGGTCATTATTTTCATAAAATTCAGACTGTTCGTAAACTACCTGACCGGAATTATTCTCTACCCGGTAGTTTGCACTGACTTTTTTCGAAAGCCGGCTACTTTCAGATATTCCAGCGGATAGTACGGCAGACACGTCAAGGGTATAGAAATCTCTTATCCCATCACCATTGGGAGAAAACGCGATATTTTCTTCGCGAGTACTCACGGTCGGTATGGTGGAAGCTATTGTCATACTTTTGGTTATAAGCTGCTGTTCTCCGGTTATTGTATCGATGACTGACAGCTGTAAAGAATATTCACCATCAGCTGTTCCAGATCCATTCCACAGAGCATAAGCAGTTATGGAGATAGTGCCGCTGACCTCTACCTGGTAAGGAATGGCAAACTGAGCAAATGCACTTTCTGCTTCTCCTTCTTTATTTATCAATGTGAGGGTCTGCCGATAATGCCCTGATCCGGCAGTTATACTCCACGAAACCGAAACTTCGTCCAGCAGCCCATCGCCATTCGGCGTAAAATCGCGGCACAAAAGGCCAGCTTCCATTTTTTCGTAAATGTTAAAAGTCGTAAGCTTCCCGGACCTATTTCCAGCTTGGTCTATTACCTGGAACTTCAGGGCATATAATCCGGAAGGTAAGGTCGTAACTCCATCTTTTTTTCCATCAAATAAAAATATCCTATTCCCGGTAATCGTATGCGCCGGGACAAGTTCACAGCACTCTTGCCAGTTACCGGAGGCATTCGAAATAACCTGACCGTTACCAGAGGGTTCACCGGCAGATAAAAGAGTTATCACGCCTTCGGTTAATTCGTTGGTATTGTAACTGACGGTAAGCGTATCTCCCTTACAAGGTTGAATAAAACCATTATTTTCAGCTACTATCTTAGGAGGCGTGGTATCGAGAAAAAAGTCCCGGTTAAGAACGGTCGAGATACTGCCAAGAGAATCACAAGCAGTGATCCTGGCAACGTACATTCCGTCAGGCACCGCATAGCCTTGGACATTGGTTCCATCCCAAGTAAATCGGGTATTACCCGGCGGCATATTTTCTTCGTAAGTACGTATCTCGTTCCCGGCATAATCTGCAATGACACACTTAATTCTTAGAACTGTCGAAAGGTCCCTGCATTCACGTATCGAGGATGATCCGTCCATCCGGACATCAATATTGAACGTATCCTGATAACTGTCACCATTGGGAGAAAAATATTCTACTAACTCGTTACAATTGATTGTCGGAAGTTCGCTGACGAGTACAAACTGAACCTCTTTCCTGATATCTTCTTCAGAAACCGGATCGTTCAGTCTGACAACTAAGGTATACGCGCCGTCCTTTGCCTTGTTCCCGCTACTGTCAGCACCATACCAGCTACTATAATATTTCCTGCCGTCCAGGCCTTTTGCGTCAACGAACCTGACGAACTCTTTTCCGTCCCGTTCAATCCAGATAGAAGCTTTGGTCGTATCGCTTCCGCCGGTATAAGAAACTTTGATCTCGCTTACGTCCCTGACATTATCATCATTCGGAGAGAAATTATGGGCTATGACCTCTTTAATCTCGATTGGGGACACCGGGGCCAGACATTCAAAGGAAACCCGCTCTGTTACAGTATTCCCTGCTCTGTCCACAGCAGCTATTGCAAAGACATACCGGCCGGGAGCAAGCAAGGTTTTGCTGATATACCCAGAAAAGGTTACGTGCTGCTTGCCGATTTGTTTAGCGTCAAATATGGTATCGAGTACTTTCAAGGAACTATCTTCGAGCTTAACCGTAAGTTGGGATTCTTCACTCAAATAGAAATCAACGCTGAATTCTTCGCCGGTTTGAGGTCTGAACGCTGTATTCTTACAACTTATATTCGAGAGCTTAGGAGAAGTCACGTCCAGCTTCAGGATGCTGCTATATTCCTGCGACAATTTCCCCTGCTGGTTGCGGGCAATCAGAACAAGATTATACGTGCCGTCGTTAAGCCCGGTCAGAAGCTTATCAGGGAGCCGGCATTGGTTAGCTCCGGCCGGGAACTTAACGAACCCGGACTTTCGCTCAGAAATGCCGTCGCCTCTTAACACGAACTCAACTTCCGATTCTTCTGCCAGCGAAAACCGCAGATCAACGCCATTGCTGATTGAGCTGTATTCGCGTGACGGTGAGATTTTGCTGATGAGTACATTACCTTTTTTTACATCAAGGGCCCTCGCGAGGGTTGCAGACGTGTTGCCCGCCCTGTCCATGAACTTAAAGGTATAATTGTAGGTGCCGTTATCGGCGGTAGTCGTTTCTTTCATCCCGTTCCAAGAGAGTATCTTATTCCCGGAAACAAAGGTTTCGACTAACTTTTTTAGTAATGAATTATCTTTATTATAAATATAGAGATATCCTGTCCCCGGCTCAGAAACGCTGATGTTCCAGATAATAGAATCCTTATCTCCGTCAAAATCCGGAGAAAACACTTCGTTTTCCACTTGAAAAGAATTGATAGACGGGGCAGAATTATCGATCTCAAAAGGGATATCCATCGAAACGGAATTCCCATTACCATCTGTACAGTTAAGGATATAAGAATAAGTTCCATCAATGCCGGTTGTCGGAGAGTGTTCGATAACAATCCGCTTTGCCGACGTTACGCTCATCTTAGTGACGAGCTGTTCTTCCCTACCTTTAAGAGTAACAGCTACATCAATCGTAGGAGAAAAATTATCTTTTATGGAAACGGTCAAATTGTTGCTTTTATAATTACGAGAAAAAAAAGAATGCTCAAGTAAGGGCTCAATAATCTGCGGTGACTCATTATCGACATAGAAACTGACATATTCGTTCGTGGTGACGCCATATTCGTCTTCTGCGGCCATCTCAAAGTAAAAAAGTCCCGAAATATTCTTACCGCCCATCATACCTTTGAGTTCGTTCAAGGAAACGGAGTAATTCCTAACGTTTTGAGCCCCTTCACCCTGTCTATTATGTTGAACTCCCGGCTTAAGGTTACTGGTAGCGATCAGACCTTTCACGCTATCGTACAGATTGATTCCGACTGCAGAAATCGTGACACCTTCGGGTGACTTCACGCCAAACGTCAGCGCAAAATCCTGTATGCCCGATACAAACGACAGGCTTTCTCCCGTAAGATGTACGTTCACGATCTGCGGCTTGTTATTTTTGATGGTTAAGCTGGTTGTCGTGATCGATTCATTCCCGGCTTCGTCTTGTATCCTGACAATGACTAAGTAGCTGCCGTTCTCCATTGTCTGACCATTATCATCGAATCCCCGGAAAACTATCTCGTCACTTCCCGACACAACTTTTTCCTGAGAAAAAAGAACGTTCGAACTCGCCGTCGCCTGTCTTCGAAGGGAATACCATACATGTACCAACGACGAAAAATTATCAGCGGGGGCTATAAAAATCGAAACAGGCCCTTTCGCGAAATTGAACTCCCGGACCGATAGGTTAATAGTTGGAATCCGAGGAGGAGTATTGTCAACAACAAATGAGTGGGTGACGATTGCCATGTTCCCTGCAAGGTCCCGGATTTCAGCGGTAATTGTATGTCTGCCTTCTGTCAGTCCTTTGAGCATATCAAAAACCGGGGCTGAGCTATCTCCAAGTCCCAGTGCTACAGTCTTCTTGTTTCCCTCTACGAAAAACCTGCTATTGAAGGTAGTGCTAACCGCATCCCAAAGATTCCCGCTCCATTCAAAAAAGTTATTTGTCCGTTTCGATGAAATAATCCCGGTATTTAATTGAGCCCCTTTTATCTCCGGCGCGTGGTTATCAAGCATAAACGGCAATAGTCTTTCAGCCCGATTACCAGCTTTATCCTGAATGGAAATCCGAGCGTAATAGTTACCGTCTTTCCAGTCGTTCCCAACAAATCGGGAAGTTATGAAAAACTGAACCTCCCCCCGGCCTTCGTAATATCTTAATCCTTCAACGAAATGTCCATTCTCATCAAGAATATTCACTGATATTGAGAGGTCGGCCGGGGATAAATTGTCACTGACTATGAATGATATCGCATTTTCTTTGTTGAGCTTGCTGCTATACCTGCCAGAGGTCAGATTAGGGCTGGAGATAACCGGAGCAGTGCTATCAACGAGTATTGTCCTGGTAACGATGAGCTCGTTATCAGCCACGTCCCTAACCTTCAGGAATATTTCGTATTCCCCGTCAGGGATATTCGAGGTTGGAGCCCAAGTTATAGAAGTCTTTCCCTGAGGCACGCAGAACATGGTATTTAATATGTTAATCATCTTTGCAATATTCGCTGCGCCCTTACCTGACGATCCCCTGATTAAAGAACCGACATAAACATCACATTGCTTAATAGGTTTGTTAACATTATCAGTCAGGTCAAAGGAGATAGTATTACGTGGATTACGGGCTACCGACCAGGGACTGAAGTCAAAGTCCAGATTGCTGATTTGGGGCGGGGCCCGGTCAAGGATAAGCGGAAGGACCTTATTCTCTCCGACGTTACCGGCTTTGTCGATAGCGAAGATGGTTATGGTATAAAGACCGTCAGGGAGCGCTTCAGCAGGGACCTGATTTATCACGCTCTTACCGGATTGTGCTGACTCCTTGTAATGCAACTGATTCTCGCCCAGCCATGAAAGAGCTAACATCTGGTACTGTGCCAACTCTTTGACGTCATCGATAATGACCTTGCCGGAGGCGTCCATAAGCTTGACGAACAGTTTCACATTCTCGTCGTATCTGATATAAGCCTTAAAATCAGTACTAGTTGCCGGATTGAAGACCGGCGAGTCATACGAAAATACCGAGAACGACGGCGGTATGGTATCGACGGTTATTTTTTTTGTAGTTATCGGACGGTTGATGATTCCGGTATTCCTGGTGGCATAGGTGATGAAAAGGTAGTTATCCCCCTCGCTCATAAGATGCACATTTTTCAGTTCAAAATTCTTTTTAATATAAGCTTCATTGATGTTATTAATGATTACTTTATCCGTTTTCGGATCGACTTTGGTCTGATACGGTGCATAGGTGATGATTTGATAATCTTTGTCTTTTTGAAGTAACTTCGCTGTATTCGGACTGAACCTTTCCCGGTCACCCATATATAGTTCCAGATCATAGTATCCGGTGAATTTCAGGATATCGTCTTCTATTTCTTTCTTAAAATCCTGAACCCCGAACAATGCGATATTGGTTGTATTTACCAGGTCGTTGCTTGTAAAAGCCTGGACCTTGTCCGGAATAGCACCCTGTAACATGCCGTAAGTAGAAAAATGGTCCAGTTCGGCGGATATCTTTAACCTGGTAGTCTCTTTATCCTTTAGCTTACTGGCGGCAACTCCGAACAGTGCGGAAGAATTGTTTATTCTGGTAGATTTGAGGTTGGTGGCGGTCGAGGAATCTTCAAGCTGTATCTGGCTTTTGGCAATAAACACCTCCCCGGAAGGATTGATATAGTAGATATTCAATTGCCCGACATCAACATGGTCCTGATCGATCATCTTCGCGGCTTCGGCCAGGGTATAATTATATTCGAGAGTTACCTTGTTATTACCATTGAATGAGGCAATCGCCGGTTTGATCTCAACCAGCGGCCCGATCGGATGGATATCAAGGTTCCCGCTGATCTTCACCTCGTCAAAACCCAAGGGGGTCACGGTAATAAGTGTATTCTTCGTAACCGCTTGCGGAGGAAAGTACAAATGCACCCGCTTGTATGGCGAGTATACATGTCCACCGGCAGAATCGATAGGGGTCCCGACAGAAAACGGTACCGTATTTGACCCGCTAACGGTCCTGTCCTCATTATAGGTCCTGATCACTAATTTATAATCGCCATTGAGCCTGGCTGCATCGATATAACCTAGACAGTGTTCTCTGTAATCAAACAGATTATCCTTAGTATCGACAGAGAATACATCCGCCACAGTTGTATCGTTAAAATAGTGGAGGGTGTACGGAGCACCAACTTTTCCCTGAATCGGGATCCAGCATTGCTCTTTGGCGTGTTCCTTAAGCTTGACCTGTAAAGACATATTGTAGTCTAAGCTCTCCGGCGGCACAGGGTCGAGATAGTTATGAGGCTTTCCTCGCAGGTCGTACACGTGCGCACTATAGCTTTTAATATTTATAAAAGGATTCTTCTGAATAGTGCTATCGCCTTGATATCCGGAAAAGGGACTGCCTTTCCAGAAAAGGTCATTCAACCGGCTATTGACGTTACCGGTAATCTGCGGTGCATAGACAGCTTTAAAAATATCCAGGGTATTAATACCTGAAGAAGAAAAGGCAACCGGGTTGAACGGAATTATCCCACTATCAATCAAGCCGTTTATATCCCGATACGAATGCGCAATACACGACATGTCCATCGACGGGCTCCAGGGTACATGCCATGAGTCCATATTGTCGATTACAGACTTGATAGCGCTGCGATTATCATTCGTTTCGCCTGTACCATTAGAAAACTTGTAGCTGATAAGGTCGTTCGGATCATTGTCTGTCAGCTTGCAGGTGATACTATCCGTCACAAATCGCCATTCATATCCCTTATTCCGTCTATCGCTGAACAGAGAAGTCCAGACATTATCAGCTATCTGGCAGCTACTATTGTTATCTTTATAATATATCGTGCCGGTAAAGTTTTTGGAAATGCTTTGGTCAGTCGCCCGTGAATCAGGAACAATATAAAAATGCATATTTCCGACGTTATTATCTAAACTAGTGATCCCGGTTTTCTTATGACTATTCGCAAAAGTATTATCGACCAGCGTATCTACCCTGATGTTTTCCGCATCAATGTCTGACTTACTGGCAGGCCAGAGAAACGTATAGGCACTCACTTGATTCCGGGGATCGTACTCGGTATTGGTTGATACCGAAAACCATAAGGAGTTAGCGGTATTGAGAGGATTAATCAAGGTATTTTCGTCATACGAGCGAAATATATTCCCATTTTTCTCATAGAGCTTTTTCTCTCCCGGCAACAAAATCGGGATCATATGGAATTCTTCGTCGGATAGATAACTATAATAGTCTGTGACCACTGATGAACCCCATGAACCTTTAATCGCATCAATCGCATCGGCTACTTCCTGCGCATTATGGAAAGTACCGGCAGAAGTTGCAGCACCTTTCATAGTTCCGTCATCTACAGGATAGGCAATACTCAACGCATCGATATTATGTGATGCTTGTATATTAGGACCGGAAAAGAAGTCATTCCCCGGGAACCCCAGGAATGCCGGTTGATTAAACAGAGACTTGAAATCGCGGTCAAGCCGTCTCCCTTTCCGGACATACCCATACCAGGGAGCGAAGCGGTTCGTCAGCCGGGAGTATTCTATCGGCTGCTCCAACGTGATCATGAAAATCGTGTGTATATTCTGGTCCTCTTCGATATAAAGCGCCAGGCCTTTGAATATCCCTTTATCACTTGTCTTGAGCTTATAATTGTTATACTTCCGGATCTCACTCAGTAAGGTACCGCTTATAGCTGCATCCTTTCTTCTTTCGTATTCATTGCGAGCGGCAGACCGTCTTGCCACTTCGTCAGGATCAGGATTCTCATGATCAATAGGTGTAGGGTTCGCGGACGTCTGCTCCTGATATATTTCTTCGTAGCTTTGAAACGGATAGCTGATACGAATGGGTTCAATATCTATCGTATCTAAAGCAAATGAATTATGCTTGTCGCGGAACTCCAAATGCACATTATCATAACCTACCCATCTCGGATCGTTGGTATAACGACCAAATTCCGTCGTGGCCCTAAATACGTTGAGAGGGCTAAAATATTCCTGTTTATCGCGCGTGAAATTCTGTGTATAGTTCTGGTCTTTAATAAAATCTTTATCATGCCATTTTCCGTTCCAGACACCTTCCCAGCGCTTCCACCGTCCCTGATGGGTCCCCCGGGCGAAGATATTAACCTGGTTGAACCTTCGATGCGCAAGCAGCGCAAATGGCTCATACGGGTAGGCACGCACATATTGCCTGGCGGATATAAGTCCGAGATTATATGAATAGTTCAATGGTTCATAAAGATCACCTTCAATGTCCAGCTTCACGCTATACCAGGAATTAGGAGAAACAATATTCTGTTCGTTCACTGTTACCCCGTTGATTTTGGTGATTAGTGCGTTTCCTGCCACGGCAGTATAGACAGTAAAAGGATTCGAGGTGACAATCCGGATGTTATTCTCCTTAAAATCCTCAGGCTCTCCAGCAACCTGTACTTCAAAATAATAGGTGCCGTTAGGGACCCGCTCAACACCGTGAGGAGTGCCAGAGTTGCCTCTCCAGATGACCTCATGTTCCCCGCTGTTCCAGGTGGTTGCGGTGCCCTCAATGATACAAGCGACCTCATGATTCTGCTTTTTCACGAATGATCGGATATAGGCTGTTTTGTTCAGCTTCACTCCGAACTGAGTATAATTGAGGCCACTTGAAGTCGGATCGAACCCTGACGGTTGTTTGGTTACACTTTTCGATAAGGGAGTCGTCAGGCAGATAGGTTTGTTCATGGTAACTATATGCCGGTCATTCCCTTCAGCTCTCGCTTCAACAGTATAATCGCCGTTAGGTATATATTCGCCCGTAGGCAACCTGCCATTGTATACAATTTGCTGAACATTGCTATTGCTTTGATCAATAGTTGTCATCGGCATAGTGAGCGGTTTCTTGTTCTTGCCAATAAACAGATATGGAGTGAAACTCGTAAAATGGTCAAAGGAGCCATCTACTTCCGACAGGATAACCGTCGTTTTCTTTGGGTTCCCTGAAATAAAAATCGACTTTTCGTTCGAGGAAGTGTTCACTTCGAAGTTAATAAGAGGTTCGCTGATACCGGGCCCTTCATTCATTATCATTCCCTTGTAATTATGGCCTTGCGCCCCCTTACAGAATTCTACATGAACACCGTCTTCATTCTTCCAGATAAAAATCCCCGAATCTTTATCCTCAAATGACGGGGTACCATAGTAATCGTTATTCACTATGTTAGAGTAAAGCCTATGGAATACTACCTGTCCGGACTGGTTATAGATATCGACATTAACGTTCGCAGGCTGGTTTATTATAAAAAATGAACAGGTCAAAGATGTTTCGTCAGTTATATTACAGTTCCCAGGTACATCCAGATCGATCGACGGGTAATCGGAAACCGATAACGCAGGTTCCGGGACTACGTTGATTACCTGGACATCCACCGTACAGTTGCCATTGGTCTCTTCCACGACTACTGCGATCTGGTAGGTCTCAGGCGGTAGCAGAGAGGTATTAATGTACCCCAGCACTCCATAATTGCTGACCGGTCTGCCGGAAACATTCTCGGCTCCCAATCTATTCTCACGGGGCACCATAACGACATTTCCACTCGTCTCTTTATCCCGCCAGCCACCACCGAGTTGCGAGGAACGGAAGTCATTAACTGATACCTCGCAAAATGGTAAAGGTCGATAAAAAATTGAATATTTGGCGAAATCTGCGTTATTAGTCCAGTCAGGGTCCAGGGCACGGCCTTTGATCGCAGTGACTCCGCTCACTCCTGCCGGATGGGCTGATGTCCCCGTAGGATAAACTATCTCCGGCTTAATGCCGCCTTTCACAAACTCAGAATATCCTCGCCCGCTGTTCCCGGCCACATCAGTCGCAGTTATAACGTAGCGGTACGTGCCGTACGCATTTAATGGCGGAGTATACCTATAATTATTATCACTATTCACCGAGGTTACAGCTCCGGATTGCAAGTCCTCAACGTAGACCTCCACAACAACAGCCTGTGCCTCTTCATAATTATCTCTGGTGATATTGAACGTAACTGTTGTGCTTGTACCATCTCTGAGCACATAAGGATTGGCAACTGCATTAATGACAATGGGAGGACTCGTGTCATAGATAAAAGGACATGTTCCTAAAGCAGTGACGCTCTCATTCCCGGCCTGGTCTGCCAGGTGGATGGTTATATTATACGTTCCTGTTTCCAGTCCCATCGATTGCAAAGATTGACTGCCTGTGAATATATATCCGTCATTATTACGTGTGACGGCTAGAGGAAAGGTATAGGTCTTCCCGTTCTTATTGCTGAGCAGGGTATAGCCTGCAGCCGGTTCATTACAGCGACCGGACAGCTCGATATTCGGATTCGACCGATTAGCGATCATTGGAGAGACACCACATCCCGTAACTGAGGGCGGCGTGCTATCGATATTCACGGTAATTATGGTCCGGGCAACATTCCCGGCATGGTCTTGCGCTCTTATACAGAAATAATAGGTCCCGTTCGGGGATACTGCGGAGTAAGCCTCTAGTGTATCAAAAAGCGTGATGGTCTGCTCTACCCTGCCGAGCAGTTCCAGGTTGTTGGTTGGATAGGACAGAATCGCTTGCACGTCATCAGGATTTTTCTTTAGCGAAAAGGTAACGTTTTTGACGATTTCTGAGATGTTATCGGAGACGGTATAGGTAATTACGCTGGGTTGCGGATCAGGGGCGTGCCACCGGCGCGCCCGTACATCTGATATCCACAATTCTTGTTTGTTGGTCTTGATTACCGGTGGGGTTGTGTCTACCCAGAATGGCCAGATGGCTTGCATGGTGTGACCGTAGGCGTCGTGGACTCGCGCGGTGACTTCGTGTCTGCCTTCGGATAGTCCACTGCCGCGCGTGCTTAGTGTAAACCCGTTAACCAGGTTGCTGGTTGTACCGTATTCGTACGCAACTTGCAGCGGGGTGAAAGTGGGCGAACTGGCGTTCGCTTCGAAGCCGTCTACTATAAAATTGTCGACGAAATTGATGGTTGTTGGGTTGCTCTCGAACTTTATATTTTTGAATTGCACTGAAATTGTTGGGCTGCAATTGTTTATCGCCGTGTTCTCGACGGGGGTCATATTCTGGGGTAGCATCGGGGTACTACTCTTGATGATGCGGAGAAACTGATTATTACTCATTCCCACCTTGTTCGCCAGCTTAAAGGTCAGAATGTTTTGCCCTTCGGCGAGGTCTAAAACTCCGGTCTGGGTGCGGCCCCAGCGGTCGACTTGATTGGGCGAACCGCCGTTCGCCCCTACGGGTAATAGCGATTTCCATGCAGCGAAATTATATGAATATGATAGCTCTTTCATTTTTTCAGGTAGCAACTCATAAACGACATTACGCATGATCATCGATTGTGCTTTAGTTGCGAATGTTCTAAGTGCCACTGGTCGCGTGAAATTATCGAACTTAAATAGAATATCTTCAGCGGTTTCTTCGTTTTCGTCTTTGACGAAGTCTGGATTGACTGTTGCCATACGTTCGTAATATTTAGTGATATTCGTAATGCCGGACGGCACATATACACGTAGCACATCCGCGTGGTGCTTGCTTGCATCCGTATAATCCGCGATCACATTACCCGGGAAATCGATATCTGCGTTCTTACTTATGCTCTCAAGGAACAACCCTGACCACGCAACATTGTTTGTTGCTATACGTACGTCGTTTTCGAGGCAGGTTAGTTCCGGCTTTTCGTACATTAAGTTTTCGATGAATTCGTGTTGATTGCGGATTCCACCATGAGCCAGCATGACTTTATCTAATTTACCAGCAAACATATCTACGTTTCGGATATAACTCAGCATAGGATAAAGTTGTATCCATTTTGCAGCGTCTTCCGGTAACCCAGGTCCAAATGGTGGAGGAGATGTCATCCACCAATATGCGGCACCAGCGCCTGCGAGCTCTAATGGGAATGTGTTCCCTATATAATCATCAAAGGATTCTGCGGTAAATTTATATGAGCTAAACTCTGCATTTTTTAATAACGGGATTCTTCCATTCACCCCATTCCCATCATACAAACCTAACGCACTTGTTTCTGGGACTGCGCCATCTCCATCCTCTACCGGAACAAGCATACTATTCCATAAAGAAAATTGTCTCCCGGTATTACTGCTTATATTCTGCCATTTACTATTAGCCATTATCCCTAAATTAGTCAGTTGTGTATCATTAAACGAAGCGCCTTTTCCTGTAAAAGGATTCTTAAATAACAAATCAGCGGCTATATTCGCACCTAGCTTTAATTTAATCATATCGGCTATTGATCCAAAAGTTCCAACCGGCATTCCAAGCCCATAACCAACCTTCATTATCGGCCTGTTATACTGAGCTTCAATATCTGCATTTGAATATCTCCATACTGTCGGCCATGCTGGTAACATATCCCAAAATGCAGGATGCCTTATTGCTGTTAACGGATCACCGTTCGGTGCCAGATCATGGAACATATCACGACTATCAGACCATCCACCACTTTGTCGTACTTGCGAATTCATAACTCTATAAAACACATAATTTGAAAAAACAGGATAATACATTTCCGGGGTAAATCTCATACCATTTTTAGCTATATCATCTATTAAATAAGGAATAAATAATGTATTTACAAGTCCAGGGTCTCTTGTTAATCCCGGCAGTCTTCGTTCAAGATCACTCAATTCTTCTTGCTTCTTTTTCATATCTAAAGCTGCTAATATCAGATCATAATATGTTCTGGCATTACCAAGCAACTCGGTACCTTTATCCCACTGGACACCGCCAAGTACATACGCTCTTAGTGAGGCTAAAGCTGCCATGTCACTACCAGTAAACGGAGCAGACAAGAAAACTACCTTATCAATATCATCTTTATAAAAACTTTTTTCTACGAAATTCTTTTTATAGTCGTCTTCGCTTATTTGTAAGGTTCTATCCTTTATCCATTCTTCTACATGTTCCAGCGCATCAAGTATCTCTCCACCACTTACCGATCGTGCCTTCTCATTAGTGATCTTATGCAATTCCCCATCTGCCTTTAAGGGATCCCACGGGGTACCATCAGTGCGCTTACCACCAGCAGGGAAACCACCACTAGCCAGATAACCACGCACTGCGAAATTGCCGTAACTATGGGTAAATACAAAATTGTGAGTAGGAATGTTCTCTACTGGCAAAGGTCTAGTGCTTCTCCTATATGCTATTCCATCCAAAGCAGCACTATTATCAGGATTATAATAATATTCTTTAAAATCAGCTGTGGCCTGCTCTAACCAACAATAATTGAGATTGTTACTGTTGCCTTCCAAAGGCGAACTCGCTCCCACTACGTACTTCTTGCTATGTTTATTATATGATCTATCCCCGAACTCCCTGGCGTTCAAAAAAGCTGATTGTTCATTATGACTAAAAGAATATGCGTGCATATTCGCCTCAGGGATACCTATATCCTTTAAATAATCAATTACACCATCCTTGTACCATTCCCGGTCAAACGAAGAAACGCCATGCACAAAAATAAACTGATAATTAGGCGCAGGCTTCAGTTTCTTTTGCTTTTCGGAAGCAAAACTAATATTAATCATTATCAATATTACGATTAAACCTGTTATTATCGTCTTCATTTTATCTGTCTACTATTCGCTCCATCTATATTCATTACATAAATATATTTTCCACCCCTACCAAACAATATTTTTTTACCATTATCGCTAATACCAAAGTTAGATAATCCTATATTCTGAGATGTTGTAACCTCATTATCCTTATTGAAAAAATATATATTGTTACTATTATCGCAATAAGCCAAAACATTTGAATTTGAAACAAATTGAGGATCATAAATATAATTAACCGCAGTATTCATTGAGGAAACAACTTCTAAAGTAGAATCAATTGTTGATAAATAATCTCTATCTTGGTCTGAAGAAATAAAGGCTATTCCATTTGGGTTTTTCCAAGATGGAAATTCTCCCTTATCAAATTGTTTCAATATTTGATGATTACTCAATCTCATAACTGCTAACCCAGTAAGATTATTGGTTCATTCGTAATTAAGTTGAAAACCTTGGGTTTAGTAGCCCGCAATGTTGATGAATTTTCAGGCGAAAATAATCAATGTCTTTATAACCATAAGCCATA